>Ga0137436_1000585_pt1 | contig 10527 bp, 8 predicted proteins | sample EasRivERMGT119_2_FD_102328 | JGI IMG/M metagenome (GOLD analysis project Ga0137436, IMG submission 102328) | Soil microbial communities from meander-bound floodplain in the East River, Colorado, USA - East River MetaG ERMGT119_2 | ecosystem: Environmental > Terrestrial > Soil > Floodplain ...
CTTCTTCCCCATGGCGATGCCGCAGGCGATGGCGAGCACGTTTTTCATCACGCCGCCGAGGTGGACGCCGACGAGGTCCTCCGACAGGTAGACGCGAAAGCGCGGCGTTCCGATCGCGGCGGCCACCTCGGGCTCGCGCGCCCAGATCGCGGTCTCGTGCCCCGAGCGCCGCATCACGCACGCCAGCGCCGTGCCGAAGGCCCCTGCGCCTATCACCCCTATCCTGGCCACGAACGCTTCCTCGCCTAATCGGTCTCGCGCCAGCGTATCCGAGAGCAGGGTCGCGTGCTTGACGAAAATCAAACCCCCGTGCCCTGTTAGAATTTTCCATGCGTTACGTGCTCGCTCTGGACCAGGGAACCACCAGTTCCCGCGCCATCGTGTTCGACGAGCGCGGCGCGGCGGTTTCGGTCGCGCAGCGCGAATTCCGGCAGTTCTTCCCCCAGCCCGGCTGGGTCGAGCACGATGCCGAGGAGATTTTCCGCTCGCAGCTCGCCTGCGCCCGCTCCGCGCTCAGGAAAGCGCGGTTGAGGCCCTCGCGTCTTTCCGCGATCGGCATCACCAACCAGCGCGAGACGGTGGTCGTCTGGGACCGGCGCACGGGAAAGCCCGCGCACCGCGCCATCGTCTGGCAGGACCGGCGCACCGCCGACCGCTGCGAAGTGCTGGCGAAGGAAGGCCTCGCCGGGCCCATCCACGCGAAGACCGGGCTGGTGATCGATCCGTATTTCTCCGCGACCAAGCTCGAGTGGCTGCTCGCGAACGTCCCGGGCCTGAAAGAGCGCGCGGAAAAAGGCGAACTGCTCTGCGGCACGATCGACAGCTGGCTCGCCTGGAAGTTGAGCTCGGGCAGGCTCCACGTCACCGATCCCTCGAACGCCTCGCGCACCCAGCTCTACGACATCCACCGCGGCGCGTGGGACGAGGGGCTGCTCGAGATCTTCGGCGTGCCGCGTTCCATGCTGCCCGAAGTCCTGCCCTCCTCGCACATCTACGGTTCGGTCGCGAAGGCGATGCTCGGCACGGAAGTCCCCCTCGCGGGGATCGCCGGCGACCAGCAGGCGGCGCTCTTCGGCCAGGCCTGCCACCAAGCGGGGATGGCGAAGAACACCTACGGCACCGGCTGCTTTCTCCTTCTCAACACGGGGAGCGAAGCGATCGCGTCGAAAAGCGGCCTCATCACCACCTGCGCCGCGGAAGCCGGAATGAAACAATTCGCGCTCGAAGGCAGCGTCTTCATCGGCGGGGCGGTGGTGCAGTGGCTGCGCGACGGCCTGCGCATCATCAAGAAATCGGTGGACGTGGAAAAGCTCGCCGCCAGCGTGCGCGACTCGGGCGGCGTGGTCTTCGTTCCGGGCTTCGCGGGCCTGGGCGCGCCGCACTGGGATCCCTACGCGCGCGGCACCATCGTCGGCCTCACGCGCGGCTCGAACACCGGCCACATCGCCCGCGCGGCGCTGGAGTCGATCGCCTTCCAGTCGGCGGAGCTGCTGCACGCGATGGAACAGGACTCGGGGCAGCCGTCGAGGGAACTGCGCGTCGACGGCGGCGCCGCGGCGAACGATCTGCTGCTGCAATTCCAGGCGGACTTGCTCGGCGTGCCCGTGGTGCGTCCGCGGGTGCTCGAGACCACCGCGCTCGGCGCAGCGTATCTCGCGGGCCTGGCCACCGGCGTGTGGACCAGCCGCGAGCAAATCGCGAAACAATGGAAAGTCGCGAAACGTTTCGAGCCGAAGATGAAGCGCGAGGAGGCGGAGAGAAGGATGGAAGAGTGGAAGCGGGCGCTGGAGCGGGCGAGGGGTTGGGGGAAGGGGTAGCGGTATCCGCCACTTTCGCGGTCCGCGTTCGACCCGAAGCAGCTCTTCGGAGGTCCTCAGTTGAAAATCGTCAGAGGCTAGGTTGGACCTGGCGATCATGGCGATGGGACCACCGGGCGACGGGTGGTTTTCCGAGGCGCAATACCTCGCCAGCGTCCCCGCTTACTATTTGTTCGCGCGGCTCTCCCCCATATTCCCGGCTACCGCAATCGACCGGGAAGTCGATCTCAAATGGGCCTGGAAGCTCACGCAAGGGAACGGCCGGCGCCTTTTCCTCGTCGTGGCCGCGCTGCCTTGGCTTATCTCGGCCATAGTCCGCCTTACGGACAATTGACGTCTGATGTTTGATGCATTAGCATCTGATGCATGCGCACTACCCTCGATATCGCCAACGACGTGCTGCGAGCCGCCAAGGAACGCGCCCGCCGGGAGAAAAAAACCACCGGGGAGGTGATTTCCGAGCTCGCCCGCCGTGCGCTGACCGCGCCGCCGGAGGCATCGGCTGCGCGGGCGCCGAAGGCGCTCCACGGGTTTCGCCCGTTCCCGAAACGCGGCGGGATCGTCACCAACGAGCTGATCGAAACCTTGCGCGAAGACGACGTCTACTGAATGCGCGCATTGCTGGACGTCAATGTGCTGATCGCTCTGCTGGATGCCGATCACTCCCTGCATGCACGCGCCACCGAATGGTTCGCCGACGGTGCGCGGGCCGGCTGGGCGTCGTGCCCGATCACCCAGAACGGCTGCGTGCGGGTGATGTCGCACCCGGGCTATCCGAATGCGCTGCCGGTGCGTGCCGTCATGGAGCGCCTCGGGGAGGCGGCTTCGAGTAGTTTCCACGAGTTCTGGCCCGACGACATCAGCTTGCTCGACGCCCGCGTCGCGGATTCGGCACGCATCCACGGGCCGCGCCAGCTCACCGACATCTACCTGCTCGCGCTCGCCGTCCGGTACGGCGGGCGGTTCGTCACTTTCGACGCTTCCGTTTCCCTGGACGCCGTCAGGGGGGCGGAGAAGAATCACCTGCTCGCCCTGTAATTTCCCGCGCGCGAGCATTCGGCCGGCGCGCCGGCAGGGACGGTGGCGGTGCGTCGCCGCGCACGTCACCCGCGGCTAGGGTCTTCCACTTATTATAGCTAGCGCGCGCCCACGAACAGTGCGTCGTACGCGCCCCGCGAGAATCCCTGCACCCGCTGGCCGTTGAAGAGCATCACCGGCACGCCGCGCACCTCCCCCGCCTCGACGAAGGCGCGCATGCCGTCGGGCCCGACCGAGCGGTACACCGTATCGGCGTGGATCGCCGCGGACGCGAGCGCGCAGGCGAGGAAAATTGCGGCCTTCACCCCGTGCCGCCCAACAGCCCCTAGGCTGTTCCGCCCACAGTCAGCCCGTCTATCCTCAGCGTCGGCTGCCCCACGCCGACCGGCACGCTCTGGCCTTCTTTTCCGCAAGTGCCCACGCCGGTATCCAGCGCGAGGTCGTTGCCGATCATCGACACACGGGTGAGCACGTCCGGGCCGTTGCCGATCAGCGTCGCGCCTTTCACCGGGTAGGTGACTTTTCCGTTCTCGATCATGTACGCCTCGGAGGCGGAGAACACGAATTTTCCGTTGGTGATGTCCACCTGGCCGCCGCCGAAGTTGACCGCGTACAGGCCCTTTTTCACCGAGGCGAGGATCTCTTTCGGGTCCTTGTCGCCGTTCAGCATGTAGGTGTTGGTCATGCGCGGCATCACGACATGCGCGAACGACTCGCGGCGGCCGTTGCCGGTGACGGGCACCTTCATCAGGCGCGCGTTGAGGCTGTCCTGCATGTAGCCGCGCAATACGCCGTCCTCGATCAGCGTGTTGCGCTGCGTGGGATTGCCTTCGTCGTCGATGGAAAGCGAGCCGCGCCTGCCCGGCAGGGTGCCGTCGTCCACGACGGTGACTCCGCGCGCCGCGACTTTCTTTCCGATCTTCCCGGCGAAGGCGGAGGAGCCCTTGCGGTTGAAGTCGCCCTCGAGGCCGTGGCCGATCGCCTCGTGCAGCAGAATGCCCGGCCAGCCGGGCCCGAGCACCACGGTCATGGAGCCCGCGGGCGCCGGACGCGATTCGAGATTGACGAGCGCCTGGTCGACCGCGTGTTTCGCGTACTCCTGCAGCCGCTCCTCGGTGAAGTGGCTGTAGTCGCTGCGCCCGCCGCCGCCGGCCGTGCCCTGCTCGCGCCGGCCGTTCTGCTCGACGATGACTTGCACCGAGAGCCGCACCAGCGGGCGAACGTCCGCCGCCTGCACGCCGTCGGAGCGCGCCACCAGCACCACTTCGTATTCGGCGCCGAGGTTCGCCATGACCTGCATGACGCGCGGATCGCGCGCGCGGCACAGTTGCTCCAGCCGCTCGAGCAGCTTCACTTTCTGCATGTCTTCGAGGGAGACGAGCGGGTCGATCGGCTGATAGAGCTGGAGGCCGGCGCCTTTTCGCACCGCCACCGGATGGCGGTTGCCGCCGCTCGCCGCGATGGCGCGCGTCGCCTTGGCCGCATCCTCGAGCGCCGGCAGGCTTATTTCGTCCGAATACGCGAACGCGGTCTTCTCCCCCGCAATCGCGCGCACCCCCACGCCCTGGTCGATGCTGAAGCTTCCCGATTTGACGATGCCTTCTTCCAGACTCCAGCCCTCGGAGCGCGAGTACTGGAAATACAGATCCGCATAGTCGAGCCGGTGGGAAAGCAGCGACCCGAAAACGCCCGCGAGCTTGCCGGTTTCGAGGTCGTGCGGGGCGAGCAGGAAGGACTGCGCGGTGGAAAAGAGCTTCTCGGGTGCGTTCATGAACCGGATATGAGGGTGGACGAGCCGGTATTCTAGCGCCGTACGCGGCGCCGGCCCTACTGCAACACGCGGTGGGCGAGCGCGGGAAGGCTCAAGCGCATCTTCGCCTGGAACGTCGGGTCGATGTCGGCGATGACCACGCCGGGCCCCGCGGCCCGCTTGGCGACGACCTTGCCCCAGGGATCGACCACCATGCTGTGGCCGTGCGTCTGCCGGCCATTCGGGTGTTTTCCCCCTTGGGCCGGCGCGAGCACCCAGGCGAGGTTTTCGATCGCGCGGGCGCGCAGCAGCGTCTCCCAGTGCGCGCGCCCGGTGGTGGCGGTGAAGGCCGAGGGAACGAGGATGATGTCCATCGGCGCGAGCGCGCGATACAGCTCGGGAAAACGCACGTCGTAGCACACCGAAAGCGCGATGCGCCCGAACGGCGATTCGATTGCGCAGGGTTGGGTACCCGCTTCGATCGTCTTTGCTTCGTCGAAGCGCTCCGCCCCGAGTTCCAGGCCGAACAGGTGGATCTTGTCGTAACGCGCGACGCGCCGCCCGTCCGAGTCGTAGACGAGGCAGCTGTTTCTCACCTTGCCCGGATCGGCGCACTCCAGCGGGACCGAGCCTCCGACGAGCCACACGCCATGCCGTCTCGCGGTCCCGGAAAGAAACTCCTGGATCGGCCCGGCGCCGTCCTTTTCCCTCGCGGCCACCTTGTCCGTGCCGCTCATGCCGAGAATGCAGAAGTATTCAGGGAGCGCGACGAGCTTCGCCCCTTTTTCGGCCGCCCGGGCGATGAGCTTCGCCGCGGCTGCGAGATTCTCCCCGACCTTCGGCGTCGATACCATCTGAACTACAGCAGCCTTGAATGCGGCAGTCGCGCTCATTGCGGTGATTGCTGCTGCATCGGATCCGTGCTGCGCACCTCTGCCCTGAGGCGCTGCGGAACAGGTTTCTCCCAAGTCCCGGTCACGCGGTATTCGAATGCCAGCACCTGGCCGAACGGATTCTTCAGGATCCTGTCCAGGATGAACGCCCCCAGACCCCAAATCGGATTCACGGCGACAAGGACGATCGAGGAAATGCTGTTCCCGACCGCGGGCTCGACGCGCGCGCGCAGGTCCTGCGTCTCGTTCACCAGGTCCACCTTCCCGTCCATGCTCACCTGAGCCGAAGGTCCCTTCATGCGGAAATCCTGCGTGGTCATCGTGCCGTCGGCGATGTCCACGGGGCACGACACCACATCGAAGGCGAACCCGCGGCCAAAAAGCTCGCGGAAATCGAACGTGAGCCAGGACTGCATGCTGAGAATCCCGATGAGCTTGGCGACGCCGGGCTCCGCTTTCAGAAACTGCCCCTTCTCTGCGCGCAACTCCAGATGCCCCGCCAGGGTCGGATAATCGATGGATTGCGGGCTTCCCGCCCAGCTCAGATTTCCCGTCAGCGTCGCCGTTCCTCGCCGCATGGTCCCCGGATAACCCATGCGATCGAGATACTTTCCGACATCGCCGACCTTGAGACTGATGTTCTTCAAATTGACGCTCGGCGGCACAGCCTGGCCTTGCCACACGCCCTCCGTCACCGTGAGCGTGCTCTCGGGCCCGGTCAGCACCAGTTTTTCGATGTTCCAGTCGAGCGCCTGGTTGACCGCGACCAGCTCCAATCTGCCGAGGTCGTTGTCGTTCACGATCAGGTTGTCGGAGATGATGTCGAGCGCAGGCAGATCGCGGGCCGGGGCCTGCTCCGTCCTTCCGGGGGTCGCCTCGGGCAGGCTGAAATGCTTCAGCCGCGCGACGATGCGCCCGCGGCCTTCGGGACGCCAGGCGATCTCGCCGGCAAGCTCCCTTGCCGAGACGTTCGCGATCCACACGCTGCCGCTCGTGCCGGCGCGCACAGTGACGTCATTCAAGCGCCGGCCGCCGAGATCGAGCGCGGCAATCTTCAGGTCGAGGGCCGACGAGAACGCCGAGCCGGTTCCGTCCTCGCCGCCGAGCAACTCGCTCCATCGGTCCACATCCACGTAGGGAAGGCTGCCCGTCACGACGAGGCCTTCGCGGTCGGGCAGCGCCGCGGGCTTGTTCATGCTGATCACACCGCGCTCCACCACGTATTGCGAGCCCTCGCGCCTGCGCTGGATGCTGGCCTCGACGGAACGATCGAGCGACACCTTGATCGTGTCCGTTCGGGCCGGCGCCGCGCTGACGACGCGCTCGAAGCGCAGCGACATGGGTTGGGCCGCCGTTTTTCCGAGCGGCGGCGGCAGGTCGGCGGCAACACCGGTGAGCTGCGATTGCACGATCAGGGTCACGGGCCGCCCGCGTCCCGCGGTAAGCGTTCCCTGCCAGGCCGCGGAGCCCGAGACCCGGCGCAGCAGCGCCTCGCCCCAGAAGCGCGGGATCTGCGCCGCGCTGGCGGTTCCGCGAGCGTTGACCGCGATCGTTCCCTCGGCGCGGGTCGCCACCGAAATCGTCGTGGGGCCGCCGAGAAACTGGGCGTTGAGCGTGCGGGCGATGATCCCGGACTCGGTGAATTCGAGCCGCCCGTTCACGCGCGAGAAAGGCGGAGCGTCGGAGTCCGTTCTGATCTCGTTGTCGACGAACTGGTAGTCGCCCGCCACTTTGAACGTCTCCGGATTCCGGATCGGGAGGTCGAGCTGGAGCGCGAGGCGCCCCGCGCCGGCCGCGCTCATGCTTTCGGTGACGCCGTCCAGGGCTTCCGTCACCGGGCTTTGGGCGATGAACCGGAGGAAATCGCTCGTCTGGTCCTCGGCGCGGACCTCGACTCCCACGCGCACGTCCCCGAACAAGTCGGGAATGCTCGCGCGCACGCTGCTTGCCCGGACATCGAGAACGGCCGCCTTCGAGGCGACAACGCGCATGCTCTTGCCTTCGAAAATGAGATCGCCCGAAATGCCGCTTACCTGCGGCCAGCCTTCGGCGTAGCGCAAGTCGGCGTCGGTGACTTTCGCGACAACCTGGAAAAGTCCCGATCCGGGGTCCTCGAATGGAAATTTCGCGAGGTCGCCCTTGAGCCGCAGCCTGACATCGTTCGAGTGGCCGCCCCGGATCGAGGCCTTGAGGTACTCGACGACCGGTGCGGGCAGCCAGGGAACGTAGCGGTATACCGCCCGGCCGTCGGCGCGGGAAAAGTTCCCGGTGAGGTCGATGACGTTTGGGCCGCCTCGCTTGCCGGCAAAACTGCCGGTGAATATTGCAGCGAGGTCGCTGTTGGCGACCGAGACGTTGTGCAAACCGAACTCGAACCGCTCCGGCGCGAGTTTCCAGTTGACCTGGCCGCTGAGCGAGTCGATTTGCACCGGGCTCTCCGCGAAGATACCGGGCAGCTCGACCGCGACCCGCTCCGAGCCGAGCACGACGTTGCCGCCTTTCTCGCTCGCCTCGAACCGCCCGCTGAGCCCCGTGAATCCGGGAATCCCGTCGTGGGCGCGCGCGGCAAGCTTTGAGAAGGCTCCCCGCACGCTGTAATGCTGCGGATCCTCCGCGTCGCCCGTCCAGGCGGCTTTCAAGCTGCGCACGCTGCCGCGCGGGTCGGTCGCGGCCAGACGCGCGCGCGTGCGCTGCGGAAACGGCAGGTACTCGGCGAGTCGTGCGAGCGGAGCAAGTTCGATCGCATCCGCCTCGATCTCGCTCTTGGGCCCTTCCGGCCCCTCGGCCGGCTGCCAGCGCACCCGAAAATCGGCGGGTGGGACGACGATCCCGGTCCCGGTTCCGAGCGTGAGCTTGCGGCCGAAGACCTCGAAGCCCTTCCCGTCGCGCCGGCTCGCGCCCAGCCGCCCCTGCAGGTAATCGAGTTCCAGCAGCGGAGTCTCCTTGGACACGCGGCCTGCGACCTGTGAAAGCGCGACGTCGGCAGTGAGCTCGGTAGAGGTTTTGCCATGCAGATTCAGCCACAGACGCACCCCGCCCTTGCCGGAGCGTATGTCGAACGGATAGTCCACCCAGCGCTTCCATGCGACAAGATCCGTGTATTCGAGCTCGGCGTACACCTGCCCGGTCCAGCTCTCCAGGTCGCCGATCTCTCGACCACGCAACTCCCCGCGCACGTCGAGCGCCGAAGCGAGTTCGGCGGGCGGTTTCGCCCTGAACGCGAAACGGTGCCTGAGCAGGCCGTTGCGCAGGACGAAATTGAACCCCGGCAACTCGAGCAGCGGCGCCCCGCGTTGCTTGTCGTCCCAGCTGACGCTCGCGTCGCGGATGACGATCTCGCGCTGCGACAAGACCCATTGCGCGATTCCTGCGTCTCCCTCCTGGCCGGCGTGCAGTTCAATGCCCGCAACATGGAATTTGCCGGCCTCGTCGCGCCGGATTTCGAGACTGGGGCGATCGAAGACGAGCGAATAGAACCGCGGGGATCCGATCACGGCGGAGATCCAGGCGAGCGTCGCCTCGACCCCGGGCAAAGTGAGCGCTGCGCTGCCGTCGTGATCGAAGACCGTCACGTTGGCAAGAAGAAGCTCGGGCCGCAGGCCCTGCCAGTCCGCTTCAATGGCGCCGATCGTGACGCGCTGGCCCAGCGCTTTCGAAGCGATCTGCTCGATGTCGCCCCGGTACTCTCCGATTCTTGGCAGGGCGTAGTAGCGCAGGAAAAGCACGGCCGCAGCGAACAGAAAATAAACGATCACCAGCGCCCAGGCGGCGAAGCGCGCGCCGGCGCCCCACCGGCTTTTCGGCGGAATGGCGTGGTCGATCGTTTCCTCGATCGCCTGCTCGAGTTGCTCTAGTTTCTGAAGCGGCTGGTCCAAGATTCGGTGCGTTTTTCGGCGTGGAAGGTCGGCCCCAGCTTACAGCAAGGCCCAGGTCGGCAACCCAAGGATGAACGCGAGAGCATCGCCTCGCGACGACACCCCGTGCAACGAGAGACATTTTACCTGCAAGCCCCTTCGCCGGGCGAAAAATGCGCCGACAACTCCCTGAACCTTCTCGATTTTCGCGGCTCCCCCAACTGTTTTTCGCCGCGCGGGACAAGGGCACCTCGGGGCCAGGCGCGAAGGCGCCTGGCGCGTTTCCGCTAGAATAAGCTTCTTTCGAAAGCTTCCCGGAGATTCCCATGTCGATGGCCGATCGCGACGGATTCATCTGGTACGACGGCAAGCTCGTCCCCTGGCGTTCAGCGACCACTCACGTGCTCACTCATTCGCTGCACTACGGCCTCTCTGTATTCGAGGGCGTGCGCGCCTACAAGACCGTCGAGGGAACGGCGATCTTCCGGCTCGGCGACCACACCGAGCGCCTGTTCAACTCGGCGCACATCTACATGATGAAGATCCCCTATAACCGGGAGACGCTCATCGAAGCGCAGAAGGAAGTGGTGCGCGCCAACCAGCACGAGTCCTGCTACATCCGGCCGATCGCGTTCTACGGTTCGGAGAAGATGGGGGTGTCCCCGATCGGCGCGACCGTGCACGTCGCCGTCGCCGCGTGGCCCTGGGGCGCCTACCTCGGAGCCGAGGCGATCGAGAAAGGGATCCGCGTCAAGACCTCGTCCTACGCCCGCCACCACGTCAACGTGACCATGGCGCGCGCCAAGATGGCCGGGACCTATCCGAACTCGATCCTCGCGAACCTCGAGGCGACCCAGCACGGCTACGACGAGGGCCTGCTCCTCGACGTGGACGGTTTCGTCGCGGAGGGGTCGGGCGAGAACCTCTTCATCGTCAAGGACGGAAAGCTCCACGAGCCGGAGCTCACTTCCGCCTTGAGCGGGATCACGCGCGCCTCGGTCATCACCCTGGCGAACGAGCTGGGCTATGAAGTCATTTCCCGGCGCCTCACGCGCGACGACATCTACATCGCCGACGAAGCCTTCTTCACCGGCACGGCGGCCGAAGTCACGCCCATCCGCGAGCTCGACGGGCGCGTCATCGGCGCGGGCGTGCGCGGACCGGTCACGACCAAG
>Ga0137436_1000586_pt1 | contig 10513 bp, 7 predicted proteins | sample EasRivERMGT119_2_FD_102328 | JGI IMG/M metagenome (GOLD analysis project Ga0137436, IMG submission 102328) | Soil microbial communities from meander-bound floodplain in the East River, Colorado, USA - East River MetaG ERMGT119_2 | ecosystem: Environmental > Terrestrial > Soil > Floodplain ...
CGTCGAGTCGACCCCTCCGCTCAGGAGGACTCCGACCGGGACATCGGCGACCCGCTGCCGGTCGACCGCGGCACAGATCTTCACCGACAGCTCCTCGGCGAGCGCGGCCGGCGAGGCGCCCCGCAGCTCCTGCGGCGCCGGCCGATGGAACCGGACGAGGCGGGCGCCGTTCGCCTCGACGACGAGAGCGTGCCCGGGTGGCAACTTCCCGATGCCGCGGAACGCGGTCCACGGGGACGGCACGAAGCGCAGCATGAGAAAGAGCTCGAGTCCTGTCGGGTCGACTGCGCGCTCGACCTCGGGGTCCGCGAAGAGGGAGCGCACCTCCGAGGCAAAGGAGAGCTCGGATCCGGTGTCCCGGTAGTAGAGCGGCTTCACGCCGAACGGATCGCGGGCGAGCACGAGACGGCGCCGTCGCCCGTCCCAGATCGCGAGCCCGAACATGCCGTTGAGGCGCGCGAGCGCCTCGAGCCCCCACTCCTCGTACGCGTGGAGCGCCACCTCGCTGTCGGATCGCGTGCGGAACCCGTGTCCTTTTCCCTCGAGCTCCACGCGGAGCTCTCGGAAATTGTAGATCTCCCCGTTGATGACGCCATGCACGGAACCGTCCTCGTTCGACATTGGCTGGTGCCCGCCGGCGAGGTCGATGATCGAGAGGCGGCGGATGCCGAGCCCGACGGTGCCTTCGACCCAGACGCCGCGATCGTCGGGTCCGCGGTGCGTCATCGCGTCCGTCATGTCGGAGAGCAAACGCGGGTCCGCGGGCCGGTCCGACCCGTAGTGAAAGCTCCCGCAGATCCCGCACATGACGACCCGATGGTAGACGAGGCGGTCCGCGACGCGCGGCGTGGTATGTTCCGCCGTCATGGCGAGGGGCTCGCGTACCGGCCGGAAACACCGGCTCTTCGCGGTGGCGGCTTCCGGGCTCTCGGCGGTCGCCGCTTTTCTGATAGCAGAGATCGGGCTCCGCATCGCTCTCCCGCAGGAGTCGATGACGCCCCGCTGGCGGTTCTCGCCGAGCTACTGCACGCTCGCGTACCCGTCGACCCACATGGTCCACCAGCGGCCGGGCCGGTGGCGTTTCGTCTACACGACGAACGCGCTGGGACACCGCGGACCGGAGATCCCGCCGGCCGTGGACGTTGCCCGGCCCGCCGTCGTGGTCCTCGGCGACTCTTACACATTCGGCGCGGGCGTGAACGACGGCGAGGAGTACGCGGCGGTCCTCCGCGACGCGCTCCACGGCGCCGCAGACGTCGTCAACCTCGGCGTCGGCGGGTGGGGACTGACTCAGGAGATCCGGCGTTACTACGACGTCGGCGCGCCGTTCCGGCCGCCGGTGGTCGTCCTGCAGTTCTCCGCCAACGATCCCGAGGACGATCTCAACTGCACCGTCACCCGGATCGACAACGGCCGGTTCACGTTTCACGATACCGGCGACGCGGTGTTCTCCGTGAAGCGGTTCCTCTCGCGCTCTCCGCTCCAGCGGAGCCAGGTCTACAACCTCGTGCGCGACACGGCCTACCGTTTCTTCGCGTCGAGAAAAATCGCCGCGACGCGCGCCGCAACGCAGCCCGCGCCGGGGACCTCCGCGATTCCCCCCGAAGAGGTCGTGCACGCCGACCTGCTCGCGCACTTCGCGCGGGACCTTCGCGCGCACGGGGCCCGGCTCGTGCTGGTCATCGTCAACGGCCAGCTCGCAGGATTTCCGCACATCGCCGAGACCGTGCGCACCCTCGCGTCGAAAGGCGACCTCGAGGTCTACGACGCCGCCGACTGGCTCTCCGGGATGACCGATTACGCCTCGCCGGAGGGGCACATCTGGGGGGCGCGCGCGCATCGCGTCGTCGGCGAGCGCCTCGCCGCGATCCTCGAACCGCTGCTGCTGCCGGGTGGCGGCGCCGGCGCGGCCACCCGATGAGCGGGACGCGCTTGCGGCGATCGACGTTCCTCGGCGTTCCGCTCGATCCGCTGACCATGGAGGAATCGGTCGCGCGGTGCCGTGAGCTCATCGCCGCAGGTCGTCCCGCACAGCACGTCGTCCTCAACGCCGGCAAGTGCGTGCTCCTCGAGGATGAGCCGGACCTGCGCGCGATCATCGCCGGGTGCGATGTGGTCAATGCCGACGGCCAGAGCGTCGTGTGGGCGGCGCGTTGGCTCGGGGTACCCGTTCCCGAGCGGGTGGCCGGGATCGATCTCATGGAGCGCCTGCTCGGTGTCGCGGCAGCGGAGGCATGGCCGGTCTTCTTCCTCGGCGCGAAGGACGAGGTGCTCGCCGATTTCGAGGCGGAGGTCCGGCGCCGGCTCCCGCACCTCATCGTCGTCGGCCGGCGCAACGGTTACTTTCGGCCCGACGAGGAGCCCGCCGTGGCCGAGGTCGTGCGCGCCTCAGGAGCCCGGCTCCTGCTCGTGGCGATCTCGAGTCCCCTCAAGGAGCGGTTTCTCGCACGGCAGCTCCATCGCATGGGTCCTTTGCTTGCGATGGGCGTCGGCGGAAGCTTCGACGTCTGGGCGGGGCGCACATCGCGCGCGCCGCGCTTCATGCAGCGCACAGGACTCGAGTGGTTCTACCGCTTCCTGCAAGAGCCGCGGCGCATGTGGAAGCGTTACCTCGTTGGCAACGCGCGTTTCATACGGCTCGTGCTGCGGCGGGGGAGCAAAGCCGACAGAATCGTCGGCTAGATCTCGATTTCGCCGTCGACTTTGAAGGCTCGCGGCGCGTAGAATCACGGCCGTGATCAGCACCCGGGCGAAGCAGACGGCCTATCTGCTGGCGTTCGCCGAGGGGATGCTCCTCTCCCTCGCGTTCTCCTGTGCCTTCGCCACGCGCGCGCTCATTCCCCTTCCTGCGCTCGGCGACGGCACCGGTATCGACTTGAACGTCCACGTCTGGATGCTGACGATCGGGATCCCGCTCTACTGGCTGCTCGCGTGGGGGCACAACCTCTATGAGCCGGCGTCGATCCGTAGGCGCTCCTCGATGCTCGTCTCGATGGGCGCCGTGTTCACATACCTAGCCGCGATTCTCGGCCTTGCGATCTTCCTCTTCCAGGCCAAGGCGTTCTCGCGCGCCGTGTTCTTTCTGTTCCTAGTATTTGGCATTCTCTTCGTCGTCATCAATCGTCTCGCGCTGGCAGCGGTGGCGCGGCGGACCGGTGCGGACGCGGCCGACCAGAGGAATGTGCTCATCGTCGGCACCGGGCCCGAGGCGGTCGAGGTACGCACGAAGCTCGCCGTACAGCGCGAGCTCGCGATGCGGGTGGTCGGACATCTCACGGGGCCCTCGCCCGCACCGATGGCCGTGGATACGGGCGAGATCCTGGGGAGCCTGAGCGACCTTAAGCGCATCGTCGAAGAGCGCGTCGTGGACGACGTCGTGTTCGCGATCCCGGTCGCGGAGTCGCTCGGGTGCCAGCGGGAGATCGGGTGGTGCGAGGAGGTCGGGGTCACGGTGCACCTACGCGTCGATCTCGTGCGGGCGTTGTTCGTCCGTCTGTCGCCGACCGACCTCGATGGAACCCCGATGCTCACGATCTCGGCGACCCCGCGCCAGCCGGTGGCGCTGCTCGTCAAGCGGTCGCTCGACCTGCTCGGGACGGCCCTCGCTCTCGTCGTGCTGTCTCCCGGGTTCGCGCTCACGGCGTTGCTCGTCAAGGCGACTTCGCCCGGACCCGTGCTCTTCCGTCAGACGCGGGTCGGCCTCAACGGGCGGACCTTCACGCTCTACAAGTTCCGCTCGATGTACCGCGACGCCGAGGCGCGTAAGCCGGCGCTCGCGGACCGGAACGAGATGTCCGGCCCGGTGTTCAAGATCAAATACGACCCCCGGATCACGCCCGTCGGCAAGTGGATCCGGCGCTTCTCGATCGACGAGCTGCCGCAGCTGTGGAACGTGCTGCGCGGGGACATGAGCCTCGTCGGCCCGCGGCCCCCGATCCCCGAGGAGGTCCGGAAGTACGAGCGCTGGCAGCGGCGGCGCTTGTCGATGAAGCCCGGCATCACGTGCCTGTGGCAGGTCTCCGGGCGCAACGGGATCGACTTCGAGGACTGGATGAAGCTCGATCTCGCCTACATCGATACGTGGTCGCTTCGCCTCGACGCGGTGATCCTCCTGCGTACCGTTCCCGTCGTCTTGACCGCCCGTGGCGCTCATTAAAAGGGGTCTGACCCCACTCCTTCTCCTGTGGGTGAGCATCGCGGCCGCGCAGGAGATCAGCCCGCTCGAGCCGCCCGACACGGCGCGCTACCTGCGGTGGGGTCCGCTGCGGGTGCGTCCCGGGCTGACGATCCCCACGTTCGGCTACGACGACAACGTCTTCTACCGGCCCGATGACTCGCCGCTGCCGCGGGTGGGCGACTACTTCATCGACATCTCCCCCGGGGTCGAGGGCATCGTCCTGCTCGGCGACCGTGCCTTCGTGACGTTCAGCGAGAGGCTCGAGTTCTACGTCTACGCGAACGAGCACGAGGTGGATTACTTCAACCAGTTCGGGCGCGCCCGATTGACCTTCCCCCTTGGGAACTATGGCATCTACCTCGACGGCGGATACGACCGCGTGCGCGATCGGCCGGCCGACGCGACGGACATACGACCCATCCGCAAGGAGATTCCGCTGGGAGGCGGACTGATCTTCAGGTTCGGGTGGCGCACGGATGTCGAAGTCGGCTACCTCAGGACGCGATCCACCGGGGACGACCCGGACGATCCCTGCGACGACCCCGCGGCCGGTTGCTTCACTATCGATCAGCGGGTGAATCGCGTCGAACAGGGGTACCGGCTCTCCGCGCGCTACTTGATGTTCGGCCGCACGCGCCTCACCCTCCGGGCCAGCGAGCGCGACATCGTGTTCGACGATCCGGCCGTGAACCGCGATGGACACGAGCGCCGCGTGGTTCCCGGGCTCGACTTCGGGCTGGGGGGCCGCATCTACGGCAACCTGAGAGTCGGCTGGGCGAACTTCGATCTCGAGAACCCGGTCGCCGAGGACTTCCAGGGCGCGGTCGCGGACATCGCCCTGGGGTACCGCCTCGGCGGGCTCGGAAGCTCGGTCTCGCTCCGCGCCTACCAGGACATCCAGTACTCGGTTCTCGAGTCGACCGACCTCTACACGAACACCGGCGCGGAAATCACGTTCGTCCGGTACTTCAACCGATTCATCGGCATGGAGCTGGGAGGCGGGCGCGGCACCCTCGATTTCCTCGATGCGGAGGACCCCAGGAAGGACGACCTCTCCCGGGGAAGCGCCGGCATCCGCTTCCGCCTCTCCGAGAACGACCTCGGCCGGCGCGTGGAATACGCCTTCCGTTACGTCCTCACACGCCGCAACTCCAATCTCGATTTTCTGGACCAGACCCGCGGGACGATCGGCTTCGGCATGTCCTTCGGCTACTGAGCGGAGCACGAATGCACTACACTGGACGCCTCTTTCACGGGATCTCCATGAGCCTGCTCTCCTTCGCGTTCGTGGGGCTCGCCCTGGCGGCGGCCCCCGAGACCGAGCCGCCGATCCTCGAGGCGCGGCCGATCGGCGACCTGCCGATCGAGGCGCGTATCCCCTTCCTCAAGAAGGGCGGCTCGGACTACCGGATCGGACGGCAGGACCTCCTCCAGATCAGCGTCTTCGACCTGAAGGAGCTCGATCAGACGGTGCGCGTGGCCGACGACGGCTCGATCACGCTGCCGCTGCTCGGCCGGCTGGCCGTCGCCGGCCTGACCAAGGGCGAGCTCGAGGCGACGATCGCGCGGCTGCTCGAGGAGCGGTACGTGAGGAACCCGCAGGTGACGATCTTCGTGAAGGAGTACGAGTCGAAGAAAGTCGCCGTCTCCGGGGCCGTGAAGAAGCCCGATACCTACGAGATGCTCGGCGACAAGACCCTGCTCGAGATGATCTCGCTCGCCGGCGGGCTCGACCGCGACCTCGGGAAGGAGATCATCATCTTCCGCCCGACCGAGTCGGGAAAGGCGGAGCGCATCTCGGTGAACCTCGACAAGCTCGTCTACGAGGCCGACCCCACGCTCAACGTGACCGTGCTCCCCGGCGACATCGTCTACGTCCCCTCGGTCGAGAAGGTGCGGATCTTCGTCACGGGCGCGGTCAAGAACCCGAACCTCTACGAGGTGCCGCGCTCCGAGCCGGTCACGGTGCTCAAGGCGGTGACGCTCGCCGGCGGGACGACCGACCGCGCGTCGGAGTCCAAGGTGCAGATCATCCGCACGGACGCCGACGGGAAGCGCGTGATGCTCCAGGTGAACCTGAAGAAGGTCAAGCGCGGCAAGTCCGACGACCCGGTCCTGCTCAAGGACGACCTCGTGCTGGTGCCGGAGTCCTTCTTCTGATGACCGACGCCTCCCGCGCGCGCCACCTGCTCGACTACTGGGCGATCGTCCGCCGGCGTCGCGGGATCATCGCGCTGTGCGTGGCGACCGTGTCGGTCGCGACCCTGATCGGGTCGTTCCTCGCGACCCCGCTCTACCGCTCCACGGCGACGCTCCAGATCGAGCGCCAGAAGCCGGACATCCTCAACATGAGGGACGTCGCCGCTCTGGACTACTCGTGGGCCGCGTACGCGGACTTCTACCAGACCCAGTACAGGATCCTCTCGTCGGAGGCGGTCGCGCGGCGGACCGTGGAGCGGATGGGGCTGACGTCCCACCCGTTCTTCGCCGCGGGGACCTCGTCGCCTTCGCTGTACGGGCGGCTGCGGGCGCTCCTTCCCGGCACCGTGGTGAAGCTCGAGCAGGATCCGGTCGAAGTCGCCGCGACACGTCTGCAAGGCCAGCTGGAGATCTCGCCGATCCGCAACTCGCACCTCGTCCAGGTCTCGTGGGTCGCTCCCGACGCCGTGCTCGCCTCCGAGGTCGCGAACGCCCTCGTCGAGGCGTACATCGGCTTCAACATCGAGTCGGCCCACTCGACGAGCGACCAGGCGACCGAGTTCCTCGTCGGCCAGGTCGCGAACCTCAAGCGGGAGATCGCGACGCTGGAGGAGCAGCTCCAGGGGTACGGCGAGTCGAAGCGCATCGTCTCGGTAGGCGACGACAGCAACATCACGCTCAAGGCGCTCTCCGACATCGCCTCGCGGCGGACCCAGGCCCAGACCGTCCTCGCGGAGAAAGAGGCGGCGTACCGTTCGGCCCTGGCCACCCCCTCGGCCGCGCTCCCCCAGGTCGTCGCCTCGGACCTCATCGCGCGGCTCAAGCAGGAGCGCGCGTCGCTCGAAGCGGAGTACTCGGAGAAGTCGCGCCTGTTCAAGGACGACTGGCCGGGGATGCAGCAGCTGCGGTCGAAGCTCGAGCAGTCCCAGGCGCGGCTCGACACGGAGACGGAGGACATCGGCACGAACGTGCGCCGCGGGGCCGAATCGGCCTTCCACCAGGCGCAAGCGGAGGTCCGCGCCCTCACCGCGCTGCTGTCCGGACAGGAGGGCCAGGCGCAGACGCTCAAGCGCAACGCGGTCGAGTTCAAGAGCATCCAGTCGGAGGTGGACAAGAAGCGGGAGACCTTGAACGCGCTGATGGCGAGACAGAACGAGATGGCGCTGACGACCCGTCTCTCCGATCTGGACGCGACCTCCTCCAACATTCGCGTCGTCGATCGCGCCCGCCCGTCGCCCGCCCCCTTCCGGCCGAACAAGAAGCTGAACCTGGCCCTGGCCCTCGCCGTCGGCCTGGGCCTGGGTATCGCCGCCGCGCTCTTCCTCGACTACCTGGACAACACGATCGGCGGGCCCGCGGAGATCGAGCGGGTCGCGCACCTTCCGGTGCTCGCGGTCGTCCCCCACTACAAGGGGGCGCGCGCGGCCGTCCCCGACCTGGCGCCCTCGGTCGACCTCGTGGCGCACCGGGAGCGGGGTTCGGCGGCCTCCGAGGCCTACCGCGAGCTGCGCACGGCGATCCTCCTTTCGAACCCGGGACGCCCGCCGCAGCGGATCATGGTGACCAGCGCCCTCCCCGAGGACGGGAAGTCCTCGACCGCGATCAACCTCGCGATCGTGCTCGCGCAATCGGGGCGGCGCGTGCTCTTGGTGGACGCCGACCTGAGGCGCCCGCGCCTGCACCGCGTTTTCGGGCAGGCGAACGAGCGCGGGCTGTCCACGATCCTCTCGGGGCTCGAGACGGACCTGGCGGCGGTGATCCGGCCGACGGTGGTGGACCAGCTCGACCTGCTCGTGAGCGGGCCCGTCCCGCCGAACCCCTCGGAGCTGCTCGACTCCCCGGTCTTCGTCGAGACCGGGCGCCGCCTGCTCGCGAGCGGCTACGACCACGTCGTCTTCGACTCGCCGCCCGCGCTCGCCGTGGCGGACCCGGTGATCGTCGCCGCCGCCGTCGAGACGACGATCCTCGTGGCGCGGGCCGGCCGGACCCCGCGCGAATCGCTCAAGCGCGCGGTCGAGAAGTTCGCCCAGGCCGGCGTGCGGCCGATCGGCGTCGTGCTCAACGACCTCGATCCGGGCCGGCACAGCTACGCGTCGTACTACGGCACCTACGGCCGGAGCGGCGCCGGCGACGAGCGCGCGCCGCACGCGGCCTCCGGGTAGCGGTCCCGATGTCCGCCTTGGTCCTCGAGGCGGGGCTTTGCCTCCTCGTCCTGTTGGCACCGCTCCCTTTCGGCGCGGTCGGCCCCGCGGGCCGGCTCGCGCTCGAGGCGGGGGCCCTGTTCCTTACCGCGCTGTGGGCTCTCTCTTCGGTCCGCGAGCGCGTGGCCTTGCCGCCTCGCGCCGTCCTCGCCGGCGTGCTGGGGCTGTTGGCGCTCGCAGCGCTCCAGGTGGTGCCGCTCGGCCCCCGGGTGATCGCGATCGTCTCGCCCTGGACCTCGTCGCTGCGCGAGGCGGTCGACGGTTCCGGGCGCGTCCCGTCCACGCTGTCGATCGCCCCCGACGCGACCGCCTCCGCCCTGAGGACCGGGGCGGCGCTCGCCGGGCTCCTGCTCGTGGCGACCAGCGTGGTCGCACGCCGGGGTCCGCGCCGGATCGCGGCGGCGATGACCGTCTCCGCGGCGTTCCAGGGACTGTATGGGATGTTGATCCTCGCGTCGGGGAGCGCGCGGATCTGGAACGTGCCGAAGACGGCGTACCTCGACAGCGCGACCGGGACGTTCGTCAACAGGAACCATTTCGCGGGGTTCCTCGCGGCGACCCTTCCCGTCGGGTTCGGGCTGATCGTCGCCTCGCTGCGGCGGGCGCGGGCGGGAACGCCCTCGCGGGGGCGGATAGCGCTCCTGGGGGACGACGGGAGCCGGGCGCTCCTGGGGGGGCTGCTCGGTCTGATCGGCCTCGCCGGCGTCCTGCTGTCGTACTCCCGCACCGGGACCGCGCTCGCGATCGCCGCGGTGGCGGCGACGCTCGCCGCGACGACCGGCGGGCCGCTCATGCGGCGCGGCGCGCTCGTGCTCGGGGTGCTCGCGGTCGCCGCGATCCCGCTCGCCGACCTCGGCCTCGAGCGGCTCGTCGACCGGTACGCCGCGGCCGCGGGCGACGCCGCCGCGAGCGGCGGCCGCCTCGACGTCGCGCGCGACACGCTGACCCTCGTCGCTTCCGCACCGCTGGCCGGCTGCGGCTTCGGTGCTTTCACCTGGGCCTTCCCCACCGTGAGCTCACCCGCCGTGCGCGCGCACTACACGCACGCGCACGACGACCTCTTACAGCTCGCGGCGGAAGGCGGGATCGTCGCGGTCCTCCTGCTGCTCGCGATCGCGATCCCGCTGGGGCGTCGCATGGGGCGGATCGTCGCGTCGCGGGCGGACCCGGTGGCGGTGGGCGCCGCCCTCGGTCTCGGGGCGATGGCGCTCCACGCGCTGGTGGATTTCGACTTCCACATCCCGGCCGACGCCGCGATCGCGGCGGTCCTCGCCGGGATCGTCCTGGGAACGACGTGGACCGGCCGGAGCTGAGGCTCGCCCCTTCGCCTCCGGCGCGGCCGCGGGCTCCCGGTGCCGCGGCCGCCGGGGTCTTCGTGCTCGCCGCGGCCGCGTGGGCCAGCCTCGCCGGAGCGGATCGCGCTCGCACCCCGTTCGACCCCGCCCCGATCGCCGAGAACGGTCTTTCGGCCTGGCTCGACGGCAACGACGGCGACGCCAGCGCCGCGCGTGCCGCGCTCCGCCGCCGGCTCGACCGCACGCCGACCGACGCGATGACCCGGACGATCTACGCGAGCTTCCTCGTCGAGACCGCGACGACCGAGCACGAGCGGCGCGCCGCGGCCGAGGAGGGGCGGCGGGCGGTCGCGTCGGCACCGTACGAGGAGGGGGTGCGGCGCGCCTCGGCGAAGGTGATGGCGCGGACCGGGGATCAGGCCGGCGCGGTGGCCGCGGTGAGATCCCTCTTCGCGGACGCGCCGGAGCACGCCGCCCTCGTGCTCTCCGAGATCGAGCCGTTCCTCACGGCCGAGGCGGTCGAGGCCTCGCTTCCGGACCTTCCGGCGGCGTGGTATGCGCGCTCGGGACGGCTGCGCCAGTCCGGGCGCGCGCCCGAAGCCGACCGGCTCCTGGCGGCGCTGCTCGAGCGGTGGCCCGAC
>Ga0137436_1000587_pt1 | contig 10506 bp, 9 predicted proteins | sample EasRivERMGT119_2_FD_102328 | JGI IMG/M metagenome (GOLD analysis project Ga0137436, IMG submission 102328) | Soil microbial communities from meander-bound floodplain in the East River, Colorado, USA - East River MetaG ERMGT119_2 | ecosystem: Environmental > Terrestrial > Soil > Floodplain ...
GCGCCGGCGATGCGGTTTTCCTGCAGGTAGCGCAGCAACACCGGCTCGTCGATTACCGAGCCGCGCGCGATGTTGCAGACGTAGCCCTTGGGGCCCAGCGCGTCGAGCACCTTGGCGCCGACCAGGCCGCGCGTCTCCGCGCCGCCGGGCGTCACCACCATCAGCACATTGCTGTTCTTGGCGAGCGCCACGACGTCCGCATCGTACGGGTAGGGAACGTCTTTTTTGTTCCGGTTGTGATAGCGGATCTTCATTCCGCAGGCCATTGCACGCTTGGCTATCGCCTCGCCGATGCGGCCAAGGCCGAGGATGCCGAGCGTCTTGCCGCCGAGCGAAGTAGCGAGGGGGTAGGGGCCGCCGGACGCCCACTTGCCGGCGCGCAGGTAGGCCTCGCACTGCGGCAGCTTGCGCAGCGTGTTCATCACCAGCGCGAGCGCGGTGTCGGCGACGCACTCGTTCAGCACGTCGGGCGTGTTGGTGACGATGATCTTGCGCGCCTTGGCGTCGTCCAGGTTGATCTGGTCCACGCCGACGCCGAAGTTGCAGATCACCTCGAGCTTGGGCAGCGCGTCCATCATCTTGGCGTCGACCGGCAGGTGGCCGAAGCTGGCGATGCCGCGGATCCGATCGGCTCTTTCTCTCAGGAATTTTTCTTTTTCCTGGGATTCAAAAAGCTTGTGTACGGCGAACTCCGCTTCCAGCGTCGCCTGGGTGGCGGCGTGGCCTTTGCCGGTGAAGATGATGTCGGGTTTCATGACTTGAATTTTGCCGCAAGCGCTTCCGCGCCGCGAGCCAGGATTCCGACATCCGAGCCGACTGCGACGAAGAGAGCGCCGCACTCCAGCCAGTGGCGCGCGTCGGCCTCGTTCGGCGTCAGGATGCCGGGCGCCTTGCCGGCCTTGCGGATGCGCCGGATGGCCTCGTCGATCAGCGGCTTGACCTTCGGGTTGGCGATTTCGCCGGTATAGCCCATCGAGGCGTGCAGGTCTGCCGGCCCGATGAACACGCCGTCCACCCCCTCGACCGCGCAGATCGCCTCGATGTTGTCGAGCGCGCCCTGGGTCTCGACCTGCACCAGCACGCAGATCTCCTCATGCGCGCGCTTCGCGTAGTCCTTTACGCGCCCGAAGCGCGTCGCGCGCGTCGTGCCGGCGACGCCGCGCTGGCCGGCGGGCGGGTAGCGGGTGTAGGACACGGCGGCCTTGGCTTCGCCGGCCGTCGAGACGTAGGGCACCAGCAAGGACTGCGCGCCGATGTCGAGCACGCGCTTCATCGTCACCATGTCGTTCCACGGCACGCGCACCACCGGGTGGGTCGGGTAGGGGGCGGCGGCCTGCAGCTGGGTGAGCAGGTTCTCCAGGTCGGCCGGAGAATGCTCGCTGTCGAGCACGATCCAGTCGAAACCGGCGCCGGCGATCACCTCTACGGTGTAGTTCGAAGACAAGCTCGACCACAGGCCGATCTGCGGCTTGCCGGCCTTGAGCGCCCGTTTGAAAGCGTTCTGGGGGAGGTCCATGGAGCGCGAGATTCTAATCTAGTGAATCTCGGGCTCGGCAACCGGGGCGGTGCCCTCCAGGAAGTCGAAATCGCAGCCTTCGTCGGCCTGCTTGACGTGCTGGCTGAAAATGGCGCCGTAGCCGCGCTCGTATTTCCGTACCGGGGGCTTCCAGGCGCTTTTCCTCGACTTCATCTCCTGCTCGGAAATCTTCAGGTTGAGCACCCTCTTGTCGACGTCCAGCTCGATGAGATCGCCGTTGCGCACGAGTGCGAGCGGGCCGCCGACGGCCGATTCCGGCGCCACGTGCAGCACGCAGGCGCCGTAGCTGGTGCCGCTCATCCGGGCGTCCGACAGGCGCACCATGTCGCGCACGCCCTGCTTGAGCAGCTTCTTGGGCACCGGCAGCATGCCCCACTCCGGCATGCCGGGCCCGCCGAGCGGGCCGGCATTGCGCAGCACCAGCACCGAGTTCGCGTCGACCTCGAGATCGTCGCGGTCGATGCGCGCCGCCATGTCGTTGTAGTCGTCGAATACCACCGCCTTGCCGGTGTGCTTGAGCAGCTTCGGGTCCGCCGCGGCGGCCTTGATCACCGCTCCGCCTGGAGCGAGGCTGCCGCGCAGCACCACCAGGCCGCCGGACTTCTTCAGCGGATTGCCGCGCGGCCTGATCACGTCCGGGTTGTAGATGCGCGCACCCTCGAGGTTCTCGCCCAGGGTGCGGCCGTTCACGGTCCCGCAGCCCAGATCCAGCAGATCCTTCAGCTCGGCCAGCAGCGCCCGCAGTCCGCCCGCGTAGTAGAAGTCCTCCATCAAATACTTGTCGCCGGAAGGGCGCACGTTGGCGAGCAGGGGGGTCTTCGCCGAGAAGTCGTTGAAGCGCTCGAGCGGCAGCTTGATGCCGGCGCGGCCGGCCATGGCGACGAGGTGGATCAGGGCGTTGGTCGAGCCGCCCATCGCCATCAGGGTGACGATGGCGTTGTCGAACGACTCCTTGCGCAGGAAATCGCGCGGCTTGAGGTCTTCCCAGACCATCTCGACGACGCGCTTGCCGGTCAGCGTCGCCATCTTGGCGTGGTTCGAGTCCGGCGCCGGAATCGAAGCCGCGCCCGGCAAGGAGAAGCCCAGGCTCTCGGCGAGCGACATCATGGTCGCCGCCGTGCCCATGGTCATGCAGGTGCCGGGGGAGCGGGCGATGCCGTCCTCGATTTCCTGCCAATCCTGTTGGCTGATGGTGCCGGCGCGCAGCTCGGCCCAGTACTTCCAGGTGTCGGAGCCCGAGCCGAGCGTGGTGTCGCGCCAGTGGCCGGATAGCATCGGGCCCGCCGGCAGGTAGATTGCCGGCAGGTTCATGCTGATCGCGCCCATGATCAGCGCCGGCGTGGTCTTGTCGCAGCCGCCCATCAGCACCGCGCCGTCAGCGGGGTACGAGCGCAGCAGCTCCTCGGTCTCCATCGCCAGGAAGTTGCGGTACAGCATGGTGGTCGGCTTCTGCATCGGCTCGGCGAGCGACATCGCCGGCATCTCGACCGGGAAGCCGCCGGCCTGCCAGACGCCGCGCTTCACTTCCTCGACGCGCTGCTTGAAGTGCGTGTGGCAGGTGTTGATGTCCGACCAGGTGTTGATGATCGCGATCACCGGCTTGCCGGCGTAGTCGCTGCGGTCGTAGCCCATCTGCGCGGTGCGCGAGCGGTGGCCGAACGAGCGCAGGTCGTTCACCCCGTACCAGCGGTGGCTGCGCAGATCTTCCGGTTTCTTCTTACTCAAACTTCTCTCCGGATTCCTTCACCACCTTTGCCCAGCGCGCCTGCTCGGTGCGCAGCCACTGGGCCAGGCTGTCCGGCGTGCCGGTGCGCACCTCGGTGCCCTGCTTGGCGAAGCGCTCCTTCATCTCGGCGGAATTGAGCACTTTGATCAGCTCTCCGTTGAGCTTCGCCACGGTGTCGCGCGCAATGCCCGCCGGTCCGACCACGCCCTGGAACGAGCCGGTCTCGAAGCCGGGCATGCCCTGCTCGGCGACCGTCGGCGTATCCGGCGCGGTCGGCACGCGCTGCGCGCTCGAGATACCGAGTGCGCGCATCCGGCCGCCCTGCACCGTCGGCCAGGTCGCCAGCATGCCGTTGAACAGCACGTCGGCCTGGCCGGCGGCCACGGCCGCGACGGCGTCCGACCCGCCCTTGTAGGGGATGTAGGTCCACTTCACGCCTGCGCGCTGGGCGAACTCGATTCCTGCCAGCTGCGGCGCGCCGCCGATCCCGGACACCGCGAAGTTGAGCTTGCCGGGCTGTGCCTTCGCCAGCTCGATCAGCTCCTTGACGTTGTTCACCTTGACGGAAGGGTGCACCGCAAGCACGTGCGGCGAATACGACACCATGACGACCGGCGAGAAGTCCTTCGAGGGGTTGAACGGCAGAGCGGGGTAGACGCTGGCGCTGATCACCAGGCCGCCGAGGTCGGTGATCAGCAGCGTGTAGCCGTCGGGTGCGCTCTTCGCGACGAAGTCGGCGCCGACATTGCCGTTGGCGCCGGTGCGGTTCTCGATCACCACCGGCTGGCCCCAGGCCTCGGTCAGCTTCGGGCCGATCTGACGAGCAAGGATGTCGGAGGTGCCGCCCGCGGCGTAAGGCACGATCAGCCGAATCGGCTTGCCGGGGTATTGCTGGGCCGTGGCTACAGAAGAAATGGACAGCAACGCCGCAACAACGAATGGTTTCATGAGCAGTCTCCTCCGCGAGTGCATGACTGTAGCGCGTTGGGCTCGCGGCGAACAACCACGCGCGAGGCGGCTGCCGGCCGGTCTTTGGGGGAAATCCGGTCGCCGGCGGCCGCCTCTACGCGTGTTCAGCCCCCCGCGACTCCCTGCGTGTTGACGTACAGCGAGTACACCGAGGTGCTCGCCGTCATCAGAAGACGGTTGCGATAGCGGCCGCCGAAGCACAGGTTGGCGCAGCGCTCCGGCAGGTCGATGCGGCCGATCAGCTTGGCCTCGCTGTTGAAGATGTTGACGCCGTCGAGGGCCTCGCTGCCCATTCCCCAGCCCATCCATAGATTGCCGTCGACGTCGACGCGGAAGCCGTCCGGCGTGCCGCCGGCTTCCGCGGTGAGGAATACCTTGCTGTTCGACAGCCGCGAGCCGCCGTCGACCACGTCGAAGACCCGCACGACGCGCGGCGTGAGGCCGGCTTCGATGACGTAGAGCCGCTTCTCGTCGGGCGAGAAGGCGAGTCCGTTCGGCCGGTTGACGTCGCCCGCGACGACCGCCAGCTTCTGCGTCTTCGGCTCCCAGCGGTAGATGTTGGTGGGCAACTCGGGTTTCTCGACGTGGCCTTCATAGAAGCCGAGGATGCCGAAGGGTGGGTCGGTGAACCAGATCGAGCCGTCGGACTTGCACACGATGTCGTTGGGCGAGTTGAGCGGCTTGCCGTCGTAGCGGTCGGCGATCACCGTGATCGAGCCGTCGTACTCGGTGCGCGTGACGCGGCGCGTGTCGTGCTCGCAGGTCAGCAGGCGCCCCTGGCGGTCGCGCGTGTTGCCGTTGGCGTTGTTCGAGGGCTTGCGGAATACATTGACCGCACCGGTCTCCTCGTCCCAGCGCATGATGCGATTGTTGGGGATGTCGCTCCACAGCATGTAGCGACCGTCGCCGAACCACACCGGGCCTTCGCACCAGCGCATGCCCGAGGCGATGCGCTCGACCTTGGCGAGCCCGAGGCGGTAGCGGCCGAAGCTCGGGTCGATGACTTTGACCGACGGGTCGGGATAGCGCAGGCTGACCTGCCACTGCGGCGAGGTCTGCGCGCTGACTTTGGGGGCGAGCGCGAGCGCACCCGCGGCGGCGAGAAACTGTCTGCGTTCCATGGACTTCCTCCTCTACGATCAGTCTAGGAATCGGGCTTGCGCCAGTCCAATCTATAATTCCCGCGTCTGTAATCCACGGAATGAATCAATGGAGCTGCGTTCGCTGCGCTATTTCACCGCGCTGGCGGAGGAGCTGCACTTCGGCCGCGCCGCCCGGCGCCTGTCGATCACGCAGCCGCCGCTTTCGCAGGCGATCGCCAAGCTCGAGCGCGAGCTGGGAGTGCGCCTGTTCGAGCGCACGCGGCGCCGCGTCGCGCTGACGCTCGCCGGCGCCACCTTCCTGGAGGAAGCGCGGGCCACCCTGGCGCGCGCGGCGCAGGCCGTGGAGATGGCGCAACGCGCCCAGCGCGGTGAAGTCGGCCGCCTGGCGGTGGGCTACCTCGCCGCCACCGCGTTTACGCTGCTGCCGCTCGTGCTGCGCGACTTCAGCCGCGGCTTTCCCGGGGTCAAGCTCGAACTGCGCGAGCTCACCATACCGCAGCAGCACGCGGCGCTCCTCAAGGGCGACATCGACGTCGCCATCCTGCGCCCGCCGGTGAGCGAGGCGGAGCTCGCTTCGGAAACGATCCTCGCCGAGCCGTTCGTGCTCGCGCTGCCCGCGCGCCATCCGCTGCGTACCTTGCGCCGCGTTCCCGCCAAGCGCCTCGCCGGGGAGCCGTTCGTCATGTTCCCGCGCCAGCCGGGCCTGGTGAACCACGACCTGGTGATGGAGTTCTGCCTGCGCGCCGGCTTCACGCCGCGCGTCGCGCAGGAGGCCCACCAGACCCACACCGTCGTCGGACTGGTGTCGGCCGGCATCGGCGTCGCCCTGGTGCCGGCCTCGACGCAGAAGATCGGCCTGGCCGGTGTCGTGTATCGACCCCTGCGCGAAACCACGCCGCAATCGCGCACCGCCATCGCATGGCGCAGAGCCGATGCCTCGCCTGCGGTCGCCGCCTTCCTCGACGTGGCGCGCCGCACCGCGAAGCAAGTAAACTCGGCCGCGGGGGAATCTTGAAACGAGGAGATGGCACAACAATGAAACGACTAGTCAGCAGCATTGCGGCGCTCGGCGCTCTTGCGTTTTCGGCCGCAGCGGCGGCGCAGGCTTTCCCGAGCAAGCCGATCCGCGTCATCATCCCGTTCGTCGCCGGCGGCTCCTCCGACATCGTCGGCCGCGCCATCGCCTCCAAGTTCCAGGAGCTGCTCGGCCAGCCCGGCGTGGTGGAGAACAAGCCGGGCGCGAACGGCGCCATCGCCGCGGAGTTCGTCGCGAAGGCGGACCCCGACGGCTACACCATCCTGGTCGGCTCGATCGGCGTGTTCTCGATCAACGCCGCGCTGTTCAAGGACCTGCGCTACCACCCGGTGCGCGATTTCGCCCCGATCACGCTGGCCGTCACCACGCCGAACGTGCTGATCACCAAGCCGACGCTGCAGGCCGCCTCCTTGAAGGAGCTGGTCGAGCAGATGAAGAAGAACCCCGGCAAGCTCTCCTATTGCTCGAGTGGCACGGGCTCGTCCGACCATCTCACCGCCGAGCTCCTCAAGCAGGCGACCGGCACCGACGCCCTGCACGTGCCCTACAAAGGCGGCGCCGCGTGCCAGACCGACATCATGGGCAACCAGGTGGACTTCTCGTTCCAGAACCTGGGCGCGGTGACCAACTACATCAAGGGTAACCGCATGAAGGCGCTCGTCGTGACCGCGAAGGCGCGGCATCCGCAGCTGCCGGACGTTCCTTCGGCGGGCGAGGCGGGACTCCCCGAGCTCGTGGTCACCTCGTGGCAGGCGGTCGCCGCCCCGGCGAAGACGCCGCGCGAGGTCGTGGCGAAGCTGAACGATGCCGCGGTGAAGGCGCTGCGCTCCCCAGACCTGCGCGAGCGCATGAACCAGATCGGCTTCGACGTGGTCGCCGGTACGCCGGAAGAGTTCGGCAGGTTCATGAAGGAGGAGGTCGAGCGCTGGACGCGGGTGGTCGAGCGCGGCGGCATTAAGCCGGACTAGAAGCCGTCCTAAAGGCAAGCCGAAATGAGCTTCGTGTTCAGGAAGGAGCCGCTGGAGAAGGCGATCGCAGCGCTCGCCGCCGCCGGCGGCAGCGACGCGGCAGAAGCCAGGCTGGTGGCGGAGAACCTGGTAATGGCCAACCTCAGCGGCCACGACTCGCACGGCATCGGCATGATGCCGCGCTACGTCGAGGCGCTGCTCGAGGGCGGCTTGCACGCCAATCGCAAGCCGGAGGTGAAGCTCGACGCCGGCGCGCTGCTGGTGCTCGATGGCTGCGCCGGCTACGGGCAGTCGATCGGCCGCGAAGCGACGCTGATGGCGATCGCGCGCGCGAAGCAGCACGGCACGGCCATCGTGGCGCTCGGCAACTCGCACCATCTCGGCCGCATCGGCCACTGGGCCGAGATGGCGGTCGCCGAGGGCCTGGTATCGATGCACTTCGTCAACGTTCGCTCGTTCGTGCGTGTCGCCGCGTACGGCGGTGCCGACCGCAAGTTCGGCACCAATCCGGTGTGCATAGCCATCCCGCTGCCGGGCGAGCCGCCGTTCGTCCTCGACATGGCGACCAGCGCCGTCGCGCAGGGCAAGCTGCGCGTAGCGCACAACAAGCGCGCCAAGATCCCCGCCGGCTGGCTGATCGACGACCAGGGCAATCCTACCGACGATCCGCGCTGGGGCGTCGTGGCGCCGCTGGGCGCGATGCTGTGCTTCGGCGAGCACAAGGGATACGGCCTGTCGGTAGCGTGCGAGTTGCTCGGCGGCGCGCTTACCGGCGGCGGTTCCGACTCCTCCGAGAACAAGACCAAGCGCCGGGTGCTGAACGGCATGCTCTCGATCCTCATCGATCCGCGCAAGCTCGGCACTGCGGCAAGCTTCGAGAAGGATGCGCGTGACTACCTGGCGTGGCTGCGCAAGTCCCGCCCGGCGCCGGGCTTCGACCGCGTGCGCATCGCCGGCGAGCCCGAGCGGGAGACGCGCGCCGTGCGCTTGAAGGAAGGCATTCCGGTGGACGACGAGACCTGGAAGGAAATCCTCGCCGCCGGCGCGAAGCTCAAGCTGGCGCCGGAGAAGATCGAAGCGCTCGCTCGCGCAGCAGCCTAGCCCGCCAGCATTTCCTTCAGCCGCGCGTGACGTGCGCGGCGACGCACAGCCAGCGCGCGCCCTTCCGCTGCCAGATATCGGTATAGCGCCCGAAGCCGCCCTGCCCGTCGGGTTTGCGGTACGTGGTGCGGGCGTGGATGATCGCGACGTCTCCCAGCACGCGGATGCGCACGTCTTCCGCCTTCAGCCCGGCGATGGTGACCGGCTTGGCGATCTGCGCCAGGAACCCGGCGCGATCGACCAGCGAGCCGTCCGGGTTGCTGTTGAGGAAGTCCCGGGTCAGGTTCTCGTCGAACCAGCGCACGTCGGACTCCTGCACCGAGCGGATGTAGTTGCTGTTGAGCTGCTGCAGCGTGTCGAGATCGTTTGCCATGGCTAGAGTCCCTTCACTCCCAGTTGGGCGGCCAGCGCGTTCAGCTCGCCGAGCGTGGCTTCGCCGAGCGGCACGCCTTGCTTCTCGCGCCGCGCCGCCGTCAGCCGCTCCGGCTCGCCAGGTGCGAGTGCGCTCTCGCCATGAATTTCTCGCAGCAGAAGGTCGATCTGCGAGCGGAACGCCTTGAGATCGGTGAAGCGGGTGATGTCGAGCGCGAGCATGAAGTGGCCGAGGTTCCTCGGCTTGTCGAGCTCGCCGTACATCTTGGTGACGTGCAGGCCGAAGGGCACGCCGGCGAGGAGCGCGCAGAGGATCTCCACCATCATCGCCAGCGCGTAGCCCTTGTGCGCGCCGGTCGGAGCGAGACCGACAGCGGCGTCGGCGTTGGTCGTCGCCTTGCCCTGCGCGTCGACCGCCCAGTCGGCGGGGATCGGCTTGCCTTCCTGCCGAGCCACGATCACTTTGCCCCAGGCGGCATGGGTAGTCGACATGTCGACGATGACGGGCGGCCCGTCGCCGCCAGGGGCGCCGAAGGCGATCGGGTTGGAGCCGAGGAAGATGCGCTTCATCCCGGGCGGCACCATGATCGGATCGGTGTGCGTGAGGGCGAGGCCGACCATGCCCTCCTTCACGGCCATCTCGACAAACCAGGCGCAGGCGCCGCAGTGCGAGCTGTTCCGTGCAACGACCGCGCCCACGCCGCTGCTTTTTGCCAGCGAAATCGCTTCCTGCATGGCGCGCGTTGCAACCAGCTGCCCCATGCCGGCGTCGCCCTCGACCACGGCCGCCGAGGGTCCGCTACGCTTCGCCACGATGCTAGGGCGCGGCTTCACCGTCCCATTGCGCAGCCGCGTCGCGTAATGTGGGAGGCGCACCACGCCGTGGCTGTCGACGCCGCGCAGGTTGCTCGCGACCAGCGTCTCCGCGACAAGGCGTGCGTCGGGCGCTGCGAGGCCCAGCTTCTCGAGGCAGTTTGCGGTGAACGAGGTGAGCTTGCCATGTGGGACGAGTGTTTCGCGCATGGCGCAGGATTCTAGACGAGCCCGTAAGCTAGAATCTCCGCGAGAGGAGAAAGCATGGCGAAGAGGAGCCGCCGTCCGGAGCCGCGCATCGTGCGGCCCGACGACATCGACCCGCATCACCGCTGGGACCGGCCGCTGCAGGCGCCGGGCCGCACGCAGGTCGACTTCGAGGAGCGCATCAATTTTCGCCGGCTGCACGACTACCGGCTCGCGCGCACGCGCGCGGCCCTCGCGCAGTCGGGGCTCGGCGCGCTTCTCTGCTTCGACCAGCACAACATCCGCTACACCACCAGCACCGTCATTGGCGAGTGGGCGCGCGACAAGCTCACCCGCTATTCGCTGTTGACCGGAACCGGCGATCCCTACATCTGGGATTTCGGCAGTGCGGCGCGCCACCACAAGCTCTACGCGCCCTGGCTGCATACCGACCACTGCCGCGCCGGCCTGCTTGGCATGCGCGGCGCGACCGGCGCCGATCTGACGCTGTTCAAGGACGCGGCGAAGGAAATCAAGTCGATCCTCAAGGCCGAGGGCGTGGCGAACATGCCGCTCGGCGTCGACGTGGTCGAGCCGCCGATGCTGTTCGCGCTGCAGAAGGAAGGCATCGAGGTGCGCGACGGGCAGCAGACCATGCTGCACGCGCGCGAGGTCAAGAACATCGACGAGCTGAC
>Ga0137436_1000588_pt1 | contig 10503 bp, 8 predicted proteins | sample EasRivERMGT119_2_FD_102328 | JGI IMG/M metagenome (GOLD analysis project Ga0137436, IMG submission 102328) | Soil microbial communities from meander-bound floodplain in the East River, Colorado, USA - East River MetaG ERMGT119_2 | ecosystem: Environmental > Terrestrial > Soil > Floodplain ...
AGGGCTACATCAACGTCGGCATGTACGAGGACCACAGCCCCGGCGAGATCTTCATCACGCTCGGAAAAGCCGGATCGACGCTGGCGGGCTTCGCGGATAGTTTCGCAACCGCCGTATCCTTCGCCTTACAGCACGGCGTCGAACTAAGGTTCTTGGCCGACAAGTTCTCCCACGTCCGCTTCGAGCCGTCGGGGTTCACCGGCAATCCGCAGATCCCGATCGCGAAGTCGATCGTGGACTACGTCTTCCGCTGGATGGCGCTGCAGTTCCTGCCGCACGAGGACCAACCGCAGACGACCGTGACGGCGTCCAACGGCCACGACCTCGCCATCGGCGTGGAGAAGGACGCGACCGAATCCGCCCGCGCCGCGGCCGCGCAGGCCCGCGACCGCGACGTGTTCATCCGCCAGGCCGACGCGCCGCCGTGCCACGAGTGCGGCTCGATCATGATCCGCAACGGCGCGTGCTACGCGTGCGTGAACTGCGGGGCGACGAGCGGGTGTTCGTAAAAAGGGGTCAGACCCTTTTTTCTCAGAAGGATTGACGAGGGGAGCCCGACGAGGGCTCCCTTTGCTTTTCTGCACCAGGGCGTCGGCCAACGCTGAGGTATCGTGGCGGCAGACCAGGGAATCCGAACCACCAAAGGGTTTGACCGGCGCTAATCCGGTGGCAGTCACGCCGAGCGGTTCATTGACTCGCTAGGTATCGTACCCAATCACGCTGCGTTAGCGTTTCGATCAGGGATCCCCAATGGCACGCCCAAGTAGCGACCGACTCAGCTCCAGTCCCAAATCCACCGGAGGCGCTGGGACGTCCTTTGAGCAGCATGTCGGTGCGTACTGGCTGGCGCAGCTTCTGGTGCGCGGCATCCCGCCCATCCTGATCGACACCGTTGTGACCGAAGTCATCCTCCAGACGGAGCGCCTCGGATGGCAGACCGACGATTTCCTGGTCATCTGCGCGCGAACCGGCGCTGCGTCTCCGAAACTCGCCGGCCAGGTGAAGCGGAACTTCATCGTCAGCGCGACCAACGACGAGTGCAGGAAGGCGACCGCTTCGGCGCTGAGCGCGCACAGCCCGATTCGACCGTCGCGCGGCGGGCCGGGGAGAGCGCCCTTCGGGGCGGCGATGAAGATGAATATGCTGGCGGGAGCGCCGTAACCGGAGTATGAATCCCCCATCCCCCCGCCGGGAGGTTACGGATGCGCCCGCACACCGGCCCGCGCGCGTGCTTCTTGACGATTGCGATCACCGCCGCGGCGCTCGCGACGACCGCCTCGCTCGGCCAGACGCTCGACAAGCGTCTCGGGCGGAGCTTCGACAGCAACCTCTATTTCCCAGGATCCTTCTTCTTCACCGCGGAGGACTCTGAAGCGGTCCTCACGCTCGGGCACGCGGCAGGGCGGTGCGTCTCGGCGCTCCCCTGCGCCACCGACCTCGACTGCAGCGGAGGCATGACCTGCGCGGGGGGATTCTGCGGGGCGTCGCTCGACGTGCAGGTCGGATACGTCGCCGTGATGACGGCCCAGCGCTTCTGCTCGATTCTCGCCTGTAGCGGCGCCATCCTTCCCGTCGAGTGCGCAGGGGCCGCCTGCGACGGGAGCGGAAGCTGCCAGGATGTCGGCTCGAACGTCGACGGCTTGTGTGTGTGCGTCGGCTGCGACGAGGACGACCCTCAGGTTCCGGCGCCGGACGTGGCCTTCGAGGACTCCTTCGACGGGTCCTCGACAGCGGCGTGGGCGCTGGGTCAGGCGGAGATCGTCTCCCCGCCATCACGCTCCTATCTGCGGCTCTTCACCGGCACCGATCCTCCCGGGCCGGGCGGTGAGCCGACCTTTCCGCCGACGTCGGTCGCTCAGGTCCGATTCCCGGTGTCGCCGGGAACCCAGTACCTGGTGTTCGTCAAGTGGACGTACACCCCGACCTCCCCGGCCCTGAACTGCTCTCCCTTCGCCGACCTGTCGCTGGCGCTGTCGACCGGCCCCGCTGTGTGCGAGTGAGGAGGCGACGATGATCGCAAAACGCCTCCTCGTCGTGATGGCCCTGATCGTGGCGGTCCCGGCCAGCGCGCAGGTCGTCAGCAAGAGGCTCGGCCGCTCGTTCAACGATCAGCCCTACGAGCCGAACCTCTTCTTTTTCACCGCGGAGAGTCCGGAGGCGGTCCTGCAGCTCTCGAACGTCAACGGGCGCTGTGCGATCGACGACGAGCCCTGCACGACCGACGTGGATTGCACGGCGCCGGGGAGCCTCTGCGGGCCGTCCGGCTCGTGCCTCCGCCCGATCACGCATCTCATCGGCCAGGTGGCGGTCATCGACCAGATCCGGCTGTGCGAGATCGCGGCCTGCGCCGGGGTCTCCGGCGGCGACTTCGACGTGGAGTGCGCCGGGTTCACCTGCCCCGAGGGACAGACCTACTGCCCGCAGGGGGCGGACTGCGAGTCGTGCCCCCTCGCGGCCAGCCTCTGCATCTGCAGCGGCGGTCTCACCTGTCCCGTCGACGACGCGGTGCTCGACGCCTCGTGGGTCGCCTTCGACGACGGCTTCACCGATACGAGCAACTCCAAGCACTGGGCCCTCGCGGCGGCGCGGATCACGGGGGGAAGCCCCGACGCGCGTCTCGAGCTGGGGGTCGGGCCTCAGGTCGACCCGACGCTCCTCGACTACGTCACGGACGCCGGCGTGCAATTCCCTCTGACCGTGGGACGGCGGTACGCCCTGCTCGTCAAGCAGGGGATCTCCCCGTTCACCTTGTCGTCGACGTGCGACCCGTACGGGCAGCTCTCGGTCTTCCTCTCCTCGCGCGCGAGCACGTGCACGACCGACGCGGACGAGGACGGATTCCCCGCGGGACCGGACTGCAACGACGCCAACCCGCTCATCCACCCCGGGGCGCCCGAGCGCTGCAACGGCCTCGACGACGACTGCGACCTGTCGGTCGACGAGGAGCCGGCCGCTTCGCTCGCGTGCGACGACGGCAACGTTTGCACCTCGGACGCCTGCTCGGCGGGTGTGTGCATTCACCTGCCGATCGCGGGCCCGTGCGACGACAACAACCTCTGCACGGTGAACGACGCCTGCTCGAACGGGGCGTGCGTGGGGAGCGGCGGCGAACCCCACCCGCGGACGGAGGGACACTACCGGAGGGTGTGCCGCAACCCGGGCCACGGTGCCAATGTCGATGACGTCCTCACCGATGCCGACGCGCTCTGCGTGGCGGGGCTGTCGACTCGCTTCGCCTTCGTCACCGGCGTCGCGGACCTCTGCGAGGTCCTCGAGAATCACCCTCCCGCAGCGCCCGGGACGCGGAAGTGCGACAAGGCCGAGGATCAGCTGATGGCCCTCGCCCTCAACATCTGTAAGGCGAAGGTCTGCGCGGCCCAGGCGATCGACTCCGGATGCGGCCCCAACGACTCGGTCGGCGCGTCGTTCGACCAGGCCGATGCGCTGCTGTCGGACCCGGCGCGCACCGACGCGGCGTGCCGGCAGGCCGAGTGCGTCGCGAAGGAGATCAACAACGGCCATGCCATCGAGATGAACTCGCTGACGCTCGGGGTCGACGCCGTCGGGCTCGTCCGTCTGACGTGGCAGGTTCCGGATCTGGACGACGGCAGGATGCACCCCGTCGCGTACCACGTCTTCCGACGCCCGCTCGGGAGCCCCGAGGCGTTCGCGTTGGTCGGGACCACGAGCGACCCCTCGTTCGTCGACGTCGTTGCCACGGGAGACTTCGAGTACGAAATCACCGCGATCGACGAGCCGACGCCGCCCTAGTTTCCCCCCGTGAGGAGGAACGGGGCCCAGGCGAACGGCGCGGCGGTCGCCTTCACCGAGCGGAGACGGCGCTTCGCATCCCTCAGGGCACGTGCGTACGGAGGAACGCGCCCCTGACGGGTCGCGCGTGCGACGCTCCGGAAGGTCGACGCGACGAGCGTCGCGGTGGACGCGTCGTTCACCGGCCAGACCGACGCGACCACGTGCGTCGCCCCCGCCGCGAAAAACCCGCGCGAGAGGGAGAACGTTCCTTCACCCGCGATCCGGCTCCCGACGCCCGTGTCGCAGGCGGAGAGGACGACGAGCTCCGCGTCGAGCTCGAGGCCGTCGATCTCGTAGAGGCGCAGCAGCCCGTCGTCGAGCGGGTCCGTCGCTCCGGAGCTCGGCACGGCGAGCGCCAGCCCCGCGAGGAGATCGCTCCGGCCGAGCTCGACCACCCCGTGAGTGGCGAGATGCACGAAGCGCTTCCCCGGCAGCGCGTCCCGCACCGCCCTTTCGGTCGCCGTCTCCCCCTCGAGGACGACGATCTCGCCAACGCGCGTTGCGGCGCGGAGGGCGTCGACGACCGCGAGGCTCTCGGCCCGGGACCCGGGCAGGGGGGGAAACCGACCCGCGTACGCGGGATCGGCGACCGTGAGGACTCCTTGCGACCGCGCGGAGGCCGGCTCGCGTCGAGCGACCGTCGCCAGGATCGTGACCGACGGGGCGTAGAGGATCGGCGGTCCCGCGTCGAGCCAGTACCCGGCCTCGCGCCAGGAGGAAGCGCCGCGAAGCACGAGGGTCTCGAGGGGAAGCTGGGTCAGCGCGCCGTCGGGGATCACGATGGCCCCGCGCGCGCGGCGGACGATCGCCCAGGCCTCGTCCGGAACCAGCACGACGCGCAGCGCGGCGAGCTCGGCGATCGTGCCGGCCGCATCCTCCGTCGAGCCGCCCGGCGGCTCGGCGAGGAGCCTGAGCAGGGGCATCCCGATCGATCGGGGCCCCCCCGCGAGCACGCTCTCCAGACGCTCCGCGTTCAGCGGACCGGCCGGCACCCCCAGGATCCCCGCCTGCGCTCCGCCGACCTCGAGGCGGTAGGCCCGCGTCGCGCCGTCGTCCTTGTCGACGACGAAGAGCCACGAGCGCTCACGGCCGATGCGATACGACAGGAGGACGTCCCCATCGCGGAGGAGCTCCTTGCGGACGACGGCAGGGGACGGCGGGCGTCCGAGCGCCCCGACGGCGTCCCTCCACAGCGGGCTCTCGTTCTTCACGTCGTCGGCGACGACCTGCAGCGCCCGGGCGGCGGCCTCGACCCGCTCGGCGGAGGCCTTCAATCGCTCGCGCCGCGCCTCGGGGGTCAGGTCGGTGCGATCGCGCTCAAAGTCGGCGCGGGCCTGGGCCTCCGCCAGCGCCGCCGCCGCATCGGCCTCGCGCGCGTCGAGCTTGGCCCGCGTCGTCGGATCGAGTGAGCGTCTCAGGTCTCCGGTGCCAGCGGTCAGGAGATCGAGGAGCGCGCGGGCACGCGAGCGCTCCGCGAAGACGAGCGCGGCGTCCACGTCCCCCGCCTCGAGCGACCAGGCGATCATCTGATCGTAGTCGTCGAGGTGCCGCCGTACGAAGTCGGCGCGGCTCCTCTCCCCCCCACCGCGCCGGGGTCGGAGCGACTCGATCTCCTGGAGGGCCTGCCCCAGGACCCCGCGGGCCTCGACCTTCCGCCCGAGACGATCGAGCAGCGTCGCCTCCAGCGTCAGCGCGTCAACCTCGGCCTCGGGATAGGCGCGGCTCGCCGCGAGCGCACGTGCCGCCGCGGAAACCCTCGGGAGGATCGCCTCGGGCAAGGCAGCTCCCGCGGCCAGCTCGGCGCGCGCTAGCTGCACACGGGAGGTCTCGGTCACGGGGTGCGTCGGGCCGTAGACCTTCTCGCGAATCGCCAGCGCCCGCTCGTAGAGCGGGATCGCCTCGGCGGGCCTCCCCGCCCCCGCCAGCGTGTCCGCGTAGTCGTGGAGGTTCCAGGACACGTTGGGATGGTCCGGCCCGAGAACGCTCTCCTGCGCCTCGAGGGACTCGCGGTACAGCGCGAGGGAACGATCGAGGCGCCCGGCCTCGTCGTGGAGCATCGCGAGATTCACCCGGTAGAACAGGAGCGCGGGGTTCTCGGGGCACAACGCCTCCCGTGCCTTCGCGAGCGACGCGGTGAGCAGCGGCTCCGCGTCCGACAGCCGCCCCTGCCGCCTGTAGATCTCGCCGAGGTTGTTCTCCCCCATGGCGATCGTCGCGGGCGCGGCGATCTCCGGGTGCTCCTCCAGGACGTCGACGTAGCGCTTGGCCCAGCGCTCCGCCTCGTCGTACTCGGCCCGGTCCAGGTGGATCCCGGCGATGCTCGTCTCGATCTCCGACACGAGCAGCGGATCGGCGTCCGCGGTTCCGCTCTCGATCGCGTACGCCCGGTCGAAGGCCCGCGCTGCGTCGTCGTACCGGTCCTGGTTCCGGTAGGCTTCGCCGAGGTTGTGCAGCGCGTCCGCGTACGCGTGCGGGTCGACCGGGTCGTCCGACTCGATCGACGCGAGCGCTCGATCGAAGCACTCCTTGGCGTCGGCGAATCGTCCCTGCTGGAGGAGGAGGAGCCCCACGTCGCGTAGGCTGCGCCGCCATGAGTCGAGGGAGGCGGGGAGCTTCGCCTCCCGGATGACCAGCGCCCGTCTCTCGTGCGCCTCGCCTTCGGCGAAGCGCCCCTGGGCGTAGAGGACGGAGGCGACGAGGCTCTCGCTCTCGGCGACGCACAGGTCGTTTCCGGGGAGAGCCCCCGCGCGGAGCACCAAGGTGCGGTCGACGAGGGACGAGGCGTACTCCCACGCCCCCCCGCGACAGAGGGCCGACTGATAGAAACGCACGCCGAGCCATCCGAGGTCGCTCGCCAGCCGGAGCGGATCGCCCGTGTGCTCGATCTCGCGCAACCGGATCAGCGCGTCCGCGGCCTCCTGGGCCTGACCCGCATCCCCCTGCTCGAGGAGGGCGGTCACGCGCGCGTCGGCCTGCTCCGCCTCCCAGAGGCGGCGATCGGTCGCCGTCGCCTTTCGCCGGATCGTCCAGGCGAGCTCGAGGTCGAAGGGGGGGGCGCCTTCGGGTGGGAGGACCTCGAGCCGCCACGCCCCCTCGGCGTCGGCGATCCAGGCGGCGTCGGGGCGGACGGACTGCGGGCACGCGGAGCCGGAGGCTGTCTCCGGGTCCCGGATCCATCGCTGGCGCTCCTGACCGTCGGGACCTCTCACCACCAGCGCGACCGGCCCGCCCTGGCGCGTGAGCCGCACCTCGGCGTAGTGGCCCTTCGTCAGCGCGAGCGAGAACGCGGCGCCCTCCGAGGTGGCGAGCGTGACGGCCATGCGCGCGCCCGGCGCGAGTCGCGGCACCTCCGACCCGGTGACTCCGGCGGCCAGGGCGGCGACGACGAGCGCGGTCACCTAGGGGTTCGCGGGGGTGAGCGGAAAGACTACCTGAACCTGCTTCGGCTGCGGGAGGCACTCGCCAGCGACCGCGATCGTCTTGTTAAAGAAGAGCGTCACGCTCTTGGTCCGGCGCGACCGGTCCCGCCGCTCCTTGACGCGGAAGCCGCCGTCGTCGTGCCGGACGATCTCCGGATCGAGCGTCGGCGGATCTACCGAGACGAAACGCACGAGATCGATGCTAACACGCGAATCGGGCCGCGAAAGCAAGCTCCCGAACTACTAACCACCGTTGCGCTTCTGCCTCTCTCGCCGCCTTCCAATCTTCCACTTGCTCCACGCACCTGCCAGAATCGCCAACGGCACGAGCAACCCTAGAACCGAATTGCGAGTTGAAGACACTATCTTCGACCCCCTTCCTCCTTCGATAGCCCGCTCGCTCAGTCGGCCTCCACGATCCGCCGAATCTCCTCCTCCGTCCTCACCGAGAAGAACTCGTACTTCGAGTACTCCTGCGTCACGTGGTAGACCGCACGGTCGCGCGTGCGCCATTCGCGCGCGCCGCCGAGGACGGTCGAGACGACGCGGCCGATGGTCACCTTGCGGGGGAAGCGCATGCCGTTCTTCACCACCGAGAATTCGGTGACGACGGTGTCGATCTCGTAGGGCTCGCTCTCCCAGAGCTGCTCCTTCGAGGGGGCCGCCGCGATGTCGGCCTCCATCTTCACCTTGCGGTTCCAGTGCTCCGGCCGACCACGCCTCGACCTTGAGGATCTGGCTCGTCTCGGCGTCGATCCAGGCGACGCCGGCCCAGTCGTTCCAGCCCTTCATGAGCGTGCCCTTTGGCTGGAAGCCGATCTTCACCGCCGGGCGGCCGAGCGCTTCGCCGGTTCCGAGGTTGAAGAAGGCGTGGTACGGCTGGCGCGACTTGCTGAACGTGAAGGTCCACAGGAGCGCGCTCCGCAGGTAGATCGGCACGTGGTAGTCGATCGGGTCGACCTCCTCGCTTCGTGGAGGCGGTCGTGCCGGTGCGCCACGTCCGGTAGTCGCGTAAGGCCTTGTCGGCGTCGTCGTGGATGAAGATGTAGGAGAACTGGATGCGGCCGCTATCGCCACCGCGGTACTCGATCTTCTCGAGGCACGCGAAGTTGAGAGCGGAGTCGCGGTAGAGCTCGGCGACGCGGGCGAGTCGGCTCAGAGTCGGTGCGCCGGTGCTGACGGCGGCGGCCGCAAGAACGAGAGCCACGAAGCGAATCATCGGCCCTATCCTGCCAGGGCAGCCATGCCGACGTTGCGGCGTGTGTCCGACGGCGACGCCCGGATCCTGAGCCCGGGACCCTGCACGGTTTTTCGAGGCTTCTTGCCGTCCCGCGGTCCATTGTTTAAACTTAGCCACGAGATTTAAATAGAGAGCCTGCCTATTCAAGGTTCTTTCCTCGGCGGGTGGCGGCGGCATGGAGCGAGGTCTCACCGGGAGATACGAGGTCACCGCGGCGGGCAGCGAAGAGGTGCGCGCATTCGTGCCGGTGCCGTTGCCACCGGATCCTCCCCTTGATCTAGCCGGTCCGCTCCAACAGCGGCTCGAGCGCGCCCTGCTCGCCCTCGGCCGCCTCGACGCTGTCTCCGCGCTCCTTCCCGACACGGGGCTCTTCCTCTACGCCTACGTCCGGAAGGAAGCCGTCCTGTCTTCGCTGATCGAGGGGACGCAGTCTTCGCTTTCGGACCTCCTGCTCTTCGAGCTGGACGAGGCGCCGGGCGTGCCGATGGACGACGTCGTGGAGGTCTCGAACTACGTTGCAGCGCTCGACCACGGAATCGCACGCTTGCGCGAGGGGTTCCCCCTCTCGAATCGGCTGCTACGGGAAATGCACGGGGTGCTGCTTTCTCGCGGGCGCGGGAGCGGCAAGGAGCCCGGTGAGTTTCGCCGCTCACAGAACTGGATCGGCGGCAGCCGTCCCGGCAACGCTCATTTCGTTCCGCCTCCCCACACCGCGGTTCCGGATTGCATGACGGCGCTCGAGCGGTTCCTGCATGCCGAAGACGACGGGCTCCCCGTTCTCTTGCGCGCCGGGCTTGCCCACGTACAGTTCGAGACCATCCACCCGTTCCTCGACGGAAACGGCCGGGTCGGCCGGCTGATGATCACGTTCTTGCTCGTTCACGCGGGCGCGCTGCGCGAGCCTCTCCTCTATCTGAGTCTGTACTTCAAGCAGCATCGGGACGAGTACTACCGTCTCCTCGGCCAAATCCGGACCCACGGCGACTGGGAAGAGTGGCTCAGCTTCTTCCTGGATGGCGTGCGGGAGACCGCCGAGGGCGCGGTCACAACGGCACAGCGGCTCACCGAGCTGTTCCGACGCGACCGCGAGCGCATCATGCCCACCGGGCGCCGTGCGGGATCCATGCGTCGGGTTCACGACGCTCTGAAGGCGCGGCCGGTCACGTCGCTACCGGCGGTGGTCAAGGCAACCCGGCTTACGGCGCCCACCGTCGGCGCGGCCATGGACGAGCTCGTAAGCGTGGGTCTCGCGCACGAGCTGACCGGAAAGCGACGGAACCGGGTCTTCGCCTACAGCGGCTACCTAGCGATTCTCAACGAAGGTACCGAGCGGCCCTGAGCCGCTGTGCCGCCGACGTCCTGCGCCGCCTCGACGCCGTCCTCGAAACGACGAAGCATGCAGTTCCAGTGCTCGGCGGTGGAGACGTCATGACGAGGTTCACCGTCCGCGGCGCCTGCCTCGTCTCCCTGACACTGCTCGCGAGCCGCTGACGCGCCAGGGCCGTGACGCCCCGCTCAAAGATCCTTCAGCACCAGGTCGAAAACCGTGATCTCGGGTCTGGACCAGAAGCGGACGCGCGGCGCGGGCCCGCCCTCCATCCCGATGCCTCGGTTGACGTACAGGGTCGTTCCCGCTTCGTGGAATAGGCCGGACTCGTACTTCTTGCCGAAACGGGAGAACGTCACAAGCGCGCCGTAGAAGGGAATTGCGACCTGGCCGCCGTGCGTGTGCGACGCGCAGTAGAGAGCGATCCCGCGCCCGGCGCACGTCCTCGATCAGGTCGGGGTAGTGGTAGAGGAGCACTGCGGGCGCGCCACGGGGAATCGTGGCCAGCACCTCCTCGAGGCGGGATTCGCGGCCGACGGCGATTCCGCCGAGCCAGAGTACGGCGCCCCGAATATGAACGGGGACCGCTTCCGCGCTGAGCTCCCGCGCTCCAGTCCCGCCGAACAAATCGACGTCGGCGAAGTACCAGGAGTCCCAATTCCCCCGGACGGCGTAGGTCGGCGCGATCGCTGCCATTCGCGAGA
>Ga0137436_1000589_pt1 | contig 10496 bp, 9 predicted proteins | sample EasRivERMGT119_2_FD_102328 | JGI IMG/M metagenome (GOLD analysis project Ga0137436, IMG submission 102328) | Soil microbial communities from meander-bound floodplain in the East River, Colorado, USA - East River MetaG ERMGT119_2 | ecosystem: Environmental > Terrestrial > Soil > Floodplain ...
ACCAGCGAGAGCGGCTCCTTGCGCCGTTGTGCCTCCCGGAACTGGCGCTCGATGAGGAAATCGAAGGCGCGCCGGTTGGCGATTCCGGTCAAGCCGTCCTGGTGCGAGAGCGTCTCGAGGCGCTGGTTGGCCGCGCTCAGCTCGGCAGACAGGTCGAGCAGCTTGCGCCGCATCTGATCCAGGCGCTGCAGCGCACGCATCTTCGCGTTCAGCACCACCGCGCTCACCGGCTTCACGAGGTAGTCGTCGCCGCCGCACTCGATGGCGCGCTCGAGGTCCTGGTCGTCCTCGCTCGCCGAAAGGAAGATGATCGGCACCCATTCCTCCTGCGCCACCGCGCGCATGCGCCGGGCGGTCTCGTAGCCGTCGATGCCGGGCATGTTGACGTCGAGCAGCACCAGGCCCGGCCGCTCCGCGGCGAACAGCTCGAGCGCCTTCTCGCCGCAATCGGCGAGCACCGGCTCGAACTTCATGGCGCGCACCGCGGCGGCGAGGAAGCTGCGGATGGTGTCCGAATCGTCGACGATGAGGATCTTGGACAAGCTGGCCGATTCTCTGCGGTGCCGCGCCGAAGGGCAACTAGCGCTGTGGCGTACGACACGGATAGCAGCGGTCGCGCCCGGCGACCTTCGCCCGGTACAGGGCGGAGCAGGCGTGCGCGATCAGTCCGGCGGCATCCGGCGCCCGGCCGGCCGAGAACGCCATGCCGACGCTAGCCGTGATGCTGAGCGAAAGGCAATCGACCACGAATGGCTGCCGGCAGGCGTCCAGCAGCATCCGGGCAAGCCGCGCCGCGTGCGCCGGCTCGGCCGCTTCGACCGCCGCGGCGAAGTCGTCGCCGCCGAGATGGCCAAGCAGCGCCCCCTTCGGCAGAGCGCGCGCGATGCGGGCCGCGGCCTCGCGCAGCACCACGTCGCCGGTATCCGGGCCGAGCAGATCGTTCACGTCCTGGAACCAGTCGAGATCGATGTGCAGCAAGGCGACCCGCTGGCCGCTGCGCAGGACCTGCCCGAGGCGGGCGCAGAAAAGCTCCTGGTTGGGCAGCCAGGTGAGCGGATCGAGGGCGGCGACCACGCCGGGGAGCCTACACCAATGGTTACTTAATTTGACAACCACCGGTAACCTCACCCCGCGAGCCTTGGTGCTACTGTCCGCAAGCAGTGGCCCTTGTCGATGAAAAACAAAGCTTTAGCAGGAGGCTGCGCGACAGCCTGAAGCGCGCCGGCGTGCGGCACGGCAGCCCGGCCGGCATCGCGCGCGAGTTCAACCTGCGCTACGAGGGCACGCCGGTGACGCCGCAGGCGGTGCGCAAGTGGCTGGCCGGCCAGTCGCTGCCTTCGCAGGACAAGATGCGCGCGCTGGCGCTCTGGCTGGAGACTTCACCGCAATGGCTTCGCTTCGGTGAGGGGGAGGGCGCGACGCCGCGGCTGCGGCAGGAGAGCGCCGGCTACCGCGTCGAATCCGGCTGGGTGGCGAAGAAATACGACGCCCTGAGCGACGCCCACAAGAAGATGACCGTCGAGATCATCCTCGCGCTGTTGCGCCTGGAGGGGAAGCGATAGCGCGCTTCCCCTCCCTAACCTAAGTTCTGGCGCTCAGCTGGTCCCTGATCGGCAAGCTGCGGATGCGCTTGCCGGTCGCGGCGAAGATCGCGTTGCACAGCGCCGGCGCGATCGGCGGCACGCCGGGCTCGCCCACGCCGCCCAGCGGCGCGTCGAAGTCGCCGGGGATCATGTGGACATGGATCGCCCTGGGCGCCGCGTTCATGCGCAGGACCTGGTAGTCATGGAAGTTGGTCTGCTGCACGCGTCCGGCCTTGAACGTGATTTCGCCGGAAAGCGCGTTGCTCAACCCCATGATGCAGGCGCCTTCCATCTGCGCGCGCACGCGTTCCGGATTGATCTGCGCCCCGCAGTCGATGGCCATGTCCACCCGCGGGATCTGCAGTTGGCCCTTCGCGTCCACCACGACCTCCACGACGGCGGCGACGTAGGTGACGAAGCTGTAGTGGGTGGCGATGCCCTGTCCGCGGCCCTTCGGCAGCTTGCGGCCCCAGCCTGCGGCCTTGGCGGCCGTTTCGGTCACCGTGCGAAGCCGGCCGGTGTCCACCGGGTAGAGCTTGGGGTTCTCGCCGTGGTTCCAGGTGTCGTTCACCGAGCGCGGATCGATCTGGCGCGGCGGCCCGAGCAGCTCCAGCAGGTATTCCTTCGGATCGCGCCCCGCGGCGTGCGCGAGCTCGGCGACGAACGACTGGATCGCAAAAGCGTGCGGGATGTTGGACACCGCGCGGTACCAGCCCACCCGGGTGTGCGCGGCGGCTTCCGGGTTCTCGATGCGCAGATTGGGCACCGCGAAAGGCACGTTGGTGAGCCCCATGCCCAGCTCGATCGGCGACTCGAGCTTCTCGTCAGGTCCGAACAGCGCCATCAGGGTCGGGCCCGCGCTGCGGTGCAGCCAGGCGACCGGCTTGCCATCCTTGTCGAGCCCGCCTTCCAGGTGCTCCGCCGACACGGTGTGGTAGTAGGAATGCTGCAGATCGTCGGTGCGCGTCCATACGACTTTCACCGGCTTGCCGGGCAGCTCCTTCGCGAGCAGCGCCGCCTCGATGGCGAAATCGGCCTTTGACTTGCGGCCGAATCCACCGCCGAGCAGCGTGACGTGGACCGTGACGTCCTCGCGCTTGAGGCCCAGGCGCTTGGCGACGTCGTTGCGCGCCGCCTCAGGGCTTTGCACGCACGACCACACTTCGCAGCGCCCGCCCTGGATGCGCGCGGTGGCCGCCGGCGGCTCCATCGGCGCCTGCGTCAGGTGCGGCGCGTAGTAGTCCGCCTTCAGTTGCTTCGCTGCTGACTGCATCGCGGCGGCGACGTCCCCCGTGGAGCGGATCTGCTTGCCAGGCTTGTTGGCGGCTTGCATCAGAGCCGTCCGATACGAATCGGAGGAATAGGCCGAATTGGCGCCGTCGTTCCACTGGATGCTGAGCGCGTCGCGGCCCTTCATCGCCGCCCAGGTGGTTTGCGCGATCACGGCTACGCCCGCCAGCGGCTGGAACGCCGAAGGGATCGCCGTATCCTTGATCTCCACCACCTTGACCACGCCGGGGACCTTCATCGCCGCCGAGGCGTCGAAGGAGGCGACCTTGCCACCGTAGACCGGCGAGCGCGCCACCACCGCGAAATGCATGTCCGGCAGAACCACGTCCTGACCGTACACGGCGCGGCCGGTAGTCATTGCCACCGCGTCGACGATGCGGGTCTTGCCTTTGCCGATGTAGCGGAACTCGGCCGCCTTCTTCAGGCGCAGTTCCCCGGCCGCCGGCACCGGCCGCTTGGCAGCGTCCGCCGCCACCGCGCCGAAGCCGAGCTTTCTTCCGCTCGCAGCGTGGATCAGCTCGTGGTTGCGGGCTTGCACTTCCGAGGCGGGCACGCCCCAGCGTGCGGCCGCGGCGGCTTCGAGCATCGCGCGCGCTGCGGCGCCGCAGCGGCGCATCGGCATGAAGAAATGCCGCGTGCTGCGCGAGCCGTCGGTGTCCTGGTTGCCGAAGCGCAACTCGTCGCCGGGCGCCTGCACCACGCGCACCTTGCTCCAGTCGGCTTCGAGCTCGTCGGCGACGATCATCGGCATGCCGGTGCGCACGCCCTGGCCCATCTCCGCGCGGTGGCAGGTGATGGTCACGATGCCGTTGGGGGCGATGGAAACGAACACCAGCGGATTGTCGACCGCGCCGTGCGGCATGCTGTCTGAACCGTACTTCTCCTGCGCGAATACCTGCGTCCAGCCCGCCGACAGCACGAACCCACCTGCAGCGGCGGTGACCTTGAGAAACTCGCGTCGCGAAAGCTCGTTGGCGCCCATGGTCAGGCTCCTTTCGCGCTGGCGGCGCGCTTGATGGCTGCCTTGACGCGGGTATAGGTTCCGCAGCGGCAGATGTTGCCCGACATCGCGGCGTCGATCTGCGCGTCGCTTGGCAAGGGGCTCTGCTTGAGCAGGGAGGCCGCCTGCATGATCTGGCCGGACTGGCAATAGCCGCATTGCGGCACGCCGAGCTCGCGCCAGGCCACCTGCAGCGGGTGCTGCCCCTTCGCGTCGAGGCCCTCGATGGTGACGACCGACTTGCCGCTCGCCGCCTTCATTGGCGTCTGGCACGAGCGCACTGCAACGCCGTCGAGATGGACCGTACAGGCGCCGCACAAGGCCTGCCCGCAACCGAACTTGGTTCCGGTGATCTGCAGGACATCGCGCAGGTACCAGAGCAGAGGCATGTCCGCGTCGCCGTCGAACGAGCGAGCGCTGCCGTTGACCTTCAGCGAAACCATAGGTGTTCCTCCTTCAGCGTTGCCTGCTGCTTACTCCCCCTGGAAAAGTCTAGTCCTCGATTCCCGTGCTGACAATGAAATCGCGGCATGGGCAGCCGCCCATCGCGGCCGATTTGCCGCAGCTCGCGAGCGTCCCACCTATACAATTCCGCCCATGAAACCCAGCTTCCACGCCGACCACATCGGCAGCCTGCTGCGGCCCGAGCGCCTTATAGTCGCGGCGAGGAGCCAGCGCGACGGCAAGCTCGACGCCGCGGGTTTTCGCGCCGTGCAGGACGAATGCATAAAAGAGGCGGTCGCGCTGCAGGAGTCGCTGGGCGTTCCCGCGGTGACCGACGGCGAGTTTCGCCGCCGCGCCTGGTCCTCGGGCTTCATCGAAGCGGTCGAGGGCTTCGGCCTGCGCGAGGGCACCATCCTCGGCTTCCACGACGCGAAGGGCGACAAGGGCACTGCGCCCTCGCCGTATGCCAGCGCCAAGCTCAAGCGGGCACGCGGCATCGCCACCGAGGAGTTCAAATTCCTGAAGAGCATGGTGAAGAAGGGCACGCCCAAGATCACGCTGCCGGCGCCCGACGTCATGCACTTCTTCCTCGGCCCGCGCAGCGCGGACGAGACGGTCTATCCCGACATCGAGCAGTTCTACGCTGACCTCACCACCATCTACCGCGCCGAAATCAGCGAGCTGGCGAAGCTGGGCTGCAGCTACCTGCAGCTCGACGACACCGCGCTGCCCTGCAACTGCGACCAGCATGCGCGCGCCGACGTGCGCGCTCGCGGCGAGGATCCCGATGCCCTGACCGCGCGTTACGTCAGGCTGGCGAACGACGCGCTGGCGGCCTGCCCGCCGGGGATGGCGAAGGCGGTCCACATGTGCCGCGGCAACCTGCGCGGCGCCTGGATGGCCGAAGGCGGCTACGAGCCGATCGCCGAGCGCGTGTTCAACGAGCTGGCGGTGGACGCTTTCCTGCTCGAGTTCGACTCGCCGCGCGCCGGCGATTTCCGGCCGCTGCGCTTCGTGCCGAAGGGAAAGAAAGTGGTGCTCGGACTGGTCTCGACCAAGTCCCCGGCGCTCGAGGAAAAGGACGCGTTGAAGCGTCGCATCGAGGAAGCCTCGAAATACGTGCCGCTCGAGCGGCTCGGCCTTTCGCCGCAGTGCGGCTTCAGCTCGGTGGCGGGGTCGGGGCAGCCGATCAGCGCCGACGACCAGAAGAGGAAGCTCGAACTCGTGCTGCAGGTCGCGGCAGAGGTCTGGACGTAGCGATCGTCTAGTTCACTTTGGCGCCGGTCTGCTTCACGACCCGACCCCATTTCTCGTATTCGGCGCGCATGTACTCGGCGGTCGCTTCGGGCCCGGCGAAGGTCGCTTCGACGCCGGCGCCGCGGAAGCTCTTCTGCAGCTCCGGGTCCTGCAGCGCCTTGGCGGTCTCGTCGAGCAGCCGCTTGATGATCTCGGCCGGTGTTCCCGCGGGCGCGGCGAGGTTGAGCCACAGCGTCGCCTCATAGTCCGGCACACCGGATTCCGCCACCGTCGGCACCTCGGGCAGCTCGGACCAGCGCTTGGCGGTGCTCACCGCCAGCGCCTTCAGGCGTCCGGACTTGAGGTGGGAAAGCGCGTTCGGGATGCCGGCGAACGACACCTTCACCTGTCCCGAGACCAGATCCTGCATCGCCGGGCCGCTGCCCTTGTAGGGCACATGGTTCAGCTCGATGCCGGCCATGGAATTGAACAGCGCCGAAACAAGATGCTGAGCGCTGCCGTTGCCGGAGCTTGCATAGTCGATCTTCCCCGGCTGCGCCTTCGCGATCGCGATCAGCTCGCGCACCGACCCTGCGCCGAGCTGCGGGTTGACCACCAGGATATAGGGCCCGCTCGCAACCAGCGCAAAGTGGTTGAAGTCCTTCAGCGCGTCATACGGCATGTTGGCGTACAGCCACGGCGAGATGACGTGCGGTGTGCCGGTAAGGAGCAGGTTGTAGCCGTCGGCAGGCGACTTCGCCACCGAGTCGGCGCCGATCGTGCTCCCCGCCCCGGGCCGGTTCTCGATGTACACCTGCCGGCCGAGCGCGCTCGACAGGCGAGGCGCGAGCAAGCGCGCCGGCGTGTCGGCGAAGCCACCGGGGGAGAGCGGCACCACCATGCGGATCGGGCGCGTGGGCCAGGACTGCGCGAACCCATGGCTTGTGAAAACCAACACAGAAAACAGAAAGGCGAATCGTATCCGCCGCATCTCAGCCCCTATAGACCGGCTCGGGTAGCGTGAAGTAGGCGTGCAGCAGGTGGTACACGGTCAGGTAGTTCTTCTGCTGGAAGCTGGCGTGCGAGATGCCTTCCATGACCGAGAACTGCTTGTCCGGGTGCGGCAGGCGGCGGTAGAACTCGAGCAGGTCCTCGAAGCTCGCGATGCCGTCCCACTGGCCGCGCATCACGATCGTCGGCACGTTGATCTTCGCCGGGTCGACCAGCGGCAGCTTCGAGCACATGTCGACATACGTGCCGGTCGGCACCGAGTCGTCCAGCTTCAGGATCTCGGTGGCGAACGCCTCGATGGTGGCCGCGTCGGCGGTGCCCGGGTGGTCGCGGTTGAAGATGCTGTGCACGAAGGCGCGATCGATCGGCCGCCGGTTCTTGGCCTGGAACTCGGGCAGGCGCTTTCTGCGCTCGACCAGCGTCGGGGCGCCTTCACCGGTCCATACGAACGCGTCCAGCGCGAGGCGCGCCACGCGCTCGGCATGGCGCTGAGCGAAAAGCGCGGCTTTCAGAGCGCCGGAAGAGATGCCGTACACCAGCAGTTTCTTGTGCTTCGCCTGCTTGAGGATGTAATCGGAGCCGGCGGCGAGGTCGTCGGCGCCGTTCGGGATGTCGAAGTTGATCGGCCGCGACTTGTCGGAGCGGCCGTAGCCCTCGTTGTCCAGGCACCAGGTATCGAAGCCGCGGCTGGCGAACCACTCCATCGCCGAGGAGTGCGGCCGCCCGGGGACCTGCAGGTCGAAGGTCGGCTGCGAGGCCATCGACGAGCCGTGCACGAACAGGATCGTGCCGCGCGGCCCGCCCGCCGCCGAGGGCTTGTGCCAGAGGAAGAGCTTGATGTCGCCTTTCTTGGTCCAGTGCTCCGTGCCCTTCATCGGTGCGCATTCCTTCGCTGTGGGGTGAGCCCCGATTTTATGCAAGAATCCGGCGGCTCAAAGGGAGATGAGGAGGAGGCTCGATGAGCATTGATATCGCGGCGCTGGACACGTTTCCGAAGCTGCTGATGCATCACGCGCGCGTGCGCGGTGGCAAGCCGGCGATCCGGGAGAAAGACCTCGGCATCTGGCAGACCTGGACCTGGCGGCGCTTCGCCGACGAGGTGCGCGCGCTCGCCTCCGGCCTTGCCGCACAGGGGCTCGGGCGCGGCGAGCACGTCGCGCTGGTGGGGGACAACCGCCCGCGCATCTACGCCGCCATGTGCGCCGCCCAGTGCCTGGGCGCGATCCCGGTGCCGCTCTACCAAGACGCGGTCGCCGCCGAGATGGCGTTCCCGATCCAGAACGCGCAGATCACGCACGCCCTGGTGGAGGACCAGGAGCAGGTCGACAAGCTGCTCGAGATCCTGCCGCAGTGCCCGACGCTCAAGCACATCTACTACGACGATCCGCGCGGCATGCGCCACTACGCCCAGCCCGAGGTGGCGAGCTACGACAGCCTGCTGGCCGCGGCCGGCGACAACTTTCTGGACGCCGAGATCGCCAAGGGACGCGGCAGCGACCCCGCGGCGATGTTCTTCACCTCGGGCACCACCGGCGCGGCGAAAGGCGTGGTGCTGACGCACCACGCCCTCATCGACCGTGCCAAGGTCGCCGCCGAGATGGAGAAGCTCGGCGACGACGACGTGGTGCTCGCCTACCTGCCGCCGGCATGGATCGGGCAGAACATCTTTTCCTACGCGCAGCCGTTCGTGACCGGCTACTGCATCTGCTGCCCCGAGTCGGCGGAGACGGTGATGACCGACATGCGCGAGGTCGGGCCGACCTACTACTTCGCGCCGCCGCGGGTGCTGGAGGCGCTGCTCACGCAGGTGTCGATCCGCATGGAGGATGCCGCCGCGCCCAAGCGCTGGCTGTACCGGCGCTTCATGGCGGTCGCCAATCGCGCCGGCGGCGCGCTGCTGGACGGCAAGCCGGTATCGGCGTTCGACCGATTCCTGTATTTCATCGGAAATATTCTGGTTTACGGACCGCTGCGCAATGTGCTCGGCATGAGCCGGGTGCGCGTCGCCTACACGGCTGGCGAGGCGATCGGCCCGGACCTGTTCAGGTTCTACCGCTCGCTCGGCATCAACCTGAAGCAGCTCTACGGCTCGACGGAGACCAGCGTGTTCGTCTGCATCCAGCCCGACGGCCAAGTGAAGGCCGACACGGTCGGCCCGGCGGTGCCGGGGGTCGAGCTGAAGTTCACGCCCGAGCGCGAGCTGCTGATCCGCTCGCCCGGCCTGTTCAAGGAGTACTACAAGAACCCGCAGGCGACGGCCGAGGCGAAGGACGCGGAAGGCTGGTTCCACACCGGCGACGCCGGCTACTTCGACCAGGACGGCCACCTGAAGATCATCGACCGCGTGAAGGACGTCGGCAAGCTCGCCGACGGCACGCTGTTCGCGCCGAAGTACCTCGAGAACAAGCTCAAGTTCTTCCCCTACATCCGCGAGGCGGTGGGCTTCGGCCACGGCCGCGAGAAGGTATGCGCTTTCATCAACTTCGACATCGACGCGGTCGCCAACTGGGCCGAGAAGCGCAACATGCCGTACGCGGGCTACACCGACCTCGCCTCGCGCGACGAAGTCTATGACCTGGTGCGCGAGTGCATCGAGCGCGTCAACGCCGACCTCGCCCAGGAGCCCGAGCTGGCGAACTCGCAGATCCACCGCTTCCTGATCCTGCACAAGGAGCTCGACGCCGACGACGGCGAGCTCACCCGCACCCGCAAGGTGCGCCGCGGCCACATCGCCGAGCGCTACGCGCCGCTGGTGCAGGCGCTGTACGACGGCAGCCGCGAGGTGCACGTCGAGGCGCAGGTGAAGTACGAGGACGGCCGCACCGGCACCTTCTCTTCCGACCTCAAGATCCGCGACGCGAAGACCTTTGCGCCGCAGGCGGCCAAGAGGGCCGCATGAAGCGCGGTAGAGGCACAGCGGCATGAGCGGCGCGCGCCGCATCGGCGAGGTGGTGCTGTCGGTGCAGGACGTCTCGCTCGCATTCGGCGGCGTGCGCGCGCTGCAGGAGGTGTCGTTCGATGTGCGCGAGCACGAGGTGCGCGCCATCATCGGCCCCAACGGCGCCGGCAAGAGCTCGATGCTCAACGTGCTCAACGGGGTCTATCACCCGCAGAAGGGAAAGATAAGGTTCAAGGAGAAGGAGTTCGCCGAGATGGATTCGCATCAGGCGGCGGCGATGGGCATCGCGCGCACGTTCCAGAACATCGCCCTGTTCAAGGGCATGACGGTGCTCGACAATCTGATGACCGGCCGCAACCTCAAGATGCGCTGCAACTTCCTGCAGCAGGCGCTGTGGCTGGGGCCGGCGAAGCGCGAGGAGATGGAGAACCGCCGCGCGGTGGAGGAGATCATCGACTTCCTGGAGATCCAGCACATCCGCAAGACGCCGGTAGGGCGGCTGCCCTACGGCCTGCAGAAGCGCGTCGAACTGGGGCGCGCGCTCGCCGCGGAGCCGCGCCTGCTGCTGCTCGACGAGCCGATGGCGGGGATGAACCTCGAGGAGAAGCAGGACATGTGTCGTTTCGTGCTGGACGTCAACGACCACTACGGCACCACGCTGGTGCTGATCGAGCACGACATGGGGGTGGTGATGGACATCTCTGACCGCGTGGTGGTGCTGGATTACGGCAGGAAGATCGCCGACGGGACGCCGGACGAGGTGCGCGGCAACCAGAAAGTCATCGACGCCTACCTGGGAGTGGCGCACTAGATGGATATCGTCTTTTTCTTCGAAGTGCTCACCGGCGGGCTGCTCGCGGGCGTCATGTACTCCCTCGTCGCCCTCGGCTTCGTGCTGATCTACAAGGCCTCGGGCGTGTTCAACTTCGCACAAGGGGCGATGGTTTTCTTTGCTGCTCTTACCTTCGTGTCGCTGGTCGAGCGCGGCATGAATTCCTGGGTCGCGCTGGTAGTGACGCTGGTGGTGATGATC
>Ga0137436_1000590_pt1 | contig 10494 bp, 16 predicted proteins | sample EasRivERMGT119_2_FD_102328 | JGI IMG/M metagenome (GOLD analysis project Ga0137436, IMG submission 102328) | Soil microbial communities from meander-bound floodplain in the East River, Colorado, USA - East River MetaG ERMGT119_2 | ecosystem: Environmental > Terrestrial > Soil > Floodplain ...
CAGCCCAAGGCCGCTCGCCTTAGAATCGACGGCTTACTCGAACCGGACTTCACCTGGGGCAAGAGTTTCCTCTACGTCCCAGCCCGGGTTAAGACGCTCCGGAAGCAACTCCGCCAACTCAACAATCACACAGAGCCGACCCCAAGCCTATGAAGCCAAAAATCAATCAGTACGTTCCATCGAACGAAGCCGCCAGGTTAGGCGGGGCACGCCGTGGCGGCGCCACCAAGCAACGGCCGCGCGATAACGCGCCCAAACCTGCTCCTCCTTCGAAGGACCAGCCCCAGGAGGGAATAAGATGAAAGCGATTCAGCCGATGATGGCGGAGATTTTGGCAAATTTCGTTCGTGGGCATGGACAGAAGGCACTGGATACAATTTCGGACGCCCACGATTGCAAAGGGAGTCAGATTGGCCAAGTGCTCGCCATTGCTTTAGAGCTTACCCGGCCCCCAGGCGCCGCACTGACTCAGGCAACCCCTGCGGCCGTCCCAATCCATCACGCAAAAACGTTTCCGGAGATCGTCGCCGAGTTCATCGCTGTTGGCGAAAAGAAGTCAGCAGCTATTGAGCACGCGATCCAGCATTTCCCCGCAGAATACGAAAGCTGGCGCCGGGCTGGGTCCGGGCCTTTATGACCACCTCGCAAAATTCGACCGGCATCAAGACCTTCCGCGCAACCGCCGTGGCGATCGCCGCGCATGTTCGCGTCACCATTGACAGCGCCGGGCTGATCTCAGCGGCTGGCGATAACGATGCCATTGGCGTCACCCTCACCCCGATCGTCGCTAGCGGCAACGGCAGCGTGAAACTGTGGAGCGCCCCCGGGACCTTCATGGTGAAAGCGCTAACCGCCTTCGCGGCTGCAGCAGTTCTTTACCCGGCAGCCGGCGGCACAGTCGATGACGCCGTTGTCGGCAACCCGCTTGGTCTCGTGGCGATTGACGCCGCGACGGCCGCCGGAGACATCGTTGAAGCTGTCCCTTACAGATAAAATGTTTATGGCAACGCCGCTCCAGGAAATATTCAGCAAGGACTGCCCCGAGTTTGCCTCCTTGAAAGCCCTCCGAATGCAGGTTCTTAAAACGCAGAGCCGAATCTCCGCAATTCCGGCCCATGTTGAAGCGGTCCGGCAGGAAGTCGCGGAGAAGTCCGCAGCCTTTTACCGTACCCAGGATATCGAGTCCTTTGAAAGCTGGGCAGACGCTCGCGCGCGTCTTGATCGGCTCGGCAAATGTGCAAACGAATTCTCCGGGATGGCTCAGGACATAACGCTTAGCTACTGCGTCGACGACGAGGATCGGGAGGTGCTTCAGGATGCAGCGAACCGTGTGCATCAATTGCTCTTGCAGAAAATCGCCGACGTCGAGGCCGCAGAGGATGGGTTTTTGAAAAAGTCTGGGCTAACTAAATTAGCCACCAATGCGGCCGTGGTTTCTCTCCAGCAACTCGCCAAAAGCTACCGGACATGTGCTGAAGAACTCGAAAACTGGCCGAATAAGAATCATTCCCCCTGGACAGAATACCGGATGCTTTTCGAGGAACTCAAATGACTTTCGGGGCCACGGTGCGAGGTAACGTTAATGAGAAAGGATTAACGAAAGTTGGCATTTCAAAATCCTCCATCGTGGCCTCCCCGAAAGACGCATTATGCGACGCGCCCCCCTGAGAATAGAACCGAAGTGGTTGAGCCAGCTCATTCACAAGCTCGATCAGCGCGAGAAGGACGCTGTGGTTCTCAATCCCGCGCGAAAGCCCCCCGTAGCCAAACCCTGCGCCAAATTACCCCCTTCGTGAAAAGTTCCATCCTCAACATCGATTTTGACCCGGCGCCGCCCTTCCCAAGGCAAATTTGGAAACTGACCGGCAGAGCCGCGGCTGATCACGATGCCGCCCGCGAAGCCGCATACGAGGCTCAAATGGCCAAGCTTACCCCCGAGGAGCGAGCGAAGTGTATTCCCCCGGAGGCGGCATTTCTCGTTGATTGGATCGATCGCGAATTCGACGAAAGCAGCACCTGAATGCCCCCTCCTCACACCATATCCGGCACGCCGCTCCCCGTCTCGCGCAAGTGGAAGTATCACTGGGAGCGCGGCGTCGGCTGGCGGACGATCGCCCGCTTCATCGGCACCGAGCAAAGCGCGGGCGGCCTGCTCACTGACCTCGAACTTAACTGGGACCGCATCGATGTCACGCCCGATGACAACAGCGCGCTCGTGGAAATCGAGGCCTCGGTAAATGAAATCGACGAAGGCGGCGCCGAGGTCGCCGAAACAACCTGGGAACTAATCCCCAACGCGGTCGAGAAAGACATTTTTCTGCATCCAGCGGTTCAGGCGCTCGGGAAGGGCTGGATCAAATTTATCAAGCTGGCGCTCCAGGACCCGGAGGCCGCCGTGTTCGCGACAGCCGATCCCGCCGATCCCGATCCCAGACCAGCCGCCGCGGCAGCCATTTACGATCTCATTAATGCCGGGTTTCGCGCCTTTCCGCAGGACATCCCGACACTTCGCCTGACACAAACCGTCAGCAACCGTTATTCACTCCGACTCTCGCAGAGCTACGTCGGCCAAGTGATCGCACCCGGGAGCATCGTCTCCCTCGAAGAGATCCCCGCCGACGTCATGTTCGCTCTACCCGGCGACCCTTACACGGTCCCCGAGTTCCGTTGGGGCTGGCTCAAGAAGATGCCGTCGACGCGCCGGACCGCCTTCGGTAAATTCTCCATGACGCAAGACTGGCAGTATGGACATTACCCCACGCGTTTCTTCACATTCTACCCACCACCATGAAGCATTTCCTGGCGGTCATTGCGAAACCAGCGGCCAAATCCGAACCGGCCACGAACCTCGTTCGGTTAGGTAACTTCGCGGGAGTCAACGGCCCCATCGTGAAGACCCCCGCGCCACCCCGGCCGCCAACGCGGTCCAGGAGCGCGCCGAACAGGAAGATCGATCTCAGCAGAAACTAACCGGCTAACTCCGCGCGCGACGATGCCGCCGGCGGGATGATAGCGCCAGGTAAAGCGGTTCGAGCGTTTCCCAGATCTGTCTGCGTTCGTCCTCGCTCCATTGATCAATCCGCAGCTCGATCTTTCCCCGCAACGACGCCACCCAGCGGCAGACGCGGCCGGCTGTGATCTCGATCGAGTCGCCGTTGGTTGATGATCCGTTCCGCTCCGGCTCTTTCAGGATGTCTGCGGCGAGATACAATTTCCGGATGGATGCGCCGGTGAGTTGGGAGCGGGCCGCGCGCATGTAACGGGTCGCGGTGGCGTGACTCACGCTGCAATTCTCTTGGAGCCAGCCCAGCCAATCGCCGTGCAGCATCATGTCCTTGGCCTTATTGAGCGCTTGGCCGCAGAGAATCATCTCCTGACAAGCGTCGTTGGCCAGCGTCACAGCCTGGTGCGCTTTGAGAGGGATCAGTTCGGCATGGGTGTTGATGTCCGCGGCCAATTTTTTCAGGTCCCGAAATCTGGTCAGCGCTACGTCTATCGGAAGTCCTCTCACATGAACTAACGTCGTCGGTTGTGGCGTTGGTCTAGATAACCGAAGCATCGGGCGAAGCTGGTCACTTCGCGGCCCACTGACTGCTTGTCTTTCAGGCCCAACATCGCGGTGAGCTCGACCTGCGAGGCGCACTGGAAGCTATTGGGGAGCACGGTCCAGCATAACACGGCTGCTCGTATCATCAGGCCAGAGGGCTTGCTTCGCCCGTCGCTGCATATCCACTTGCACAAGCGCTGCAGGGATTCCAGAAGCACAAGAGCATCGGGCGGCGCGATCAGCTCGGACGGCTCGGGCGGATAGGTGAACTCGACGCTGGGGTGCAGCCGATGGCACGGATCATCGAGAATACAGATCGGTTGAGTGAATGGATCAGTCACCAGTCATCGGAAAACTATACAGTCTTCAGGCCAAAAAGAAGTTTTCCTTCCGCGCGCGCGTGGACCGGACGCTCAATATCATTGTTTACATTGTCAACATTGATTCCTTTCCGCGCGCGCGTGGACCGGACGAGAAATCGGGGCAACTAGTTGCCCCGATTTCCGTTCCTTCCGCGCGCGCGTGGACCGGACAACAAAAAAGCCCGCTGTTACGCGGGCTCGTGTGTGTGTGGGTGCCGATGATCAAATGCAGTCCAGCAAATAGCCGCGGAGCGTCTCGGGAATCTGCGTTTTGACGCACCAGAGCAGCGCCTCACGCGCGGACATGGGAATGATCTTTTCCTTGAGGCGAGTCCGCCGTTTCCGTGCAGCTACGGCCGTCCCAAGCAGCAGCTCAGGCGGCATATTTTCTATGGGCCCCATCATTCTGCCGTCGAGGTAGACAATCTTTCTCAGCAAGAAGAAGTCACCGGCAGCGGTTTGGTAGAGATACTCATCACCTCGGTTGCCCATCGGATCCATTGCGATGTCACTCAAGCTCTTCGCAGCGCGGAATATTTTCCGCACTACCCTTCGTGGATTTCACTAGACGTTCCAATTCAGCAGTGTCGTAGCGCTTGCCGTTGATGGTGGCTATCATTGTAATGCTCCCTTCCTCGCCTCCGCCTCCGTCAGCTCAATCCCCAGGCGAATGCATCGGTTAAAGATTTTGTTTACCGAGACGCCTTCGAGTTTCGCGATCCGCTTTAGGTCCTGAGCGGCTTGGCCGTAAATCAGGAAATCACCATTGCGCTTACCCTCTACCACCCGGCAGCGTGGGCCAGTTGTCTTTTTGGGGTTCATACGCCCACCTCCGTCTTCACCGCGGCGGTCGGCCGTTCCAGCTCCTGAAGTCTGGCTTCAAACCTTGTCCGCCATGCCTCCGCCTCACAGCGCCGCTGCGGGCCCCCAAACTTCCGAGCAACGCGCGTGCAATCGATCAGGAACCGGATTACGCCGGCGCGCGAGTCGAGCTCGCGATCTCGATCGCGATCGCGCGTTGCACTGATAATTTCCTCCTTCGGACTTTCTGCTGATGCTTCCATCTTGGTATCCTTTCGATGACGGCCACGGGTTCACGCCCGCTGCGCGTTTGTTGCGGGTATTCCAACAGGCGCCGGCCGTCATTCTGTTGGATCCCCCCGGTTTACGAGGAAGCAGGTTACAGTCCGTGACAATCCGTGACAATAACAATTCGCAAAAAGGTGTCAAACGTTCGCAGTAAATCACGAATTCCCCAATAAAACGAGGGTTTAGGCAGGTAGTGTAGCGGGTAAAATACCCGCTGAACCATTCTTCCCAAGCGCCCTGATTCCAATGCCTTTTCGAGATTCGACTGTCTCAATTTCTTTATCCGTGACAGTTTCGTGACAAATGCTCAAACTTTCGGACATGCCGAAGTTCCGAAAGTTTCCCATCGCGGTGAAACGCGGAAGCTTTGTCGTAAAGATCTACTACACCCCAAGCGGGGGCTATGACCGGTTCACCGTCACTTACACTTCACTGGGCAAACGCCGGCGTCACACTTTCTCAGACCTCCGCGATGCCAGGATTCAAGCGGAGACCATCGCCAACAAACATGCTCGCGGCCAAGCGGACGCGTTGCTCCTGACGAACACGGACCGGCTTCTCTACGTTCGCGCCGTGCAAACTCTGCGGCCAGTGAAGACGAGTCTCGATCGTGCAGCGGCCGATTTCGCAGAGGCTCACAGAATCTTAGACGGCAGATCGGTTATCGAAGCCGCCAGGGATTATGCCAGGCGCCATCCTAAAGCCGCCCCAACGAAAATGCTTCCCGTCGTTGTGGATGAATTCCTTAAGGCCAAGTGCGACCAAGGCTTGAGCCATGCCTACCTGAAGGATCTCAGGTATCGATGCGGCCGCCTGGCGAAACATCTCATCTGCCCGATTGCCTCAGTCACGGCAGAAGACATTCGCATGTTCTTCTCCGAGCTAAAGCTGAGCGCACGATCTCACAACAACTTCGCGATTGCCGTAACAACGTTATTCAGTTTTGCCAAGAGTCGCGGCTATCTCCCGAAGGACCATGACGAGATGGCCGGCGTGGAGAAGATCAAAGATCTCGGCGGCGAAATCGAGATTTACAGCCCCGCCGAAATGCAGCGCCTCCTGGCGGCCGCCTCAGACGACGTCCTGCCAACACTTGCCATCGGCGGTTTCGCAGGCTTGCGCTCAGCGGAAATACAACGGCTGGAATGGAGCGACGTCCGGTTTCAGGACCGATTCATCCAGATCACGAAGGGCAAAGCCAAAAACGCAGCGAGACGATTGGTGCCGATCACCGATAACTTGTCCGACTGGCTTGCGCCTTATGCAGCATTGCAGGGCCGGGTCTGGACTCATTCAAGCAGCTACCTTTACCAGTGTCAGGCATCGGCGGCCGCGCGGACCAAGACGGAGAATCTGCCCGCGGTCGATTGGAAACACAACGCTCTCCGGCACTCCTTTATCAGCTATCGCGTCGCGATCACCCAAGACGTGAACAAGGTGGCCCTCGAAGCGGGAAACTCGCCCGCCATGATCTTCCGCCACTATCGCGAGCTGGTGAGGCCGGCGGATGCCACCAAGTGGTTCTCACTCTCGCCAGAGAAGCCCGCCAACGTGGTCGTCTATGACTCCAAGGAAGCTTAAGACCTTCATTCGTCCGGCGGTCTGCGTGAGCTACGTCCAGCTCGCTTTCTTCGTTGACGGTGTCGATCAGCCATTGATCACTGTCCGACAAGGTCCGTTACGAGATGGCCGTTTTGGGGGAATCAATCCCGCTCAAGGTTGTTACCAATACGACTCTGCCGATTTGAAATTTTTGGAACGACTGACCTTGGCCGAAGGATTCTTGACGGACCAGCTACGGTTCGAGCGTGTTCTAATGTTGAGAGACGGGACTCCGGTAAAAACCGACACACTTAAAGACTTCTTCTTTCTTACCCATCTGCCAGTTTTTCAACACTGGATAACTGATTCCCGGCACGTCGAGGAAGTCCTGGTTCGCCTTGCGAAGACAGTGTTGAACTCGGTCGAGGTCATTGTCGCAACGGACGACTGGAACCTGTTCCTGAAAATGCTATCGACCCCTCCCCTTCTCGGCCATGTCCGTGATGATGGCGGTTTCTACTTATCCTGGCAGAAGGACCGCAAGGAGTTCGTTGGGGACCGCCGCTATGCGATGTTCACCTTGCGGCACTTACTCAAGTCGCTTCCATCACCAAAGGAAGTCGGGATCAACGGATGGGTCAAGTGCGATATCGAGTCCGGCTGGATTTCAAAGGGGTATAGCAGAATGACGGAAGATGAGCTGATCAGCAATATCGAGCTGGCCGCACTAACGCGCCGTTCAGGCCCGAGCGGTTCACCCCTTTTCACTCCGGATAATCTTCGGCAGATGGCGTACAGAGCTGGCTTCTTCAGCGAAAAACTTCCTGGCCCGCACCCGAACGTCCGCTGAATCGGCGCTAGTTGTCGACACGAACACCCGACCTCTGTCGACAACTGTAGACGTGCGCGAGAATTTTCGCATCCTTTCGTATATATGAAAACGAAAGCATCTCCGCGTCGCTCTCGCCAGCCTGCCGCCAATGACAAACGGCCCGAGGATCTGCTCGTTGCGCTTTTGACCAAGGCTGAAATCGCCAAGCATCTGCGATTCACGACTCGCACGGTTGAACACTGGCTTACGAAAGGGCTGCCACATCTGCGCCTCGGTAATCGTGCGACAAGGTTCCGAGTCCGTGACGTGGAAGACTTTTTCGCGGCCCAGTATGGCGATATTAACGGCACCGACTCGACGCCCAAACGCGGCCGTTCATCGAAGCTAATCGCAGCCTGAGCCCCCCCTCGCAGGGAAGCCAGCGGTTGCGCACGGACGCGCGTTTCCTCCAATTCGGTTAACCACCAACACCAAAACGAACACCAGCTCAACAAAAACAAAATGGCCGCCTAGATCGCAACCACGATTCGGCGGCCAACAAACTCTACAAACGCGATGGCGACCTTACATTCTGCCCGGGCTCAATTCAAGAAAAATGGTTCTCCAAGGGTCCGCTCGACCCGCCACTCTGCAGAGTCGTCAATCCTAGGTTCGATCCTCTGCCGCGAATGTGAGAAGGCGCCGCTTCCCCCAAAGCTGAGCAGGTTGCTCGACAATGCGCCCGATAGTTTCGATGATCTTCGCCTCGGGAGAATTGCAGATGAGGCGAATCACCAGCGCAAGGCCGGAAACCCCTTCAGTTATCTTGCTGTCCGTGGGTGCCTACTCGATCGGCAACTCGATGACCTCGTTGCACTCCTGGACACTTTACCTCTGGAGGTCGTCCCGATAGAACTGGCCGAACAGGATGCGGAACCGATCTGGAAACACTATCAGCTCCGCAGGTGCCTTGAGCTCTTCGATGACTCCGCGAATAGCCTGAGGGAACATCCAGACTCGGTTCAATCCATCATTGCTCATCACCGGAGCGCACTGGACCGGATTGACGGCACTGACCAGTTTCCACCCTTTCAAGCATATTACGACACTGCCCAAAAGTGTTATTGGATCGAGAACGCCCGCAACTCCTGGATCGAAGTAAATGAGACCGGATTGAAACGTCATCTCCGGGCCTGCGGTGTCTCCCCCAATTGTCCGGACCGTAAAATCGTTTCGCCGCTGGATCTGAAACTGATCCACTTGCAAAAACATCATGACGTCGCTTACGCGGGCCCGTTATCGGGGCATCCTAAAGGAATTCACGAGATCTGCGGCAATAGGATTTTGGTGACCAGTTCGCCCCGACTGATTGAGCCGAAAGAGGGTCAGTTTCCGTTAATCGAAAGAGTGTTGAACAACCTATTCGAGGACCAGCTACCGTACATGTTTGGCTGGTTAAAGGTTTCTCTCGCCCAGCTTCGGTCTCAGCAACATCGTCCAGGCCAAATGCTGGCGATGGCCGGCGAGGGTGGTTCAGGGAAGTCGCTTTGCCAGGAGTTTATTACGGTCTTGCTCGGAGGACGTGTTGCCAAGCCATACCGTTACATGAGCGCCGAGACCCCATTCAACGGAGACCTTTTCGGCGCGGAGCATTTGATGATCGAGGATGAGATTGCTTCCACTGACATGCGCACCCGCCGTAACTTTGGCGCACGGATAAAGGAGTTCACCGTAGGTCTGACGCAGTCCTGCCATTCTAAAAACCGGCCGGCGATTACCCTGACTCCCTTTTGGCGACTGACTATTTCATTGAATGACGAACCAGAGAATCTGTTGATCCTTCCGCCACTTGACGACTCGCTCGTTGACAAAATTATTCTGTTGAAAGCCGACAAAAAAGCCCTGCCCAAGCCCACGGGAACCAACGCGCAAAGGAAAGCGGTTTGGGATGAACTCATGAACCAGTTGCCTGCGTTTGTGTGGTACCTCGAGCATTGGGAAATTCCGCTGGAATTGAAATCCGAACGCTTCGGCATCCGGCACTTTCAGCACCCCGATCTAGTCAAAACAATTGAAACGTTTGCACCAGAAATGCGACTAATCGCCCTCATTGATGCGGAGCTCTTCAAGGGTCCCGTCACGTCGGCTTGGTCCGGCACAGCCGAGCAATTAGAGCGTGCTTTGATGAATAGCCCGTCGGCTTACGAAGCGAGACGGCTCTTGGACTGGAACAATGCAGCAGGCACGTATCTAGGGCGCCTGGCCAAGAAATATCCCGAGCGCGTTGAAGCGGAGCGAGATGGGAACAAGCGAACATGGAACATCACAACCGCTCGGAACGAACCCCGATTTGCATAAACCGGGAAATATGGTGGCTGGGTGGCGTACTGGTACGCCACCCAGCCACCATATTTCCTAGTTTGAGAAAAAAAGTGAGAACCAAAGAGACCCCGAGCCCGAGCCCGAGCTTGAGCGACATGCTGACGGAAGGGTTTTGGTTCTGCGAGACCTGCCAGACGGTGTCGCGCGCGGGCATGGACGCGGTGGCAACGGTTGCATCCGGTGCCGGTCCAGCCGGGTCCGTTTCGAAGAGCCAGTGTTTCACGTGGAACCAGAGAGACCAGACAAGGGCCATGCTGGGAATCACTGTCACAGATGACGATGGTTCCAGGAGGCGGATTGGCTGAAGCATTGAAGCGGCCGATGACTGCAGCATCGATGTCGATGGCGCCAAGGCTCAGTTGGGATGGCTCGAACGGCTCGCGCACCATGAATGTCGCCCAGCGCAAAGCGCTGGGAGGTAAGTAACAACAAAAACCAAAAACCCGAAAAGAGCACAAATGGATGAGTTAGACACAACCAGGAAGCAGCGATTCCCGCTGGCTTCTTGCGCAGCATCCCCTCGCCGTGGGTGACGATCGGGCCCCGCCCCCCCCACAAGGAATCTATTCGCCGGGGCCGAATTCGCGTAGGGCCGCTGCACCACAGTCGCGTTTTTGTGAACGGAATTAGAAACTGGGTTACACCCCAACAAAACCGCCTTTGTTGACTTTGGCCCCTTCTACAGACACGTGCACACGTGCAACGCATGAAACCAACTGAGTTAATCTCTATAAGTGAAGTCGCCCGCCGCCTGGATCTGC
>Ga0137436_1000593_pt1 | contig 10479 bp, 12 predicted proteins | sample EasRivERMGT119_2_FD_102328 | JGI IMG/M metagenome (GOLD analysis project Ga0137436, IMG submission 102328) | Soil microbial communities from meander-bound floodplain in the East River, Colorado, USA - East River MetaG ERMGT119_2 | ecosystem: Environmental > Terrestrial > Soil > Floodplain ...
TCAAGACGCGCGGGCAGTTGCCATCAACGGCATGACGGATGGAGTTGCGATGGCAGCTGATGTATTGGGCGGCGGCATCGATGGTGCCAAAGCGCTCAATGATTTTAGCCTTGATCTTGCGCCATTTATTTGGCTTTCTGTGTCCGTTGTGCAGTTGCACAATAGGGTTATCGGGTAAGTTACCCAAACTGTAAAGTCTTTTTTATGCGAGAATGCAGCCGGGACGAACTGACCACGACAGAGGAGCGATCGTACTTCGTGCTGATCGATGAGAAGGAGAAGGGGCCGTACACGATGGATGATTTGCGGACGCTGCTGAAGAGTGGCGAGGTAACGGAGGACAGTTTTTATTGCAAGGCCGGAATGGAGCAGTGGTATCGACTGCGCGAATTGATGACGGCAGTCCGAGAGAGGAGGAGCGGAGGCCAGTCGACGGAGCAGCGAACACTGTTGCTGATCGGCACGGGGCTGGCGGTAGTTGGCGCGGCCATCGTAACGATCATAATTGGAGAAATGGGATGGTTCCTAGTGCTGCTGTTCGCAGCATTGATTTATTTTTTACCGTCGCGGATCGCGGCGAAACGAGAGCATCGCAATTTCGAGGCGCTGTTCTGGCTGAACGCGCTGGCGGGATGGACGTTTTTCGGATGGGTGGCGGCGTTGGTGTGGGCGCTGATGGTGGAAAAAAGGGAAGTGATTTGAAATTGGAGATTTGAGATTTCGGTAGTGGCCTGATTTGAAAATCATTCAATTCCTTAATGTTTTGGCACAAAGATTTCTTCATTTTATTGTTGCATAACCTAACAGATAGGATATTGTGTCTGTATTGAGCGAGGCCCAGTAAGCCGAGCCGCGAAAGAAAAGATGAGTGAGCATATGTTTGGTCTTGGTGACGGATGGATGCCGAAAAGCGCAGACAAGATTGCGCGAAAGCACGGAGCGACTCTGGTCAATTACACTGACCCACAATGCAAGTGCGGATACGGCTGCGCGACAGGTGAATGCAAGTCTTCCCGTCGCCACTGGTTTGCGGGTCCGAATCGTGGTGAGCCATTTGACGGCAATATGAGGCGTGCAGTGATGGCAGAAATCGACGAAGCCAAAATAACAGCCAAGCGATAAATGAACCGCCTCTCCACAGACGACCGCGTGCGGGTGTTGGCTTGCCTTGTCGAGGGCAACAGCATCCGGGCTACGTGCCGCATGACTGGCATCGGGCGGCAGGCTGCCCAGCGATTCGGCGAGGACTTGGGCGCGGCCTGCGAAAAGTTTGCCGCGCAAGTCATGGTCAATCTCCCATGCACTCGCATCCAGTGCGACGAGATTTGGGCGTTCTGCGGGGCGAAGGAAAAGAATGCGAGTGCAACCAAAAAGGCGCAAGGATGGGGCGACGTGTGGACGTGGGTTGCTATCGACCCGGACACGAAACTGATTCCAGCGTGGTTTACCGGCGACCGAACGACGATGAGCGCCTATAAATTTCTGCGCAACCTTTCGCCGCGACTGGCGAACCGCGTGCAAGTTTCGACCGATGGCCACCGCGCTTACGCGCTCGCGATGAAGGGCGCATTCCACGGCTCGCCCGTCGATTACGGAACCGTGGTGAAAATCTATGCCGAGCCTTGGGGTGAAGGAAAATACAGTCCCGGCGTTGTCACAGGCACGAAGCGCGAGATTGTTTTCGGCGCGCCGATCCGCGAAGAGATTTGCACCAGCCATGCCGAGCGCCAGAACCTCACGATGCGGATGCAGATGCGCCGCTTTACGCGGCTGACAAATGGATTCTCCAAAAAAATAGAGAACCATCGGCTCGCCGTGGCTCTCTACTTCGTCCATTACAATTTCTGCCGCATCCACGGCGCGTTGCGCATCACTCCTGCGATGGCGGCTGGTCTTTCCGATCACGTCTGGGAGCTTTCCGAGATGGTCGGCTTGCTCGCGTCTCAGGAGGTTGCTCTGTGCGCTTGATTGCATCAGCTACAACGGAGTGCGCCAGCGCGAATGAATCGCGGGGGCGTTTGGGTTTGTTCTTTGATCCTTTGGGGCGTCCGCCGAGTTTGGCGTTCTCCCTGGATGACCTGGCCTTGGCTTTGGATTTCACACTGCCTAGCAGCGCCCCAATGTTTACGTCGTGCTTGTGCCCGCACGATGGGCATGTAATTTCCATGCCCACATCTTACCGACCAGTTAGCTTTTTGCATTCTCATTTTCAAATCAGGCCACTACCGAGATTTCAAACGGGGACAAGCAAAGGGCGGGGAGTTGAGTTTCTTCTGACGGGCTTCGAATAATCCCTACGGTAGGGATACGGTGTTCACCTACTTGTGCGAGGCTCTCGCTCGCATGTTGGGCAACAAGCAAAGTCAGAGTTCAGAATGCAGCAGAGTTCAGAATTCTGATTTGCTAGGTTGCGCAAGCGCTTCGAGCGGCCCAACGAATCTGACTGCGGCGGCAGTTTCTCCCGCCTTTGCCCAATCGTGCAGGAGGGGTGGTTGTGTCCACTTCCGCCGACCAACTGTCGTCGCAGTCTTTTAACCACGAATGAATCGTATGATCAAAACGACTGAGAAGCAATTAGCATCCGCCTTCGAGCGCTGGCTGCGCGAGTATAAACGTAACCCGTCGAAGTTCGCCAAGGAGTTTGGCAAGGCCGCGTCGTACGGCAAAGCGTGCGCATCGCATTTGAAGCAACTGCTGGCAATGGCATGCATCGCGGTTGCAGTGGTCGTGCAGAGCGGCTGCGCGACACCTGGCAGTGTGGCCAATGCGCCTGGCGGCGCGACGAATGTCGTAAGCCAGCCGCGCGACACGGCGGGAAATATTTTGGAGGTCGCATGGTTCGCTGCGGCGATCAAGCACCTGAAGGATAATCCCGAGGATCGCGCAAAGCTGGAAGATGCGGCGGCACGCCTGGGAGGCATAGCGAGTGCGGACTTGTTCAGCGCGTTGATCGCGAATCTTGGACGCGTGGGCGATGACGACGCGCAACTGGCGCTGGCAACTGGGTTGTTGTTTTACGAGCTGGAACTGGGGCAGCTCCCGCCGCTTCAGCAACCGGCGTACGTGAGTCGCGTGTCGCAGCGAGTGCGCAGTGCAATCGAACGGGCGCTCATAGCGGTGCCACCTCCGCGAAAGCAGTCGTATCACTGGAGCTGGTTTCACCGGAACGTGTGATGATCAAGCTGCTCGCCATAACCGCGATCCTGTCCGTGCAAGGCTGCGCGTACGTGAGCTATGACGCCCCGAATAGTTTTCGGGCGTGGACGTTGTTCAAGGATTACGGGCTGCGCGGTGTGACGATCAGTAGCAACGGCCTGGTGATCGGATCGCTGAGCGGGCAGACCGATGACGCGGCCATTGAAAGCGCGGTGCGCGGAGCAACGGAAGGTGCCATGAAAGGGCTGGTGCCATGAAATCACTTGTTGTTGCCGTCCATGGAATCCTAACGCGGCAGACAGTGGCGAGTTGGCCGGATCGGCTCGACGCGTATCTCGGCGAGACGAAGGTGATCAAGAAGGAATACATCGCCGCGCCGTTGCCGGTGTGGAATGTGTTCATGAAGAATCATCTGCTCGCGCGCGGGCTCGCCGAGGAAGTGTCGCTGTTCCACAAGGCCGGTTTCCGAATTCATTTCGTCGCGCACTCCAACGGTTGCGACATCGTGCTGAAGGCAGTCAAGCGCCTGGCGAAGATGAATATCGCAACGTACGCCATGCTGCTGATCGGGAGCGTCACGGAGCCGGACGTGGAGAAAAGCGGGGTGGCGGAATTGTTGCGCCAGGGCTGGCTGCAAAAGGCGGTGGCCTACGCGAGCACGCGGGATCGCGCGCTGCGAATTCATTTGAAGTGGCCCTATCGGAATCTCGGTGTGAGTGGCTGGGTGCTTCCGCGCGGGCACCGATCAATCCCATTCCCTACGAGTTGCGTGACGCGGCACTTCGATGACTTTGGGCACGGGGAATATTTCAGCGCCGAGAATCGAAACAGCATTTTCGCCGCGATCAAAAAGGATTTGGAGGTGGCACCGTGACGAACCCTGTTCGACGGCACCTAAAGAAATTCTGGCCGCAAGGCAGGACCAGAGGAAGCGGGGCGCAAATGGCGGCGAGTGGCGGCGTCGAAGCGCGAGTGGTTGCCCCGGCCCGACAAGGTAGAGAGACCATCCGTGCGACCGCCACAAACTTCCGTTTGATGGATTCGTTTTTATGAACGCCCTGTTTGCGCAAATGCCCACACTGAATTTCACGGCCATCGGGATGGCGTGCGTGGCGGTGGCCGCGCTGGCGGTGCTGGCGAATCAGTTGTTCAAGTTCAAACGAAATGCGGTGGGCTTGCCCACGGCGAGCGAGTTGAAGCTGCAACTCGACGCGCTGTCCGCGCGGATCGGCAAAGAGGAATCGGAAACCCTTGAAGCTGAGAGGCGGCGCAAGGCGCTCTATGAACACATCGACAAACTACGGTCGGATGTGAAAGGGGACCTCAAAGGGATGATGGACCGAATGGACCCAGTCATCATGAACACAGCCGAGATGAAAGGTGCGATGCACGCGTTCACGCAGTCGTTCGACAATTTCACGAAGATCATCACGAGCATCGCCGAATCGAAAGGAAACTCATGAGTTCACCCGTGCGCGAGCTGTTCGTGCGAGACCAAGTGCTGGCCGTGTTGCGGCAGTGCAACGGGATGCTGCTGATGGAAGCGACGTTGATGGCGCAAATAAACCTGACGATTGCGCCGCCCGCCACGCCGAGCGAGATCGAGAGAGCGCTTGATCAGTTGAACCGAAAAGGGCGCGTAGATTTCGAGGTGGATCAGGACGATCACCGGATCAAGCGCTGGAAGATCGTGAGTAAATGAAGGTGACGATCACGATCATCGATAACGACGCTGACGCCGGGAAGGTGGAAGTGGCAATGGATTTCGTGCCCACACTTTACCAGCACACGACGCACACGCCCGCGTCGTCGCTTGCAATAGACTTCCTGGAATTGGTGGCGTCGAGACGAAAAAAGGCGGTTGCTGGCAACGATGAATGAAGAAACCAAAATCCAAACTCGAAACGAAGCTGAGCGAGGAACAGCAGGCGAAGCTCGCGGATTGGCTGCTCGACGGAATGCAGTACCACCAGGCTCAAGAAGTAGTCGCGAAGGAGTTTGGTGTAAGGGTATCACTCAGAGCATTCACGCCGTTTTGGGATTTGTATTGTGCGCCGTCGCTGGTGCAACGGCGGAACCGAGCGGTGAGCACCTCGGAGGAAATTGCGGCGGAAGCGGCAAAGCGACCGGGCCAGTTCGACAAAGCGACTATCGATGCGCTGAAGCAAAAGAGTTTCGAACTGGCAATCAAACCGAACGCAGACCCGAAAGAAGTAAAGGCGCTCTTCAGCCTGGTGTTGAAGGCGGGAGATCAGTCGCTGGAATGGGCCAAGTTTCGGCGCGAGACGTGCGAGTTGTTCGTCAAGTGGTTCGACGACCAAAGGGCCAAGAACATCATGGCGAGCAGCGAATCGAACGCGACCAAGATCGAGCAACTCGGCAAAGCGATGTTTCAGGAGTTGTGGGACGCCAAGGCATGAGCGCTACCGATCACCCGCCCGATGCAGCGCTGAAGATGCGGTCGGCGCAGAGCGAGTTCATTGCGGGGACGGCGCGCTACGGCATCACGGCATTTGTGGCGCGGCGGCAATTCGGGAAGACGACGACCTTCTCCGCGCTGGCGCTGCTCAAGATGATGAAGCACGCGGGGCACGATCTGATCTTCGGCAGCGTGAAGTTGAATCTCGGGCGCGAGATCGTGCGCAAGGAAGCGGCCGTAATCCAGCGGACGATCCAGGCGCTGACGCGCAACGTGAAGGATCGACTGCAAATTGCGGACGGGATCGCGAACAGCGTGCCGGACAAATTGACCGAGGATGATTTCGCGAATCTCTACGAAGCGCAGCGGCTGGAGTTCCGCCTTTATCATTCCAACTCGGTTTACTCGCGCACCAAGGTTGTGGCGCTGACACCGGATTGCGTTGGCGAGACGGGCGATTTGATGGCGGACGAAATCGGGCGGGTGAAGAACTGGCGCGACGTGTGGGAAGCCATCGAACCCATCGCGAGCAGCAATCCAAATTTCCGGGTGACGTTCTCGACGACGCCGCCGCCTGATGACACGCACTATTCTTTCGAGCAGTTGGCTCCACCAATCGGCACAGAGTTCAAGGTGAATCCGAAGGGTAACTGGTATCGCACCGAGCAAGGGATTCACGTTTTGCGCGTGGATGCGTTCGATGCGTTTGTGGATGGCGTGTTAGTTTACGATCTGGAAAGGCGCGAGGCGCTCGCGCCCGAGGAGCATCGTCGCCGGCATCACGACAAGGAAGCGTGGGACCGCAACTATGGTGTGCAATTTCTCGTCGGTGGATCGGCGGCATGCGGGCTGGTGTTTTTGAACAACGCGCAGGCGCGCGGTGCGACGCACGGCACCTACGAATGTTTGTTCGCGCAGATCGACAATGATGACGACCTCAACCGGGCGCTCGAATTTTTAGGGGCGAAGATCGGCGGCGGTCCCGTGGGTGTCGGTCACGACGTGGCGACAACCGAGAAGGGAGTGAGCAACCCGAGTTGCCTTTGCGTAATGGAGCAACACGGCGCGGAGTTTGTCGAGCGGCTCTCGTTGATCTGGAAGACCTGCGATCCCGACGTAGCGCGGCGGCGCATCCGAAAAGTCCTCGATGTGATCGCTGCGCGCAAGGAAGGCGGACGGGCGCGGCGCATGTGCATTGATGCGACGAACGAGCGTTATTATTGCACCGACCTGCGCAAGCAACTCAGCGGCGTGGTGCCAGTGGAGCTGGTGATCGCGAGCGAGACCACCGAACAGCCTGGCGGTGAGTCGATCACGATGAAAGCCCTGCTCGGCAATGAATACGTCGCGGTGCTTGAGGACAACAAACTTTCGCTGCCACCCCAGCGCTACGTGAAGGTCGATCATCGCCTGGTGAAGCGTGAGCGCGGGACATTCGTTTGCGAGGCCGGACCAAATGGCGAGCACGGCGACACGTTTGATGGCGGGAAGTTGGCGCTGCGAGCATTGAAGGGCGGCGGGACACATTATTTCGCGGCAGTAATATAATATGGCAGTCGCAAGACCCAACCCAATCCCGATGCAACCGCGATGCCCGTGGTGCGATCGAACGGTGACGAAGACGCCCACCGGCTGGGAATGTAAGGGGTGTTCCTGGAAGGGGAAAGCGCCGGTGCGATGGTCGCTGCCAGATTCGCCGGTAAATGGCGTACCGCGATTTGGAGGGGGTGGAGGGGGTGGAACCCGGCAATGGAGGCTCGGAAAGTTTTGCAGCGGGTTTCTGGCGGTTTGCAGCCCCCTTCCGTGGTGGGTTATTAGGCAAGTTTTGCCGTGGGGTGCAGACCTACCGTGCAATGGGGTGGAACCCGGACCGGCCATTGCCATGGAGGCACCGGCGTGATTGGGGGTTTTGGCAAGTTCGTCGCGGTGAGTCACGCGAGGGCGCTAGCTCTGCGATCCGCGCCCGTTCAGAAGGGATCGATTGCGCCGTTTGACCGGCTTGGCGTGGCGGATGCTCTCGGCGGCGAGAAATTGCGGCAGCCCTACAAGTGTTCGGTCTGGGTCCAGCGTGCCATCAAGAGAGTGGCTGGACCAATCACGGCGGTGAGTTTGCAGTTCACGAACGCGAAGCAGTTGATCAGCGATCCCGACCTGCAACGGTTTTGGAGAGCGCCTGCGGTTGGTCTTTCGTTCTCGGATTTTGTAGAGGCGAATGTGATCTGGCAGAAGCTGGCCGGTGAGACGTTCTGGCTTCTCGACGACACCTGGCTGACGGACTCCTACGGAGGGTCAAAGCTGCCATTTCCGGAAGTCGGAAGATCCAAATGGAATCCGTTCATCGTGGCGCGGCCCGACCGGATGCGGCACGTGGTGAAGAATGGCGTGCTCGCAGGATGGGAGTTCACGGACAAGAACCGCAAGCGGCACGTGCTGTTGCCGGAACAGGTGATCCACTGCAAGAGCTACAACCCATACGACGAGTGGCGCGGGCTGGCGGAAATGGAAGCGGCGGCAGTGGCAGCGGAGAGCGATTACCTGGCGGGCAACTACTCACTGAACGTGATGCGCAACAACGGGGATCGCGGACCTTACATCGTTGCGAAGGCAGGGATTCCCGATCAGGACCAGCAGAAGCAATTGATCGAACAGTTGCGCGAGAAGCGGGAGTTGAATCAGCGCGGGATTTTCAAACCGTTCTTTGTGTCGGGCGACATCTCGGTTGAAGACCCGAAGGCGCAGAGCGTTGACGCAGCCTTCCTGGCGGCGCGGCTTTCGGATCGGCACGAAGTGTTCATCGCGTTCGGAGTGCCGCCATCGATGGCGGACAAGACCGAGAGCTACTCAGTCGGCAGCGCGAGCGATTGGTACATGCTGATTATCGACACGTGCATGCCGCTGGGGGCGAAGATTTGCGGGTGCATAGATTTGGTGACGCGGCGAATGGCACCTAGCGGTGCGGCCAATGCTTCGCGGGAGATTACTGCTTCGTTCAACTGGATGGAGCATCCGGTGATGAAGGCGGTGCGCAAGGAGTCGCTCGAATCAGGCACGAAACTTTGGGCGACGGGCATGCCGTGGGAAGCGATCAATGAGTTTCTGGAGTTGAACATGCCGGAGTTCAAGGGATGGGAGAAAGGGTTTTTGCCGTTCAGTGTGGCGACGGTGGCAGAGATCGAAACGCAGAAGGAACCAAGTGTTGACCCGGCGCGAAATGAAAACGCCACTGATGATGGGATGAAGCCGCTCGGGGAAATTGGAGCGCAAGCGGATTTGGAATTTTTGCGGAAGGTGTGGCTTGGGTTCATGGCGGACGGAACGGTGAACGATGTGATGGCGAATCTGACTTCGATCCGCCAGCTCACGGAGATGGTCGGGCTGCCGGTGAATACCGAATACGATGAGCCTTACCTGCCGGTGCGGGATGATTTGGGCGGGATGGTCACCGGCGACGTGGTGCGCGATGATGAAGGGGACGTGGTGGGAGGCACGAGCACGTTAGCCGAGCCAGAGCCTGACAATAATGCTGGCGACGAGAATCGCGTCGAGGAACCACAGGATAAACCACCAGTCAGCGAACCCACGAAGCCAGATGAGAAAGGGCACCCGGCGAGTGAACCAGTCTACAGCGAGGCGGTAAAGAAATTGTTCGCGGCATTCCAGGAGCGAGTATTGGAACGGCGCAAGCAGGAAGGTGCAGCCGGTGAGCCTGCGGTGAAGTCGCCGCTCTCTCCTGGGGAAAAGAATCGGTGGCGTCAACTGATGGCGAAGCGACGGCCCATCGAGAAGGCCTACTGGCGGCGGTTTCATTCGGCGCTCTTTGCGGCGCGCGAGGAAGTGATCGTCAAGCTGAAGCGCAGCCAAATCCAAAAAGTTTTGAACGCATCAGGCGTGGTGGCGCGAGCGGCGGCGGCGGACTTCATGTTTTCGCTGGACCAGTTCACGAAAGGAATCCTGACGGGCTTTCGCAAGGAGGCGGCGCGGGCGTTGCAGTTGAGCGGCCAGCAACTGATGGAAGAGATCGGCAAGGATGATCCATGGTCGGTGCCGCCGAAAGAGGTAAAGGATTTCGTAGCGTCCAGGGAGAACCGACTGAGCGGCGTAGCGCAGAATGTTTTTGACGATGTTAAAGCCGAATTGCAAGCGGGGCTGGACGGCGGCGAGACGATGCAGGAATTGGCGGACCGGATTCGCGGAACGTTCAGCGAGATCGACGGTGAGCGGGCCATGCGGATCGCCATGACGGAAACCTCGGCGGCTTACGGAGTGGGCCGGCAGGAAGCGATGAAGAGCGCCGGGATCACGCAAAAGAAATGGCTGACATCGGGCAATGACAATGTGCGCCCGGCGCATGCGGCGGCGAATGGGCAGACGGTCGGCATCGATGAAGATTTCACAGTGGGCGGCGAGCAGCTCGCGCATCCAGGCGACCCGGATGGTTCGCCAGGGAACGTGATCAATTGCCATTGCGTGAGCATCGCCGTGGCCGTGGCAGACGAGGAGTGAGACGAAGCGAATATGAAGACCGAACGACGAACGATAACGCCTCAGGTGCGAGTGGTCGATGCGAAGGCGGGCATCGTGGAGTATGTGGCGAGCGACGAGACGCTGGACAGTTACCGCGAGGTGATTCGCGCCAGCGGCTGGCGGTTCACGCATTTCGAGAAGAACGCGCCGTTCGTGGACAGTCACGATTATTGGACCATTGAGAAATGCGTGGGGCGGGTGCTGGATTTTGAAGTGAAGGGCAAGCAGCTCGTGGAGACGGTGCAATGGGCCATCGACGTGGAAAGCAACACGCTGGCGCGCCAGGGATTCGAAATGACGGCCAATGGGTATTTGAAGGCGGTGAGCGTTGGGTTCTGGCCGATGCGGGCGGTGAGCAAATGGGACCAGGACAAAATACA
>Ga0137436_1000594_pt1 | contig 10470 bp, 8 predicted proteins | sample EasRivERMGT119_2_FD_102328 | JGI IMG/M metagenome (GOLD analysis project Ga0137436, IMG submission 102328) | Soil microbial communities from meander-bound floodplain in the East River, Colorado, USA - East River MetaG ERMGT119_2 | ecosystem: Environmental > Terrestrial > Soil > Floodplain ...
AAGAAAACCACGAAAGTCACGAAAGGCTCGAAGGTCACGAAAATTATTGTTGTTCGTGGCCTTCGCGCGTTGACCGGCTCGCATACGGACGGACGCGCCTTCACCGACAGCGCCGACCGTACCTGTAACAACTGGACCAGCAGCGGCGCTGGCTCCGCTCAGGTCGGTCATTCCGATCGCATCGGCAACGGCAACACGTCATGGAATTCCTCGCACGCCACGACCGGCTGCAGCCAGGCGGACCTGGCCAGTTGGGGCGGTGCGGGACTGTTCTACTGTTTCGCGGTGAATTGATTTTGCCGAGCCCATTCCCGGTCAAGATCGCGTCTGACCACGAAGATCGCGAAGGAAACGAAGGACACGAAAACCTGACAAAGGGAATTCGTGATCTTCGCGTCTATTCGTGACCTTCGTGGTTAACCGCGGTCTTGATCACGCTCCCAGTCGCGGGGAACAACATCGCCCAGCCACTATGACAAGGGCGGTCATTCAGAGGTCAGTGGTCAGGTCGCCTCCCGCAGCACCCACAAGCGCTACAACGAACAAACATAGACGTGTCCGCATGTTCACTCCTTACATGACGGTATTGGGCTTCAGCGAACTGTGCTTACAAGGATCAGAAATGCCACGAGTGCGCCTGCGGCCAACCACGACAGCTCGGCGCGTCGTGTGACAACCAGCGATCCCAGGCAGAGAAAGACGCCCGCCGCGAAGAGAAAACGCCAATAGAGTTCCTCGGTGCTCTCCTCTTCCTGGGCGCCGGGGATGCGGCGGCGAATGCTGCTGATGATCTTGAACGCCACGGAGGAATCGGGTTCGCGGCCGATCTCGAAATACTGGCCACCGCCGATGCGAGCGATCTCGGCAAGCGAGGCGCGGTCGAGCACGGCGCGAATCGGGGGTCGTGGCAGAGGGTCCGGGATGATGCCGCCGGCCGTTGTGCCAACACCGACGACATAGACAGGAATGTCCCGCAAATGCGCCTGGGCGAGCGCCGTCGCCACCTTCCCGCTCCAGGCCTGGCCATCGGAGATCACCACGAAGGCTTTCGGGTTCTTCGTCGCGCCGAACAGCTTCTCGTCCATCTCGACGAGTTGCATCCCCCATGACACGCCCTGTTCGATGTTCGTGTCCCAGGTCGCCTCATCTTCGATAGGAAACGGCGAATGGTCACCGAGGTGATCGATGAAGAAGAACAGCGCATTGGGATCTTTCGTGAGGCGGATCTGTGGGGCGGCGTGCGAGGCAAACAGCGCCAGCGCGACCCGATCGCCCTTCCAGCTCAGCGCCTCGCCGAACGCGCGCAGGAACTGGACGGATCGCCGCCAGCGGTCGGGCGCCACATCTCTGACAGACATCGACGCGGAGCCATCCTGCAGAAGAACGATGTCGGCACTGGCCCTTCGCACCGCGGAAATGCGCGCGACGGGTCTGGCGAGGGCGAGGATGCACAAGGTGGTCGCGATGCCCAAAGCCAGCCAGAACGCGAGATCGCCGAGCAGCACGTGCCGTTCGCGGACCGAAAGCACGCGTTCGCGCCGGTACCGTCCGGCGTCGGCACGTCGGCGTAGCACTTGCCAGATCCACAGCACCAGCAGGACGGCTGGCGCGACGAGCAGCCACAGGTATGGTGGCTCGGCAAAGCTGAGCGTGCTGAAATCGATCCAGCGCAGCATCGCGGTTATCCCTTGCGGACCCTTGGCGCGCCTTTGGCCGCATCGCCGTCCTCTCGCTCCTTCTTCTCCTGAGGAACGTACGTCTTGAACTGCTCCTCGCTCTTGCCCCTCTCTATTTGCCCTTCAGTGCCAAGGGGACGGTCGGAGCCGGGAGGCGGAAGGTCGCGCCGCCGGCGTCCCATCTCGTTTCGTAACCGTATGAGGTACTCGTAGTTGTAAGCCGCGTCTTCAAGGTACAAAACGTCTTCCTGTCGCGCGGCATTCGTCACAACCGTGAGGTAGGCATTGATACCCGCGTCGAGCATCTGCAGCGTGGCTGCTCGATCCTTCGGCCGCGCCTGTCCGCTCCGGAACACGGCGTTGGCCACGATGAGCTGCTGCGGTATGTTGTCGGGCGCCACGTCGGCAACGGGATCGGCGCGACCGGCGGGAACCAGGGCACCGTACTCGCGCTGCCAGTACCGAAGCGCGGCCTTGCGCGCTCGAACGTCGTTCAAGGGATCGGCACAACCCCGGGCAGATGGCTCGCGTACTCGTAGTAGCGCTCAACAGTGTCGAGGGCGGCAACTGATGTCTCGTAGTCCACGGTGACGAGCGTCTCCTGCGCACTGGCCATCTCGCGCTCGACTCTGCTCGTTGCAAGGCCCACGATCCCCAGCAGTGCCAGGACGGCTGCTCCCACCACGTAACCGGCAATCCCTTTCATCGCAACCTCCAACACATCAGCGCACGCTGCACCGTACGATGCCTAGAAGTGGTTCATACCAGGAGAACTACGGAAACACCCTGAAGTACCGGAATCCGAGTTTGAGCAGCCCGGCAGAGAGCCAGAGCGCAACCGCGATAAGCGCATAACCCGAAAACCGCGGCCGGTACGCCGTGTATTCGCGGACGTCGATGCGCCCCGCGGAGAGCCTGTCGATATCCTCCACCGCGCGCAAGATCGTGCCCTCGTCTGCGGCCGGGTAGAAACGGCCTCCCGTTCGCTCGATAGCCGGCTTCCACAACGCGTCCTCCTTGACGTCACCAAACTTGCGATTGTAGGCGGTCCGGATCATATAGACGGGAATCTTGGACTTACGCGCCGTGGTCACGAGCTGATCGATCGCTTTGCCTTTGAGAGACAGCTGACTGTCGATGCCATCGCTGAAGAGCACCATGAGATTGCCGGAGGCATTGAGGAAGTCGAACGTCTCAAACAGCTTCGTCCCCTCTTCGATGCCCTGGAGAATCGTCGTGCCTCCATCATCAAATCGCGCCCAATTGACCGGATCGCCGATGAGTCGAATGCTCAGTAAGACATTCTCGTAGTCGGTGGTGAAGGGCGTCACGACGTACGCCTCGCTGCCGAACTGAATGAGCGCGATGAGGTCGCGATAGGGACCGTTCATGCGCAGTTTCATGAAACGTTCGGCCGAGGCGACCGCCGTGAAGAACGCGCGGTCCGTCGTCGGTTTCAGTTGCTTGGTCTGGAACGGCAGGATCATGCTGTTCGACGCATCTACGACGAGGGCGATCCGCCGGCCCGGATACGACAGCTGTTCGCGCGTGTACGCTGTGTGCGGATCGGCCAGCGCGACCGCGAAGAACGGGACCCCGAGCAGAAACAGGAGAAAGGCGGCGTGGCGGGCAGCCGAGAGCGGAGTCCGCCGCATAACCGAGAGGATGGCGGGCACCCCGATGGCCGCGCGTCTGGCGTGCTGGAAACGTGCCCCGCGGGCGAGCAGCATCAGCAGCGAACTCGCCAGCAGGACGATCAGGACGAGAAGTGCGGATCCGGCTTCCGTAAAACTCAGATCGGTCCAGCGCAGACCCAGCCATTCGGCGAACGTCCGGCGAACGACAATCAGAAGATCGTTCAGCGGCCCCATGCGCCTATCCCGAAAGCGGCGGGGATCTGCGCCAGCCTCTGGGCGGCGCGCGCCGGCCACAGCCGCGCGCGGCGCAGGCGCCGCAACGCGTGGCTGCCTGTGTCGACCGTTCGATCGAGCTCGTCAGCATCGAGGCTTCCATGACGCCCGTACCGGGCGGCATTGAGCACAAGGAGGGACTCACGGATCCGATCGAGTCCTTCCTCCGTGGCGGCGGTCTGTCGATGTCCATTTCCCGCCGTGCGCAGACGGTCGATCGCGTCGGCGGTGGTGGGCGCGAATACCAGGGCGCGTCTCCGCCGCACAATCCCGTGGCGCAGCGCGATCTGACCCTCTCGCGTCGGGGTCTCGACGTCGACCATCGTGTGGGTGACGGGCTGCGACAGCGCGATCGCGCCGGCGATCCGGAACGGCGCGAGGGCACGAGCCACGAGACTCGGATTCCACCCTCCGCGCGCAGCCTCCGCCTTCACCCGTTCGAGCTCACGCAGACAGCCCTGTAGCACGGCCCTGACCGGCAGGGATTCCGCCACCGCGGGCCCACGCTTGCGAGCTCGTTCTACGACGCGTACGCCGGCGACGACCAGCAGCATGGCAGCGAAACCGAAACAGATTGCTGCCGTTACGAATCCGACGGTGGATCGAAAGCGGTGGGCCTCGATGTCGCCGAACGTCTCCCGCGACGCGTCCCTGATGTCTACCGCCTGTGCAGGCAACAGGGACATGACCCGGATCGGCATTGACGGCAGGACATATGCGCGTTCGACGCCCTCCACGCTCTCCGTACCCCCGGACTGGATGCGATACTTGATATTGGTCGCAGGGATGTTGACGTCCTGCCCGAAGAACTCGTCGCCCAGCAGCCGCACGGTGTACACGTACTGGAAGTAGCGCCAGGGCGGCGCCAGAATGTCCTCATGACGGGTGCCGGCCAGGACGTCGAATGGCGTCAGTTGGATCGAGGTCGCCTCGATCTCGCTCACGTTGGGCGCGACCGTAAAGGCGCTGGTTTCCGCAGTCCGGCAGGTGAGCGTGAGCGTGAATCGCTCGCCGATGTGCACCGCGCTCTTGTCGGTCCTCCACCAACAGGTGAGCGGGTTCGCCTCGATTCCGCCGGGATCCGAGCCGTTTTGAGGCGCCTGGGCCGCGTCAGCCGTTCCGAGCCACGCGCCCCACACCGCCAGCATTACCGCCGCACCGACGCGCCACGATCTCCAACTCATGAATGTCTCGATCCCCCTGGCTGCGGGCTACTTTACATCTTGCGCAATCGCCGTTCGGCGACGAATTCGACGAGCACGGTCTCCATTTCCCACCGGTCCAGGCCGACCCGAACGATGTCGAGATCGGACTCTCTGGCAAGGCGTTGAATTTCCTCTTGCCACTCCTCGATTCTGTCAGCGAGCTTCCCCAGTTCACGGCGGGAGAGGATCCGCGTCCGGCCCGTTTCCACGTCGAAGATTTCGATCCACCCGGCTGACACGTCCGGCAGCCGGTACGCGAACCTGACGTCCACCATGATGAGGAAGACGTCATGCACCGCATTCAGGAGAGACAGTTCCCCGATCACGCGCGGGACGTCGGCGAACAGAAAATCCGATATCACCGGCACGAGCGACGTCTTCCGAAGGTGGCCGGCGATGGTCGCGGTGAAGTCGCTCAGGTGGGCCGGGACGTCGCGTTCCTTTCGATGCTCGTACAGATCGAGGCAGTGAAGGACGTGCGGCTTGCCGATCCGCGGCCTCGCGGCCGCGACCTGGTCGAACCCCTCGTCGAAGGTGATCAGCCCGAACAGGTCCTGAAAAAACACTGCCGACAGGCCGATGGCCGCCACCGAGCGCGCAATGGCTGCGGCGATCGGCGTGCCGTGGGTACCACACCGCGTCGACAAAGAGGCATCCGCCACGGCGATGATCGTCGCGTTGCTGGGCTGCTCGAACTCCCGCGTGATCATCGGGCTGAAGTTGGTCAGCGACGATTGCGCCCAATCGATCGAAGAGGTTCGATCACCCGGTTCCCAGTCGCGCACGCCGACGAAGTTGAAGCCGGGACCTTTGAACACACTGGCGTGATCGCCGAGCGTAAATTCCTTCATCCGTTTCAGAATGAAAAGCTCGATCTCGGCAATCTCGGAAAGGTTGACCAGCGGTTCGGGTACCGGGTTTTCCGTCACGGAACCGGCACCCGATCAACAACGTCGTTGATGACCATCTCAACGGTCACGCCGTGGCTGGCGGCGTGCGGACCAAGCCAGACACGGTGTCCGAGCACATACTTCGCGAGATCCTGCACGTCCTCGGGATACACCTCGTCCCGCCGCCGCCGCAGCAGCGCCCATACCTTCACCAGCCGCCCCCAACAGATGGTCGCGCGCGGTGAGGCCCCGAGGTCCACGCACTTCTCCACCAGTTCGGATGGCGAATGGTGATACCACTCGGTCTCGGCGTGGTACGGCCGCGTGGCGACGACCAGCCGTCGAATGTATTTCTCCAGTGCCTCGTGCAAAAACACTTCGCGCGTGATGACCGCGCGCAGCTCGATGATCCGCTCTTTTGACATCAGCGGCTTCAGATGGACTTTCTTGAAGTCGAAGCTGACCAGCTTTTGCTCTTCGTCGGGCGACAGGTACGGAATGTTCACGATGATCGCGAACCGGTCGACCGCCGCCTCCGACAGTGGAAACGTTCCCTGCCCCAGCTCCACCGGGTTCATCGTGGCGATGGCGAAGCTGAACGTCGGCAGTTCGTAGGTGACTTTGCCGACGGTGACCGTGCGGTCCTGGAGCCCTTCGAGGAACGCACTTTGCGACTTCAACGGGATGCGGTTGATCTCGTCGAGCAGAATGACCTCTGCGGACGCCAGCGGCCCGAACTCGGTAATGAACGCGCCGGTCGCCGGATTGATCATCTGAAAGCCGACCACTTCGGTGGGCTGCAAGTCGGCGCGGCCCTGAATGCGGGCGAATTTCGCGTTACTGATGGCCGCGAGAATCACGCCAAAGAAGGTCTTGCCCACGCCCGGAACACCGCGCAACAGCAGGTTGCCGGAATTGACCTGCCGTTTTTGATCCTTGTCGTACGTCGTCGGGATTTCCGACAGCAGTACGACATTGGCGAGAGCTTTCTCGGTTTCGTAACCGATCAAGGCTTTGCTCGCCTCGCCGACGATGGCGTCGTGCAAGTCGATCGATTCCTGGAGTTCCGGATGCAAGGGCGGAGCATTATATGTTGCCCGCCAGGAAAAGAACTCGAAGGCCACGAAAACCTCACAAAGGGAATTCGTGATCTTCGCGTCTGTTCGTGACCTTCGTAGTTAGATCGCCAAGCCTTCAGCGAACACTGCGGCGAGATCGATTTCGAAGCCTGCAACGACAGAGGACGGGCATCGGCCTTCGGAGACCGTAAGCGGATCGCCATACCCTGTCTCGGTCAACCGCGACAATTCGACGGTCTTCGCGAGCGGGTCGAGAATCCAATATTCAGGCACGCCGTAGCGCACCATCAACTGCCGCTTACGCCCGCGGTCGTTCCCCGCGGTGGACGGTGACAGGACCTCAAACGCGGCATCAGGAGGAAAGGGGACGACCTGTCTCGGATCCAGGCGCCGCACGCTTTCCGGTCCGAAGTAGATCACATCGGGCTGGACGACGTTGTAGTCGGAGAACACGATGTCGAGTGGCGCGAACAACGTCAGGCCGCCATGTCGGCGAACGTGCTCGAGCAGCGCGACGTGCAGGCGCGCTGCAACGATCTGATGTATTGGCAGCGGCGCAGGAACCACCCACAGCTCTCCGTCGTACAGCTCGTACCGGTTTCCGTCATCCGGCATGCGCTGCAGATCGGCGTGGCTGATCGGCGGCTTCACCACTTCCACGCGGCGCATCTTAGCATCGTCGCGATGCTCATCATGTGCCGCTGAATGTTCTTCAGGAACTGGAACGCTGTGGAACTGACCTACGCAGGATTTGCAGCGTCCAATCGATCGAATTATGGATGCTTTCGCCTTTGCCTTGTCGACCGTCCCGCGGAGGTTGGCCACCGCGAACGCGAGGTGGTCTCAACACTGCCCTCCAGGTACGTGCGTGTGCGCACTGCGGGGTGAGCGCATTGGCTCACGAATTTAGGCAGGCACGAATTCACACCAGATCCTAATCTCCTTGTCCGTTCTGGCCGACTAACTGTAAGGGGGGCGCTCGTCCGCGCTCGTTCTCCGACCGTGCCCGGGGCTGAGGGGCAGGTTTTCCGTCCCAGACTCAACCTGTCCGCGCCGAAGGCCGTCATTTCTCTATGGATCAACACGATTCGGGCACTCGCGGGGACAGCGAGGGACTGTGGGACTGGAATCTGGCCTCCGACCGGATTCATTTCTCCCCTCGATGGGTCTCCCTCGTCGGCTGTGAAGACCATGAGGTCGGCAACACGCCGGAGGAATGGCTCCTGAGAGTCCATCCCGAGGATCTCGACCAGGTGTTGAGTGAAATCGAGGCCGCCCGGGCGCAGGGGCCGCCCGAGTTCGGCTTCCGTCACCGCTTGCGCCACAAGGACGGCGCGTACCGTTGGGTGTCGTGCCGCGGTGAGGCTGTGCGGGAGGGCGGGCAGGCGGTCCGTTTGATGGGCTCGCACGCAGACGTGACCGCGGACACGGTCACCGATCGGGTGACCGGACTTCCCAACCGCCTGTTGCTGCTCGATCGTTTGACGCACTCAATCGAACGAGCGAATAAGTACCAGGGGTTTCACTTTGCCCTGCTGCTCCTCGACCTCGGCCGGCCGGCAACGCCTGCGGGGCCATCGGGGCCGGCCACCACGGATCCACTCCTGACTGCCGCGGCCCGGCGCCTGGAAACCTGCCTGCGCATCGGGGAGACGACGCCCAGCTTGCGACACAACGATCTCGTGGCGCGAGTGCAGGGTGACCAGTTCGCCATCCTGCTCGATGGCTTGAAAGATGTCGGCCACGCCAAGGTTGTGGCCGATCGCATTCTCGGGGAGGTCCTCGCCCCCTTCACCGTGAGCGGCCGCGAGCTCTTTCTGTCGGCGAGCGTTGGCCTTGCCGTCAGCGCGACCGGCTATACGAACGCCGATGACGTGTTGCGCGATGCGGAAACCGCGCTCCATCGGGCACGAGTGATGGGTGGATCCCACTGCGAAATCTTCGACACCGCCATTCTGAAATCGGAACGAGCGGAGCTGCAGTTGGAAGGTGACTTGAAGCAGGCGCTCGATCGCCGCGAGTTCCACCTCTTCTACCAGCCGATTGTGTCGCTTGCGTCGAATCAGATCATTGGACTCGAAGCGCTGGTGCGATGGCAGCACCCGGTCCTGGGCATGATTCCGCCCCTCGACTTCATTCCCATTGCTGAGAGGACCGGATTCATCGTCCCGCTGGGCAACTGGATCCTGCGCGAGGCCTGCCTCCGGCTCAAAGCCTGGCACGACAGTGCGCCGCTCTCGGCGGACCTGTGGGTGTCCGTCAATCTGTCCAGCGTGCAGTTGAGGGACCCGGCGCTCGTCGAACAGATCGCAGAGACCTTGCGCGACTCCTCCCTCGAGGCGCGCAGCCTGGTGCTGGAACTGACCGAAGGCATCGCGATGGAAAATCCCACCGCGGTCAAGACCCTGCTGATGCAACTCCGGGCGATGGGCGTCCGAATCAGCATCGACGATTTCGGTACCGGATATTCCTCCCTCGCCTACCTGCGCCAGTTCCCGGTGGACGCGCTGAAGATCGACCGGTCGTTTACCCGCGGCATGGAAACCCACAAGGACACCGCGGAGATCATCGGCACCCTGACCACCATGGCGAAGCAATTGGGACTGCACGTGGTTGCCGAAGGCATCGAGAATGAAGAACAGGTGGCGTTGCTCCGGTCACTGAACTGCGAGTCTGCGCAGGGGTATCTGTTCGCCAAACCGCTTGACGTCAAAAGAGCGACGGAACTGTTGAAGACCGGGCTTCCGGCGCGGCCGGCAGGGCGTAGGTCGGAGTCACGCGATCTCAGGAGGCTATCCCCGACAGTCAGATGGCTCTCTGTTGCGGCGGCTATAGTGCTTCTGATGTCCGCTGGCCTCGTTGCGCGGTTCGCCACCGGATCTCAGCCCGCTGTCCAATCCGCTTCCCCGCTTCGTCTCGAAAAGGCGGACGACGGACCGCGTGTCGGAACCCTCGTGGACCCCGGTGCTCCGATCCGAACGTCCGACGTGTTTCTCGAAAGTGCCGCGTCTGCCGCGCCATCGAACGTCAAGGGACTCGATGACCGTCGAGGCGGCAACGGACTGGATGACCGTAGAGGCGGCACCGGATTGGTTGACCGTAGAGGCGGACCTTCAGGTCCGCCTGCAGCCAAACGCAAGGAAGATCGATCCAGCGTCAGACGCGAGGAAGACCTGTCGGCACAGTCGTCGGCTCAGCATCCGGCAGCGGTGACGACGAACTCTATCGCAACCCAGGAGGCCGGCGAGGCGAGCGCGTCGGCGACGGAGATCCTTGCGCCCGCAGTACAGGAGATAACGGCCCTTAGCGTTGTGCATCTACATCTCGTCGGGAGCTGCCAGGGACGTCTGGTCGTGTCTCGCGACGGGGTGGCATTCGTGCCCGATGAGACGAAGGACGGCTTTGCGCTCAGATACACCGAGTTCCTGCATACGCTGGCGGACGGGATGCTGATCATCAAGTCCACCACCAGAACCTATCGCTTCAAGGCGGCCGCTACGGCCGGCAAGGATGACGACGGAGCCCAGCTCCACGATGTCGTAGCGAGCATCGCGCGCTTTCGCTAGCATCGTCAGCGGTTGTGAGCTAGCGTCCGCGCGGCTTTGACGCGTGGGTGACGAAGCCGAAGACACGGAAGGGAACGAAGCGGAAGACAGCGAAGAAACGCTAAGAGTCGTGCGCTAACTCGTACATCGCCTCGAAGGAGGTCT
>Ga0137436_1000597_pt1 | contig 10453 bp, 20 predicted proteins | sample EasRivERMGT119_2_FD_102328 | JGI IMG/M metagenome (GOLD analysis project Ga0137436, IMG submission 102328) | Soil microbial communities from meander-bound floodplain in the East River, Colorado, USA - East River MetaG ERMGT119_2 | ecosystem: Environmental > Terrestrial > Soil > Floodplain ...
ACATGGCATATAGGGACGTCGGTTTATCTTCCAAACCGCTTGCCTCAGTCGGTACAGGCCGTTTGCCTCGAGCAATACGTTCAACGTCTGCGTCGGAAATCCATGCGGATCGGCATGCCGTATACCCCGAGACGCCCATCTCGGCCATGTAAAACACGCCAACATCACGCACAACGTCTAGATGCGAGGCCCGCGCACCATCAAGTTCCGCGCCGTCGCCCAGGAAAGCATCCGTAAGATACCGGGACTCGGTGCGGTGACAGATGCGCTGCGGGAAAAGATCACGGATACGGCCCAAGACATCCACCTGCCCTATTTGGGAAGCGGCGATGCACATGAAACCGGCTTTTCGGCCCAAGAAAAGGATACGGCCCACAATGTGCGAGGAAGGGTCTTTTTTCAGCTGGGCGGCGATAGGAAGGATCTCATCGATGATCAGCACATCCAAAGGTTCGGCTTTGGTGGGCACATGCCGCCGTACACCCGATTTATTGACCGCTTCCATACGCGCGTTGAAGTCATCTTCCAGAGCGGCCCAAAAGTCTTCCATTTGGCGCTCGCCAGGCAGCTTTGGATCGCATACGTAGTCGTGGACAAGCCCTTTGCCGAGCTGTTCACGGGCGGCAGCGAACTCGACACCAGACGGGTCCACGACACGGACACGAATGGGTTCCACTGACGCCAAGGCGTCCACGAGCGCCCACAGCGTGGAAGATTTACCGGCGCCCGACAAACCACCCACCAGTAGCGACAAGTTAGAGACGATACATGCGGCTTCCCCATTGTCTTTTATCCCAAATGGGGCCAGGGCGGGTTTCCCGGGAACTTGCTCAACGGCAGGGACTTCCCATGCACGGATCATTTTGCGTAGGTGGTGGCCCCATTCCCATGACACGTGGACCATGGAAGGGGAATCAGAACGAATCGTTACCCGGTCGCAGAAGAAACCGGAAGCGAATTTGCGTTCTAGTTTGATCAAATCTGAGGCGTCCATCGCGATATCTCCGGTGATGATGTCAGCTGTAACACCGCGCTGGGATGGCGCGACGTTCACCATCTTGGGGGCCTGAGCATCACCCCGACCAGTGAGCTTCAACTGGTAGGCGACATGCGGCCACTTTTTACGTATCTTGTGGGCTTTCATGAGGTTTTTGGCGGTCAGCCAGATGCTGGACATGCCAGCGCCGCGCATCATCAAAGCCATGTAGGTGGTTGCGTAGGTGCCGGGCACAGCTGCAGCAATAAGCATCGCCCACGGCCCGTATTCGTACCAAGCAACAGAGGCCACGATAGCTGTCAAGGTGATCAGGTAGTGGCGGATAAGGATGACAGCGATGATGAAGACAGTGACAGCGATCAGGCTGATGCTTACTTCATCGGAGTCCCGCCACCGGTGATACAGGTATCCGATTTGGTGGGAGGTGTTTTCGAAGTCCATTGCGGGTTCGGGTCCGTTTCATGTATATGGATTAAGAAAGACGGCTCTTCAGGAGACTTAGGGCCTCTATGGCCGCACCTATCTCTGCTAGCGCCTCATCTTTGGCATGCTGTCGACCGATGAACATATTCCGGTTTTCGGTATCCATCAGTGGATAGAGCAGATCTAGAGGGGGAACATTTAGCGCTTTCGCCAGTACAAGCAACTCGTCGACGCTGACGTGTCGGCGCCTAGCGCCATCTTTGTCTGGCCGCCCCGTTTCGATGCTTTCCAAGGCCGCAATGGTCAGCTTGTCGTCTCCCAGCGCCGCGCATTTAGCGGCCAGCTGCGCGCGGGTGATACCAAGATCCTTACGGGTGCTTTTTATGTGTGAAGCCACTTGATCGGAGGACATGTCGGTTCCTTTCAGGTGAAGGTTAGATGGTTTTGTTAGCAATACATTTGGTGGCATCTGCTACCCTTCAGAGACCATCGTCTAGCGCTCTGGCCTCTGACAGGTTGCGGTGCTAAATCTTTTGCTAGCTCAGCCATCCGTGGCGGGCTAGCTTTTCTTTTCTTTCTTGTTGTTGTTGCGCGGTTTTTGTTGCTGTTGTGGTTTTTCGGGTTTTCCAGCCTTTTTTGGCTGCGTTTTTGCGTGTGTGTTTTTTGTGGATTTTGCAGTTGGGGCAGCGGCTTGGCGGGTTGTAGTTGTGTGGTTCACAGGTTTTCATTCGTCGCTACATCCACCTTTTGATGATCAGATATATGGCTATGTGGCCTAGGGCCACTCCGCCTGCAAACCCGATGAGTACATAGATGCAGTTCATTTGTCCCTTTTCATCTGGTGGTAGGCGGTGATTGCTAGTAGTACGACGAGTGTTGCCATGAGTGCTTTGCTGTTCCATATGAGTTGGGAAAGGACAGCCATGGCGAGCCACGTAAAGAGGATCAGCATGACGAGGTTTCCTTGTTCATGAGTTTCGTTCCTCTTCTATGGCTTCGATCAGTTTCTTGGACTTGTTGATTTCGCGGGTTTTTTCCAGTGCGGAGAATGTGGCTCCGGTGGCGATCATGGCGAGTCCGAGGAGGGTTCCTCCTATGCAGATTTCTAGGTCGCTGAGGTGGTCTAGTCCTCCGAAGAGGTGGATGGTGGCGATGAATAGGGCGAATGTTCCTGCCGCTGTGAGGGTGATGAGCGTGTTTTTCATGACGAGGTTTCCTTTGCTTTGTTCCGGAGTCTGATGGCGCGGCTTTTCCCGCATGTTCCGTCTGGTCCGTCGAGTTCTGCGATGAGGGTCTGGATGGCTTCTATGGTGAGTTGTTCTGGGAATGATGGGTTGTTCTGGAGGGCGGTGATGTATTGCCGGTCTGCGTTCTGGTTCGTGTTCTGTTTTGGGTTGAGGTTTACGGTCCGGTGTTTTGTCCGTTCGGGTCGTTCTGTTTCTTTGGTCCAGCCGGTGTTCCGCTTAGCATGTTCTGGTTGTTCTGCCTTCTTGTTCTGTTCCTGATAGGCGCGTACTGCTGTCAGCACACGCATTCCGCCGCCCGGGCATAGGTGTCGGTACATGGCCACGGCTTCTTCATAGGTCGAGATGTTGAGGAGTCTGGCAATTCGCCATGAGCCGTAGGTTTCGACGAATGAGCCGATGCCGGGTATCCACCGCAGTATTCCGAACTTGGGCATTTGTTTGGCGAGCTGACCTTTTTTGGCGCGTTGGGCGGAACGAACTTCAGCCAGAACGCCTTCGACCATTCCGGGTGCGCCTAGGGCCATAGTGGGGAAGAACCAGAACGCGTCTGGCGATTCGTTCCGGACTGTCATTCCGTGTTTGTACTGGGCGAAGGCAGAGAGTCCGGCGATGGCCCATACGGCGACTTGGAAGAACGGTGAGCGTTTTCCGTTCCATGCGGAATAGACGCAGATGAGAACGGAGATGATGGCGGAGGCGTCGAGTGCGTAGACGACGATGCCTGTCCATATTCCGTGGAGGTCTAGTCCGGCCCGTGCCCATTTGACGACATCTTGTGCTGAGAGTGAGAGGGGGGCGGCAACGAGTCCGGCGAGCAGAACGGCGGATGTTCCGATGATGGCGTGCATCCAGAATGGTCTGTTCTGGTGTTCTGGTGTTCTGGTGTTCTGGGTCGGTTGTTCCATGCGTTCTATTCTGGCTCAGATAAACATGTTGCGCAAGTTAGCTGCTTTGGCTGTGTTATGCGAGTTGACTCTGATATTCTTATAGCTGATCATGTGGGCATGACAGAGGAAAAGATGCTGCCTGGTGGTCGCTTATCAAGTGGTCAGGCTGCGCACATGTTGTCGTGTTCCATTTCGCACGTGCGAAAGATTTCCAAGGATGAGCTGCCGTATATCAAGGTGGGCACTCATCGGCGTTATTTGCCCAAAGATGTCATAAATTATATGGAGAAAGAGCAGGCCCCCGCATGAGTGAACAACCGAAATTCGAAATTGACGACCGTGTGCGCGTTGAGGCCGGTCACGGCGGAACACGCGAATGTGGCATGAACCCAGGGAGCCTAAGCCCTGTCGTTGGGCCGCCCCGCCGCATCACCAGCATTGACGAAATCCGTGTGGGCGCCACGTATGACCTTGCCGGGGCGCTCCTTGTCGCTGACGAGGACCGTGAGCTAGCCATCGGTAACGAATACGTATTCACCAAGAACGACATTCGACAGCTTATTGCAGCCGGTGCCGCCATTACCGAAGTTTCGCCCGCCCCGGGATCCCAGTTAGAGCCAGTGTGGCAGCCCGGCGACTGGGTGAAAGACGAACGTGGTCGCACCTATTTCTACCTGCCAGAGTCGATATGGGACGACGCTCAATTCAGGGCGGACCGTTCACAACCTGATGAGTGCGGCAGTGAACAAACGTGGTTTCACCGCGCCGACATCAAAGGCCCCCTACGCCTGCACTACCGACACGGCGATGCGTCAGGGGCGTGCCAATGTTGACCATGACCGAAGAGGAGCGCGCCGAATGTCGTCGGCGCGTCGTCGCCCAGTACGAAGCCAGCGCCGCACGCTCACAACAACGCATCACCTAGGAGAACAGTGAAATGGGCAGTCAATCCAGCAAAGAGGAACGGATCGCAGCGGAACTCGCCGCACGGGAAAAGTTCGAACGGGAGCGTGAGGAAAAGTTCCGGGAGCACAAGGAGCTTTTGCGGCAGCATGAAGAACGCGTGAAGGCCGGGAAGCATGTCGAGAGACATCTCCTGCCTCCGAAAGGGTGGGTCTGATGGCTAAGGAAAAGCCTCGTGAGAGCGGCAAGCAGGACAAGAGCAGCAAGAAGGATAACGGCCTTGATACGGACCAGTCCCGTGTAGGGCGTGGCTGGCAGAAAGAGGCCCGTAAGGAGTGGGATTCGTGGGTGAATCGGTACGATATTGATTCGTGAGATGATGTTGGCATGTAAGTGCTGGTGGCGGCGTTCCTTGCTCGGGGGGCCGCCACTTTCTTTTGGGTTTTTATTCCCCACCGCTTGCAAGGTGGCCATTCGGGGCGTCTATGCCCAGGTAGCGGAACAGGTCGGCGCGGGTGATGCGATACCGATTCCCAAGGCGCAGTACACGGACCGGGTATTCGTTGCGTTGTGCCATCGTGTAAGCCACATTGCGGCTGAGTCCGATAGCGCGGTTCGCTGTTTCGAGGTCGACCGTGACAGGCAAGGCCAATAGCTCGTCGATAGACATAACCTTAGATCGTTCTTTCATAGCACTAAACCATTCCATTCGTGCCTTCATGGGACTGGACGGGGTTAGTGTGTCTCGGCGATGATGAGTTGTCAAGAACATGAAGCTATTGTGCTTTCATGGCACGAAACATGGAATGGTCGAAACGCATGACCGCTAGCACCGTGAGCGATATGTGCGCATAACGCAAACGCAAAGGCCCGCACTATGGCGGGCCTCGCTTCCGGCAGCCAAGGCTCCCGGGGGATTGTTTAATAGTAGTGGCTAGTGCCAGGAGTGGTCTTCATCCATCATGTTTTTTCTTTCGGATGGTCGGGGTTTCTGTCGGTGTATCTTGACGAGTTTCATGGCCTCAATAGGCGTCATGTCGCTAATGTCCACTGTGGTGCCATTTCGGTAGGTTATGATGATGGGTTCTAGTGGTGTGCCTTTTTTGTCTGCGGTCATGCGGCTCCTTGGTGTGTAGTGCTGGGATAACCATACCATCATCGCAACATTGTAGCAACGTTGCTGTTGTGTTATCTTTGGGAAGAACGCCAACCAAGCAAGAGACGAAAACGCACGTCAGTGCGATAAGGTAAGGGCATAAAGAAAGCCGGCCCCGTAGCAGGAAACCGGCTTTCTGAAACAACAAATTAGGTAGCTCTATTGTATCGCATCGATATATGCAGGTGCGCCTCTTGGGCTACCTCGACCGAGAAAGAGTCGAGACGTATGACACAACAAACCACCGAAGACGTGGTATTCAAACGGCCAGCATTTGCATTCGAAAACCTGGCCCCAGTACCAAATACCATCCTAAGGAACCCGAAACTCACCGCCGGTGAGAAGGGAATCCTTGCCTACCTTCTGAGCCACCAAGCCGGTTATGCGCTCACGATGAAGCAGCTACAAGCAGAGAATAAAGGCGGATGGGACACACTCAATACCCAGCTCAAGGGCCTGGAAAAGGCCGGATATCTGCGCCGAACACGCCTGCGTGACAGCCAAGGACGCCTAGGTAGATACAGCTGGGAACTGACCATAGATGAGTGGGGAAACCCCACCAGTTCGGATTCCACCACACAGGGAAATCCCCCACTGGCTGTGACCTGCGAAAATGAGATAAAACCCCAGGTGGGAACCAGTCCGGGTTTTCCCATCATGGAGAAACCCGACGCTTATAAGACTACAAACCTTAAGAACACTAAAGAAGAAGACAAACCTAAAGAGAAGACTTCGTCTTCTCTTCCGACGCAAGCGTCTAAGGAAGATTTGGGAGACGAACTTCCTCCCATCAATGCAAAGCCTGAAAAGCCAAAGACGCAGCGACGAGCGAGCCGCATCTCTCCTGACTTCGCAGTCACCGATGAGATGGTTGCTTGGGCTCAGGAGAACGTCCCTCAGGTCGATGGTCGGTATGAGACGTCACAGTTCGTCGATTACTGGTTGGGGCGCAGTGGCGCTGTGGCTGCGAAGCTTGATTGGGTTGCTGCATGGCGTACTTGGATGCGAAAGGCCCACAAAGACTCCGTCAGTCGTCGAGGCACTTCCGGGTTCCTCAAGCCTGGTGGACATACGCCTTACCGCAATCCTGTCGACGCTTCCGCTTACGAGGGGGCGTTCTGATGCGTGTTGAGCCGAAGAAGCTTAATCCCAACTTCCTTGATGATGTTTTGCGTAGGAGGTCTGTCGGGGAGCAATGCCAGGACCATCCTGCTTATCTGCTGAGTTTGTGCGCTTTGTGTGATCCGGCCCCGGTGGCGGCTCAGGATGGGGGGGATGCGCCGGAGGATGTGTGGAAGGAGCGTGTTCAGTCTGAGTGGATGTCTCGGGTGTCTCTTGAGCATCGCGCGGCGAAAGCAACCCATGCGGAGGTTGTGGAATGGGCCGCCAAGGTACGTGAGAACCACACAGAGGCCCGTAGTTTGTTCTTGCTAGGCAGTACTGGGGTTGGCAAGACTTATCAAGCCTATGGGGCTCTGAAGACGATTTTGTGGAAGAGGCAGCCCGTCACGTGGAGGGCGATATGCGAAGCCGATCTACTTGGCTCTATGCGCCCCACGGGGACAGTGGATACCGAAACCGAACTGCAAAAGTACAAAAGTGTCGATGTTCTACTTGTCGACGATTTCGGTTCATCTAAGTGTACCGAATGGGTGGAAGAAGTCATTTACCGACTGGTTAATCACCGGTTCGAATGGCGAAAGCCGACTATTTTCACGACAAATCTGACACCGGCTGAGGTGTCGGCAAATGTAGGGGACCGTGTGGCTTCTCGTCTGGTGCCTATGTGTAGCCGCGTCATTCTGGACGGGCCTGACCGGCGAAGAGCTGGCCAGTAGGTGAGTGTCGCTCAATAGTGTGGCACGGCCTCGATGATGTAGAGGCCGTGCCCACAGCGGCCTTTTCAGGCGAATACCCCCACATGGAGGCGTGTATGTCGTTGCCAACCAAGTTGCTAACAGCTTTAGTGTAGCCGCCGATTTCTCTCGTCGACGGGTTTACCAGAATCCTTGCTCTAAACCATTGCGGCAACGTTACGACAATGGTATTGTGGTCATATCGCACCACACACAAGGAGCAAACAATGAGCGACAACGCAACGCATCTACTCGAAACCCTAATGGCACTGATAGCCATAGTGGCCCTCACCTGGATTTTCTTCAAATACTAACCACGAACGCAAGGTAATCAGCACCACCAAAGGCGCCTGGACATAACACAAGAAAAGGAATATACAGCCAATGAACGAGGAAAAAATGAGAGAAAGTATCAGAAAAGATTTCGAGCAGAAAAATATCATTGTTCCGGAAGATCTAATTTCTGAAATAATCCGTTATAAAAAGGAAATTAATTCCATTAGCCGCGAAGCACAGAAAGAAGACAAGTGATGTTCCTCCGCGCCAAGAACACCCCCATTCCTGTCGTAACCAACCAGACGCCCGTTGAACTACTCCGTGAAGCCGCCTCAGTGATCGTCAAGGCATCAAAGGAAAGCGGCTACTTCGCTCACGGCCGCGCCGTAGAAGAGCTCGCAGACCTGCTGCCTAAGTGGATAGCGGTCCAAGACCCACAGCATGAGATCGACGAACTACGGCGCGAGCTGGCCGACAGGGGCCGCAACTTGGCTCAGGCCACCAACGCCTACAACGACCTTGAGCAGGCGATCATCGAAGCCCTCAACGCCGGTTCCCTCCAGCCCCTTCACGCGATCGCGAAGGACTACCCCTCCCTATCCGTGGACGACTACACCGAAGCCGACGACGCCGGTAAAGAGGGCTGCGCCGATGAACGAAATGACTGAAAAAGAGCTGAAAGAACTCATCCGCGACGCCGTACGTGACACCACGGAAATGAGCGACATGTATTACGAGGTTCTTGCTGATCTTCCCGCAGAAGACGTACAGCGTTGCAATGAACTGCTGACAACGGCCACCGGCACAGTCACATGGGAAGGTGACAAGCCGTGAGCCGCTGCACGTTGTGCGGGAAACGCATCTGGTCTTTAGCCGCACACACTGTTCACCCGTACTGCTACCTGAGCGGCGAACTAGCTCGCGTCGAGAAAGCTGCCCTAGACGCCAAACTGGCAGGCGAATCCGCGCTGAAGATCGCCGAGAACCCCGCACAGCCGCAGCTTCCCGCCGACATGACCGAGGCACTCACACAACTCCGCAAAACCCTCCAGTTCCGCCTGGAATGGATGCGAGCCGAAACCAAAAACACCGACCTCGCGTTGGGCTGGAACACGGCCACCCTCCTCACACTCGCCGAAATCAACCAGCTTCTAAACGGCGAAACCCCATGGAAGGAGAATTCGGACTCACCTGGAGAGACACTCAGAAGAAGCGCACCTCTGGGAGAGAAAGAAATAAAAGGAACCCAATGAAAATCGTTGAGAAAATTGAACAAAAGGAGCAAAGCCAATGATGGGCGAATGCGAATATGATCACGATTTCCTCAGAGAAATTTTGGCCGATGTAAACCGGCAGATGAAAATGAAACTACCCGATGGGGTCTTTATATGTCATGAATGTGCCTGTGGGCAGATGTTGCGTGGTTCAGGCGGTGAGCAGTGATGACATGGCAAGCGACGTGCTACGGGGAGCCTGTAGCAAAATTTAATAGCATCGATGAAGCTAAGACGGGTTGGGAAAAACACATCCGAGAAACTTGCCCACATGGGTCCATGGAGTGGGCAACCGATATCAAATGGCGCTCAACTGGGTTTGGCTATGCGGCGGCGGCGAGCGGCGAATGGCTGGACCACAGGGTAGAGAAAGAAGGCGGTAAGTAGTGACTGCTAAATGGGAAGCGACAATCAAATCTGAAGGTACCGTAGGGAAACGGAAGTCCAGAGAGTTTTAAAAAGAAGTCTTTATTCACCCGCTACACGACAGATATACATACAGTAATTGCATGGATATAGTTGTATGGCCACAAAGTACGGATATTGAGCAGAATCTATCTGCACGTCTTATTTGTTGGGCTGGGTCCGACAAGGTGAAGTTTTGGACCCGGCAACCCAATTTTTTTACCGTGACAGATGTTCCCGCAACGCCACTGATTTTAGTAGAGGGCGATGGTCCTGTGGTAGTGACGCCGAGCATGGTGGTGTCGGCGGCGGACTATATGGATCCGGTTTATTGCGGAACGAATCCCGATATCGGACCAGCGGGGCCAGCAGGACCGATAGGACCCATGGGGCCGATCGGTACAAGTGGGGCTACAGGCTTGACAGGACCAGCCGGAACTACAGGACCGACGGGGCCTACGGGGCCTACGGGAGGGGCTGGCCCCATTGGTCTCACAGGATTGACCGGACCCACCGGACCAGCTGGGCCAGTGAATATGCGCCTTTCACAGCAAAGCCTGCCAGCATTAGCGGTAGGAAACACCGATGTAGTCATCACCTGGTCTTCATCCATCCCCAACACCACCTACACGGTCGCTGTTGCTATTGAAGGAGCGGCCAGTCTTTTGAGTTCTCTCGATAGCGTCGTGAAAGCGGGAAGCAGGACGGCGACGCAAGTAACGGTGACTGTGCGCAACACAACCCTCGTTCCTATAACCGTCGGTTCTGGAACCCTTCACGTGGTGGCACTATGGCCATAAACATTGCCACACCGTTGTGACAGTGGTATCGTAAGGCCACCAACGCAACCAAGGAGCCCACCATGAAACGCCCCCGCAAAGAAACACTCACCCAATGCATCAAATGCGGCACCACCCTCCCCAACCCCACCATCCCCGGAGCCACCTGCAACCACTGCATCAGCCTCCAAATCCAGCAGTACAAAGCCCAACAAAAGCAGTAACGTCAACCCATGCAAAAACGACGCCC
>Ga0137436_1000598_pt1 | contig 10451 bp, 8 predicted proteins | sample EasRivERMGT119_2_FD_102328 | JGI IMG/M metagenome (GOLD analysis project Ga0137436, IMG submission 102328) | Soil microbial communities from meander-bound floodplain in the East River, Colorado, USA - East River MetaG ERMGT119_2 | ecosystem: Environmental > Terrestrial > Soil > Floodplain ...
CACATCGGCAACTTCGTCGAGGTCAAGGCGAGCCGCGTCGGCAAGGGCTCGAAAGCCAACCACCTCACCTATATCGGCGACTCCGAGGTCGGCGCCAACGTCAACATCGGCGCCGGCACCATCACCTGCAACTACGACGGCGCCAACAAGAACCGCACCGTGATCGAGGACGACTGCTTCATCGGCTCGGACGCCACCCTGGTCGCGCCGGTTCGCATTGCCAAGGGCTCCTATATCGGCGCCGGCTCGACCATCAGCAAGAACACGCCCGAGGGCCAGCTCACCGTGGCGCGCGCGAAGCAGGTATCGATCCCGTCGTGGAAGCCGCCGAAGAAAAAGAAGAAGGAGACGGACTAGTCATGTGCGGCATCGTCGGCGCCGCGGCGCGGCGCGACATCGTGCCGGTCCTGATCGAGGGCCTCAGACGCCTGGAGTACCGCGGCTACGATTCCTGCGGCGTCGCGGTGCTCAACGGCGCCGGCATCGGGCGGGTGCGCAGCGTGCAGCGAGTCGCCGACCTGGCGGCCCAGGTCAAGGGCAAGAAAGTGCGCGGCACGACCGGCATCGCCCACACCCGCTGGGCGACCCATGGCGCGCCGGTTACCAAGAACGCGCACCCGATGATGTCGAGCGACGAGATCGCCGTGGTGCACAACGGCATCATCGAGAACTACGAGGAGCTGCGCGAGGAGCTGAAGGCGAAGGGCTATGCCTTCGACAGCCAGACCGACACCGAGGTCATCGCCCATCTGGTGCACAGCCATTACAAGGGCGACCTGCTGCAGGCCGTGCAGCGCGCGGTCAAGCGGCTGAGCGGCGCGTACGCGATCGCCGTGGTGGCGAAGAGCCAGCCCGAGCGCGTGGTCGGCGCCCGTGCCGGCAGCCCGCTGGTGATCGGCGCCGGCGCGGGCGAAACCTTCCTCGCCTCCGACGCGCTCGCGCTCGCCGGCACCACCGAGCGCATCGCCTTCCTCGAGGAAGGCGACGTCGCCGAGATCGGCCTCGACGGCTATCGCGTGTTCGACGCTGCCGACCGCCAGGCGCGGCGCGAGCTGCGCACCGTGAAGGCCGTGGACGCGACGGTGGAGCTCGGGCCCTATCGCCACTACATGCAAAAGGAGATTTTCGAGCAGCCGGCCGCGGTCGCCGACACGCTCGAGGGGGTCGAATCGATCACCCCGGCGCTGTTCGGGGCCGGCGCCGAGCGCGCACTGAAGGGAGTAAAGAGCGTGCTGGTGCTTGCCTGCGGCACCAGCTACTACTCCGGCCTTACCTCGAAGTATTGGCTCGAGGGCCTGGCCGGGATCCCGACGCAGGTTGAAATCGCGAGCGAGTACCGCTACCGCGACAGCGTGCCCGACCCGGCGACGCTGGTGGTGGTGGTGTCGCAGTCAGGCGAGACCGCCGACACGCTGGCGGCGCTGCGCCACGCCAGGTCGCTCGGCCAGAAGCGCACGCTCGCGATCTGCAACGTCGCCACCAGCGCGATGGTGCGCGAGACAAAGCTCAGGTTCCTGACCCACGCCGGGGTCGAGATCGGCGTCGCCTCGACCAAGGCCTTCACCACCCAGCTGGTGGCGCTGTTCCTCCTCGCGTTGACCTTGGCGAAACTGAGAAAGAAATTGTCGAAGAAGCAGGAGCGGGAGCATCTGCAGCGCCTGCGTCACCTGCCCAAGGCGCTCGGCGCGGCGCTCGCGCTCGAGCCGCAGGTCATCGCCTGGTCGGAGCGCTTCGTGAAGAAGGAGCACGCGCTGTTCCTCGGCCGCGGCCTGCACTACCCGATCGCGCTCGAGGGCGCGCTCAAGCTGAAGGAGATCTCCTACATCCACGCCGAGGCCTACCCGGCGGGGGAGCTCAAGCACGGGCCGCTCGCCCTGGTCACCGCGCAGATGCCGGTGGTCACCGTGGCGCCCAACGATGCGCTGCTCGACAAGGTCAAGTCGAACATGCAGGAAGTGCGCGCGCGCGGCGGTGAGCTCTACGTCCTCACCGACGCCGACACGAAGATCGCCGCATCCGAGGGCGTGCACGTGATCCGGCTGCCGGAGCACTACGGGCTGCTGTCGCCGATCCTGCACGTGCTGCCCCTGCAGCTGCTCGCCTATCACACGGCGCTCGCGCGCGGCACCGACGTCGACAAGCCGAGGAATCTGGCTAAGTCGGTGACGGTGGAATAACCTACCGCCTCTAGAGGAGGAGTTCATGCTCAAGTTCGCGCTTGCTGCCGCCGCGGCCCTGCTTTCGACCGCAGCCCAGGCCCAGATCGAGATCCACTGGTGGCATTCGATGAGCGGCGCCCTCGGCGACCGGCTGAACGAGCTGGCGACCAACTTCAACGCCAGCCAGAAGGAATACAAGGTGCTGCCGGTGTACAAGGGCAGCTATCCCGAGTCGATGACCGCGGCGATCGCAGCCTTTCGCGCCGGCAGCGCGCCGCACATCCTGCAGGTGTTCGAGGTCGGCACCGCGACCATGATGTCGGCCAGGGGAGCGGTGAAGCCGGTCTACCTGATGATGAAGGAGGCGGGCGAGCCGTTCGAGCCGAAGAACTACCTCGCGGCGGTTGCCGGCTATTACTCCGACAGCAAGGGCAACCTGCTGTCGCTGCCCTTCAACAGCTCGACGCCGGTGTTCTACGTCAACAAGGACGCGTTCAAGAAGGCCGGCCTCGATCCGGAGAAGGCGCCGAAGACCTGGAAGGAGTTCGGCATCGCGGCGGGCAAGCTGAAGGCGTCGGGCCAGGTCTGCGTCTACACCACCGGCTGGCCGTCGTGGGTGCACGTCGAGAACTTCAGCGCCTGGCACAACCTGCCGATCGGCACCAAGGAAAACGGCATCGGCGGCACCGATACGCAGTTCACCATCAATTCGCCAGCGCACGTGAAGCACGTGTCGATGCTGGCCGATTTCGCCAAGCAGGGCTGGTTCACCTACTCCGGGCGCACCAACCAGGCCGAGGCGCGCTTCTTCAGCGGCGAGTGCGCCATGCTCACCTCGAGCTCGGGCGCGCAGGCCAACATCCGGCGCAACGCCAAGTTCGACTTCTCGGTCAATTTCCTGCCCTACCACGACGAGATCAAGGGTGCGCCGCAGAACTCGATCATCGGCGGCGCGACGCTGTGGGTGATGAGCGGCAAGAAGCCCGCCGAGTACAAGGGCGTCACCAAGTTCTTCACCTACCTCTCCTCCACCGACGTTCAGGCGGGCTGGCACAAGGCGACCGGCTACGTGCCGATCACCAACGCCGCCTACGAGGCGACGCGCAAGGAGGGCTACTACGAGAAGGTGCCCGGCGCCGACATGGCGGTGCGCCAGCTCACCAACAAGCCGCCGACGGCGAACTCCAAGGGGCTGCGCTTCGGCAACTACGTGCAGGGCCGCGAGGTGATCGAGGAGGAGATGGAGGCGGTGTTCTCCGGCAAGAAGGACGCCAAGACGGCGATGGATGACGCGGTCAGGCGGGGCAACGACATCCTGCGCAGGTTCGAAGCCGCCAACAAGAACTGACGCCGGGTGGAAAAGCGGGTCGTCTTCCGCTCGGCGTGGCTGCCCTACGCCCTGCTAGCGCCGCAGATCGCGGTGACCCTGGTGTTCTTTTTCTGGCCGGCGGTGCAGGCCATTTGGTACTCGTTCCAGCTGCAGGACGCATTCGGCGAGCGCACGCAGTTCGTCGGGCTGGCGAACTTCGCCGCGCTGTTCCGAGACGCCAACTATCTCCACTCCTTCGGCATCACGGCGCTGTTCAGCGCATTGGTAGCCGGCTGCGGCATCGGCATCGCGCTGTTGCTCGCTACCATGGCCAACCGCGTCATTCGCGGCGCACTGGGCTACCGAACGCTCCTCATCTGGCCCTATGCGGTAGCGCCCGCCGTCGCCGGCGTGCTTTGGGCGTTTCTCTTCGCGCCGTCGGTGGGCATCATCACCTATGCCTTGCGCCGCGCCGGCTATAACTGGGACTGGGTGCTGCAGGCCGACCAGGCGATGGCGCTGGTGGTGATCGCCTCGGTCTGGAAGCAGATCAGCTACAACTTCCTGTTCTTCCTCGCCGGGCTGCAGTCGATCCCGCGCTCGCTGATCGAGGCGGCGGCGATCGACGGCGCGGGGCCGATGCGACGCTTCTGGACCATCGTTTTCCCACTGCTCTCGCCGACCACGTTCTTTCTGCTGGTGGTCAATATCGTCTACGCCTTCTTCGACACTTTCGGCGTCATCGACGCGACCACACAGGGCGGGCCGGCCGGCGCTACGCAGATCCTGATCTACAAGGTGTACTACGACGGTGTCAAGGCCGCGGACCTGGGCGGCTCCTCGGCGCAATCGGTGGTGCTGATGGCGATCGTCATCGCGCTCACCGCGATCCAGTTCCGCTTCGTCGAGCGCAAGGTGCAGTACTGATGGTCGAAAACCGCCGCTGGCTCGACATCCTGTGCCATGCGGTGCTGATCGCCGGCATCCTGGTAATCGCTTTTCCTCTCTACGTCACATTCGTCGCCTCGACCCTCACGCAGGACGAGATCCTGCGCGTGCCGATGCCGCTCGTGCCGGGCGAGCACTTCTGGGCGAACTACTCCCAGGTCCTCGCGGCCGGCTCGCACACCGGCGCCGCGGCCCCCGTCGGGCGCATGATGCTGAACAGCCTGGTGATGGCGCTGGCGATCGCCGTGGGCAAGATCGCGATCTCGATCATCGCTTCCTTCGCCATCGTCTACTTCCGCTTCCCGCTGCGCAATTTCTTCTTCTGGATGATCTTCGTCACGCTGATGCTGCCGGTGGAGGTGCGCATCATCCCGACCTTCAAGGTGGTGGCGGACCTCGGCATGCTGAATTCGTACGTCGGCCTGACGCTTCCCCTCATCGCCTCTGCCACCGCCACGTTCCTGTTCCGCCAGTTCTTCCTCACCGTGCCCGAAGAGCTGGCCGAGGCGGCGCGCATCGACGGCGCCGGACCGCTGCGCTTCTTCCTCGACGTGCTGCTGCCGCTGTCGAAGACCAGCATCGCGGCGCTGTTCGTCATCCAGTTCATCTACGGCTGGAACCAGTACCTGTGGCCGCTGCTCATCACGACGGAGGAGTCCATGTACACCACGGTGATCGGCATCAAGCGCATGATCACCGGCGGCGACGCGCTCACCGAGTGGAACCTGGTGATGGCGACCGCGATTCTCGCCCTGCTGCCCCCCGCGCTGGTCGTCGTGCTGATGCAGCGGTGGTTCGTGAAGGGCCTGGTGGAGACAGAAAAATAATGGCTGCAGTCTCGTTCAGAGACGTGAAGAAGCGCTACGGCGAGCTGGAGGTGATCCACGGCGTCTCGATGGACGTGCGCGACGGCGAGTTCGTCGTCATCGTCGGCCCCTCAGGCTGCGGCAAGTCGACCCTGCTCAGGATGGTGGCGGGGCTGGAGCAGATCAGCTCGGGCGAGATCGTCATCGGCGGCCGTGTGGTGAACCAGCTCGAGCCCAAGGACCGGGACATCGCCATGGTGTTCCAGAACTACGCTCTGTATCCGCACATGAGCGTGTACGAGAACATGTCGTACGGCCTGCGCATCAAGGGTTTCTCCCGTGCAGACATCGAAACGCGAGTCCAGAAAGCTGCCGCAATCCTGGAATTGACGGCCTATCTGAAACGCAAACCCAGAGAATTGTCCGGCGGCCAGCGCCAGCGGGTCGCCATGGGCCGCGCCATCGTGCGCGAGCCGGCGGTGTTCCTGTTCGACGAGCCGCTGTCCAACCTCGACGCCAAGCTGCGCGTGCAGATGCGCGCCGAGCTGCAGGCGCTGCACAAGCGCCTGGGAACTACCAGCCTGTATGTGACTCATGACCAGGTGGAGGCGATGACGCTGGCGCACCGCATGATCGTGATGAATGCAGGCCGCGCCGAGCAGGTCGGCGCGCCGCTCGAGGTCTACGCGCGCCCGGCCACCACCTTCGTCGCCGGCTTCATCGGCTCGCCGCCGATGAACCTGGTGCCGCGCGAGGGCCGGCTGCTCGGCGTGCGCCCCGAGGACCTCGAGCCCTGCGCCGAGGCCGAAGCCATGCTGGTCATGCAGGTCGACCTGGTCGAGCCGCTCGGCGCCGACATCCTGGTGCACGGCGTGGTCGAGGGAACCCGCATCGTCGCGCGCCTGCCGGCGTCGCAGAAGGTGGGCGAGGGCCGCCTGCCGCTGCGCTTCGCCCCCTCGCGCACTCATTTCTTCGATCCCGCGAGCGGCGCGCGCCTCGACCAATGAGGTATGACGCGGTAGTCGTCGGTGCCGGTCACAACGGGCTGGTTTGCGCGTGCTACCTGGCGAAGGCGGGCCTGAAGGTGAAGGTGCTCGAGCGCCGCGCAGTGGTTGGCGGCGCGGCGGTCACCGAGGAGTTCCATCCGGGCTTCCGCAACTCGGTGGCCGCGTACACGGTCAGCCTGCTGCAGGCGAAAGTGATCCGCGAGCTGCGACTGGCGGAGCACGGGCTGCGCATCGTCGAGCGGCCGCTCTCCAACTTCCTTCCTCTGGACAACGGCTTTCTGAAAGTCGGCGGCGGGCTGGAGGCGACGCGGCGCGAGTTCGAGCGCTTCTCGGCGCGCGACGCCGGGCGCCTGGAAGCGTACTGGGCCAAGCTCGAGAAGATCGCCGATGTACTGCGCGCGATGGCGCTCGAGACGCCGCCCAATGTCGGCGGTGGCCCGCGGGACCTCTTCAGAATGTTGTCTTCGGCACTCAAGCTGAAAAAACTGGACATGGAGGCGCGCCGCGACCTGCTCGGCCTGTTCACGCGCAGCGCAGCGGACTGGCTGGAGGACTGGTTCGAATCCGCTCCGGTGAAGGCGGTATTCGGCTTCGATGCGGTGGTCGGCGCCTACGCCAGCCCGTATCACCCCGGCACGGCGTACGTGCTGCTGCACCACTGCTTCGGCGAGGTCAACGGCAAGCGCGGCATCTGGGGTCACGCCATCGGCGGCATGGGCGCGATCACCCAGGCGCTGGCGGCGGAAGCGCGCCGGCTGGGCGTGGAAATAGAGTGCGACGCCCCGGTGGAGAGGATCCTGGACGGGAAAGTCGTCAGACAGGACGGCGGCGAGGTCGAAGCCCGCGCCGTGGTCGCGAACGTCAACCCGAAGCTGCTGTTCCTCAAGCTGGTCGACCCGGCGCGGCTGGAGCGGGATTTCCGCGAGCGCATGGAGCGCTACAAGTGCGCCTCGGCGACCTTCCGCATGAACGTTGCGCTGTCCGCGCTGCCGCGCTTCTCGGTCCTGCCCGAGCCGGGCCCGCACCACGGCTCGGGCATCATCATGGCGCCCTCGCTCGAGTACATGGACCGCGCCTACCTGGATGCCCGCGCCGACGGCATGGCGCGCAAGCCGATCGTCGAGATGCTGATCCCCAGCACGCTCGACGACAGCCTCGCGCCGAAGGGCGCGCACGTCGCGAGCCTGTTCTGCCAGCACTTCGCGCCCGACGCGGATTGGTCGGCCCGAAAGAGCGAAGCGGTGGAGCGGATTTTCGACGTTGTCGAATCGCATGCGCCGGGGTTCCGCGCCAGCGTGATAGCGCACAGCGCGCTTTCGCCGGCGGACCTCGAGCGCGACTTCGGCCTGGTCGGCGGCGACATCTTTCATGGCCAGCTCTCGCTCGACCAGCTGTGGTCGGCGCGCCCGGTGCTGGGCCACGCCGACTACCGGACGCCCCTGCGGGGCCTTTACCTCTGCGGCTCGGGCGCGCATCCCGGCGGCGGCGTCACCGGCGCACCGGGCCACAACTGCGCGCGCGAAGTGCTGCGCGACTTCGGACGGCGCTTTCCGGGCTAGTGAAGAACGCTGTCTTTCTTCTCTCGGCTCTTTTCTGTCAGGCCACCGCTGCCGCCGATCGCCTGCCGGGCCATGCAGCCGACACCGCTGCAGTTACCGTCTCGGGGCTCTCTTCCGGCGGCTACATGGCGATCCAGATGCAGGTCGCACACTCGAGCAGGGTCAAAGGCGTAGCGGTATTCGCTGCCGGCCCGTACTACTGCGCGCAAGGGAGCCTGTGGGCGGCGTACTACAACTGCACCACCCCCTCCGACCTGACGCCGCTGCCAGCGCCGGAGGTGTTGAGGACGCATGCCGATCGCCTGGCGCGCGAAGGCCAGATCGACCCAGTCGCCAACCTGTCCGCCGCGCGCGTCTGGTTCTTCTCCGGCGGGCAGGACAGGACCGTCGACCGGTCGGTCGTGCAGGCGGCGATGCGCTTCTATACCAGCTTCAATGCGCGGCCCTATGCCTTCGTCGACGACAAGGGCGCCGGGCACGCCATGATCACCGCCGGGGCCGGCAATGCGTGCGGGTCGAGCTCGTCGCCATTCATCAACGATTGCGACTACGACGCGGCGGGCGGTCTGCTGGAGCACCTGCTCGGCCCGCTCAAGCCGGCGGCGGAGAAGGAGGGCGGTCGCCTGGTCGAGTTCGATCAGAAGCCGTTCGCCGCCGGCAACCCGTATTCCATCAGCCTGGCCGACGATGGCTATGCGTATGTCCCGGCGGCGTGCGCGACCGAGCACTGCCGCGTGCACGTCGCGTTCCACGGCTGCCGCCAGAGCGCCGACCACGTCGGCGAGCGCTTCGCGCGTGAAGCGGGCTACAACCGCTGGGCCGACACCAATCGCCTGATTGTTCTCTATCCGCAGACGATCGCCCGCTACTTCCTGGTCTATAACCCGCGCGGCTGCTGGGATTGGTGGGGCTACACTGGCGCGCAGTACGCGACCAAGGCGGCGCCGCAGATCCGCGCGGTGATGTCCATGGTTGAGCGCCTCGGCACAGCGCGAGACTGAGCCTCGCGCTTGACCGAGATCAACACCGGCCCGCGGCCGCGCGGGAAACTCCTTGGACAAGCATGAAGGAGGTTCCATGATGTGGGGTGGATTCGAAGGCATGGGTTGGGGCTGGATCGGCCTCGGCCTGGTGCACATGCTGTTTTTCTGGGGACTGGTCATCCTCGTCGTCGCCGCGCTGGTGAAATGGCTGGCAGGCGGCGCTGCGGCGCCGCTCGCCCCGGAGGGCGCGCTGGAGATACTCAAGAAGCGCTACGCGAATAGCGATATCACGCGCGAGGAATACGAGCGCATGAAGCGCGAGCTTGCCGACTGAGCGATGGAGCACCACGCGCATCCGCACCATCATCAGGATCGCACTGTGGCGCACGCGGTCGCGGCGCCGGCGGGGTTGGGCGCGCGGTACACCTGCCCGATGCATCCGCAGATCGTGCGCGATGCACCGGGCGACTGCCCGATCTGCGGCATGGCGCTGGTGCCGGTCGCGGGAACGGGAGAAGCCGACGAGAGCGAGCTGCGCGGCCTGACGCGCAGGCTGTGGATCGGGATCGCTCTTTCCATCCCGCTCGTGGTGCTTGCCATGGCGCCCATGGTCGGGTTCATGGAGCCGTTCGGCCTGGCGCCGCGCGTGCGCGGCTGGGTCGAGTTCGCGCTCGGTACGCCGGCGGTGCTGTGGGTCGGCTGGCCGATCCTGAAAAAGTTCTGGCTGTCGCTCGCGCGCTGGGCGCTCAACATGTACACGCTGATCGGCCTCGGGGTCGGGCTCGCCTACCTCTACAGCCTGGCGGCGGTCCTCGTGCCGGGCGTGTTCCCGGAGGCGTTTCGCGAGCACGGCGGCGCGGTGGGCACCTATTTCGAGGCGGCGGCGGTGATCGTGACGCTGGTATTGCTCGGCGACGTTCTGCAGCTCCGCGCGATGGGGCAGACCAGCCAGGCCGTCCGCGACCTGTTGAAGCTCGCCCCGAACCTGGCGTGGCGGCTGCGCGAGGACGGCACGGAAGAGCAGGTGAAGCTCGACGATGTGAAGGTCGGCGACCGCCTGCGCGTGAAGCCGGGCGAAAAGGTGCCTGTGGACGGCACGGTGCTGGAGGGCGCGAGCCGCATCGACGAGTCGATGGTGACCGGCGAGCCGGTGCCGGTGGCGAAGGCGGTCGGCGATCGCGTGACCGGCGCCACCATCAATGGGTCAGGCTCGCTCGTGTTCCGCGCCGAGCGGGTAGGAGCCGACACCCTGCTCGCGCGCATTGTTCACATGGTGGGCGAGGCGCAGCGCACGCGCGCGCCGATCCAGCGGCTGGCGGATCTCATTGCCGTGTACTTCGTGCAGACGGTCGTGGTGATCGCGGTGCTGACAGCGCTCGCCTGGGGCCTCGTCGGGCCGGAGCCGCGCCTCGTCTATGCGCTCATCAACGCGGTGGCGGTGCTCATCATCGCGTGTCCTTGCGCAGTCGGCCTTGCCACCCCGATCTCGATGACAGTGGCGATGGGGCAGGGCGCGCTGTCGGGCATCCTGTTCCGCAACGCCGAGGCAATCGAGCGCATGCGCGACATCGACACGCTGGTGGTCGACAAGACCGGCACGCTTACGCTCGGCCGGCCGGCGCTCACCGATTTTCTGTCGCGGGATATTTCCGAAAGCGAGGCGCTGGCCCTGATCGCCGG
>Ga0137436_1000599_pt1 | contig 10445 bp, 10 predicted proteins | sample EasRivERMGT119_2_FD_102328 | JGI IMG/M metagenome (GOLD analysis project Ga0137436, IMG submission 102328) | Soil microbial communities from meander-bound floodplain in the East River, Colorado, USA - East River MetaG ERMGT119_2 | ecosystem: Environmental > Terrestrial > Soil > Floodplain ...
ATGCTCGCGCCGCACCTGGCGATGAGCTACGCGCCGGAGCCCGACCTGTTCATCCGCACCGGCGGCGAGCAGCGCATCAGCAATTTCCTGCTGTGGCAGCTGGCCTACACCGAGCTCTACTTCACCGAGCGGCTGTGGCCGGATTTCGACGCCGCGGCGCTCGACGAGGCGATCGCCTCATACCGCATGCGCGAGCGGCGCTTCGGCCGCACCAGCGAGCAGCTCCAGCACTCCAGGCGCGCCGAGGTAGCCTGAGCGCAGGTCTCGCAGCGCGGCTGGCGACCGCAGCGGTCCTGATCGCGGGACTGCTCGCGGCGCTGTTCTTCCTGCCGCGCCTCGGGCTGGCGACGGTGGTCGGCTTGATTGTCGTGGTGGGCGGCTACGAATGGGCGCGGCTGTGCCGGCTGGGCGAGGGCGCCGCGCGCCTCTACGCCGCCGCGATGCTCGCCCTCTTCGCGCTGCTGGTGATCCTGCCGTTCGACCGGGTGGTGTTCGCCGCCGGCGCGGCCTTCTGGCTGCTGCTCGCGGTGCCCTGGCTGTGGCGCGGCGTGGCGCCGGGCCACGCGCCGGCGCTCGCCGCGGCGGGCTTCCCGATCCTCGTGCCGGCCGGGCTGGCGATGGTGGAGCTCAGCCCGCTGGTGGTGCTGCTGGTGCTCACCCTGACCTCGCTTGCCGACAGCGCGGCGTACTTCACCGGCCGCGCCTGGGGGCGGCACAAGCTGGCGCCGTCGATCAGCCCCGGCAAGAGCTGGGAGGGCGCGGCGGGCGGGCTGGCCGTGGGACTGGCCTACGCTATCATCTGCGCAGCGCTGCTCGGTGAATCGGCGTGGGCGCCCTGGCTGGGCGCGGCCGCGCTGCTGATCGTCATGAGCATCGTCGGAGATCTTTTCGAATCGGCCGCCAAAAGGCAGGCCGCGGTGAAGGACAGCGGGACGCTCCTGCCGGGGCACGGCGGCGTGTTCGATCGCATCGACAGCGCGACCGCCACGCTGCCCATCGCCGCGCTGCTCTGGCCGCTGCTGAAGGTGCCGTCATGAATCTCACAGTGCTCGGGGCGACTGGATCGATCGGGGCCAGCACCCTCGACGTGGCCGCGCGCCACCCGCAGCGCTACCGGGTGTTCGCGCTGAGCGCCAACGCCTCGGCCGATGCGCTGCTCGAGCTGTGCCGCGCGCACAAGCCGCGCTATGCGGTCCTCTCGGGCGTGGCGGAAAGCCGCGACCTGCGCAAGGAATTTGCAAGCGTCAATACCGAGCTGCTGTTCGGCGCGGCCGCGCTCGAGCAGGTCGCCGCGCACGCCGACTGCGACGCGGTGATGGCCGCCATCGTCGGCGCGGCCGGGCTTGCCTCTACGCTGGCCGCGGCGCGCGCCGGCAAGCGCGTGCTGCTCGCGAACAAGGAAGCGCTGGTGATGACCGGGCCGCTGATGATGGCGGCGGCGCGGGCGGGCGGGGCGCAGGTGCTGCCGGTAGACAGCGAGCACAACGCCGTCTTTCAATGCTTTTCCAACAAGCCTTCCGTCAGCCGGATAGTGCTGACCGCCTCGGGCGGCCCGTTCCGCACCACGCCGCTGGAGAAACTGGAAGGCGTCACGCCGGAGCAGGCCTGCGCGCATCCGAACTGGGTAATGGGGCGCAAGATCTCGGTCGACTCGGCGACCATGATGAACAAGGCGCTCGAGGTGATCGAGGCGCGCTGGCTGTTCGACGTCGCGCCCGAGCGCATCGAGGTGGTGATCCACCCGCAGAGCATCATCCATTCGCTGGTTGAGTACGTCGACGGCTCGATGCTGGCGCAGCTTTCCAACCCGGACATGCGCGTGCCGATCGCGCACGCGCTCGCCTTTCCGGAGCGCATCGAGTCCGGCGTGCGGCCGCTCGACCTGTCCCTGGTGAAGAACCTCTCGTTCGAGCGGCCCGACGAGCGGCGCTTCCCGTGCCTGCGCCTCGCGCAGGCCGCGCTGCGCGCCGGCGGCACCGCGCCGGCGGCGCTCAACGCCGCCAACGAGGTGGCGGTCGAGGCGTTCCTCGCCAGGCGGCTCGCCTTCACCGGCATTGGCCGGGTGATCGAGACCACGCTCGAGCGCTGCGAGACGCGCCCGGCGCAGGGCCTCGAGGCGGTGCTGGAGGCCGACGCGCAGGCGCGCCGCACGGCGACCTCCCTGGTGATGGCGGAGGCGGCATGAATCTCCTGGTGAACTACGCCATTCCGTTCATCATCGCGCTCGGCGTGCTGATCGTGGTGCACGAGTACGGGCACTACCTGGTCGCGCGCCTGTGCGGGGTGAAGGTGCTGCGTTTTTCGGTCGGCTTTGGCCGCTCCTTGTACACGAGGAATATCGGCAAGGACCAGACTGAATGGGTGATCGCGGCCATTCCCTTCGGCGGCTACGTCAAGATGCTCGACGAGCGCGAGGGCCCGGTGGCGCCGCACGACGCGGCGCGCGCCTTCAACCGGCAGAGCGTCTGGCGGCGCTTCGCGATCGTGATCGCGGGGCCGCTGTTCAACTTCGCCTTCGCCATCCTGGTCTACGCGGGGCTGTTCATGTACGGGCTGCCGGAGGCGCGGCCGGTGCTCGCCGAGCCGCCGACCGGCAGCGCGGCGGCGCTCGCCGGCCTGCGCAGCGGCGACGTGGTGCGCGCCATCGACGGCGAGCCGGTGTCCACCTGGCAGGACCTGCGCTGGCGAGTGCTGCAGGCGGCGCTGCAGCGCGAGACGCTGCGCCTGGAGACGCTCAACGAGCGCGGTCACATCGCCACGGTAGCGCTCGACCTGCGGGGCTTTCCGGCCGACGAGGTGGAGAGCGACGCGATGGAGCGCGTCGGCCTGAGGCTGTACCGGCCGCCGCTCGATCCGGTGCTGGGGCAGGTGGTCGCGGGCGGCGCGGCCGAGCGCGCCGGGCTGCTGGCCGGCGACCGCATCGTGCGCGCCGACGAGACCAGGCTCGAATCGTGGGACGCGCTGGTCGCCGCGGTGCGCGCGCGTCCTGGCAAGCCGTTGCGCTTCACCGTGGAGCGCGGCGGCACGACGCGCGTGCTGGAAGTGGTGCCCGACGCGGTCGGCCCGGCCGAGGCGCGCGTCGGCCGCATCGGCGCGGCGCCGTACGTGCCGCCGGCGCACGCCGAGAAGATGGTGGTGCGCGTGCAGCATGGCGTGCTCGAAAGCCTCGCCAAGGGGGCGGCGAAGACCGCCGACATCTCGATCTTCAGCCTGAAGATGCTCGGCAAGATGCTGATCGGCGAGGTGTCGTGGAAGCACCTCTCCGGCCCGGTCACCATCGCCGACTTCGCCGGCCAGTCGGCGCAGATGGGCTGGGTCTCGTACCTCACTTTCCTCGCGCTGATCAGCATCAGCCTTGGCGTGCTGAACCTGCTGCCGATCCCGCTGCTCGATGGCGGGCACCTGATGTACTATCTGATCGAGATCGTCAAAGGCAAGCCCGTGTCCGAGCGCGCGATGGAGCTCGGCCAGCGCGTTGGTCTGGCGCTGCTGCTCGTCATGATGGCTTTCGCTTTCTACAACGACCTGAACCGCCTCCTCACGGGCTGAAATGCTGCGCAGCAGGTTGATCGCCGCGGTCGTTGCGTCGTGCCTTGCCGTGGCGGTAGCCGACGCCGTCGCGCAGGCTTTCAAGCCGTTCATCGTCAAGGACATCCGCGTCGAGGGGCTGCAGCGCACCGAGCCCGGCACGGTGTTCAGCTACCTGCCGGTCAAGGTGGGCGAAACCATGGACGAGCAAAGGGCGCAGCGTGCCCTTCGTGCCCTCTTTGCCACCGGATTTTTCCAGGACGTGCGCCTCGAGGTCGAGGGCGACGTGCTGGTGGTGCTGGTGACCGAGCGCCCGGCGATCTCGCAGATCGACTTCGTCGGCATGAAGGAGTTCGAGCCCGAGGTGGTAAAGAAGGTGCTGCGCGAGAACGGCCTGGCCGAGGGACGCATCTTCGACCGGTCGGTGCTCGACCTGGCGGAGCAGGAGCTGAAGAAGCAGTACCTGTCCAAGGGCATGTACGCCGTCGAGGTGCAGACGACGGTGACGCCGCTCGAGCGCAATCGGGTCGGCGTCAACATCGCCGTTACCGAGGGCGAGATAGCCAAGATCCGCGGCATCAACATCGTCGGCGCCGAGGCGTTTGCCGAGGGCGACCTGCTGTCGCTGTTCACGCTGCGCACGCCGGGCTGGCTCACCTGGTACACCAAGCACGACCGCTACGCGCGCGAGCGCCTGGCCGCCGACCTGGAGTTGCTGCGCGCCTACTACCAGAACCGCGGCTACCTGGATTTCAACATCGATTCGACGCAGGTCTCCATCACTCCGGACCGCAAGGACATCTACATCACCGTCAACCTCATCGAGGGCGAGAAGTACACGGTGTCGGAGGTGCAGCTCAGCGGGCAGCTGCTGCTGCCGCGCGAGGAGATGGAGAAGCTGGTGCAGATCAAGGCCGGCGAGGTATTCTCGCGCGAGAAGCTGACCGCCAGCACCAAGGCGATCGCCGACCGCCTCGGCAACGACGGCTACGCATTCGCCAACGCCAACGCGGTGCCGCGCATCGACAAGGACAAGCGCACGGTGGCGTTCAACATCGTGGTCGACCCCGGCCGCCGCGTCTACGTGCGCCGCATCGACATCGCCGGCAACTCGAAGACGCGCGACGAGGTGCTGCGCCGCGAGATGCGCCAGCTCGAGGGCGCGTTCTACGACACCTCGAAGATCCAGCTGTCGCGCCGGCGCATCGACCGCACGCAGTTCTTCAGCGACGTCTCGGTCGAGACGCGCCCGGTGGAGGGCAGCTCGGACCAGGTCGACGCGCTGTTCAGCGTCAAGGAGCGGCCGACCGGCGCGCTGCTGCTGGGCGTGGGCTTCTCCAGCGTGGAGAAGATATCGCTGTCGGCTTCGGTCAAGCAGTCCAACGCCTTCGGCACCGGCAAGTACCTGTCGGCGAACGTCAACGCCGGCAGCGTCAATACGGTGTACGCGCTGTCGTACCTCGACCCCTACTACACGGTCGACGGCGTCGCCCGCGGCTTCGATGTGTACAAGCGCGAGACCGACGCCTCCAGCCTGGCGGTGGGTCCCTATGTGCAGGACGCGGTGGGCGGCGGGGTCAAGTACAGCTACCCGATCTCGGAGACCGGGGCGATCGATTTCGGCCTCAACCTCGAGTCGAGCAAGCTGTCGATCTTCGCCACCAGCCCGACCCAGTACATCGATTTCGTCAATCAGTTCGGCACCCAGTACAACTACGGCAGCGTGAGCGCCGGCCTCGGACGCGACACGCGCGACAGCATCCTGGTGACGCGCTCCGGCACGACGCAGCGCATCGGCAGCGAGTTCGCCGGCGGCGACCTGTCGTATTACCGCCTGAGCTACATCCACCAGTATTTCACCCCGGTCACCCGCGACGCGTCGCTGCTGCTGCGCGCCGACCTCGGCTACGCCGACGGCCTCGGCGGCAAGCCGCTGCCGTTCTTCAAGTCCTATTTCGCCGGCGGGCCGGACTCGGTGCGCGGCTACCGCCCGTTCTCCCTCGGCCCGCGCGACGTCTTCGGCAACACCACCGGCGGCAACGTCAAGATCACCGGCGGCACCGAGCTGCTGTTCCCGCTCCCCGGCGCCGACCGCGACCAGTCGCTGCGCCTGTCGACCTTCATCGACTTCGGCCAGGTCTACGCGCCCGAGAGCAAGATCGACCTCGGCGAGCTGCGCGCCGCCGGCGGCGTGGCGCTGAGCTGGCTGTCGCCGTTCGGCCCGCTCAGGCTGTCCTTCGCCGTGCCGATCAACGCGAAGGACGGGGATCAGATACAGAGGCTACAATTCAGCTTCGGCACCGGATTCTGAGGTTCGAAGATGATGCAAAGATTTCTCCTCCTCGCGGCGCTCGGTTGCGCGCCGCTGCCCGCCCCGGCGCAGGCGCCGCAGCCCGCGAGCAAGTTCGGCTTCGTCAACACCGAGCGCATCCTGCGCGAGGCGACCCCGGCGCAGCGCGCGCAGAAGAAGATCGAGGCCGAGTTCAAGAAGCGCGACGACGAGCTGGCCAAGATCGCAGCCGAGCTGAAGAAGATGCAGGAGGACCTGGAGAAGAACTCGGTCACCATGAGCGAGACCCAGCGCCGCAACCGGGAGCGCGACTTCGGCGAGCTCAACCGCGACTTCCAGCGCAAGCAGCGCGAGTTCCGCGAGGACCTCAACCAGCGCCGCAACGAGGAGCTGGCGCAGGTGGTGCAGCAGGCCAACGGCGTGATCCGCCAGATCGCCGAGCAGGAGAAGTACGACATCATCTTCCAGGACGCCGTCTACGCCAGCCCGCGCATCGACATCACCGACAAGGTGATCAGGGCGCTGGAAGCAGCCAAGCCGCCGGCGAAGTGACGCCATGCCTGGGCCGCTGACGCTCGGGGAAATCGCCTCGCGCCTGGGCGGCCGCGTCGCCGGCGACGCGCGCACCCTGATCCGCCAGGTCGCCTCGCTGGAGAACGCCGGCGCCGGCGAGATCGCCTTCCTCACCAGCGCCAAGCACAAGGCCAAGCTCGCCGCGACGCAGGCCGCGGCGGTCATCGTGTCGGCGGCGGCCGAGAAGCTGACCGCGCGGCCGCGCATCGTCTGCGACGACCCCTACGCCTACTACGCGCGCGTGTCGCAGATCTTCAACCCGCGCACCCTGCAGGAGCCGGGGGTGCACCCGAGCGCGGTGGTGGCGCCCGGCGCGCGGCTCGGCGCGCGGGTCTCCATCGGCCCGGGCTGCGTGGTCGGCGCGGGCGCCTCGATCGGCGACGACAGCTGCCTGTACCCGCGGGTGGTGGTGTACCCGGGCTGCTCGATCGGCGCGCGCTGCATCCTGCAGGCCGGCGCGGTGATCGGTTCGGACGGCTTCGGCAACGCCCGCTACGAGGGGCGCTGGATCAAGATCCCGCAGCTCGGCTCGGTGCGCATCGGCGACGACGTCGAGATCGGCGCCAACACCACCGTCGACCGCGGCCACCTCGGCGACACCGTGATCGAGGAGGGCGCCCGGCTCGACAACCAGATCCAGGTCGGCCACAACACGCGCATCGGCGCGCACACCGCGATCGCCGGCTGCGTCGGCATCGCCGGCAGCGCCGACATCGGCATGCGCTGCACGCTGGGCGGCGCGGCGATGATCCTCGGCCACCTGAAGATCGTCGACGACGTGCACGTCGCCGCCGGCACCCTGATCTCGCGCTCGATCCTGAAGCCCGGCAGCTACGCCGGCTTCTTCCCGTTCGACGACAGCAAGGCCTGGGCGCGCAACGCCGTCCACCTGCGCCACCTCGACGACCTGACCGACCGCATCCGCACGCTGGAGAAGCCCGACCACAAGAAGCGGCCCAAGAGCAAGCGGCCCAAGACCAAAGGGGGGAAGTAGCATGGCTGAGATGGACATCCAGGAGATCCTCAAGCATCTGCCGCACCGCTACCCGATGCTGATGATCGACCGGGTGCTGGTGCGCGAGCCGGGCAAGCGCATCGTCGCGATCAAGAACGTGTCGGCCAACGAGCCGCACTTCCAGGGCCATTTCCCCGACCGGCCGATCATGCCCGGGGTGCTGATCCTCGAGGCGATGGCGCAGGCGGCGGGGCTGTGCTTCGCCGACGACCCGGCGAAGGCGACCAAGTACATCTACTACTACGCCGGCATCGACAACGCGCGCTTCAAGCGGCCGGTGTTCCCCGGCGACCAGCTCGAGATCGAGGTGACGCTGGAGCGCCTGCTGCGCAACATCGGCAAGTTCAGCTGCGTCGCGCGCGTCGGCAAGGACCTCGTCGCCGAGGCGACCATCCTCTGCGCGCAGCAGCCGGCGCCGGGCACATGAACGCGCGCGTGCATCCGAGCGCGGTGGTGGCCGCCGGTGCGCGCATCGCGGCGGACGTCGAGATCGGCCCCTATTCGGTGATCGGCGGCCAGGTCGAGATCGGCGAGGGCAGCTGGGTCGGCGCGCACGTGGTGCTCGAGGGCAACCTGCGCATCGGCCGGCGCAACAAGTTCTTCCATTTCTGCTCGATCGGCGCGGCGCCGCAGGACAAGAAGTACGCCGGCGAGGACACCCGCGTGGAGATCGGCGACGGCAACACCTTCCGCGAGTACGTCACCGTCAACCGCGGCACCGTGCAGGACGTCGCCGTCACCCGCATCGGCAACGACAACTGGCTGATGGCCTATGTGCACGTCGCGCACGACTGCCAGGTCGGCAGCAACACCATCTTTGCCAACTGCACCCAGCTCGCCGGCCACGTCACGATCGAGGACTGGGCGATCCTCGGCGGCTTCAGCGCCGTGCACCAGTACGTGCGCATCGGGGCGCACGCGTTCACCGGCATGGGCAGCGCGATGTCGCAGGACGTGCCGCCCTACGTGACCGCCGCGGGCAACCTGGCGCGGCCCTTCGGGCTCAACACCAACGGCCTGAAGCGGCGCGGCTTCAGCGAGGCCACCATCGGCGCGCTGAAGCGCGCCTACCGCACGCTGTACCGCAAGGGCCTGAGCCTGGAGGAGGCGAAGCGCGAGATCGGCGAGCAGGCCGCCGGCTCCCCGGAGGTTCGTTACTTCCTGGATTTCATCATCAACAGTAAACGCGGCTTCATCAGATAGTGAGCCAGGTCGCGCGCGTCGGCATGGTGGCCGGCGAGGCCTCGGGCGACATGCTCGGCGCCCACCTGATGGCCGCGCTCAAGGCGCGCCGCCGCGGCATGCTGTTCGCCGGCATCGGCGGGCCGCGCATGGCCGGCGAAGGGCTGCAGTCGGACGTGCCGATGGACAGGCTCTCGGTGCGCGGCTACAGCGAGGCGCTGCGCAGCTATTTCGAGATCCTCGGCATCCGCCGGCGCCTGGCGCGGGCGATGCTCGCGGAGCGCCCGGACCTGTTCATCGGCGTCGATTCGTCCGACTTCAACCTCGGCCTCGAGCGCCAGCTGCGGGAGGCCGGCATCCCCACCATCCACTACGTCAGCCCCTCGGTGTGGGCCTGGCGGCGCTGGCGGCTGCGGCGCATAGCGCGCGCCGTCGACCGCATCCTGGTGATGCTGCCGTTCGAGGAGCCGCTGTACAAGAAGGCCGGCATCCCGGTGAGCTACGTCGGCCACCCGCTCGCCGACATCATCCCGTTCGAGCCCAACAAGGACGAGGCCCGCGCCCAGCTGCGCCTGCCGAGCGGCAAGCTGATCGTCGCGCTGCTGCCCGGCAGCCGGCGCTCCGAGCTGCACTACATGGCCGGCGCCTTCGTGCTGGCGGCGCACCGCTTCCGCCAGGAGGTGCACGAGGTGCATTTCGTCTGCCCGACCGCGACCCGCGCCACGCGCGACATGTTCGAGATGGCGCTGCACAAGCACCAGCGCACCGACCTGCCGCTCACGCTGCTGTTCGGCCACTCGCACGAGGCGCTCGCCGCCGCCGACCTGGCGCTGGTGGCGAGCGGCACCGCGACCCTGGAGACCGCGCTGTTCAAGACGCCGATGGTGATCGCCTACCGCCAGTCGGCGCTCAGCTGGGCGATCATGCGCCACATGGCGTACCTGCCGTACGTCGGCATGCCGAACATCCTGGCCGGCGAGAAGCTGGTGCCCGAGCTGCTGCAGGACGAGGCGACGCCGCAGGCGCTCGCCGGCGCGCTGCTCGCCCTGCTGCGCGACAGCGCCGCGCGCAAGCGCCAGATCGAGCGCTTCCGCGACTTCCACGGCCTGCTGCGCCAGAATACCGCCGAGAAGGCGGCCGATGCCGTGCTCGAGGTGATGGATGCGAGGCAGCGCACTTAGGCTGGTGGTGTGCGGCGTGGACGAGGCGGGCAGGGGACCGCTCGCCGGCCCGGTCTACGCCGCCGCCGTGATCCTCGATCCCGCGCGCCGCGTCAACGGCCTGGCCGACTCCAAGGTCCTTAACGCAGATCGGCGCGAGCTGCTCGCCGGGCGCATCCGCGAGCGCGCCATCGCCTGGGCGGTGGCCTCCGCCAGCGTCGAGGAGATCGACGCCATCAACATCCTGCGCGCCGCGCTGCTCGCCATGCGCCGTGCGGTCGAGGCGCTGAGCGTCGTGCCGCAGGAAGCCTGGATCGACGGCACCCACTGCCCCGACCTCGCCTGCCGCTCGCGCGCCATCATCGACGGCGATGCCTCGCACAAGGTGATCTCCGCCGCCTCGATCCTCGCCAAGACCGCGCGCGACGCAGAGATGGCGCGCTTGCACGAGCGCTACCCGCAATACGGCTTCGACCGCCACAAGGGCTACTCCACCCCGGAGCACCTCGAGCTTCTCGCGCGCCACGGCCCGTGCGAGATCCACCGCCGCAGCTTCGATCCCGTGCGAGCGTTCTTTGAGAAAGACTTGTTCAGCGAGAGCTGAGCAGGACATCCAACCACCAAAGGAGCAGAGCATGAACAAGTATGGCGCAGAGTTCTTGGGGACGTTCTGGCTGGTCCTCGGTGGCTGCGGCAG
>Ga0137436_1000601_pt1 | contig 10427 bp, 7 predicted proteins | sample EasRivERMGT119_2_FD_102328 | JGI IMG/M metagenome (GOLD analysis project Ga0137436, IMG submission 102328) | Soil microbial communities from meander-bound floodplain in the East River, Colorado, USA - East River MetaG ERMGT119_2 | ecosystem: Environmental > Terrestrial > Soil > Floodplain ...
GACATCCCGGTGCCGCTCTACGGCGACGGCGGCAACATCCGCGACTGGCTGCACGTGCTCGATCACTGCCGCGGGATCGATCTGCTGATGCACAAGGCCACCAACGGCGAGGTCTACAACATCGGCGGCGGCAACGAGGTGAAGAACATCGACCTCACGCACAAGGTGTTGAAACTCGCGGGCAAGGGTCCCGAGCTGATCAAGCCGGTGCAGGACCGCAAGGGTCACGACCGCCGCTACAGCCTCAGCTCGGCGAAGCTGCGCGCCATGGGATGGACGCCCCAGGTGGACTTCGAGCAAGGCTTGAGGGACACCGTCGCCTGGTACCAGAAGAACGAATGGTGGTGGCGGCCGATCAAGGAACGCGACCCGGGGTACAAGGCCTACATCGAAGCGCAATACGGCAAGCGCTGATGCCCTGCGTTCTCGTTACGGGTGCGGCTGGTTTCGTCGGCAGTCACCTGATCGAGCTGCTCGAACAGGACGCCACGCAGGTCGTCGCCTGGCTGCGCCCGGGCACCGAACCGCTGGTGAGCGGCTCGCGCGTGATCTGGCACTCGGTCGAGCTCCACGATCGCGAGGCCGTGGCTGGGGCGATCGACGCCTTCAAGCCGTCGCAGATCTATCACCTTGCCGGCGTGGCGCACGTCGGCGACTCGTGGAGGCACATCCACGAAACCTTCGCGGGCAACGTCCTCGGCACGCATCACCTGTTCGACGCGCTGCGCCGCGCCTCGCTGAAGCCGCGCGTCCTCATCACCAGCTCCGCGTTCGTCTATCACCCGAGCGATCGCGCGATTACCGAGCAGGACGTGATCCGTCCGAACAGCCCGTACGGCACCAGCAAGCTCGCGCAGGAAATGGTGGCGGCGCGCGCGTGGGAAGACGATGGCATTCCGGCGCTGATCGCGCGCGCGTTCAATCACGTCGGGCCGCGGCAGGCGCCCTCGTTCGTGGCGTCGAGCATTGCGAAGCAGATCGCGGAGATCGAGGCGGGCCGGAGGCCCGCCAAGCTGGAAATGGGCAATCTCGATTCGCAGCGCGACATCATGGACGTGCGCGACACCGTGCGCGCCTATCACGCGATGATGGCGTCGGCGATGCCGGGCGTGCCCTACAACGTGTGCTCGGGCACGGCGGTGCCGATTCGTGACTTGGTCGAGTTGCTGCGATCGAAGGCGCGCGTGCCGATCACGATCGAACAGGATCCGTCACGCTTCCGGCCGAACGACACGCCGATCGTGCTCGGTGATCGCTCGCGGCTGACCGCCGATACCGGCTGGTCGCCGCGGATTCCGCTCGCGCAGACCGTCGACGACTTACTCGGCTATTGGCGTGAACACATCTGACGCGATCCGCGATCTAGCTCCCCGGATTTCTTATCAACATGGGGCTCTACTTGGCAGAAGCATGGTGTTGACCGCGATGGTGTCGTTGTTTTCATGTACTACAACTTTGCTAGAGTGCATCGACGTAGCGCGTGACGCCGCGATGCAGGCAGGAGTTTCTGACCATGTCTGGAGTATCGAGGAAATCGTTGCCCTCTTGGCGTGAGGCTGCAACGGCAACCGGGTTTGGCATCCTTTGTATCAAGAGCGAAAAGGGCGAGTGGTTCACGGTTTCGGCGGTTAATGAGATGAAGGTTGCGATCTTGGCCGACGTGGGGCTTCGTCCTGGCCTGCTGGTGTCTGAGGCGGAACTGCTCGAGAAACTGGTTTTAGCCTCAATGCCTGAGACGGACGCTCACGCATGGATTCGACTATCTAGAGACTGGGCGACGACGTTCACGCACTCCAAAAAAAGGGCGTGAATATCGGAAAACCGAAGAGATCGTTAGACTGCTCGACTCGTAAGACGCTTGCGGACCTGCGGGCGGGAGAGAGGCAACTCTATGACAGGCGGAAGTGCCTGGTCATCGTCCCGAGCCAACCGCCATTCGTGGTGGCAGTCGGGGCAACGGATGTCCACCTCAATCAGTTCACTCTCCACGCACGTAGCGCGAAATGGCTGGGCGGACTCGCCGGAACACTTCGCGCATCTCAGCAACGCCCATGTCTGCGGGTCGCGGTCTAGTCTTGCCATAAATTGGAACCTGTGCCGTGATGCTACGGCGATTGAGCACCGGTAGATGTACCCAATTGCACAGGTGCCCCAATTCTCCGTTTTTTGGCCGTGAAATACAGATTGACCCACTACCGGTGTTGACAGGCGAACAAAAAACGAAATAATACGGCATGGCGACCGTATTGCCGCTTTTTGATCTGGGTCGCTCGCCCACCACGCGCGATATCGCCCAGCTCGTGAAGGACGGCGGCATTGCCGCGTTACCGGATGCGAAGCGCCGCGGTGACGCCGCGACTTACCAGGAGGTCCGCTGCCGCTCCGCACTCAATCGCTGCAAGGGCATGCCGTTCATGAAGTGGACGCTGAACCCGTATCGCGGCTGCACACACGGCTGTCACTACTGCTTCGCGCGCCGCTATCAAACGCAGCTCGAGTTGAACGCCGGCGATGACTTCGCGTCGGTGATCTTCGTCAAGACCAACTTCGTCCAGGTGCTGCGGCGCGAGCTCGACAAGCCGTCGTGGGCGAAGGAGAACATCGGCTTCGGGACCGCGACCGATCCGTATCAGCCGATCGAAGGCACCTACAAGATCTCGCGCGGCGTGCTCGAGGCGTTGCGCGATGCGGCGACGCCCGTCGGCATCGTGACCAAGGGGCCGATGATCGTCCGCGATACCGACATACTGCAGGATCTCTCGAAGCGGACAACGTGCCGGGTGCACATCAGCATTCCGACTGTCGACGAGGACGCGTGGGAAAAACTCGAGCCCGGCGTCGCGCACCCGACGCAGCGCCTGCGCGCCGTGCGCGCGCTGGTCGATGCGGGCATCGACTGCGGCGTCTTGATGGCGCCCATCGTTCCCGGCTTCTCCACGCAGCCGGCCAAGATGGAGCGCACCATCAAGGCGATTGCGGAATCAGGCGCGCGTTCGGTCGGCGCGATGGTGATGCACCTCGAAGGCGGCACCCGCGATCATTTCATGTCGATGCTCAATCGAGAGTATCCGGAGATGGTCGAGAAATACGAAAAGCTCTACGCGAGCAAATACGTCTCGAAGGATTACGACAAGCGCGTGCAGGAAGTCGTGTCGCTGATGCGCGCGCGATACGGAATTGGGTCTAGGAAGAAGGCTTCGGAAGGGCCAGGCTCTCCAGTAGACCAGCGATCGTAGCGGCGCGCGGCACCAGCGCGTCGATCTCGACGTGCTCGTGAATCGCATGCGCGCCGTCGCCGATGGCGCCGAAGCCGTCGAGCGTCGGTCTGCCGATCGCCGCCGTGAAATTGCCGTCGGAGCCGCCGCCGGCACTCCCCTCCTCCAGCGTGATGCCCAACCCAGCGGCCACTTCCTTCGCCTGATTGAAGAGGCGCTCGACCGCGGCGGTGCGCTCGAGAGGCGGGCGGGCGAATCCGCCGTGAACCTCGATCTGCGCGCCCTGGATCCGTGGCTTCAATGCACGCATGATGCGTTGCACTCGCTCCGCATCGGCACGCGTGTTCGCTCGCGCGTCGATGGTCGCACGCGCTTCCGCGGGAATGACGTTCGCTCGCGTGCCGCCGGAGACGATGCCGACGGTCAGGGAAACGCCATTCGCCGGATCCTGTAGGTCATCGATCGCGATGATCTGGCGCGCGAGCTCGCGAATCGCGTTCACGCCCTTGCCGGGATCGAGGCCCGCGTGCGCTGATACACCGCGGGCGATCATCTCGAACTGTCCGACGCCTTTGCGGCTGGTCTTGAGCGCGCCGCCCGGCAGCGACGGCTCGAACACCAGCACCGCCTCGCTCTTCGTCGCTTCCGCCTCGATCAGCGCGCGCGAGGTCGTGCTGCCGACTTCCTCGTCCGTCGTCCAGAGCATGACGATGCGGCAGTGATCGAGCGCGCCGCGATCGATCAGCGCGCGGGTCGCGAGCGTTGCGAGGCCGATGCCGGCTTTCATGTCGAACACGCCGGGCCCATACAGCTTTCCGGCTTCGCGTTTCAGCGGCATCCGCTCGAGCTGGCCGATCGGCCACACGGTATCGAAATGGCCAAGCAGGAGGATCTGCCTTGAGCCGGTGCCGAAGCTGGCGCGCAGGTGATCGCCGGCGGCCGCGGACGGCACGCGCGTCATCGTTCCGCCGATCGCTTCGAGCCGCGACCCCAGCTCGGCGCCGCAGCGATTGACCGCGGCCCGATCGTCGCTCGGCGATTCGATCGCGACGAGTGACTCGATCAGCTCCAGCAGCCAATCGTGATTCTCGAGGCAGTAGTCGAGCAGGGACTGCAAGCAGCCCTATAATAGTTCCGTGCTTCGCTTGTGCTCGGTTGCCGTGTTGAGTTTGTGCGTCGCGACGGCCGCGTCCGCGCAGACGCCGCAGCCGTTTCCACGGCCGAACTCCCAGAAGCCGGCGCAACCGCCGCCGACGACGACCGCGAAACCGCCAGCACCGGCACCTCAGTCACCCGCACCCCAAGCACCTGCACTACAGGCACCCAAGGCACCTCAGGCACCTCAGGCACCCGTAAGCTCGGCGGATGATGGCACGCCGAGCGAAGCAATGCTCGGCGCCCCGATCTATCCGTCAGCCGTCTACCTGACTTCGTACGATGCCGGCCGCGGGCAGCGCTTTTATCTGTTCGGCAGCACGGTCCCGTACGCGGAGCTCGTCGCGTACTACAAGACGGTGCTGAAGCAGAAGGGTGATGAGCTCTTCGAGGCACCGCCGACGCACCAGTTCGAGACAGCCAGGTTCCGCGACGAATCAATGGCGTTCGCGCCGAGCGTGACGATCAAGGACTACACCTACGGCGGGTCGGCCGGCTATCCCAACCCGAAAAAAGGCGGGGATCCAGCCCGATTCCCCAGCGTCATTCAGATCGTCCCGGCTCCGCGCTGACGTAGATCTCGCCGCCGCCTTTCAGGAATTCGACCGACTTCTCTTCCATCCCCTTCGCGGCTTCGGCGCGCACCTGTTGCGTCAGCTCCATGCTGCAGAACTTCGGTCCGCACATCGAGCAGAAGTGCGCGACCTTGGCGCCGTCGGCCGGCAGCGTTTCGTCGTGATACGCGCGGGCGGTCACGGGATCCATCGACAGGTTGAACTGATCTTCCCAGCGGAACTCGAAGCGCGCCTTTGACAGCGCATCGTCCCAGGCGCGGGCGCGCGGATGGCCCTTGGCGAGATCGGCGGCATGCGCGGCGATCTTGTAGGCGATCACGCCGGCCTTGACGTCGTCCCGATTCGGCAGGCCGAGGTGTTCCTTCGGAGTGACGTAGCACAGCATCGCGGTACCGTACCAACCGATCATCGCCGCGCCGATCGCGGAGGTGATGTGATCGTAGCCCGGCGCGACGTCGGTGGTGAGCGGCCCCAGCGTGTAGAACGGCGCTTCGCTGCACCACTCCAACTGCTTCTCCATGTTCTCGCGAATGAGATGCATGGGCACGTGGCCGGGGCCTTCGTTCATCGTCTGGACGTCGAATTCCCACGCGATCTTGGTCAGCTCTCCCTGCGTTTTCAGCTCGGCGAACTGCGGCTCGTCGTTCGCGTCGGCGATCGATCCGGGCCGCAGGCCGTCGCCGAGCGAGAACGACACGTCGTAGGCCTTCATGATTTCGCAGATCTCGCGGAAGTGCGTGTAGGTGAAGTTCTCCTGGTGATGCGCGAGGCACCACTTGGCGAGGATCGATCCGCCTCTCGAGACGATGCCGGTCAGGCGCTTCGCCGTCATCGGGATGTAGCGCAGCAGCACGCCGGCGTGCACGGTGAAGTAATCGACGCCCTGCTCCGCCTGCTCGATCAACGTATCGCGATAGATCTCCCAGGTCAGATCTTCGGGACGGCCGCCGACCTTCTCGAGCGCCTGGTAGATCGGCACGGTGCCGATCGGCACCGGCGAGTTGCGCAGGATCCACTCGCGCGTCTCGTGGATGTTCTTGCCCGTCGACAGATCCATCACGGTGTCGGCGCCCCACAGCGTCGACCAGCGCAGCTTCTCGACTTCCTCGTCAATGGACGACGAGACGACGGAGTTGCCGATGTTGGCGTTGATCTTCACCAGGAAGTTGCGGCCGATGATCATCGGCTCGAGCTCGGGGTGATTGATGTTGGCGGGAATGATGGCGCGGCCGCGCGCGACTTCATCGCGAACGAAATCGGCGGGCAGTCCCTCGCGAGTGGCGATGAACTGCATCTCCGGAGTGATCTCGCCCTTGCGCGCGTAATACAACTGGGTGACCGGCTTGCCGGCCTTCGCATCGACGCGGCGGGATGCGATCCAGGACTCGCGTAGCTTCGGCAGGCCCTGTTTGGGATCGTGACCCTGTGGGCCGCTCGTGTCGTAGAGGCGAATCGGCGGCTCGTTGCCGCCAAGCTTCACCTCGCGAAACGGCACGCCGTTTTCGAACACCTTGGTTGAATTTGGAAATGCCTCGACAAATGTGTTCGCCGTTGGCACCGGTGTGGACTTCGACATCTCCGCTCTCCCTCCGCCCGTGTGAACGGGATCAGGTTCCAGGGTGTTTCTCAACTCGCAGTGAATCCGCGAATACCCCTGGCGGTAAGCTTTGATGATACTCCGTGTTGCCGGCCCTTCCAGTTGATTCCGCCCTGCCCCGGATCGCCGACGCGCTGACCCGCCATCGCGCAGCCGTGCTGATCGCGGCGCCCGGCGCCGGCAAGACGACGCGAGTGCCGCCGGCGCTTGTCGATCGCGGACGCGTCCTGCTGCTGCAGCCGAGGCGGGTGGCGGCGCGCGCGATGGCGCGGCGCATCGCCGCCGAGCGCGGCTGGACCGTGGGACGCGAAATCGGATGGCACATCCGTTTCGAGCGCCGGTTTGCCAACGAGACACAGGTGCTGGTCGTCACCGAAGGCATCCTTACCGCCTACCTGCAACAAGACCCGCTTCTCAGTGACGTGTCGACTGTCATCGTCGATGAGTTTCACGAGCGCAGCGTGCACGCCGATCTCGGACTCGCCCTCGTCAAGCAAGCCTGGCTCGCGCGCCCCGATCTCCACATCATCGTCATGTCGGCCACGCTCGATCCGGGCCCGGTGGCCGCGTTCCTCGGCAACTGCCCGGTGATCGATGTCCCAGGGACGCTGCATCCGCTCACGATCGAATACGCACCCGGTGAGACGATCGCCGCCGCGCTGGAGGCTCTGCTGCCGCGCAGCGGCGGCAATATTCTTTGTTTCCTGCCGGGCGCGCGAGAAATTGCGGCGGCGATGAATGAATCTCAGCGGGTCGCGGCGGTACATGATGTCGAGCTCGTGGCGCTGCATGGCTCGATGGACGGAGTCGCGCAGGATACGGCGCTGTCACCTTCGTCCCGGCGGCGAATCATCATGGCGACGAACATCGCGGAAACGTCGCTGACCGTCAGCGGCGTCACGGCGGTGATCGATACCGGTCTTCATAAAGTCGCGCGCTATGACGAGGCGCGCGGTGTCGATTCGCTCACGACCGAGCGCGTGACGCTCGACAGCGCCGATCAGCGCGCCGGCCGCGCTGCACGGCTCGGGCCCGGCATCGCGAGGCGCCTGTGGGACGCGCGGGATCGCTTGCGGCCGCATCGCGAAGCTGAGATTCATCGCGTCGATCTGTCCGCGCTGCTGTTGTCGATCCTCGCGTGGGGAGCGGAGCCGCACACCTTCGAGTGGTTCGATCGGCCGCGCGACGAACGCACCACTGCGGCCGCGTCGCTGCTCGCCCGCCTTGGCGCGGTCGAGCATGGGCGGCTCACCGACACCGGCCGGTTGCTTCAACGCATCCCGCTGCATCCGCGACTCGCGCGCATCCTGCTGGATGCCCATGGATCGTTCGAGGGTTCCGCGGCGTGTGCCTGGCTCTCCGAGCCGGCGCCGATTGAACGGCGGCCGGCGACGACGTCGGACCTGTTGCCCATCCTCGATCGCTGGAATCAGATGCCGCCGTATCTCCGTCAGGCTGCCCAGAACCTTCAACAGATCGCAAAGACGCTGCTGGGCGATCGGTTTCGCGATCGCATCAGCGAGATCGAATTCCGCCGTGCACTGCTGGGCGGTTACCCAGATCGCGTCGCACGGCGTCGCACCAGCGATCAGGTCACGCTCGCGACCGGTCACGGTGCGGTGATCGCGCGCGAGAGCGGCGTGCACGACGCCGAGTGGCTGATCGCGCTCGATGTGACATCAGGCCGCACGTCGGCGACCACGCAAGCACTGGTTCGGCTAGCCTCACGCATTGAACCCGAATGGCTTGCGCCGACCCGCAGCGAGCTGCGCTGCGAGCTCGATGGCGAGAGCGGCGCGGTGAAAGCGCACGAAGTCGATTGGTACGACGAGGTCGTGTTGCGCGAACATCCAGTCGCGGTGCCTCCGGCGGACAGGGCCCGCGTGCTCGCCGAGGCCTGGGCCGCGCGAGAGCCCGACGAAGACAGCCGCCGGTTGATGCGGCGCTTGCGTTTCGCCGGAGCCGGAGTCGATCTCGATGCCCTGATCGCAACGGCCGCGGCCGAGGCACGCCGCCTCGACGAGGTGATCCTCGCGGAGGACATGCTGCCGTGGGACGCGCGACAGAAGCTGATCGCGGCCGCACCCGATCGCCTGGCGGTGCCCAGCGGTCGCGACATGCGGATCGAGTACGGCGAAGACGGCAGCGTCAGCGTGTCGGTGAAGTTGCAGGAGTTGTTCGGACTGGCGGACACGCCGCGGATCGGTCCGGCGAACACGCCGATCACGTTCCATCTGCTCGCGCCGAATGGCCGGCCCGTCCAGACGACGCAGGACCTGAAGAGTTTCTGGGAGCGAACGTATCCGGAAGTGCGGAAAGAATTACGCGGACGCTATCCGCGGCATCCGTGGCCGGAGGATCCCTGGACCGCTCCGGCCACGCATCGAACGAAACGCCGCTAGACCCGCCTCCTAAAACTGGAAGCGCACGCCGAATCGCAACAGCCGCGGGTTCATGATCTCGAGCGGCTGGTTGTAGCCGGTGTTGCCGGTTGCGGTCACGTCGTACTGGCGTCCAAGCACCGTCGACGAGTTGAACACGTTGAAGAGGTCCAACGACAGCGCCAGCTCACGTCCGGAGAACGTGAACGACTTCTCACCGCGCAGGTCGAGCGTCGCCACGCCGGGCAGACGGCTCTCGCGGGGATCGACGAGCAGCACGCGCTTTTCCGGGAGCAGTGGATCGGCGGAATCGACCGGCTCGAAGAACGGCATGCCGTAGCCTTCGCGCGCGACGAGGCTGCCCGCGACGTTGATGCCGTACGGCATCTGGTACATGCCCGAGGCGCTGAGCTGATAACGCGGCAGGATCAGATAAATCTCGCTCTTGCCGCTGCCCGCGGTGCCGGTGACGAACGCGCCGCCGTCGATGTTGGACCACGTCGTTGACGGTCCCGGATCCTGGATGCCGCCCGGGCCCGTGAAGTGCTCGGTGTGACGGTTGCTGGAGAATCCCACCCGCGCCATCCAACGATCCGACAACCGCTTGGTGGCTTGCAGCTCGAGGCCGAGATACTGCTGGTGGTAATCGGGACGATTGCGGAACTCCGAGCCGTTCCCGGCCGGCAGGCTCGACTCGCGCGGCGCGAAATAATCCGCATGGTATGCGCCAAGGCCCGCGACGTTGCCCGACACCGCGCCTTCGAGCACGTAGTCGGCGCGCGTGACGCCGACCAGCGGGTACACCGTGATCTGCTGCGCGGGATCGTAGCCGCTCCAGAAAATATCGGTGAAGCGCCGCCAGCTGAGCGACGCGCTCACGCCAAAGTTCGGCATCACTTCGCGATCGATGCCGACGACGAATTCATGTGTCTTCGGCGGCTTGAAATCCGGATCGACGCGGTTGAAGTTCACGCCCGCCGCCGGATGCGCCGGATCGACGCCGGCGTAGTTCAGCAGGGTCTCGAGCTCGTTGGGATCGGCGACGTTGTTGCCGTTGCGATCGGTAGCCGAGTAGATCAGCAAGGCCTGCGACGCCGCCGAGAACGACTGCACGGTGCCGGTGCCGAGCTGCGATCCGAACAGACCGTAGCTGGCGCGGAGGAGCGTGTGCCCCTGCTCGTCCAGCGCGTAGCTCAGGCCGGCACGCGGCGAGAGCAGGCTGATGTCGATCATCTTGTCTTCCGCGGGCGCGACGATCGCGGGCAACAGCGTCGGGAAGCCGGGAATCGCCGCCTGTGGGCTCTCGAGCATCGAGGCATAGGTCCGATCGAAACGCAGCGAGAACTGCGCCGTCACGCGGCCGGCATGGATGGTGTCGCCGGCGTAGAGACTCTGGTTGACGCCGACGCTCGATGCGAAATACGGGCGATAGAGATACGCCGTGAGGCGGCGTGACGTGGCGTAATCCGTGGCGTGCAGATTGTCGGCGCCGCTGCCCGGGAAC
>Ga0137436_1000602_pt1 | contig 10413 bp, 8 predicted proteins | sample EasRivERMGT119_2_FD_102328 | JGI IMG/M metagenome (GOLD analysis project Ga0137436, IMG submission 102328) | Soil microbial communities from meander-bound floodplain in the East River, Colorado, USA - East River MetaG ERMGT119_2 | ecosystem: Environmental > Terrestrial > Soil > Floodplain ...
CAGGAGATCTACGGCCTGAGGCGCGACCTGCTCGAGGGCAAGGAGCAGAAGGAGTACGTGCTCGACCGCGCGCGGGAGATCCTCAACGTGCTCGTGGACGACTACGTCCTCGAGAAGCGCGACCAGGCGGAGTGGGAGCTCGACACGCTGCGCGGGCAGGTCCAGCACTTCTTCGGTTACGACCTCGAAAAGGACGGCTTGGACGTTCGCGCGATCGGCGGGGAGAACGCCGCCGAGACGATCTGGTCCCGCCTGGAGGCCCGCTACCTCGAGAAGGAGCAGCAGATCGGACCGGACCTCATGCGCCAGTACGAGCGGCACATCCTCCTCCAGATCATCGACCACTCCTGGAAGGACCACCTCCTGGCGATGGATCACCTGAAGGACGGCATCGGCCTGCGCGCGTACGGACAGAAGGATCCACTGGTCGAGTACAAGCGTGAGTCCTTCGACATGTTTGGGCTCATGAAGGAGCGCATCGAGAACGACGCCGTCCGCTTCCTCTTCCTGCTCGACCCGATGACCGACGAGGACAGGAGGCGCGAGGAGGAGAAGAAGCGCCGCGAGCAGGAGGCCGTCTTCCGTGCCGCGTCGCAATCGGCTGCCGGGGTCGTCGCCCGAGGTGGCGTCGCCACGATGACCCGCAAGGTCGCGAAGGTCGGGCGCAACGATCCTTGTCCGTGCGGCAGCGGCAAGAAGTACAAGCGCTGCCACGGCGAGAACGAGGGATGACGCGATGACGATGCCGATCTCCGAGAAGAACTTCCTCGAGCGCCTCGCGAGCCACGTGCCGGGGCTCGCAGGCTACCGGGAGCGTGAAGGGCGCCGCGAAACCGACCGGAGGCTGCGCGAGTTCCTCGCGACCCGGTTGGACGAGGGGCGCGCCGGGCTGAACGACGCGAGGAACCGCGCGACCAAGGACCGCGACATGGCGGCCCTCGATGCGATCGGCCGCGTGGACCGCACGCTCCAGAAGGCGGTGGCCGGCCTCCGCTACGCCGATCACGGCTACAGCGGGGTGTTCGACCAGCTCAAGATCGGCGAAACGGAGCTGTCCGCGATCTACGCGTACGACGGTGCGCTCGTGTCCGAGGTCGTCGCTCTGGCGGACCGCCTGCGGGCGGCCCAGGCCGCCGACATCGGGGACATCGAGAAGGGAGCCTCGGCCCTCGAGCTCAAGATCGCGCGCCGCCGCGAGGTTCTGGAGAAGCCTCAAAACATCTGACACGCCCCCGGAGGACGCCCATGGCGATCGAAGTCATCGAGTGGAAGGACGACTCAGGCCGCGAGATGGTCTGGCGATTCTCGGGCGGCGGCGAGCTCAAGCTCGGCGCGCAGCTTGTCGTCAGCGAGAACCAGTGGGCGCTGTTCTTCCGCGACGGCAAGGCCCTCGACGCCTTCGGGCCCGGCCGGCACACGCTGACGACGGCGAACATCCCGCTGCTCCAGCGTCTGATCAACCTCCCGTTCGGCGGGACCTCCCCGTTCCGCGCCGACGTCTATTTCGTCGCGAAGAAGGTGTTCACCGACCTGAAGTGGGGCACGAAGGAGCCGGTCGTCTTCCGCGATCGCGAGCTGTCGATGGTGAGGCTGCGGGCGCACGGGGCGTTCGCCACGCGGGTCGTGGAGCCGCAGCTCTTCGTGAACCAGATCGTCGGCAGCCGCGGGCGCACGACGACCGACGCCGTGGAAGGCTACCTGCGCGAGATCGTCGTCGCACGCCTGACCGACGTGCTGGGCGAGACCGTCCAGACGCTCTTCGAGCTGCCCCAGCACTACGACGAGCTCGCCGAGGGGCTCAAGGGACGCGTCGCGGGGGACTTCGGGAAGTACGGGCTCGAGCTCACCGACTTTTACATCGGTGCGATCGTTCCGCCCGAGGACGTCCAGAAGGTCATCGACGAGCGCACGGGGATGGCCGCCATCGGGGATCCGAACGCCTACCTGAAGTTCAAGGCGGCGCGTGCGCTGGGTGACGCGGCGGCGAACCCCGGGGGCGAGGGGTCCGCAGCGACCGGCGTGGGCCTGGGCGCGGGCATCGGCCTCGGCGCCTCGATGGCGCAGATGATGAAGGATGCGATGGCGCAGCCGGGCGGCGGCGGCGCGGCGGCAGCGAGCGGGGCCTTCTGCACGAACTGCGGGGCCAAGCTTTCGGAGGGCGCGAAGTTCTGCGCGGCGTGCGGCACGAAGCGCGCGTGAACGGCGGGGCGGTTGGGACCGCCTGCTAGAATCCGTCCATGGTGGAGCAAAACGTCCCCGAAGCGCTCACGTTCGACGACGTCCTCCTTCTCCCCGCGCACTCCCGGGTCCTGCCGAGCCAGGTCGACACGAAGTCGAGGCTGACGCGGACGATCACGCTCAACGTGCCGCTGCTCTCCGCGGCGATGGACACCGTGACGGAGTCGCGCCTCGCGATCGCCCTGGCACAGGAGGGCGGAATCGGGATCATCCACAAGAACCTCTCGATCGAGGCGCAGGCGGAGGAGATCGACAAGGTCAAGCGCTCGGAGTCGGGGATGATCGTCGACCCGGTGACGATGACTCCCGAGCAGAAGGTCGCCGACGCGCTCGACGCGATGAGCCGCTACCGGATCTCCGGGCTCCCCGTGGTCGATCGCGCGGGCAAGCTCGTGGGGATCCTCACCAACCGCGACCTGCGCTTCGTGACCCGCACGGATCTCCCGATCCGGGAGCTGATGACCTCCGAGGGTCTCGTGACCGTCCCCAAGGGGACGACCCTCGAGCAGGCCAAGGAGCTGCTCCACAAGCACCGTATCGAAAAGCTGCCGGTGGTCGACGCCCAGGGCCGCGTCGTCGGGCTCATCACGGTCAAGGACATCCAGAAGCAGATCAAGTACCCCCGCGCCTGCAAGGACGACCTCGGCCGCCTCCGCGTGGGCGCCGCGCTCGGCATCGCGAAGGACACGCTCGACCGCGCCCGGGCGCTCGTGGACGCCCAGGTGGACGTCTTGGTCGTGGACACGGCCCACGGGCACAGCGACGGCGTCCTGCAGATGATCGCGACGCTGCGCCAGAAGTTCCCGGAGATGCAGCTCGTCGGCGGCAACATCGCCACCCGCGACGCCGCCAAGGACCTCATCGAGCGCGGCGTGGACGCCGTCAAGGTCGGCGTGGGGCCGGGGAGCATTTGCACGACCCGCATCGTCACCGGTGCCGGCGTCCCCCAGATCACCGCGATCGCGAACGCCGCCGCCGCGTGCGACTCGGCCGGCATCCCGCTCATCGCCGACGGCGGGATCAAGTTCTCGGGGGACCTCGTCAAGGCCCTGGCCGCGGGAGCGAACTCGGTCATGATCGGCAGCCTGTTCGCGGGAACCGAGGAGTCGCCGGGCGAGACGGTCCTCTACCAGGGCCGCACGTTCAAGGAGTACCGCGGGATGGGATCCCTCGGTGCGATGAAGCGCGGCTCCTCGGACCGGTATTTCCAGGACGAGTTCGACGAGCGCAAGCTCGTCCCCGAGGGGATCGAGGGGCGCGTCCCCTACAAGGGGCCGCTCTCGGCGCTCATCGGTCAGCTCGTCGGCGGCCTGCGGGCCGGCATGGGCTACACCGGCTGCGCCGACGTCGAGGCCTTGAGGCGCCAGGCGCGATTCGTGCGGATCACCTCCGCGGGGTTGCGCGAGTCGCACGCCCACGACGTCATCATCACCAAGGAAGCCCCGAACTACCGACTCGACTAGCGGGGGATCGCGGCGACCGAGGTCCGCGCGTCCGGGAGCGTGAACGCACCCCGCCTCAGGAGATCGTCGGCGGTCCCGTACACGGCCGCGGCGTCGTCCTCGAGGGACTGCATGTCCGGCTGCAGCGAGCACGACGCGAGCCGCCGGAACGCGTCGCTGTCGCGCCCGCTCCTCGTGTAGCACGCCGCCTTCCGCTCGAGCGTCAGCGTCACCAGCGCGCGGTCCGTCAGGAGCCCGACGTCCCGGTTGTACTGGAGGAAGGCGCGCCCTCCGTCCTCGGGGAGTCCCGTCAGATCCGCTCCGAGAAACGGCGCGGGGACCGGCCGGCGGGAAAGCGCGAGCAGCGTCGGTGCGAGATCGATCTGCGAGGACAGCCGCGTCAAGCGCTTGCCGCGCCACGCGGGGTCGGGCACGAGGAAAAGTCCCGGGATGCGATAGCTGGGGGCCGGGATCTCCTCGGCGCCGTAGACACGCGCGCCGTGGTCCCCCTCGATCAGGACGAGCGTGTGATCCAAGAGCCCCGCGGCCTTCGCTTCGTCGAGGTAGTGCGCCAGCGCCCAGTCGGCATACGCGACGCCGGCCTCGCGGCAGCGCGTGTGGGCGGGCCAGGCCGTGCCCCTCTCGGGCACGTCGAACGGGCGGTGGTTGCTGACCGTCAGCGCGGTCAGGAAGAGGCGCTTCCCCTCGGCGGCCGCACGCTTCTGCCTCTCGAGGACCTTCGCGAAGATCCACTCGTCCGCCACCCCCCAGATCGTGCTGAAGGCATTCTTCGGGTACGCGTCGCGCTCGATGAACTCGCCGAAGCCGTTGTCGGGGAAGAACGGCTTCATGCCGTCGAAGCGCCCCCATCCTCCGTAGACGAACGCCGTGTCGTAACCCTCCCGGAGGAAGACCTCGGCGAGCGTGGCCACGCCGGACGGGTTCCTCCGCTTGAGGACCGCCTCGCCGGGAAGCGGGACGAGCGAGCAGAGCGTGCCCTCCAGACCTCGCACGGTGCGCGTGCCGGTCGAGGTCAGGTTCGTGAGCAGCACCCCGTCGCGGCTCCATCGATCGAATCCCGGGGACGTCCGCCGCTCGGGATGACCGAGGACGCCGATGAACTCGCTCCCGAAGCTCTCCTCGACGATGACCACGACGTCCCACGGACGGGGGCGCGCTTTCGGGGACGGTCCGCGCCGAAGCTGGTACGTGGCGCTGTCGGCCTCGGCGGGGGATACCGGGGGCAATCCCAGCACCCCGGCGGCGCGCCGGCGGGCGAGGCCGCGCGGGAGGGCCCTGTAGTAGAGGTCGTACTCGAGGCGCCCCGTGCGGAACGCGTGGACCAGCCGGTCGAGCCCGTTCTGGCCGATCTCGCCGAGGACGCGGTCGGAGCCGGGCTCCCCCGGAAGTACCTCGAGAAGCAGGCCCGCCGCCGCGGCGGTCGCGAGCACGAGGGCGATCCCGCGTCCTCGAGCGCGCAGCGGCCGGGGCGGGAACGTCGCGCCGCGCGTGAGACGGACGCCCGCCCAGCCCGCCGCGGCGCCGGCCGCTGCTGCGGCGGCGATGAACGCGACGACGTGGTAGCTCTCCCAGATGTTGCCGAGCACCTCGCCCGGACGGAGGAGGTAGTCGAGGGCGATGTGGTTGAACCGGGCGTCGAACTCGGCGAAGAAGAACCACTCGACGCAGGCGCCGAAGAGCATGCCGGCGGACGCCGCGCCGAGGAGCGCGCCGCGAAGCGCCGGGCGCTCGAGCGCGCGCAGGCGCATGGCCGCAAGCGCGAGCGCGAGCGGGACGAGCGCGAGCACCCCGACGAGCGCGTCGAACGCGGTCCCCGTGGCGAGCACGCGCGCGAGCGCGCCCAACGTACGGGGGTGCGTGGCGAATCCGAAGAACAAGACGAGCCGCAGCGCCGCTCCCACCGCGAGCGAGGCGACGAGCAGCAGGCCGAGGATCCTCCGCCGGCCGGTCAAAACGTCTCGCCGGTGGAGATCAGGAACTGCGGATGGAGCTTGCCGCTGGCGTCATCGAGGGGCATCGCGAGATCGATCCGGACGACGTTGGCGTGCGCCGAGCGCGTCTGCCCGATCCGCAGCCCGATCCCGATGTCCTTGAGGACGCCCAGGTGGGCGGCGGGATCGGCGGACTCGCCCCGCACCTTCCCGACGTCGGCGTACACGGCGGCGCCGAGGCGGACGAGGTGGGCGATCTCGCGATCGAGGAAAAAGCGCTGCTCGACCGTGAGCAGATAGGAGCGCTCGCCCGCGGCATAGCGCAGCGGGTAGCCCCGGAGGCCGTTGTCTCCACCCAGGAGAAGCTGGTGGTCGGCATCGAGCTGGTCGGCCGCGCTCCCCGACAGCGCGACGAGAAAGAGCCGGTTCTCGCCGTCCCTGCGGTAGTACCGGACCGCGGCCTGGGCCAGGGCGTCCTCGACCCCGTCGGCGCCGATCCGCCCGGACACTCCCGAGGTCAGGGTGACGATCTGCCGCGCACCGGGGGAGAAGCCCGCCGTGTAGGCGACGTTCCCGATCGCCGCGCTGCGATCGGCGCCGAAGGCCGGGGCGCACCATCCCAGCCGGACCCGCAGCTCGTTGCCGAGGTTGATGTCCTCCGTGCGTCCGAGCTTGTCCATGTCTTTCGCGGTGATGTAGCCGTCGCCGACCATCTCGAGGCCGACCCAGGGATAGGCGAGGGTGCGGTCCTCGGGGAGAACGGTCGTCGCGCCCGGCGCGGTGAGCGGGTCGAAGAGGGAGCGGTCGAAGGTCGCCCCGCCCAGAATGCGCGTGGCGTGGCGCGCGGACGTGCCCACCGCGCGTCCCACGTACGCCTCGGCGAATGTGCGTTGCTCGCGAAACTCGCTCGTGACCTCGCCCAGCGCGTACAGCGGGTCGGTGCGGTCGTTCGTCTCGGCCCGGGCGCCGAGAGCCCAGCGCTCGCGCAGACGCCAGAAGGGGCGCTCGATTCCGAACGCCGCGGCCGACCCGTCGCTGTTGTCCGCGTAGGCGATGTCGAGCCGCGCGTGGGTACCGGCAAGCGCCGGATCGAGCAGCGAGACGAGCGTGCCCGAGCGGTCGATCCCCGAGATGTACTCCAGCTTGACGCTCTTGCCGAAGCCGAGGAAGTTCGCGTCGTGGAGGCCGAAGTGATAGCGGTTGACGCCTCCGGACCGGCCGAACCCTAGGCCCGGCCGCAGCGTCCACACGTCGCGCGTGACGACCTCGACGTCCACCGCGTGGCCGTCGTAGCGCACGGGCCGGATCTGGGCGTCGTAGAGGTAGCCGTTGTGGCGGAGGTGGCGCGCGGACTCGTCGAGGACGCGGCGCGAGTAGCGGTCTCCTTCGGTGAAGGTGAGTTGGCGGCGAATCACACCCTCTTTGGTCGTGACGTGCAGCTTGTTCGCCGCCCGGAAGATCGCTTTGTTCTCCTTCGGGTCGTCGGTGTCGAAGATCGAGCGGCGTCGGATCTCGATCGCCCCGATGACCGCGCCATCGGCCTCGAGCGTCGCATCGTCGGGGACGGCCGGCGGTGCCTCGGGCTCGGCGGCCACCACGCTGGCCGCCGCGACCAGCAGGGGAACCGCAATCCGCAAAGCGGCGAGCCTCGACATGAAACGAGCCTAGGGTTCCGACCTGAACGCGAGCCGAACGCGGCGCGCGCTGGCGCGCTATCCTCGGCCGGTGCGCATCCTGGTGGTGGAGGACCAACGCGAGGTCCGGGCCTTCGTCCTGGAGACCCTGGAAGCCGCGGGCTTCGCGGTGGAGGGCGTGGGAACGTGCGAGGCGGCCAACCGCCGCCTTCTTGACGGCGGCGTCGCGGGCGTCGTCCTGGACTGGATGCTCCCGGACCGCCCGGGGGTGCAGCTCTGCCGGGAGATGCGCCTGCGGCGGGACGCGACCCCCGTGCTCATGCTCACCGCGCGTGGCGACGTCGAGGACCGCGTCGCGGGGCTCGAGGCCGGCGCGGACGACTACCTCAAGAAGCCGTTCGCCGCGGCCGAGCTGCGCGCCCGCGTGCGGGCGCTCGTGCGCCGCGGGCCGCGGCTCACCGATTCCGTCGTCCGGATCGGGCCGGTCGAGATCCTTCCGGCGAGCCGCGAGGTGACTTCCGGCGGGCGGGAGGTTCCGCTGACGACGCGCGAGTTCGACATCCTCGAGACGCTGGCCCGCCAGCGGGGACGCGTCCTGTCCCGCGCGCAGCTCCTCCTCGCAATCTGGGGGAGCGACGACGAGGCCGCGGTGGGAAGCCTCGAGGTGCTCATGGGCCGGCTGCGGCGCAAGCTCACCGCCGCCGGTGCCCCCGACGTCATCCGGACGGTGCGCGGCGTCGGCTACGCCCTTCGCGAGGCGCCGTGAGACGCCCCACGCTGCTCGGCCAGCTCACGAACGCGCATGCGGCCGTCGTCGCAGGCACGTGCGCGTTCCTCGTGCTGGCGACGATGGCGGCGAGCGCGTTCCTGCTCCGTGCCGCGCAGGACCGCACCGTGGAGGCGACCGCAGGCGAGGTCATCAATGGGATCGTCGTCGAGTCGCGCGAGAACGGTCTCGCCATCCGCGCCGCGGCGGACGAGTACTTCGCCGAGACCCGCCTCGAGGGGTTCCGCTTCGAGCTCCTCGATCGCGCGGGGACGATCGTCGCGTCCCGAGGGGAGGTCCAGGGATGGGACCCCGAAGGCGCCGTGGTCGGGGTCGGCGGTCACGCGATGCGACCGAGCTCGGATCGCCCCGGCGGACGGGCCCTGGAGCGGTTTCGCGCGTGCGCCGTGTGGTGCGGGCCCGACCACGTGCTCCGCGTGATCACGCTCGACGTCTTGCACGGACAGGCGGTACGCCGCGCGGCGGGGGTGCTCCTCGCCGCGCTCCCGCTGGCGGCCTTCGCCGGTATGGCCGTCGGGCGCGTCCTTTTCCGCCGGCGGCTCGCGACCCTGGGCCGCCTGGAGTCCGCCGTCGCGCGATCCGAGGCGGATGCGGGCGTATCGATCGACCTGCCTGCCGGCACCCGGGAGATCGCGACGCTCCAGGGGGCCTTCAACGGCCTCCTCGCGCGGCTGGGCGAAGCGCTCTCGCGGGAGCGACGGTTCGCGCAGGAGGCGGCCCACGAGCTGCGCACGCCGCTGGCCACTCTGCGCGCGCGACTGGAGCCGATCGCCACGAAGGCGCCCGCGTCCGACGCCGGCATCCGGGCCGCCGCGGCTCTCGCGGACGTGGACGCGCTCGACCGTCTCGTCGACGCGCTCTTGCTGCTGGCGCGGTCCGAGTCCGCGCCGCTCCCGACGACCCCGGTCAACCTGTGCGATCTGGCCCGCGAGGCGGCGCACCGGCGGTTCCTGGCCGACGGAGAGGACTCGCGCTGTCCTGAGGTCGAAGCGCCCGACGAGATCCTCGTCCGCGGCAGCGAGGACCTGCTCGGCCGCGCCATCTCGAACCTCGTGGACAACGCACGCAAGTTCGGAGGGCCGCGGGCGCGGATCGTGATCCGCGTACGGGACGCCGGGGAGCGCGCGACGGTCTCCGTGGCGGACGACGGGCCGGGGATCACCCCGGCCGATGCGGAGCATGTTTTCGAGAGGTTCTACCGCGCGGCCGGAACGCGGGCGGCCGTGGACGGCGCGGGGCTCGGTCTTGCGGTGGTTCGAGCGATCGCCACCCGCCACCACGGCACGATCGGCGTCCAGGCGTCCGATCTCGGAGGGGCGGAGCTCCTCCTCGAGCTGCCGTCGCTCCGCTAGGCGTCGCCCCGTGGCTTGGTACCGGTCTTCGGCTGCGTCGTGATCTCGATCCGGCGCGAGCCCTCGCCGACGTCGTGGAGGCGCACGAGAACCGCGTCGCGCCTCAGGTAGGGCGGGAGGCGCTCGCCCCACTCGACGAGGACGACGCCGCCCGCGGCGAGGATCTCCTCGATCCCGAGGCCGCCGACCTCCTCCTCCGGGCTCTCGAGGCGGTACAGGTCGACGTGGAACAGCGGGAGGCGTCCGCCGCGATACTCGTGCACGAGCGTGAACGAGGGGGACGACACCTCGTCGGGCGGAATGCCGAGGCCGACCGCGACGCCGCGCGCGAACACCGTCTTTCCGTGCCCGAGGTCCCCCTCGAGGAGCAGGAGCTCGCCGCCCTTGAGCGCGCGGCCGATGCCGCGGCCCATCTCGACCGTTTCGTCCTCGCTCAGCGAGAAGACCGTGTGGGCCGCCCCGTCTTGAGACGCGAGAGGTCGTCCCGTCTTGGCGGCCTTGTCCTTCGCGCGCCTGGTATCCACGCTGCCCCCTACCCTGCGAGCTCCCGCCAAACGAGCGGAAGAGCGTCGATCAGGTCCCCGGCGATCATCCCCTCGACGCCCCGCGATGCGACCGCCGCGTCGCCGGCGCCGCCATGAACGTAGGTCGCCAGGCGCGCCGCGTCGAACGGGGCCATGCCGCGGGCCAGCAGCGCTCCGAGGATCCCGGTGAGCGCGTCGCCGGTTCCCCCCGTCGCCATGCCGGGGTTGCCTGTCGAGTTCACGGCGAGTCGGCCGCTCGGGGACGCGACCACGCTCATCCGTCCTTTGAGGACGACCACGGCCCCGGTGGCGGCGGCGAGCCGGCGCGCCGACCCCAGCCGGTCCGCTTGGATCGAGGACGACGTGGTGCGGAGCAGCCGGGCCGCCTCCCCGGGGTGCGGGGTGAGGACGAGACGCGCCTTCCGTCCCGCGCGGAGCTTGGGGCCGGATGCGAAGGCATTCAGCGCATCGGCGTCGAGCACGA
>Ga0137436_1000603_pt1 | contig 10410 bp, 8 predicted proteins | sample EasRivERMGT119_2_FD_102328 | JGI IMG/M metagenome (GOLD analysis project Ga0137436, IMG submission 102328) | Soil microbial communities from meander-bound floodplain in the East River, Colorado, USA - East River MetaG ERMGT119_2 | ecosystem: Environmental > Terrestrial > Soil > Floodplain ...
GCCTGCATCTGTTGGCCATGGAGTCCAGGCCGCTCGGGTTCGGTGAGCTCGCCCGCTGGCGGTATCAGTACGGCGTGTCACTCGCGCGCCTGCGGCACGCCGACGCGGCCGCTCAGTTCCGCGCCGCGCTGCAGGCAACCGGGTTCGAGTGGGTGCACGGGCGCGCGCATCTCGAACTGGGCAAGCTGGCAATGCGGTCCGGCCAGGCGGTTGAGGCCACGAACGAATTCCGAACCGCCCTTCGCATGTGCGACGCCAGTGACGACACGATTTGTGTGACTGAGTCGAAGGCACTTCTGAGGAGCAAATGAGATGACACGTTCCGAGCGCCGCCGCCTGCTTGCTGTCAGCTTCGCGTTCTTCACCGCTGCGATCGCCTGGGCCTTGCTCACGAGCGCGCTTCAGCGTTTATGATCGGCTCGTGGCCACCCCGCTTCGGATCGATCCCGAGCAGCGCTTCGCGTGCTCACAATGCGGCCGCTGTTGCCACCGCTTCGACGTCGTCGTGTCGTCAGCGGAGATCGACCTCTACAAACGTCGCAACGCAACCGCGTGGTTTCGCGAGGCTGATGGAGCCGAGGGCGGCGAGCGGGATCCGTTCGAGCCGATTCCGGGGATGCCCGCTCTCCAGCGCATTCGCAAGCGCGCCGATGGCGCCTGCGGATTCCTTTCCGCTGACAGCCGCTGCCGGATCCACGAGGAGCTCGGCGCGGCGAAGAAGCCGCTGACCTGCCGCTTGTTCCCGTACGCCTTTCATACCGCCGCCGACGGCGTCGTGGTCACCGCCAGTTTCGGCTGCCCCACCATTGTCGCGAATGAAGGTCCGCTGATCGGGACCGGTGAGCCGCTAGCGGCCATCGAATCGCTGCGCAAGGAATGGTTCGCGATCCATCCGCCATTGACGGCGCCGCTGCAGCTCGTGCACGGGCGCAAGATGGAGACGCGGGCGTTGCTACAAATCCGCCGGAGCCTGCTGGCGATGTTGAATCGCGACGGCGAAGACATCCGCGACAACATCCGCCGCATTGCCGCGGCGCTCGACGACCTCACGCGCAGCCGGGTGCTGGCGCTCAGCGATGCGGACTTCGCCGAGTACGTCTCGCTGACGTTGCCGCATGCAGCGTCACAGAAAGACGCACCACCCGCGCGCGCGGCCGGCTGGATCGCGCGCCTGCTGCAATACGGTTTCCTCTACACCGTCACCGCGATCCGCGCCGATCTCGAACATCCCGGACAATCCCGCTGGCGATTGCGCATGCTCCGGCTGCAGCTGCTCGCGCACTTCCATGGACTCGCGCCCGGACTGGAACGCGTCAGAGTGAAGGCGCTGAAGCGCCGGCACGTCGACATCAACGATCCGGAGGTCCGGCCGATCGTCTTCCACTACCTGCGGTCGTCGCTGGAAACACTCGGCGCACATCGCCGTCCGATCCTCGACGAGCTGTCGATCGCGGTCTCGTATCTCAATGCCGCCAGCGCGCTCGCCGCGATGAATGCGGATGCGGCGGGCAAGGATGTCGACCGCGCGATCTTCAGCGAAGCGTTGCTGGAGGCGTCGGACGTCTCTCACGCGCGCAACGCATTGCTGGATTGGATATTGAATCGCTTCAGCGGCGGGACGGAAGCGCTTGCTTATCTTTCACGCTAATGTTCTTCACCAAGGTTCTGCACAAACGTTCTTTACGAAGGTTCTACACGAGGGTTCATTTAGAACCTTCGTCCAGAACCCCCGTGAAGAACCTCCGTACAGAACCGTCGTGCAGAACGGTTGTTAGAACGAGAAGCGTCCCGTGATCTGCATCGTCCTCGAGTAGTTGCCCTGCGATTCGACCTTGCCGAAGCTGGTGGTGTTGCCGTAGGCCACGCTGGTCATCGCCGCATACCACGGGTTGTCGAACAGGTTGATGATCTCGAGCCGCAGCGTGGCGCGCTTGCCGCCGCCAAAGCGGATGTCCTTGTTGATCGCCATGTCCGTCGAGTTCCGCCACGGCGAGTACGCGCCCGGCAGGATGCGCGGCGCGTTGCCGAACGTGCCTGCCGGCGCGGTGGAGAATGCGGCTTCGTTGAGGTAGCGGTCGTCGGCCGGATTGGCGCGCAGCCGATCCGTGATGTCGCCCAGCACGAACTCCTGTCCAGGCACGATGTTCGGCCGCTGCGCGGCGCCGAGCAGGTTGGTGTTGTTGGCGCTCTGGCTGACGCCAATCGGGAAGCCGCTCTGCATCTGGATCACCGCGGAGATCGTCCAGTTGCCGAGGATGGCATTGGCGACCTTGTTCTCGTTGAAGAAGCGGCGCCCTTCGCCGAACGGCAGCTGCACGCTCGGGGTCATCGCCACCTTGTGCGGCGAGTCGATCAGGCTGCGTCCGTACTCGACGTCGGGATTGAAGTAGCTCGACCCTTCGATGAAGGAGTAGTGATTCAGCAGGCCCGGCGCGCTGGTGTAGTAGTTGCCCTGGCCGAACTGGTTGTCCTGGAGGCGGCTATAGGTGTAGCTGAAGCTGCCGCTCCACCACGTCATACGCTTGCGGATCTGAATCACGCCGGCGTGGTACTGGGACTTGCCGAGGTTGGTTTCTTGCTGGCTGACGTCGAGGAATTGCGGGAACGGGCGCAGCAGCTGGTTGCGCTCGATCGTCGCGCGCGACGCAAACGTGCCGGCGTTCGGGTTGCCGAAGAACGGGTTCGGCACCGTCTGCGTCAAGGCGCTGCCGAGCGGCAGGTACTTCGGATCGACCTGGTTGATGTTGACGTTGCCGCTGACCGTAAGGCGGCGTCCAGTGGATCCGATATACGCGACGCTGCCGCTCAGGTTGCCGACCAGCTCGCGCTGCACGTCGATCGAGTACTGGTGCACGTACGGCGCGGTCTTGTTGGGATCGACGAAGCTGACGTCGGAGCTGACGCCGGACAGCAGACCGCGCGAGTTGCCGGAGACCGGAATCAGCCCCGACGGGAACGGATCGACGATGTTGATGGCCGGGATGTTCGTGGGCTGCGCCATGTTGGTCGTCGACGAATAGCCGACCGAGTTGTTCGCGCCGTACGCCCACGGCGCCCAGAACAGCCCATAGCCGGCGCGGACGACGGTCTTGTCGTTCATGCTGTAGGCCGTGCCGACGCGCGGCGAGAACTTGATCGCGGGCGGGTTGCCGGTCGTTTCCTTCGCGCCGTTCTGGCCGGCGTAGATCAAGCCGCCCGTCACCTGGCGCGCCGGCGTGCCGGCGATCGGATCGGCTGGAATCGTCACGTTGAGCGGGCTGATCGCGGCCTTGTCGAATCCGACCACGAGCTTGTTGTCGGCTTCGGCCAGGCCGCTCTCTTTTTCGAGGCGAACGCCCCAGTTGAGGGTCAGTTTGTCGCTGACGCGCCAGTCGTCCTGGAAGTAGGCGCTGTAGTACTTCACGAAGTTGTTGACCGGGGTGTTCTGCGGGAACGAGCCTGACGACGGCACGCCGAGCATCAGGTCGGCGATCGAGTTGCGCACGTTCGAGGTCTGAGTGGCGGCGGTGAACTGCCCGTTGAACGTGAACGAGCCCGACGAGGCACCGAAGCTCTCCGCCTTGACGCCGAGGAGGCGATAGTCGGCGCCGAGCTTGTAGCTATGGCCGCCGATCAACTTCGTGATCGTGCCGTTGCCGCCATAGGTGTAGTAGTTGCGGTTGTTGACGCCGGTAAAACCCGTTCCCTGGTAGCCCGTCGTCGTGACCGACGGGAATTTCTTCACCGGCATCGCGCTCACGAAGCTCGGTACGAATCCGAGGGTCGCCGGATCAAAATCGTACGGCAGGCTGTTGTCGTCCTCGAATGTGTTCATGCCGAAGCGCAATGTCGCCACGGTGTTCGAGTTGACGATGTAGGTGTTGTTGAGCACCAACACATTGATGGCGCGATCGAGCTGGTAGCTCGGATACGCGTACGGCGCATCGGGGAAGAAGTTGCGATTCGGCTCCGACGAATTCTGGTACAGGTAGACGCCGCTCAGCCCGATGTTGTCCGTGAAATGGTGATCGAGTTTCAGCGAGCCCTGCTGCGCCGCATCGTCGATGACGTCCTGCGCCGGCAGCTGGCCGGCACCGGTGGCGAGAACCGTCGCGGGCATCGGAATCGCCTTCAAGTACTCACGCGCCCACGAGCTGATGCGGTTCTGCGGGATGATGTTGTTCGGGAACGGCTGCCGGTTGCCGGCGGCGTCGGTCGTCAGCGGGTCGTAGATTGGAATCTGCCGGCCCTGCGCATCGGCGTAGCTGCTGAAGTCGCCGTTGCGGAAGGCTTGCGTTGGCACGTTCATCACTGCGTTCTGCGACAGACCATCGCGATAGCCTTCCCCAGCGACCCAGAAGAACGTCTTGTTGTGGACGACGGGACCGCCAAAGCCGCCGCCGGCCGCGCGCCAGAACTGCGGCGCGTTCTCGATGTTGCGGATCTGGTTGAAGAACAGCGGGCCGATCAGCCCGTTGGGACGGTTCTGGAAGAAAGCCGAGCCGCGCCATGAATTCGCGCCGGACTTCGCCGTGGTGTTGAGGACGCCGCCGCCGGTGCGGCCCATCTCGGCGTCGTAGGTGTGGACCTGGATGCGCACGTCTTCGACCATCTCGCCACTCGGATTCGTCGCCGAGCGATTCTGCAGGTCGGTGACCGGGAAGCCGTCGAGCAGGTAGTTGTTCGAGCGGACGCCGCCGCCGCCGAGCGAGATCGCCGACGCGCCGGTCTGATCCTGCATGCGGTTCCAGTGCGTGTCGCCGCTGCTCTGCACCGTCGGCACGGTCACCGCCATCAGGAACACGTTGCGGCCGATGCTCGGCAGGTTTTCGATGGTCTTCGAATCAAGCACCTCGGCGTGCGACGCATTGGACGTCTCGATCAGCGGCGCGTCGGCCGTCACGGTGATCGATTCCTCGACGGTGCCAACTTCGAGGGTGATGTCGAGCGTCACGAACTGCTGCGTGCCGATGCGGATGCCGCGCCGGTCGAACGTCCTGAACCCCTGCACCGCGGCCTTGACGGTGTAGCTCGACGGATCCAGCGCCGGGAACGAGTACTCGCCCGAGGCGTTGGAGACCGTATCGCGCGTGACGCCGTTGGCCTCGTTGATCAGCGTGATCGTGACACCGGGGATGACACCCTGCGTGTCCTTCACTGATCCGCGCATGCCGCCCTGGAACGACTGTGCCAACGCCAACCCGGCCGTAAACCAGAGCACGCCGACGCCGACGATGGTTTGTGCGAGAAGCTGCCGAGTAATCCGCATACCGTCCTCCTCAAGGCAAAACACACGAGAAACGACTGCGATGACCGCTGAATGTTTGGCCGAACGTTACGCCGATCCCTGGAGCGATGCAAGGACGATTTGCACTCTCGGACGCCTCGCATTTCGAGTAGACTTTCGAGCGGTTTAGCGACCTCGCTCGAGGCGCAATTGGCCAAATGGGGAAAGAGGAAGCAATGAAAAAGCTAGCAATCAGTGGGCTCGTGGTCCTCGTCGCGCTGGTCGCGACCGGATCGCGGCTGCCGGCACAGACCAAGGCCACCGTCACCAACGTGGCGACGATTCCGCACGAAGCCGTGCCGAACTTCTTCAAGAACCCGCCGGGCATCTACACCGGCGAGAACATGGGCATCTCGACCAACTCGAAGGGGAACATCTACATCTTCCACCGCGCCAACGAGACGCGGCTCTTCGAATACGATCCGACCGGCAAGTTCATTCGCGAGATTGGCCGCGGCATTTACAGCCACGCCTTTGCGCATTCGGTGCGCGTCGACGCCCAGGACAACATCTGGACGGTCGATGAAGGCACCGACATGCTCACCAAGTTCAGCCCTGACGGCAGGGTGCTGATGACGATCGGCCGCCGTGAAGATCCCGTGAACATGCTCAGCAACATGCCGGGCGGAGGCCGCTTCCACGGCCGCAACGCGAAGTACCGCTTCGGCCGCGAGACCGATGTCGCGTTCGATCAGCAGGGCAACATCTTCGTCTCCGACGGCTACTTCGACGCCCGCGTCGTGAAGTACGACAAGAACGGCCGCTTCGTGAAGGCGGTCGGCAAGCAGGGGCGCGCCAATCTCGAGTTCAACACGCCGCACTCGATCGCCACTGACTTCCAGGGCAACGTCTACGTCGGCGATCGCGGCAACGCCCGCGTCCAGGTGCTCGACAACGATCTCAATTGGAAGCGGAATTTCGACGGCATGGGCAATCCATGGGCGGTGTGCGTATCGGGCGGTCCCGGTCCGAAGAACCCCGGCAAGCAGTATCTCTACATCTCGAACTCATGGCAGGACAGCGCGCCGGCCGCCGGCGCCGAGATCACCGGCGAGGTCTATAAGGTCGACATCGACTCCGGTGCCATCGTTGGTAAGTTCGGCCGGGCCGGCAAGGCGGTCGGCGAGTTCGCGACGATTCACCAGATGGATTGCCGCGACCCCGACGTGATCTTCACCGCCGAAATCAACGACTGGCGCTCGCAGAAGATTCTGCTCAAGCCGTCGACGATGAAGACCTCGAGCCAGCAGTAAAGGGAGCCATCATGAAAAGCATCGCACGCATTGTAGGCACCCTCTGCACCTTAGGCACCTTAGGCACCTTAGGCACCCTGGTTTTTGCGCAAGCAGGTGTTACGGAGATCAGCTACTCCGCCGTCGATGTCCTGAAAACGCCAAAGGATGTGTATGTCGGCGAAGTGGCCGGCGTCGGTGCGAATTCGAAGGGCGAGATCTACGTCTACACGCGCACCGGACATCCGTACGCGACGCTCGGCGACAATCGCACCTTCTCGCACGGCGGCTCCCGCCTGTTCATCTTCGATCGCTCGGGCAACTTCGTGCGCGAATGGGGCCAGGACGTCTACGGCTTCAACGCCGCGATCGGCCTGCGCGTCGATCCGCAGGACAACATCTGGACGATCGACGTCGCGGCGAACCAGGTCGTGAAGTTCAATGCCGATGGCAGCATCGGCCTCGTGCTCGGACGTAAGCCGGAAACGATTAGCGTGCGTCCGAACGCGCCCCCGGGTGGCGGCGGAGGTGGCGGTGCTGGCGGGGGGGGCGGCGCAGCTGCTGGTGGCGGAGCCGGAGCTGGTGCGGGTGCGGGCGGTGGCGCCCCGGCCGGTGCCGGCGCCGGTGGTGGCGGCGGATTCGGCGGCGGTCAGGGTGCCGGCCGCGCGCCGGGCTCCGGCATTCCCGGATCGGGCTTCTCGCGTCCGACCGATGTGGCATGGGACAAGGCCGGCAACATCTACGTCGCCGACGGCATCGGCACGAACAATCGCGTCGCGAAGCTCGACAAGGACGGCAGGTTCATCACGCATTGGGGATCGACCGGCACGGGCCAGGGCCAATTCACCGGCGTGAAGTCGATCGCCGTCTCGAACGCCGGCGACGTCTACGTCGCCGACGCCGGCAACAAGCGCATCCAGGTCTTCGACGGTGACGGCAAGTTCAAGTCGGAGTTCGGCAACGTCGGCACGCCGCTGACGATGTGCATGACGCGCGGCGCGACGCAGTATCTCTTCATCTCGCACGCCGGCGACGAGGACGGCATGGAAGACGCCGCCATCTACAAGACGACGCTCGACGGCAAGGTGGTCGGGAAGTTCGGCAGCGCCGGCAAGCAGATCAAGGAGTTCGGCCTGGCGAACTCGATCGACTGCCGCAACGAAAATGAACTGCTGATCGGCGAGATGACGAACTGGAGAGTGCAGCGGGTCTCGCTGAAGTAATTATTCGGAGAGCTCGATTGAGATCGAGTTGAAGAACACGTCGGCGATGCGCCTGTATCCGGCTTCGGTCGGATGCAGGCCATCGACGCCGATCACGGCCAGTGCCTCGGGCAACAACGTGGTGTAGAGATCGACGAACACCGCGCCCTCCTCCACCGACATCTGCCGCAGCTTCGCGTTATACGACTCGAGCAGCGCCACGTTCTGCGATCGCAGGCGGCCGGCGACGGTCGGCACCATCGAGCCGACGAAGACGGGCAGGTTCTGCGCCTTCGCGGTTCTCACCATGCCGCGAATCAGGCTCGTCGGCACGTCCGTGCCGTCACCGCCAAGGTTGTTGAGGCCGTGCATGATGATCACGGCCTCGGGACCGTTTTCCGACAGCGCGGTCCCGAATCGCAGTGCGGCAGTGAACAGGTTTTCCCCGGCGACCCCGGCGTTGATCACGCGAATCGCCGACGCCTGCGAGGCGTAGCGTGATGCGAGCTGCGATTGCAGCTGCGAGGGATACGACGCCGCGGGTACGATGATGTGTTTTGAAATCGGTCCGGGAGTGGCGCCGATCGGCGCTGTCACTTCACCCGCGGTGAGGCTGTCGCCGAATGCCAGGAATCGCGTGCGAGACAGGCGCGCAGTGCGGCCGGCGCTGACCGCCCCCCCGGTCGTCGGCCCTGACGGCGAGCCGCCGCACGCGACAGCGATCACCGCGGTGCCGACGGCCAACAGCACTCGCCTGGGCATGGAAGCGGCGAAATGATAGCGCCGCCTCGGCAGTTGCCAGATTTATCTACAGGAAAATGCCCGTGTCAGCGCTCTTCTAACTGGGTACGAATCGCTGCGAAGAAGAGATCTGCGATCTTCCGATAACCGGCCTCGGCAGGATGCAGGCCGTCGCTGCCGATCAGCGTCGCGGCGTCGGGCAGCATCGGGTTGTAAAGATCGACGTAAGTCACGCCCTCCTGCGTCGACATGATCTGCAGCACGTTGTTGTAAGCCAGCGACTCGCTCGGCGGCGTCGTCGCTCTCGGGCGTCCGGCGACCTGCGGGATCATCGAGCCGACGAACACGCGCGCGCCGCCGTTCTTCGCGGTCTGCACCATGATGCGCATCAGGCCCGTGGAAATGTCGGGACCGACCTGCGGCAACCCGTTCGCGCCTTCCATCAGCAGCACGACCTCGGGACGGCTCGCCTCGAACACGCCCGGGAACCGCTGAACGCCGTCGAGAATCCGTTCGCTGGCTTCGCCGCTGTTCTGAACGCTGATCGCCACGCCCTGCGACGTATAGGTCGAACGCAGTTGTGATTGAAGGACGGTTGGGTACGACGCCGTCGGCACGAGGATCAGTTTGTGGATGCCTGACGGCGACGACGAGACCGGATTGGTTACTTCGCCCGCGGTGAAACTATCGCCGAAGGCGAGGAATCGCGTGCGCGAGATGCGCGGCGGTTGTGGAGTCGGTCCCGTCGGGCCGCTACCGCCGCAGGCGGCGGCAAAAACGGTACACGCGAGTGCAAGAAGTACAAACTTACGTGGCATTCAGTAGATGGACTGATCATATCAGCTACTTCACCAACGCGAAGCGGTCGATCGTCAATCGGCCGGCAGCCTTGTCTTGTGGCGCAAACGCGATGAATCTCACGTCGCTCACGTCGATCGGCGAGCCCTTTTTCGCGTCGGGCGGCTGAAAATACGGATTTGGACGCACGGTGTCGAACGGAATTCGTACCTGCTCCCAGTCCCCGCCTTTCAGATCGGTCCACGACGTGTAGACCACGCGATGGCGATCGATGAAGGACACCGAGATGCGCGACGGCTGCGCGGACTTGATTCGAAACGCGATCGCGCGGCCACCGCTCCAGTCGGTGGCCTGCGCGTCGCATTGCACGTCACGTCCTGCGGGATGAGCCACGGCAACGCTATTTTGGAAGAGGTCTTCATTACCCTCGCATTCGATATCATATTGAAGTGACCGGCCTCGTCCCATCTGAAAGACATCACGAGCAGGACCTCGACTCGCTCCGCGCGCGCGTGGCGGAGCTCGAAGCCACTCTGGGCGAGCGCAGCGATCAAGCCGCTCGCACCAGGTCGGAGCTCGACGCGTTTCGCATCAAATACCGTCAGGACGTCGGCCTGCTGCACGAAGAGCTCGATCGCCTGGAGCTCGCGCTCGCCGAAGCCGAGCTCGGCATCCTGACGGAGCGACTCGGTGATGCTCCTTCCGCCGATACAATCCCGAGCGTGCCGGAGCCGCAACCTCGCTACACCACCGACGCGGTTCGCAAACTCTTCCGCGACGTGGCGAAGGCGATTCATCCCGATCTCACGCGGGACGAAGTGGCTCGCGATCGCCGTCACTCGCTGATGATCGAAGCCAACCGCGCCTACGAGCTCGGTGATGAAGAACAGCTGCGCGCGATTCTGCAGAAGTGGGAGCGCAGCCCCGAAGCCGTCGAAGGCACGGACACCGACGCCATGCGATTGCGGATCGTGCGCCGGATCGCGCAGATCGAAGAACAACTCGACATGCTCGCGGGCGCGGTCGCGGCGGTGCAGGACACGTCGTTGTGGAAGTTGAAGGCGATGGTCGACGAGGAAGCCGCCAAGGGCAACGACTTGATCAAGGACATGGTCCGCCGCCTCAAACGCGACATCCTCGTCGCGACCAATCGGCTCGATGCCCTGCGGCC
>Ga0137436_1000604_pt1 | contig 10408 bp, 7 predicted proteins | sample EasRivERMGT119_2_FD_102328 | JGI IMG/M metagenome (GOLD analysis project Ga0137436, IMG submission 102328) | Soil microbial communities from meander-bound floodplain in the East River, Colorado, USA - East River MetaG ERMGT119_2 | ecosystem: Environmental > Terrestrial > Soil > Floodplain ...
CGCCAGGGCATGCAGCTGGGGCGCGATGGGCGGGTGTCGGTGCGCGTCGAGCCCGACGCGATCTGGATCGGCGGACCGTCAGTCACCTGCGTCGACGGAACGATCCGGATCTAGCTACCTAAATGAGAAAAATGGGGTCTGTCCCCATTTTTCTTACTTCAGGATCCGCAGCAGGTTGTGGTGCGAGTCGGTGAACACGGGCAGGTCGGGGCGCAGCTCGATGATCTCCGAGACATCGTCGATCAGCGGGTGCTCGAGCAGCTTCTGGTTGCGCGTGACGATGATCTGGTCGGTCGAGGAGTACCAGTACTCCGGCCCGGCCTCGGCCGAGGGCGAGTCGGAGACGTTGACCGCCTGCATGCCGTGCTCGGCGGCGAGCGCCTTCACCACCGGCAGCAGGTCGATGAAGCGGTTGGTGGCCTGGAACACGATCACGCCGTCGGGCTTGATGTGCCTGACGTAGATCGCCATCGCCTCGCGCGTCACCAGGTGCATCGGGATCGAGTCGCCGGAGAAGGCGTCGATGCCGAGCACGTCGTAGCCGCGCGGCGCCTCGCGCTCGAGCGACAGGCGGCCGTCGCCCATCACCAGCTCGGTGCGCGCCGCGGTGTCGGCCAGGTAGGTGAACTCGCGCCTGGCGACGTCGACCACGCGCGGGCTGATCTCGTAGAACACCAGCGTGTCGCCCGGGCGCATCCAGGCGCCGATCACGCCCGCGCCGAGGCCGATGACGCCGACCTGCAGCGGCTTCTTCGGCGCGATCTCGCGCAGCGCGCGGAAGGTGCGGCCGTAGCCCGAGCCGGGGTTGAAGTAGTCGGCCGGCGTATTGCGGAACGAGTCGCCGAGCAGCTGCCCGCCGTGCATGATGCCGCCGTGGTACATCGAGCGGTAGCCGACCGGGGTGGTGAAGTCGACCGTGCGCACCACGCCGTAGAAGTCGCGCTCCATCACGCGCACGCCGTCGGTGTAGTCCTGCGCGCCGCGCAGGACGAAGAAAGTCGTAGTGGCGGTCACCAGAACGCCGAGCCAGACGAAGGCGCCCTTCATCCGCACGGTGAAGATCGCCGCCAGCACCACCAGCGCGATGCCAAGCTCGAAGTAGCCGGCCAGAGCGAGCGGCGCGGCGATCGCGACCAGAACCGCGCCGGCGGCGCCGCCCAGCGAGAGCATCAGGTAGAAGCGCGTCAGGTGCGCCGGGTCGGGCCGCAGGCGCGCCAGCTCGCCGTGGCACACCATGCAGGCGACGAACATGCCCAGCAGGTAGACCGGCGCGGCGACCTTCAGCTCGAGCGACGGGATGAACCAGGCCATCGCCGGCAGCAGCAGCGCGAGCGCGGCGAGAAACAGCGGCCGCAGGTACCAGCGCGGGTGGTCGAAGGCGAGGATGAAGGTGACCAGGTACAGCGCGAGCGGCAGCACCCAGAGGAAGGGCACGCTGGCGATGTTCTGCGTGATGTGGTTGGTGACCGCAAGCAGCATCACCGAGCCCATGGCCGCCAGCGCGAGCCACAGCAATTGAATGTTCATGGAGGGTTTGCCGGCAGAAACCTTTTGCGGAACGGCCTGTGCCGCGCCGTTGCCGGACATGAAAGCGACGATTGCGCACAGCACGACGAACCCTGCGTACAGCGCCGACCAGGTCCAGCCCAGCGCGCGCAGGTCGAAGTTGGGCTCGAGCAGCAGCGGGAAGCCGAGCAGCGCGAGCAGCGAGGCGAAGTTGGACAGCGCGAACAGGCGGTAGGGCACCGCGACCTGCCAGCGCCGCCAGTACCAGGCCTGCAGCAGCGGCGTGGTGCTCGACAGCAGGAAGTAAGGCAGGCCGATGGTGGCGCCGAGCAGCAGGAGGATGCGCGTGATCGGCTCCTCCTCGCCCTGCGGCTTCCAGCCGGTCGAGGCGAGGATCGGCAGGAACAGCAGCGACGCCGCCAGCAGCGCCGCGTGCAGCATGGCCTGGCGGCGCGCGCCGAGGCGCATCGTCAGGTCGGCGTAGGCGTAGCCGGCGAGCAGCAGGCTCTGGAAAAACACCATGCAGGTAGTCCAGACCCCGGCAGAGCCGCCGAACCAGGGCAGGATCTGCTTGGCGATCACCGGCTGCACCAGGAACAGCAGGAACGACGACAAAAAGATCGTCGCGGCATACGGCAAGGCGAGCAAGATCGGCAGCCGAGCTACTTCAGTACGGATTTGAGCAGCCGTCCCATCTCGGCGGGATTCTTGGTCACCTTGATGCCGCAGGCTTCCATCACCGCCAGCTTCTCCTGCGCCGTGCCCTTGCCGCCCGAGATGATGGCGCCCGCGTGCCCCATGCGCTTGCCCGGCGGCGCGGTCACCCCGGCGATGAATCCCACCACCGGCTTCTTCATGTTCGCTTTCACCCACCGCGCCGCGTCCTCTTCGTCCGAGCCGCCGATCTCGCCGATCATGATCACGGCGTCGGTCTGCGGGTCCTCGTTGAACAGCTTCATAACGTCGAGGTGCTTCATCCCGTTGACCGGGTCGCCGCCGATGCCGACCGCGCTCGACTGGCCGATGCCCAGCTCGGTGAGCTGGCCGACCGCCTCGTAGGTGAGCGTGCCGGAGCGCGACACCACGCCGACGCGCCCCGGCTTGTGGATGTGGCCGGGCATGATGCCGATCTTGATCACCCCGGGGGTGATCACGCCGGGGCAGTTCGGGCCGACCAGCAGGGTGCGCGACTTCTTCTTGCGCATGCGGTCGCGCACCTCGATCAGGTCGCGCACCGGGATGCCCTCGGTGATGCAGATCACCAGGTCGAGGTCGGCTTCCACGGCCTCCCAGATCGCCGATGCGGCGAACGGCGGCGGCACGTAAATCACCGACGTGTTGACGCCTGTTTCCTTTTTGGCTTGTAAAACATTGGCAAAAATGGGGATGCCCTCGAAGCTCTCGCCCGCCTTCTTCGGGTTGACCCCGGCGACGAAAGCCTGCTTGCCGCCGGCGTAGGCGCGGCTGGTCTGCGTGTGGAACATGCCGGTCTTGCCGGTGATGCCCTGCGTCACCACGCGGGTGTTCTTGTCGATGAGGATGCTCATTTCTTCTTCCTGTTGGCCGCTTTCTTCTTCGGCGCGGGCCTGGCCTTCTTCGCCGGCCGGCCTTTCTTCTTCGCCGGCCTGGCTTTCGCCTTGATCGGCGGCTTTCTCTTCGCGGCGATCGAGGCGACCGCCTTTTGTCCCGCCTGCCCCATGTTGTCGGCCGAGATGATCGGCAGGCCCGAGTCCTTCAGGATCTTCTTGCCGAGGTCCTCGTTGGTGCCCTTCATGCGCACCACCAACGGCACGGAAAGTTTTACTTCCCGTGCCGCTGCGACGACGCCGGCGGCGATGGTGTCGCACTTCATGATGCCGCCGAAGATGTTGACCAGGATCGCCTTCACCTTCGGGTTGGAGAGCATGATCTTGAAGGCCGCGGTGACCTTCTCGGCGGTGGCGCCGCCGCCGACGTCGAGGAAGTTGGCCGGCGAGCCGCCGAACAGCTTGACGGTGTCCATCGTCGCCATGGCCAGGCCGGCGCCGTTCACCATGCAGCCGATGTTGCCGTCGAGCGAGATGTAGTTCAGGTCGTACTTCGACGCCTCGATCTCGAGCGGGTCCTCCTCGTCGAGGTCGCGCATCGCCACCACGTCGGGGTGGCGGAACAGCGCGTTGTCGTCGAAATTGAGCTTCGAGTCGAGCGCCACGACCTTGTTGGCCTTGCTGAGAATCAGCGGGTTGATCTCCGCCAGCGAGGCGTCCATCTCCCAGAAGCACTTGTAGAGGTTCTGCAGCAGCTCGGCCGCCTCGGGCAGCGCCGAATCCGGGATGCCGATCTTCTTCGCCACGCCGCGCGCCTCGTCGTCCTTCAGGCCGCTGGCGGGGTCGACGAACACCTTGTGGATCTTCTCCGGCGTGTTGGCGGCGACCGCCTCGATGTCCATGCCGCCCTCGGAAGAGGCCATCAGCACCACGCGCTGCGTGCCGCGGTCGACCACCATGCCGATGTAGAGCTCTCTTGCGATGTCGGCGCCCTCTTCGATCAGCAGCCTGCGCACCTTCTGGCCCTGCGGTCCCGTCTGGTGGGTGATGAGGTTCATCCCCAGGATCTTTTTCGAGAGATCCCTCACCTCATCGAGGCTCCTGGCGAGCTTGACCCCGCCGCCCTTGCCGCGGCCGCCGGCGTGGATCTGCGCCTTCACCACCCAGACCGCGCCGCCCAGCTTCTTCGCCGCCTCAACAGCTTCTTCAACGGAAAAACAGGCAATTCCCCGGGGCGTGGGCAAGCCGAACTTCCTGAAGATCTCTTTTCCCTGGTACTCGTGGATTTTCATTTCGCCTGCTCTTTAGCTCTTAGATCGGAACCATTTTGGGTACAAGCTCTTCACCGTCTCGCTGCCGGTCTCTAGCGCGTGGCACTGGTCGAGCTGGAACGGCCTCCTGCCGTCCTCGCGCTCCTCCCGCTGCTCCCCGGCGAAAGTCTGGATCGCCGCGGTCGGCAGGCCGGCCAGCATCTCGGTGAGGTGCGTGCAGCCCTGCACGCCGCCGAGAAGTTCGCGCGTTTTGCGGCGGAAATCCTTGATCAGGCTCAAGCCGACCAGCCTCTTGTAGGCCGGGCCGATGGTTTCGCAGGCGCCCGGATAGGGCACCGCGTCGGAGGAGGCCACCGCGTCGACGATCTTGAGAGCGCGGTCGATGGTGACGCGCAGCCACATGTCGTGCACCGCCTGGCCGGCGCGCCGTACCCCGGTCTTCAGGTGGAAGTCGTGGCTCTTGACGTCGGTGAGGTGCGCCTCGATGTCCCACAGGCCGTCGGCGCGCTTGTAGCCCTCGTAGCGCACGCGGCGCGTGTGGGTGAGCTCGCGCTCGACCTCGGTGACCGGCAACGGCATAAGGCGCGGATTCTATTCGAACTCGGGCTCATGCCGGGCGCGTTTGTGCCTGCTTGGCGAGCAACGGCGCGAGCGTCTCGCGCAGTTGCTCGATGGTGGTCGGCTTGCTCAGGACGCCGCTGCAGCCCTCGCGCATCGCGCGCTGCACTTCGGGGCCCTCGTGGTGCGCCGTGAACGCGATGATCGGCTTGGCATAGCCGCGCTCGCGCAGCACGCGCACCGCTTCGTAGCCGTCCATCAGCGGCATCTCCATGTCCATCAGCACGGCGTCGAAGTCCGCGGCGAGCGCCGCCTCGACCGCGTCGAGGCCGTTGCCGACCAGCCGGCAGTCGGTCTGCAGAGCGCGCATCCAGGCCTCGAGCAGGTCGCGCATCGACACGCTGTCCTCGGCGATCAGCAGCCTGCCGCCGAGCGGCTCGACCGGGTCCGGCGGCCAGGCCTGCCCGCGCCGCGCCGGCGCCGGGGCGGCGAGCGGCGCCTTGATGCGCACTTCGAAGGTGGTGCCGCCGTCGGGGATCGAGGCGACGCGGATCGAGCCGCCCATCAGCTCGACCAGCTTGCGCGTGATGGTCAGGCCCAGACCGGTTCCGGCGACGCGCCCGCCGGCGGCGCGCTGGTAGGCCTCGAATACGCGCGCCAGGCTGTCGGCGGGAATGCCGATCCCGGTGTCGCGCACCGTGAGGAGCAGCTCGCCCGCCTGCCATTGCACCTCCACCGCCACGGTGCCGTGCTCGGTGAACTTGATCGCGTTGCCGAGCAGGTTCATCAGCACCTGGCGCAGGCGGAAGGCGTCGAAGACCAGCGTGAGCGGCAGCCATCCGGCGATGCTCAGCTTGAGGGCGAGCCCCTTTTGCTCGGCCATCAGGCGCATGGTGGCGAACACCTCCTCGAGCAGCGCGGCGGGATTCTCCGGCTTGCCTTCGATCGCGAGCTGGCCCGCCTCGATGCGCGCGAGGTCGAGGTTGTTGTTGATCAGGGCGAGCAGATGCTCGCAGTTGCGCGCGATGATGGCGCTGTTGCGCGTGCGCTGCTCGCGCCCGAGCTCGTCGGTGAACTGGTTGATCTTGTTGAAGCCCATCATCGCGGTGATCGGGGTGCGCAGCTCGTGCGTCATCTGGTTGAGGAATTCCGTTTTCATCCGGCTGGCTTCCTGCGCCGCAACGGCCGCGTAGTGCAGGCGCTGGCGCTCCTGCTGCAGCGCGAGGAGCCACGCCGCGAGCGCGCCCGCATACGCCGCCGCTCCGCTGAGCAGGGCGAAGAGCCACGCCGAGTGCTGGCTCTCGAACAGCAGCGCGATCCCCGCCCCCGCCACGGCAACGAAGGTGGCGAGCGCGCCGGCTGCGAAGTCGCGCGGGCGCGCCGCGCCGCCCAGGCGCATCAACGCCACGGGAACCGCCAGCGCGAGCGCGACCAGCAGCGCGTCGAGCCAGGCCGCCGCGGGCCTGCGCACCTGGTTCTCGAGCAGAAGCTCGGTCATCAGCGCGCTGAGCTGCAGTCCTGGAAGGCGCCCGACCGGGGTGTAGGCGAAATCGCCGAGCACCGCGCTCGAGCTGCCGACGAACACGATCTTGCCGCGCACCAGGTCGGCGATATGCGAGGTCCCCTGCACGCCGGCGACGGCGTCCATCAGCTCGGAGAAGGGCAGCACCGACAGGGCGCCCGCGTTCGACGGATAGCGCAGCGACACCGAGCCGTCGGCGAACGTCGGCCAGGCGCGGCCGCCCACGCGCAGCTCCCCGGGGGAGGCGGTGAACTGGGCACCCGGCTCGGCGACCAGCAGCGCGGCAAATGGCAGGCTCGGCAGCGTCTCGCCGTAGGCGCGGTGCACCAGGGCGAGACGGCGCACCAGCCCGTCGTCGTCGGGCACCATGCTGATCACGCCGATGCGCGCGTCGGTAGCGCGCGTGAATCGGGGCAGAGGCAGCGTCAGATCCGGCCAGACGGGCGCCTTCTGCACGGCTTCGAACGGCTCGCGCGGCAGCGCGACGCGGGCGAGCTGCTCGTAGTAGCCCGGCTGCCGGCGCAGCGCGTACGGCAGCGCCGCGGCGGCGAGCACGCTGCGCCGGTCGAGCGCGTCGCTCAGCGCCTGGTCGCCCTCGCGGGCCTCGGAGAACAGGATGTCGAAAACCACCGCGCGCGCCCCGTTCTCGGTGAAGAAGCGCATGGCCCGCGCATAGACGTCGCGGCGGTAGGGCCACGGCCCGGTCCTGGGCTCGAGCCGCTGCATCGACGTTTCGTCGACGTCGATCACGATCACGTGGTCGAGCGGCAGCTGCCGGGCGAACAGGCGCTGCTGCTGGTCCTCCAGCCACCAGGAGAGCCGCGGGTACAGCGTGGTGTTCGAGAACAGGCCGGCGAGAGCGAGCGACGCCGCGACCACGCACGATGCGCGCATCAAGAAGCCTGCTCGGCCCGGCGACACGGGATTCTCCCCAATCTTGTCCGATTCGATTTTATGGGACCGCGCAGGACGTCAGCCGGCCCGCGCGTGTCAGATTGCGTCAAAGGGCGCCCGCCAGACCCGATCCATACCTAGTATCTGTAAGAATGGGTGCTTCCCGGACCTGCATCCTCGCTCTGCTGTTTGCCACTGGCGCCGCCGCGGCCGGCGAGCCGCTTGGCGAGCTGCTTGCGCGCGCGCGCTCGCTCGCTTCATCTCAAGGTCCGGTCGCGGCGTACGAGCTGCTGGCCGCGGCCGAGGACGAGCACATCGGCGAGATCGAATTCGACTACGCCCTTGGGCGCGCGGCCCTCGACGCCGCCCGTCCGGATCGCGCCACGCTCGCGTTTGCGCGCGTGCTGGCGCTTGATCCCCTGCACGCGGGCGCGCTGATCGATACCGGGAGAGCCTACCTGGCGCTCGGCAATGCGGTTCAGGCGCGCGCCGCATTCGACATGGTCCTCTCGCTCGACCCGCCGCCGGCCGTGCGCGACCAGGTGCTTGCATTGCTAGCGCGAGCCGGCGCCGCGCCGGCGGGCAGGCTGGCCCTGCGCGGCTACGTGGAGGCGAGCGCCGGATGGAGCAGCAACGTCAATCAGTCCCCCGCCGCGGCGCAGGTCTTCGTGCCCGCATTCGGCGCCAACTTCGATCTCGCGCAGCAGAACGTCGCCAAGTCCGACAGCTTCCTCGCCCTCGCCGGCGGAGTCGACGCGGCACTGCCGATCGACGGCTCTCTCGCCCTGATCGGCGGCGCCGAGTTCCTCCAGCGCTGGTACCGCCAGGAGACGGCGTTCGACCTCGGCGCCATCGGGCTGCGCGGCGGGCTGGCGGTCGCGAGCGAGGAGCGCCTGACGCGCGCGCAGCTCGTGGCCATGCGCAGCGATCTGGGCCACGACCCCGCGCGCGAGACGGCGGCGCTGGCTCTCGAGCACATCATGAGCCTGCGCTCGGTCGGCGCCCTGACGTTCTTCGCGCAGGGCGGCGCCTTCCGCCATCCGCTGGAGTCGCTGCGCATCTTCGATGCAAATTTCCTCACCCTCGGCGCGACCATACAGAAGCTCGGCGAGCGCTCGAGCGCGCTTCTCGGCGTGGCGGCCGGCGGCGAGGACGACACCGGCGGCAATCCGGCCGGGGACAAGAGGCTTTTCGCCGTGCGCGCCGCCGGCGAAGCCCGGCTAACGCGCCGGCTTTCGCTCAGCGCGGGCGCCGCCTGGCAGCGCGGACGCTACGACCAGATCGATCCCTCGTTCCTGCTGGAGCGCGACGACAAGCGCACCGATCTGGACCTCGGGCTGCAGTACGCTCTCTCCCAGGAGCTGTCCCTGCGCATCGGGCTCACCTGGACGGAGCAGCGCTCGAACATCCCCATCTACGCGTACACGCGCGACGAGGCGTGGCTCGGGCTGCGCCACGAGTTCCGCTAGAAGCGTGCAAGGTTCTGCAAGGTGCAAGCTTCTGCAAGAATGACCACTATTGCTTTGTCCACCGGGGGAGGAGGAGCTAGGGTGTCCCGCATGCTACCGATAAAAGCTCGATTCTTCGTGGTACTGGCGGCAGCGACGATCGCCTCGGCCGACGCAGCCGCGGCGACCGCAGGCGCTTTCCAGTTCGTCGCCGGCGACGTGCGGCTCATCCTCGCGAACGGAGCCGAGCGGCCGGCGCGCAAGGGGACGCCGATCGCCGCGGGCGACACGGTGGCCACCGCCCGCGACTCCACCGCGCAAATCAAGATGGGCGACGGCGGGATCCTCGTCATACAGCCTGCATCGCGGCTGACGGTGGTCGAGTTCCGCTACGCCGGGATCGAGGACGGTTCCGAGAAGGTCGTCTACCGCCTCGAGGCCGGCGGCTTCCGCGCCATCACCGGCGCGATCGGCCACACCAACAAGGACAACTACCTGATCCAGACGCCCATCGCCCACATGGGCGTGCGCGGCACCGATCACGAGTCGTACTACTTCCCGGCGGGCGCATCCGCCAACGGCGTGCCGGTGCAACCCGGGGTCTACAACAAGGTCAACGTGGGCGCGGCCTTCATCCGCAACGAGGCGGGCGAAGTCGTCATCCGGCCCAGCCAGACGGGCTTTGCGGCCTCGGCAAAGGACGCACCCGGCCTGCTCGTCGCGATCCCCACCTTCTTCAACCGCGCCACTCCGCCGCGCCCGGCGCAGCTCAATCCGGGCCCGGCGCGCGTCGCCGCGGTAACCGTGCCGGTCGAGCAGGTCGTGAGCACGACAGGCGGCCTGAACCTGAGCAATCCGGCAGCCTCGTCCACGGTCCCCGTCTCGGGCTCGAGCTCGGCGGTCGCCTACAACCAGGGCAACGGCGGCGTCGCGCGCGCCGGCATCGATCTCGCCATCTCGACCAACGGCGCCACGCTGACCAACGCCGGGGGCGACGCGGCCTTCGGCGTCAACTGGGGCACCTGGCAGGGCGGCTCGCTCGCCGTCGAGGGCAAGCCCGCCGCCGGCGGCGCGCACTTCGCGAGCAGCAACCAGCTCACCAGCGCGGCGCAGCTCTCGGCGCTGCCGCCCGCGCTCGTCAGCGCAACCTACAACTACGCCGGCGGCCCGGCGCCCACCGACCTGCTGGGCGCGCAGGGCTCCATCAAGGCGCTCACGGTCGGCGTCAATTTCAGCAAGCAGACCATCGACAACTACGCGCTAACCGCGAACGTGGGCGCGACGACCTGGAACGCGAGCGGCAGCGGCACCTTCGCGCAGTTCGGCGGCAGCTCGGGCATCAACCTGAAAGGCACCTCCAGCACCTGCAGCACCTGCAGCTCGCCCGCGACCGGCAGCGCTAGCGGCGCCTTTGTCGGCTCCTCTGCCGAGCGCATGATCACCTCTTTCGGCCTGAAGGACTCCAAGGACGGGATCTCGGGAGCGGCGCTCCTCTCGCGCTAGCCGGGACGCTAGCGGTCCTCGCGCCCGCCGAAAGGAAGTAGGCGACGGTAATAGAATCGCGGGCATGAAATACGTGCTGGCCCTCGACCAGGGCACCACCAGCTCGCGCGCCATCCTGTTCAACGAGAGCGGCGTGCCGACGGCGATCGCGCAGCGCGAGTTCCGCCAGATCTATCCGCA
>Ga0137436_1000605_pt1 | contig 10397 bp, 10 predicted proteins | sample EasRivERMGT119_2_FD_102328 | JGI IMG/M metagenome (GOLD analysis project Ga0137436, IMG submission 102328) | Soil microbial communities from meander-bound floodplain in the East River, Colorado, USA - East River MetaG ERMGT119_2 | ecosystem: Environmental > Terrestrial > Soil > Floodplain ...
CCGGCGTTCGAGCGAGCGGTCCTTCTCGATGTACTTCCGGTACTCGGAGGGCGTCGTCGCGCCGATGCAGCGGATTTCGCCTCGCGAGAGCGCGGGCTTGAGGATGTTCGCCGCGTCGAGCGATCCTTCGGCAGAGCCTGCGCCCACCAGCGTGTGCAGCTCGTCGATGAACACGATGATGTTCGGATTCTCGGTGAGCTCCTTCATGATCGCTTTGAGGCGCTCTTCGAACTGACCTCGGTACTTCGTGCCAGCGACAATCAGCGAGATGTCGAGCGCGAGGATGCGCTTATCCGCAAGGAAGTGCGGCACGTCGCCGTACACGATCTTCTGCGCAAGGCCTTCGACAATGGCGGTCTTGCCGACGCCCGGCTCGCCGATCAGGACGGCGTTGTTCTTCGTCCGGCGGCACAGCACCTGCTGTACCCGTTCGAGCTCGTAGTCGCGGCCGACGAGCGGATCGAGGACGTTCTTCATCGCCGCTTCCGTCAGGTCGCGGCTGAACTCGGCGAGCAGCGGCGTTTCCTTGACGCGCGTCAGCGTGGTCTTCTCATTGAGCAGTTGGACGATGTCTTCGCGGACCGTGTGAAGACGCATCCCCTTTTCCATGAGGATGGAGGCCGCGACCGAGCGCTCCTCGCGAAGAATCCCGAGCAGCAGATGCTCGGTGCCGATGTAGTTGTGAAGGAGCCGATCGGCTTCCTCGGCGGCAAACTGGAGCACGCGTTTGGTTTCCGCGCTGAAAGGAATCTCGACTGACGTCGAAACTTTCTCGCGAAACACCGTGCGGCCTTCGATTTCCTTGCGGATGTTTTCGAGGGAGAGGTGCGAGCGCGCGAAGATGCGGCTCGTCAACCCTTTACCTTCCCGGATCAAGCCGAGAAGGAGATGCTCGGTCTCAATAGAGATGCTGCCGAGCTGGCTGGCCTCATAACGGGCGAAGAACAAAACCCGTCGCGCTCTTTCTGTATAGCGTTCGAACATCCGGCCTGCCTAAGGTTTATCGGTTGATCGCGAGAAGAGTCTCTCAGCCGGCATTATAAGGCATAGCTTCAATTGGGCACATGCCTGACCCGTGCCGATTACTCCTTTGGACGCTGCTGGATACGAAAAGGGTGGCAAATGGGCCGCGGAGGCTGTCGAATACGCTGCGGACCCCCTCGAATGCGGCGCGGACCCTGCGGGTCGGCGGTTACGAAGTCACGTTGATCCCGGTCAACTTCGTCACATCACGCGAGATCATCGCGCGGTCTAAGACCTGCTTGAACTCGAGGAAATGCTCCGAGGCGCGATGCTGGACCCACGCGTGCTCGTTCTCGTACACCTCATAGAAGATCCACTTCGTCGGATCGTCTTCCTGTTGAAGTACGTCGAACCTGAAACATCCGGGGTCGCGTTCGACCGATCGCGCCGCGTTGTTGAGAATGGCCGGCTTGAACTCGCCGAGCAGATCCGGCTTGACCTGTACCTGTATCAGCACGATGAACATGGTCGAACTATACTCCGCGGATGCCTGAGACAATCGGCTTCATCGGACTCGGTCTCATGGGTCGCCCCATGGCGGCCAATCTTCTGAAAGCAGGCTATCCCCTCATCGTTCACAGCCGCAGCCAGCAACCGGTCGAGGCGCTCGTCGCGCTCGGCGCCACGCGCGCTGAGTCGCCCGCGGACATCGCACGCCAGGTGACGCGCATTATCACGATGGTGCCCGACTCCCCTGACGTCGAACAGGTGCTTGAAGGGGCCAATGGCGTCTTCAGCGCGCTTCAGCGAGGGACGATCATCATCGACAACAGCAGCATCGCCCCGGGCGTGGCGCGCCGGCTCGCGGCAAAGGCGACGTCGCTGGGCGCGCAGATGCTCGACGCGCCGGTCAGCGGAGGCGAGATTGGTGCGGTGAGCGGAACGCTGTCGATCATGGTCGGCGGCGACGCCGACGCGTTCGACAGGGTCAAGCCCATTCTCGACGTCATGGGCAATCCGGAAAAAGTCGTGAGGATCGGCGACGCGGGCGCAGGCCAGATCTGCAAGGTCTGCAATCAGATGGTCATCGCCGGGACGCTTGGCGCTGTCGCAGAGGCGTTCGCGCTCGCGAGGAAGGCGGGCATCGACGCGGCCAGGATGCGCGAGGCGCTCCTCGGGGGTTTCGCGGCGAGCCGTGTTCTCGAAGTCCACGGCGAACGGATCCTGAAAGGCAACTACAAGCCCGGCTTCAAGACCCGCTTGTTCGCCAAGGATCTGAAAATTGCCTCCTCCACGCTCGCGGACAACCAGGTCCCGGCTCCCGTCAGCGCGGCCGTGCGACAACTCGTGACGGCGCAGATGGCGGCGGGCGGAGGCGACGAAGATTATTCCGCAATGGCGAAGGTCATTCTCGATTTGGCGAGGTTGGATTGATCACCACGAAGACGCGAAGGACACGAAGAAATCGAGTTTTCTTGCTTCGTGGACTTCGAGGCCTTCGTGGTTGAGAAAGGGAGCTGCCTTGCGTGCAAAGCTGCTTATACCTGCCCTGTGCCTGGCGTTCTGTCCATCGCTGGCGTTCGCAGAAGTCTCGAAGGTGACAGTCGCCAGTCGCGTGACCGTCGCAGGAGGCCAGGCTTTCGGGACCACCGGCCCGTATGAAAAACTCACCGGCTCGATCGAGTTCGCCCTCGATCCGAAAGACCCGCACAACGCCCGGATCACCGACATCGGACGCGCGGCCCAGGACGCCGACGGTCGCGTGCGCTTCACCTCCGACATGATGGTCTTGCGGCCGGTCGATCCCTTGAAGGGGAACGGCGTGCTGCTCTTCGAAGTCATCAACCGCGGGCGCCTCGGCCTCCTCAGTCGCTTCAACGGCGCACCCACGGTCGACAGTCCGATGGCCGCCGCCGACTTCGGCAACGGCTACCTGATGCGCGAGGGCTACACGCTGGTCTTCGTCGGTTGGGAGTTCGACATCCGCCCGCCGATGATTCGCGTGGAAGCCCCGACACTCGATGCCCTCATTGAGCCGATCACGGTGGGCGTGGTCCCTGACGCGAAGGCGAACGAAGTCTCACTGAGCGACGCGCCGCTGTACGAGCCGACGAACCCGAATGATGCCGCAAACACGATGACCGTTCGCGACCATTACTGGGACAGGCCGGTACGGATCGAACGGGCGAAATGGCGCTTCGTCACGGGCCAGACAGGGGCGCCGCGCGTGGCGCTCGACGGCGGCTTCGAGCCGGGACGGCTGTATGACGTGACCTTCAAAGCGACGGGGGCGCGGGTTGTTGGAGCCGGACTTGCCGCGATTCGGGATGCGGCCGCGGCGTTCCGCTACCGCACCGATCTGCCGATCCGGGGCACGACGACGTACGTGTTCGGCGCATCGCAGGATGGCCGGTTTCTCCGGCAGTTCCTGTATGACGGCTTCAACGAGGATGAGCGAGACCGGAAGGTGTTTGATGGCGTCTGGGCGCACATCGCCGGATCCGCCCGCGGGACATTTAACGACCGCTTCGGCATGCCCATCGGTGGTTCGGTCATGCTGACGCCAACGCGATTCCCGTTCACGACGGACGAACAGACGTTCAACGACGAGCGCGGATCGCTCCTTCAGCGGTACAGGGCCGATCAGCGGCCGAAGATTTTCCTCACGAACACCCCGGTCGAATATTGGGGCGGTGGGCGAGCGGCTGCGTTGATTCACACCAGCCCGGACGGCGGGAAGGATCTGACGATTCCAGACAATGTCCGCATCTATCTGCTGTCGGGCACTCAGCACGGCGAATCGGCGTTCCCGCCAAAGGCCACCCGCGGCCAGCAGATGGACAACCCGGTGCCGCAGCGCGAAGTCATGCGAGCGCTGATGCGAGGCTTGCACGGATGGGTCAGCAAGGGAGCGGCTCCTCCAGAGAGCCGGTATCCGAAACTGGCGGACGGAACGCTGACGCGAGCCGCGTCGGTCAAGTTTCCCGCGATTCCCGGAGTCGCCGACCCGCGCATCATTGCGGGACCCGGCCAGGTGCGAAATGGGAAAGTGGAGATGCTCCCCCATTTGGTGCCCCAGGTGGACGCCGATGGCAATGACATTGCCGGCATCCGCGTGCCTGATGTCAACGTGCCGGTCGCCACGAACACCGGGTGGAATTTCCGGTCCGAGTCGGTAGGCGGGACGAAGGAGATTTACAACCTGCTCGGGTCGTACATCCCCTTCGCGATGACGAAGGCGGAGCGCGAGGCGCGCAAGGATCCAAGGCTGTCAATTGCAGAGCGCTATCGCGATCGCGACGACTACATCTCGAAGCTCCGGACCGCGGCGCAGGATCTTGTCCGAAGCCGGTATCTCCTGGAGGAGGACATCGAGAACGTCGTCAAGCGCGGGCAGGCGCAGTGGGAATTTCTGACGGGGAGAAACGCCACGTCGTCGCGGTAAAGGACAGTGTAGAGGCGGATCTTCAGACCCGCCTTGCGGCGCACGTCGGGACCGACGCATGTTGCGTGGCGACCGCGGCGCGACGCGACATGATGTCCGTCCCGACTTGCCGACGACCGCATCATCCGGTGGCCCTGCTCGCGGACCTCAAAGGTCCGCGCCGCTCAGTCAGGGTCCGCGCCGCTCAGGCAGGGCGCAACTGCCCCAGCTCTAACCTCAGAATCCGATCGCAGGCCGCCGCGAGGCGCGGGTTGTGCGTCGCGATGATCGATGTCAACCCGTACTCGGCGTGCATCTCGCGCAGTAGCGCATGCAGTGTGTCAGCGGTGGTCTCATCGAGATCGCCGGTTGGCTCATCCGCCAGGAGCAACGCAGGCTTCATCACGAGCGCCCGCGCGACAGCGACTCGCTGCTGTTCCCCGCCTGACAACATCCCCGGCCGGTGTTGCAGCCGCTCGGCAAGACCGACGCGTGCAAGGAGCGCCGTCGCGTGGCCGCGCACCTCCGGCAGCGGCTCGCGCGCGATGCGCATCGGCATCTCCACGTTCTCGAGCGCGCTGAATTCGGGCAGCAGATGATGAAACTGGAACACGAAACCGACGTTCCTGTTGCGGAACTCGACGCGCGCGGCGTCGCTCATCGACGCCAGCTCGTAATCGCCGATGTGGATCGTCCCGCTGTCGACCGAGTCCAGGCCGCCAAGCGCATGCAGCAGCGTGCTCTTCCCCACGCCTGACGCACCGACGATCGCAAGCATCTCTCCTGGTGCCACGGCCAGACTCGAGTCACGCAGAACGTGAATCCGCTGCGTGCCGACCTGGTAGTACTTGTTCAGCGACTCGACGGTGACGAATGGCATCTCGATTCACAATTCCCAACTCCCAACGCCCAACCCCCAAGAAGTCCCGGTCGTTGCGTCGGCGTGTGTCGACGCCTTGGGAGTTGGAAGCTGGAGGTTGGGAGTTGGTTCGATGGACATGCTGGGAGCTGACACTATTCGAACCGCAGAGCCTGGACGGGATCGAGCCGTGACGCCTGGCGTGACGGATAGATTGTCGCGACGAACGAAATGACGATCGCGGAGACAATCACCAGCGCGAAGTCGCGCGGCAGGACGACGAACGGTACGTACGCCACCTGATACACGTCGGCGGGAATCTTGATCAGCCGGTAATGATCGAGGACCCAGCAGAGCGCAAGGCCTCCGCTCCCCCCGAACACCGTCCCTGCGATGCCGATAATCAGCCCCTGCATCATGAAGATCGTCATGATCCGCTTCGGCGACGTCCCCATTGTCTTCAGGATAGCGATGTCGCGGCTCTTCTCCATCACCAGCAGGATGAGCGACGCAACAATATTCAGTGCCGCGACCATGACAATCAGGCCGATGGCGATCGAGATGGCCATCTTCTCCAGCCCCAGCGCCGTGAAGAGCGACTGGTTGAGATCGGACCAGTCCTGCGCCACGTACGCGGGTCCCAGACGATGCGTGACGTCATCCGCGATACGCGGAGCATCCCAGATGTCCGTGACGCGAAGCTGGATCAAGTCGGCCGCGTCTTTCCCCATCAGCCGTTCGCCAAACGGCAGCGAGACGAATCCGTACGACGAATCGAACTCGTAGAGACCGAGATTGTAGATACCGGCGACGCGCGCGCGCCGCGTGCGCGGAATCATTCCCATCGGAGAGAGCGTGCCCTGCGGCGTCACGAGGGTGACCGAGTCGCCGAGCGAGACGTTGAGCTGTTTTGCGAGGTCCTCGCCGATCAGAATCGCCGGCGGCTGATCCTCGCTCTCGTTCGCGAGCACGTCGACGCTCCCCTGCCTCATCGCCTCCTTGATGCCCGTGACGGATGGCTCGAGCGCCGGGTCGATTGCCTTGACGCTGATGAACGCCTGGGCATCGCCGGCGACGACAAGCGCCTTGCCGAAGATCGTGGGCGCCGCACCGGCGACGCCAGGCACCTGGCGCAGCTTTGCCACCTCGGACGTGTAGTCCGTGATGCCGCCCGTCTTCCAGACGTAGATGTGCGCCTGGGACGACAGGATGCGATCGCGCAGCTCCCCCTGCAACCCGGTCATCAGCGCGAGCGCGATGACGAGCGCCATCACGCCGACCGCGACACCGATCACCGAGATGAGCGAAATAAGGGAGATGAACGCCTGTTTGCGGCGCGCGAAAAGGTAGCGAAGGGCGACGAACAGCTCAAATGACATGGCATGGCCGGCGGGTCTGAAGACCCGCCTCTACACTGCTATTTTGGCTTCATCAACGGAAACAGGATCACGTCCCGGATCGACAGGCTGTTCGTGAGCAGCATGACGAGCCGATCGATCCCCACGCCTTCACCGCCCGCCGGTGGCATGCCGAATTCGAGCGCACGGATGTAGTCCTCGTCCATCGCGTGCGCTTCTTCATTTCCGCCGGCGCGGCTCTTCAGCTGCTCCTCGAAGCGCCTGCGCTGCTCAGCCGGATCGTTCAGCTCGCTGAACGCGTTGGCCACCTCGAAGCCTCCGATGTAGAGCTCGAAGCGCTCGACGGTGTCTGGATCGTCCGGCTTCTGCTTGGAGAGCGGCGAGACCTCGGTCGGGAAGTCATAGACAAACGTCGGTTGGATCAGGTCGGCTTCGCAGAGCGCCTCGAAAATCTCCGCGGCGATCTTTCCCGCGCCCATTGCGGGCGCGACCGCGACACCCAGCCTCGACGCCAGCGCGGCGGCAGCCTCACGGGACCGAAGCGTGTCGGCCGGGACGTCCGTTCCCAGACGCTTTCCCGCCGCCTCGCGCGCCGCCTCGCGCAGCGAGAGACGCCGGAACGGCGGCTTCAGCGAGATGGCGTGGTCGCCGAACGTCAGATCCTCGGTGCCAATCGACGTGCGCGCCACGAACGCGAGCATCTCCTCGGTCAGCGTCAACAGATCGGTGTAGTCGGCGTACGCCCAGTAGAACTCGAGCATCGTGAACTCGGGGTTGTGCTGGGTGGAGATCCCCTCGTTGCGGAAGTTGCGGTTGATCTCGAACACCCTCTCGATGCCGCCGACGGTCAGACGCTTGAGATAGAGCTCCGGCGCGATGCGCATGTACAGGCGCATGTCGAGGGCGTTGTGATGCGTCACGAACGGCCGGGCGAGCGCGCCGCCCGCAATCGGCTGCATCATCGGCGTCTCGACCTCGAGAAAGCCTCGAGCGATGAGGAACTCGCGGATCGCCGTGATCACGCGGCTGCGCACTTCAAACACGCGCCGCGACTCCGGACTCACGATCAGGTCGAGATACCGCTGGCGGTACCGAATCTCCACATCCTGCAGGCCATGCCACTTCTCGGGCAGCGGCAACAGGCACTTGGCGAGGAACTCGAGCTTCGACGCCCAGATGGTCAGCTCGTTCGTACGGGTGCGGAACAGCCGCCCCTCGACGCCAATCCAGTCGCCAAAATCGAGCAGCTTGAAGATCTTGAAATCGCGCTCCGAGAGCGCGTCCTGCTTGACGTAGACCTGGATGCGCGCGCGGCCGTCGGAGATGACAAGGAAGTTCGCCTTGCCGAAGCTGCGAATCGCAAGAATCCGACCCGCGGTGCGCGTCCGGATCTGCGCTGCCTCCAGCTCCTCGGTGGTACGGTTGCCGTGCTCGGCAACAATCGCATCGATCGTCGCGTCCACGTCAACGCGTCGCGGATACGGATCGACGCCGAGCCTCTTCAACTCCTCGAGGTTGGCGCGCCGCTGAACGACCTGATCGGATTCCTGAAGTGTGCTCATTCGCGTTGCAGCGTCTTGCGGACCGCGTCCAATATCCCGTTGATGAACCGGACCGAGTCGTCGGTGCTGAACGTCCGCGCCAGCTCCAGCGCCTCGTTGATGATCACCTTCGCCGGCGTGTCCGGCTGGTGCAGGAACTCGTAGATCGCCAGCCGCAGGATGAGGCGATCGAGGACGTTCATCCGCTCGATCCGCCAGTTCTCCGCCGCTTCGGCGATCATCGGGTCGATCGCCTCGACCGTGCCGGCGACGCCGTTGGCGAGCGTCGTCGCAAACGTTCGCAGCTCGTCGGGGACCGCCTGCGACACCGACGGCCCGTGTGTCCAGAACGTGAGAACAACCTCGGAGATTGGATCGCGTCCGACCTCCCATTGGTAGAGCATCTGCACCGCCGACTCGCGCGCGCGATGCCGGGCTTCTTTTTCGGGTCGCGCAGCCACCTTCCGTTCGGCGTTGGTGGTCATGCGCCCGCTCCGCCATCCAGGCGACGGAAGAGCGTAGCCATCTCGACCGCAGCAGCCGCCGCTTCGCGCCCCTTGTTCCCGGGGCCATCGGCGGCCCGTTCCACCGCCTGCTCCTCGGTCATCGTCGTCAGCACGCCAAAGGCAATCGGTACGCCCGTCACCGCGGCAACCTGGGCGATCCCGTTCGACGCGGCCGCGGCGATGTACTCGAAGTGCATCGTGTCGCCCTTGATCAGGCATCCGAGGCAAATAATCGCGTCGTACAGATCGCTCTCGGCCAACCGGAGCGCCGCGGCGGGGATCTCGAAGGCGCCAGGCACGCGTACCACCGTCAGGTCCTCATCCCGGACGGACGCCTCCATAAGCTGCGCCCGTGCCCCTTTCAACAGCCCCTCCGTGATGTCCTCGTTGAAGCGTGAGACGACAATCGCGAAGCGATAGCCGGACGCCGTGAGCGAGCCAGTCAGTTCCTGCACGACCTCACCCGCCCCACCGGCCCTGGCTGCCCCATCTATTCGCCCGTGAACTGCGGTTTGCGCTTTTCGAGGAACGCACGCGTCCCTTCGCGCATGTCCGCAGTCGAGGCCACGAGGCCGAAAAGTGTGGCTTCGAGGAATTGTCCCTTGTCGAACGATATCTCGAGACCTCTATTTACCGCTTCGATGATGAACTGCAGCGCGACGGGTGCCTTGGACGCAAGTTCCGCGGCGAGCTTCTTCGCCTCCGTCATCAGCTCGGCGGCCGGGACGACCCTGTTGACCAGCCCGATCTGCAGCGCTTCGTCGGCCTTGATCTGCCGCCCCGTCAGCAACAGATCGAGCGCGACACCCTTGCCCACGAGCCGCGAGAGACGCTGCGTCCCTGCGTAGCCGGGAATGATGCCAAGGTTGATTTCCGGTTGTCCGAAGCGGGCGGTGTCCGCCGCCATCCGCAACGTGCACGCCATCGCCAGCTCGCATCCGCCGCCAAGCGCGAAGCCGTTGACGGCGGCGATGACGGGCTTCCCCATGTTCTCGATCAAATCAAGGACGTGCTGGCCCCGCTGTGCGTGCTCCTTGCCTTCGGCGGGCGTCAGGGCGGCGAGCTCGTTGATGTCGGCCCCCGCGACGAACGACTTCTCTCCCGCGCCGGTCACGATGACCGCGCGCACGGCCGCATCGTGCTTCAGTTGGAGCACGGCGCGCCGGAGTTCGTCGGTCGTCGGGGTGTTGAGGGCGTTGAGAACCGCCGGGCGGTTGATCGTGATGATCGCGACAGCGCCGTCGCGCTCGAGCAGGAGATTGTCAAAGTTCATGGCTAATAGCCTGCAGCGAGCGGCTGGCGGCTGGCAATGCGTCACTGCTGGCTGCGTGCTGCAGGCTGCCTGCTGCGAGGCGAAATTATACCCCACGCCCAACAGGCGCTCAGCGCGATCGCCGAGCCCATCGCGTCTGCGTACAGATCAGCGAGGTCGGCGAATCGACCTGGCACGAAGCGCTGGTGGAATTCATCGCTTGCCGCGTAGGCGACTGCGATGGCGAGGCCGATGAAAAGGTCGCGTCGCGTGATGCGCGCCGGGAGCCCTTCGCCCAGCGCGCGCGCGATGACGAACCCGAGACCCATATAGCCGAAGGCGTGCGCCGTCTTGTCAGACACTCCAGGTGGCATCGGGGCCTGATGGAGCGATGACATAAAGAAGATCGCGGCCATGTAGGCAACGACGGGTCCCCAGAGATTGACACGGCGGGGGATCATGGCGGCTCACGAAATGCAAAATGCAAAATTCAA
>Ga0137436_1000606_pt1 | contig 10390 bp, 9 predicted proteins | sample EasRivERMGT119_2_FD_102328 | JGI IMG/M metagenome (GOLD analysis project Ga0137436, IMG submission 102328) | Soil microbial communities from meander-bound floodplain in the East River, Colorado, USA - East River MetaG ERMGT119_2 | ecosystem: Environmental > Terrestrial > Soil > Floodplain ...
CGGATGCGCTTGGTCTCGGCGCCCAGGCGCGCCACCAGGATCTCGGGGCACGGGTCGGCGAGGGCGGCGATGGCGTGGTGCTCGGCGAGCCAGTAGCGGTAGTAGCCCAGCTCGTCGGCGCGCCGCGCGAGCGCGATGGTTTCCTCGAGCGCGCGCCGGGCGCCGAGGCCGCTGATCACCGGGGATTGGTCGAGCACCGAGAGCCGCATTTGCCCCGGGATGTTAAGCGACGGCGTTCTGTCGCCGCCGGGCGACAAACAAACCGCCTGTGCATTCAAGGCGTTCGTCAGAATGTGTAATAGGTCGTCGCCGCAGCCCGACGCTTTGACCCCCCTACAGGGGTCGTAACTGTTTCACGAACGCACCTCAAGGGACTGTTCGGACTACGTAATCCCGTCCTGGCACGCGCGTTGCAGGAAGAGAGGCGTGACTCCGACCAAACACGAGTTCTCGTACTTCGGCCAGCTTGCCATGGTGGCGACCGTGGTCGGGCTGGTGCTCGTCGGCATCGGCGGCACCATCTACAAGGTCATCTCGCCCGACGGCTGGGTGGCGCAGGCCTTCGGCCGCAGCCTCTCCGCCGGCGTGGCGGCGCTCGGCTCGCTGCTCATGATCGCGGGCCTCGCCTGGTTCTCGCGCGGCTGGGGCTCGCCGCGGCCGCGCAACCGATTCCCCGAGCTGCTGGTGGTCACCTTCGCCGCCGCCGGGCTGCTTTACATCGCGCAGCTGTGGACGAAAGGCACGTTCTAGCCGCCCGACCAACCTAACAACGACTCCTCCCCCGGGCCCGTCTTTTTTCCCCCTACAGGCGGGCCCTTTTTTTTCTACTGCTGGGTGAGCTTTGCGGGTGACAAATATCTATTCCGGCTTGAGGCGCGCCGGTGAGATCAACACCTCGAACTGCTCGCACCAGATGACGACGCTGCCGAACTTGCGCGCGTCGACGCCGGCGGGCACCGGGAAATTCTGGCTGCCCTTGAAGGCCTTCAGCCGGCCGAGGTCGACGAACATGGTTTTCGCGACGTTGGTCGAGGGCAGCACCTCCGCCTCGGGCACCAGATAGACGTGGAATTTCGGCCCCGGCCCGACCTCGAAGTCGGGCTCGAGGTAGACCAGCCCCTCGTAGAACGTCAGCTTGCCCTTGCCGTAGTGGATCGGGTCCGACGGGTTGGCGTGCACGAACTCGCCGCGCGCCAGCACCTTGCGCTTCGCCGGCTCGTCGACCTTCTCGGTGGCGACGACGTCGGCGAGGAAGATGTAAGGGTAGGCGAAGATCGCCAGCGCGAAGCCGCCTGCGCCGCCGAGCAGCGCGCTCACGATGAAAATCAGCAAGTAGGTGCGGATCATCAGACCGCGATCGGCGCCTTGATCGCCGGGTGCGGCTCGTAGGCCTCCAGCGTGAAATCCTCGTACTGGAAGTCGAGCAGCTCCTTGCGCGCCGGGTTGAGCTTCATGCGCGGAAACGCGCGCGCCGCGCGCGCGAGCTGCTCGCGCGCCTGCTCCAGGTGGTTGAGGTAGAGGTGCGCGTCGCCCAGCGTGAGCACGAACTCGCCCGGCTTGAGGCCGGTCACCTGCGCGACCATCAGCGTCAGCAGCGAATAGGAGGCGATGTTGAACGGCACGCCGAGGAACAGGTCCGCGCTCCTCTGGTACATCTGGCAGGAGAGCTGGCCGTTCGCGACGTAGAACTGGAACAGCGCGTGGCAGGGCGGCAGCGCCATGCGGTCGACGTCGGCGGGGTTCCAGGCCGTGACGATGTGGCGACGAGAGTCCGGTTTGGTTCTCAATGTTTTTACAACATTGGCAATCTGGTCGATCTCGCCGCCATCGGGCGTGCGCCAGTGGCGCCACTGGTAGCCGTACACCGGGCCGAGCTCGCCCTTGTCGTCGGCCCACTCGTCCCAGATGCTGACGCCGCGCTCCTGCAGCCACTTCACGTTGGTATCGCCGCGCAGGAACCAGAGCAGCTCGTAGAGGATCGACTTCAGGTGCAGCTTCTTGGTGGTGAGCAGCGGGAAGCTCGCGGCGAGGCCGAAGCGCAGCTGGCGCGCGAACACCGACTGGGTGCCGGTGCCGGTGCGGTCGGTCTTGCGCGCGCCGCGCTCGAGCACCTCGGCCAGCAGATCGAGGTACTGCCGCTCGCCGGGGTTGAGGCTCAAACCGCCACCGCGCCGAACAGCTCGCGCGCGTTCTGGAAGCGGTCCTCGGGCTTCTTCGCCAGCAGGCGGTCGAGGATCGACTGGTAGCCGGCGAGCGGGCCCTCGAGGCGCGGGATGGGCTCGTTCACGTGCATGCGGATCAGGTCCGCCGGGGTGACGCTGCCGAACAGCTTGGTGCCGGTGAGCATCTCATAGAAGATCGCGCCCAGCGCATAGAGGTCGCAGCGATGGTCGGCCGCGCGCCCCATGCATTGCTCGGGGCTCATGTAGCGCGGCGTGGCCAGCACCTGGCCGGCGACGGTGAGCGTCGAGTTCACGCCGAGATCGCGCGCCAGGCCGAAATCGACGATCACCGGCTGGCGGTTGGAGCGGAACAGGATGTTCGTCGGCTTGAGGTCGCGGTGGATGATGCCGCGCGCGTGGATCGGGTCGAGCGCGCGCGCGATCTGCGACATGATGCGCAGCGCGTCGCGCGAGGTGATGCCTTCGCGGTTGCGGCTGGCGAGCGTGCCGCCGGGCAGGAATTCCATCGCGATGTACGGATGGTCGCCGGAGAAGCCCTGGTCGTAGATGCGCACGATGTTCTCGTGCTCGATGCTGGCGAGCAGCTTGTACTCGCGCACGAAGCGCTCGAGGAACACGGCGTCCTGGCGCAGCGAGCGGTCGAGCACCTTCAGCGCCAGCTGCTTGCCATCGTGCACTCGCTCGGCGAGCCAGACCTGTGCCTGCCCGCCCTGTCCGACGAGGTGCAGCGTACGGTAGCCCGGCGCCAACTCCTTTGAATCTTTTGCGATTGCTCCGGCCATTTACCTGCGTATTGTGCCACTTCACCATGCTACGATTTCGGACAAAGGGGTAAAAGATGCTGAAGATGTTCGGGGGCGGAGGGGCCGACCATCCGATGGCCGATGCCAAGGAGGCGAAGCGCCTCCTGGACGAGCTGCCGGCGCAGGACGCCAAGGCGCTAGAGGAACTGGCCGGGTGGCACGAGTCGCTGGCGGCGGCGGACCTGAAGGCCGACCTGCGCATCCAGCGCCAGCTCGCGGTCGACGAGGCCGCGCAGGCGCGCATGCGCAAGCTCGCGCGCGAGGTGCTCACTCCCTCGGCGAAGACCTCGAAGTTCCAGGACACGCTCAACTGGACCCGGCTGCACGAGTACTGGCGCCAGGCCGGCCTCAGCTTCGCCCGCTCCATCGACAGCTTTCTGCAAGGTGCGAAGGGCGCCGACAAGACGCTCCTGCCATTGACGGTGTCGCGCGCGCTGCGCTGCTTTGCGCAGCAGATCAAATGGCAGCACGTGCGCTATGCGCCGACCGACGTCAACGTCTGGGGCGTGCTGAACCGGATCTATGCCTTCGCCGAGCTGCGCGGCGTGACCGAAGCGCGCGTCAACCTGTACACCGCCGGCGGCGTGGAGTCCTCGCCGCGGCAGGAATTCCTCAAGGCGCAGATGCTGGGCGCCTGCTCGCCCGACAGCCTGCAGCCGCTCGAGGTCGAGATCGCCGAGCGGGTGATCAACGACCTCGCGCCGAGCTTCGTGCTCGCCGCGCAGCCCGATCGCGAGCTGCTGTACTGGACCGACCTCGCCCTGTCCACCGCGCCTTTGCGCTCGCTGCGCGAGCCGAAGCCCTCGCAGAGCGTGCGTTTCTTCGGGCCGGGCAGCGCCGCGGCGGCGCTAGCCGCGCTGATCCGCAAGATAGACACCACGCGCGAGGTGCCGGCCGCGGTGAACCTCGGCGCGAACTACGACCCCGACGCGGTGCTGAGCGCGATGGGCCACCTGGCGGTGTACTGGGACCGCGAGCCGCCCGAGCGGCGCCATCCGCGCCACAGCGTGAAATCGCGCCTGGTGGTGGCGCACGGCTTCAACGGCGTGATCGAGGCGCTCGGCGGCAACGGCGGCTCGCTCGACTTCAACCCGGCGGTGGCCGAGAACTGGGCGGTGGAGAACGTCAGCGCCGGCGGCTTCGGCGCCGTGGCGCGGCAGGCGAAAGCCGACTGGCTGAAGGTCGGCACGCTGATCGCGATGCAGCCCGACGGCGGCCCGAACTGGGTGATCGGCGCGGTGCGGCGCGTGTCGCGCGTGTCGAAGGACGAGGCGCGCATCGGCATCGAGACGCTGTCGCGCTCGCCGGCGCTGTCGCGCTTCTCCGGCGGCGCAGAGGGCGAGCAGGGGGTGATGCTGGGCTCGGCGGAGACCGGCGAGACCTCGATCGCGCTGCGCGCCGGCGTGTTCACCCGCGGCCGCAACCTCGAGGCGGCGGTCGACGGCAAGCAGCACGTCTACATGCCGCAGGAAGTCGACGAGCGCGGCGACGACTACGAGATCGCCATCTTCCGCGAGATGATCAGAGATTCCTGAGCAGGAACTCGGCGATGTGCCCGATTTCCGGCGGGCACACCGAATGTGGCATCGGGTAAGTGTGCCACTCGACCGGATAGCCGGCCTTCACCAGAAGATCCTTTGACGCCTGCGCTTTCGCTAGCGGGATGATGTCGTCGTAGCTGCCGTGCGCCATGAAGATCGGCAGATTCTGGTTGTGCGGATTTTTTTCCTGCTGCAGTTTTTCCGCCAGGGGCAGATACGTCGAGAGCGCCATGATTCCGCCCAGCCGCTCGGGGTGGCGCAATCCGGTCTGCAGCACGATCGCCCCGCCCTGGCTGAAGCCGGCGAGGATGATCTTCCTGGCCGCAATGCCCTTCTTCTTCTCCGCGGCAATCAGGTTCTCGAGCAACACCTGAGAGGCGCGGATTCCGGCCTCGTCCTCCGGCCCCGGGCCGAACTGGAAGATGTCGTACCAGGCGCGCATGCGCATGCCGTTGTTGATGGTCACCGCGCGCGGCGGGGCGTGCGGAAAGATAAAACGCACCGCTTTGGTGAGCCGCAGCTCGGGCACGATCGGCTCGAAGTCGTGGCCGTCGGCGCCCAGGCCGTGCAGCCAGATCACTGCAACCTCCGGGCGCGGCCCGGTCTCGATCTGGAGCGCGTCCATTGCGGGTTTGTCGGCCATTTGTTTCCGCAGTGTAATGCAGCTTGACTAACTGACCGGGGGTCATTTAGATTGGCCGGCAAATGACCGCCAGTCAGTTGAAGTCCCTCTCCCTGCGCCGCCGGGCCATGCTGCCGGAGGACAAGACCGAGCGTCGCGCCGCCATCGTGCGCGCCGCCACCGAGCTCTCGCGCCGCGACCCCTCCTGCAGCTGCTCGGTGGACCAGCTGGCGGCCAAGGCGGGCGTCGCCAAGGGCACGGTCTACCTTTACTTCGGCTCGCGCGAGGAGGTGCTGCTCGCGGTGCACGAGAAGCAGAGCCACGAGCTGTTCGACGTCGTCGAGCGCGCGCTGGCCGCGCCGCAGCCGAGCGGCAAGTCGGTCGTGCGCGCAGGCCTGGGCTACGTGCGGGCGCACCCGCAGTTCTACCCGCTCGCCGCCAACTGCCGCGGCATGCTCGACAGCAACGTCAGCACCGAGGTGGCGCTCGCCTTCAAGCTCGGCATCGGCAAGCGCCTGCAGACGCTTGGCGCGCGCATCGAGCATCTCTACCCCGGCCTCAAGGCGGGCGAGGGCGCCGCGCTGCTCATGAATTGCTACGCGCTGATCATCGGGCTGTGGCAGCAGGCCGACCCGCCGCTGTCGCTGCGCCCGGTGATGGATCGCCCCGAGATGCGCATCTTCAAGATCGATTTCGAGAAGCAGCTCAACGCCGCGCTGCTCGACCTCTGGGAAGCGGCTGCGAGGAGAGTGAGATGAACAAGCTCTGGATAGTTGCCACGGTTCTGCTGGCCGCCTGCACGCAGGCGGCGGAAAACGCGGCCGAAGAAGTGCGCCCGGTGCGCGTGGTGACGATCGGCGTCGCCGACTCGACGCGCCGCGTCGAGTACGCCGGCGAAGTGCGCGCGCGCTACGAGACGCGGCTGGCGTTCCGCGTCGGCGGCAAGATCACCGAGCGCATGGTCGACACCGGCGCCACGGTGCGCCGCGGCCAGGCGGTGGCGCGCATCGACGCCGCCGACCTGACCCTCGCCGTGGCGAGCGCCAGGGCGCAGGTCGCGAGCCTGGAGTCCGAGACCTCGCTCGCCGACGCCGAGTACAAGCGCTACCGCGACCTGCGCGAGAAGAACTTCATCAGCCAGGCCGAGTTCGACCGCCGCGCGAGCACCCTCTCCACCGCGCAGTCGAGGCTCGCCGCGGCGCGCGCGCAGGAGCGCCAGGCGGCCAACCAGGTCGGCTACACCACGCTGGTGGCCGAAACCGCCGGCGTCATCACCGCGGTCGAGGCCGAGGCGGGCCAGGTGGTCGCCGCCGGCCAGACGGTGGCGAAGATCGCCCAGCCGGGCGAGAAGGAAGTGGTGCTGGCGATCCCGGAGGCGCAGGTGCAGTTCATCCAGAACCCCTCCGACATCACGATCACGCTGAACGCCCTGCCGGGCAAGAGCTGGAAGGGGCGCCTGCGCGAGCTGTCGCCCGCCGCCGACCCGGCGACGCGCACCTACCCGGCGCGCATCACGATCCTCGCCGCGGCCGACGACGTCGACCTCGGCATGAGCGCGCGCGCCGTGGTCGAGGCGGCGGGCAGCCAGGTGAAGCGCATCGAGATCCCCATCGCGGCGCTGCACACGCGCGGCGAGAGCTCGCAGGTGTACCTGGTGTCCGCCGACGGCATCGTGCGCCCGCAAGCGGTGAAGACCGCGGGCGTGACCGGCGAGCGCGTGGTGGTCGAGTCGGGCCTCAATCCAGGCGACGTGGTGGTCGCCGCCGGCGCCAACCTGCTGCGGGCCGGGCAGCGCGTGCGGGTGCTGAACGGGAAGTAGCAGTGAGCCGCTTCAACCTCTCGGCGGCAGCGCTCAAGTATCGCCAGCTGACGCTGTTCTTCCTCCTCGCCATCGCCGTCGGTGGCATCGCGGCGTACTTCCAGCTCGGCCAGCGCGAGGACCCCGACTTCGCTTTCCGCGCCATGGTGATCCGTACACTGTGGCCGGGCGCCACCGCCGAGCAGGTCGACCGCCAGATCACCGACCGGCTGGAAAAGAAGCTGCAGGAGACGCCCTACTTCAAGTGGACGCGCAGCTACTCGAAGCCGGGCGAGTCGCTGATCATCCTCGAGCTGCTCGACACCGCCGCGCCGAAGGACGTGCCCGACATCTGGTACCAGGTGCGCAAGAAAGTCAGCGACGTGCGCCAGACCCTGCCGCCGGAGGCGGTCGGCCCGTTCTTCAACGACGAGTTCGGCGACGTCTACGGCTCGATCTACGCCTTCACCGCCGACGGCTTCTCGCACTCTGAGTTGAGAGACTATGTCGAGCGCGCGCGCCAGGAAGTGCTGCGCCTGCCGAATGTCGCAAAAGCGGAGCTGATCGGCGTGCAGGACGACAGGATCTTTGTCGAGCTGGCGCCGAAGAAGCTCGCCGCGCTCGGCCTCGACCCTGCGCTGATAGCGCAGGCGCTGCAGCAGCAGAACGCCATCGCCGGCCCCGGCGCGGTCGAGACGCGCAACCACGCGGTCGCGCTGCGCGTCACCGGCCAGCTCGACTCGGTGAGCGAGGTCGCCAGCCTGCGGCTGTACCTGAACGGCCAGACCTTCCGCCTCGGCGACATCGCCGAGGTGACGCGCGGCTACGTCGATCCGGCGATCGCGAAGATGCGCTTCCAGGGCAAGGAGGCGATCGGCCTGGCGGTGTCGATGACCACGCGCGGCGACGTCCTCAAGCTCGGCGCGGACCTCAAGCGCACCATGGAGAAGCTGCGCGGCGAGCTGCCGGTCGGCATCGAGTTCGCGCAGGTCTCCGACCAGCCCGCGGTGGTCAAGCAGTCGGTGGGCGAGTTCATGCGCGCGCTGCTGGAAGCGGTGGCGATCGTGCTGGTGGTGTCGTTCCTCTCCCTCGGACTGCGCACCGGGCTGGTCGTCGCCCTGACCATCCCGCTGGTGCTCGCCGCGACCTTCCTCGCCATGTACTGGTTCAACATCGACCTGCACCGCATCTCCACCGGCGCGCTGATCATCGGCCTGGGGCTGCTGGTCGACGACGCGATGATCGCGTGCGAGATGATGGCGCGCAAGCTCGAGGAGGGCTTCGACAAGCTCGCCGCCGCCACCTACGCGTACAGCACCACCGCCTTCCCGATGCTCACCGGCACGCTGATCACCGCCGCCGGCTTCCTGCCGATCGCCACCGCCAAGTCGACCACCGGCGAGTACACCTTCACCATCTTCGCCGTCACCGTGATCGCGCTGCTCATCTCCTGGTTCGCGGCGGTCACGGCGACGCCCTTCATCGGCGCCTGGCTGCTGAAGGAGCACAAGACCGCCGCGGGCGAGCACCGCGACGTCTACCACACCCGCTTCTACACGCGGCTGCGCGGCTTGATCGAGTGGTGCATCGTGCACCGCAGGGCGGTGCTGGCCGGCACCGCGGCGGTGTTCGTCCTCGGCGCCGTCGGCATGCGCTTCACCGAGAAGCAGTTCTTCCCCTCCTCGAACCGCAACGAGCTGCTGGTCGAGCTGTGGCTGCCCGAGGGCGCGCCGGTGAAGGCCTCCGAGCGCAGCGCCGCGCAGCTCGAGGCGCTGCTCGCGAAGGACCCGGACGTCGCCACCTTCGTCACCTACGTCGGCAACGGCTCGCCGCGCTTCTTCCTGTCGCTCGAGCAGAACCTGTTCCGCGCCAATTTCGCGCAGGTCGTGGTGCTTACCAAGGACCTGCAGGCGCGCGAGCGGCTGGTCGGCAAGCTGCGCCGCACTTTCGACACCGATTTCCCGGGCGTGCGCGGCCGCGTCATGCGCGTGCCGCTCGGGCCGCCGGTGAACTACCCGATCCAGTTCCGCGTCGTCGGCGAGGACCCGGCGATGCTGAAGAAGATCGCCGACCAGGTGTCGGAGAAAGTGCGCGCCCACCCGGCGACGCGCGAAGTCAACGCCGACTGGGGCGACAAGGTGCTCGCCATGCGCGTCGAGGTCGACCAGGACCGGGCGCGCGCGCTCGGCGTCACCTCCGCCGGCGTGTCGCGCTCCCTCGCCGCCACGATAAGCGGCGTGCAGATCGGCCAGTACCGCGAGGCCGACCGCCTGGTCGACGTCGTGCTGCGCGCCCCGGCCGCCGACCGCGGCTCGCTCGACATCCTCGGCGAGCTGCCGGTGGGCACCGGCGTCGGCAAGACCGTGCCGCTGGCCCAGGTGGCGCGCGTCTCCGAGACCATGGAAGAGCCGATCCTGTGGCGCCGCTCGCGCGAGCTCGCCCTCACCGTGCGCGCCGACATCATCGACAGCGTGCAGGCGCCCGACGTCACCGTGGCAATCGACCCGACTCTCAGGGAAATCCGCGCTGCGCTGCCGCCCGGCTATCGCATCGACGCCGGCGGCGCCTACGAGGAGAACGTCAAGGCGCAGCAATCGATCGCCGCCGGCATGCCGCTCGCCCTCGGCCTGGTGCTCGCCATGCTGATGCTGCAGCTGAAGAGCTTCTCGCGCAGCTTCATGGTGTTCCTCACCGCGCCGCTGGGCATCGTCGGCGTGGCGATGGCGCTGCTCATCTTCGGCAAGCCCTTCGGCTTCGTCGCCACCCTGGGCACCATCGCGCTGGGCGGCATGATCATGCGCAACACCGTGATCCTGGTCGACCAGATCGAGCAGGACATAGCCGCGGGTTCCGATCCCTGGACCGCCATCCGCGAAGCGACAGTCCGCCGCTTCCGCCCCATCACCCTCACCGCCGCCGCCGCCGTCCTCGCCATGATCCCGCTCACCCGCAGCATCCTGTGGGGCCCGATGGCCTACGCCATCATGGGCGGCCTGATCGTCGCCACCCTCCTCACCATCGTCTTCGTCCCCGCCCTCTACGCGTCCTGGTTCCGCGTCAAGCGGACCGCGCCCCACGAAGTCTTATCCACCAATCCCGCCGCGTCCCAGCCTGTCACCTAATCCGGCTGCGGCAGCAGCCAGGAACTAGCCGCAGCGCCCTGATCTCGTTTGGCTTCTCGCCGTCCGGAGCGCAGAATCCGGCCAGAAATAGGTGACAAACTGTCACCTATAAAGTCACCTAATACACGTTAGACCGCATGAATTGGGCCGCCGCGTTAACCAGGGACGATCTGATCGAGAACATCGCGGGATCTATTTGGTTGGAAGATTCCACTTGCAAGAAGCTCATCGATTCGGCGAATTGCGCTTTCGATATCGCTCTTGGCAAACAAATCTATCTCGGCCATAGCGCTTTCTGAACGCTAACGTGTATTAGGTGAC
>Ga0137436_1000607_pt1 | contig 10381 bp, 14 predicted proteins | sample EasRivERMGT119_2_FD_102328 | JGI IMG/M metagenome (GOLD analysis project Ga0137436, IMG submission 102328) | Soil microbial communities from meander-bound floodplain in the East River, Colorado, USA - East River MetaG ERMGT119_2 | ecosystem: Environmental > Terrestrial > Soil > Floodplain ...
CTAAGTGTCCTGTTATTAGGCTCGCCTAATTGACTTGTTAGGCTGGCCTACGTATACTACCTTGATGGCCTTGTCATCGCCGGGCCATTGTTCCTCCCGCCGATCCGGTAATCTGGTGCGGTTGCAGGATCGGTTTCCTTCAATCACTTTCAAGGGGTTTTGCTATGGCCGGTTCGCAAACAGCAACGAACAGCTGGTTACGGGGTATGCAAAACGCTGGGGCGAAGGCCAAAGAAAGTGCCCTCGCTGTCAGCGTAGCTCCAGGCCAGAAGGCCGCTGCCGCCGCAGAACTGTATCGACGGAAGGTCAACGAAGCCGTCGATTCCGGCAGATTTCAGGATGGTGCAGCTGCGATTTCGCTTCAGGAGTGGCAGCGAGCATACATTGACAAGGGCATTCCGCGAATCAGTTCCGGTGCAACCGCCGCTTTGCCAAAGGTACAACGATTCAACGACTTCTGGCAACCAGTATGTGCTGCCTCAAAGACACAAGTCGCTTCAATGGCGAAAGGCACCCTTGAGGACAGCAAAGCACGGATGATAGCCAACATGGAGTATCTCGCCCGGAACAAGTACAAGGGGCGACGCTAGCCGAGAACAGCCTCAGTAGTATTGTCTGCGACTTGGCGAATCTCTAGGATTCGCCATATTTTCCAGCCGATTGCGTCAGCTGCAACAACTGCGTCTTCGAGCGAAGCGAAAATCTTTGCGTGAGTCATGTACGGCGTAAAGCTGTTTTTTCCAGTGAGAAAATCGCCTAGCTTGTCGCAGACCAAATAATAAGTTACGTTCATCGCAGAGTCCTTTGAGTGAGAGTGAGAAAATGGGCGAAAATGGCGTCATCAAACCATTCTAGCGTCTGGGCGGACAGACGGGTAAGATTCTAGTGGGTATGATATTTCGGCGTGCGTGCCCCAGTAGGTTGACCATGTTATTCTGCCATTGCCGTCTAGGCAAATTTCGATAAAGGCGGATACGTTTGCTATCCACTGTGATGGCGTCACGCCGTGGATCGGTTTGACTCGATTTTCGCTTACGGCCCTAGTCCAATCTGCGACTAATTCGCCGGATTCGCAAAGGAAAAGACCTGGTTTTACCATCGTCAGCTGCATCGTTTTCATGTGACTTGCCTTGTTTGTGTGGTCCGCGAAAGTCGCGTCCCATGTAGAGATGATAGCACAGCGTATTGACTTGTCAATAACCATTTCGGGATTTTGCTCCAAAATCTCGAAACTATTTCGGAGAATCTCGGAATGGACAATCGTACATACTTCCATTTAGCTGCATTTCGTGGGTCCGTTGTCAATGCGACAGCTAACACCGCGATTGCTGGCGTGCAAGACGCAATCCTTACTAGGTCTGCTTCTGGTGCATTTTTCGCCCCGGAACAGGGCAGAATCATTGCTGCCGCAGCCGGCGGGATAAATGCAACGCGGGCCAGAATTAACACTCCCGTTCTACGTGCAGTTGGGCTACCGTACATTGCACCCTTAAACGCAACCGTTGCAATCCCCTCTCCGCCTAATATTGCCGACTACGGCGAGTTTGGCCCGCTGCCGAACGTGACAGACGAGGTATCAATCGAGTCAACGCATTCCGATGCAGCTCCACAGATACAGTATGGGTTGTTGTGGTTCAAGTTCGGGATGAAGCCACAGACACCCGGAATGGAATACAGATTGCGATTCACTGCCGCAATCGCCGGAGTGGTCGGTTCATGGGCATCCGGTGCAATCGTCATGGATCAAAATGTCCCCGCTGGCACTTACCAAATCGTCGGAATGGATTGCTTCGGGACCAACTTATTAGCCGCACGCCTCATTTTCACTGGAGGCGGTTGGCGACCGGGCGTCATGGGACGCAATACGCTGATTGCGGTACCAAATCCGCTCGGCCTTTCCGGCCGCCTAGGAGTGTTTGGCGAGTTTTCCAATACTGCAATCCCGCAGCTGGAAGTCTACGTTGAGGCAGCAAACGCGGCCCAAGAAGGCTACTTCGACGTAGTCAAGATTGCGTGATACAGTGGCGGATATGCAGTCTATCACCGTCCGCTATCAGACCGTTGTGAGTACCTATACGCAACTTGCTCCCGTCTGGGAGAGGATGCTGAAGGAAAACTTGCAACGGTATAAGCTTCGCGTCGAATTGTTCGATGCCAGTTTGGGACCGACGGTAATAGGTCCAGGCGGTTCGCAGAAGATAACAACGCCGCTTTTCCAGACAAACATCCCGCGTGAAAGCAAGTGGACGGAAGATGTGTCGCAGACAACTGGCGAATGGTACAGTCAAGGCCCGGCAGGAACCGTGTTTGTCATCACCGAAGTCATCCAACTACCATAGGCTACCATGTGCATGGAAGATATTCGGATAGGCAGAAAATCCTACGCTGCCGCCAAGCTGGTTGTCAGTCCGGCAAACGTTCTAACGCAAATTTGCGGGCCTAATCCAAAGCGTATCGGCCTATTCGTTTCCGGGAACGGTAACAGTAATACCGGATTCGGTCCCGACGGAATGGCGATTTCGGATACAGCTGGATTCATTGTGAATCTAAGCCAAGTCCAAGTGCAGTTTGACCTTGCCAACGTAGGCCAGCTAATTCAGGTACCGTGGAACTGCTTTACGGGTGTGCCCGGAGCGACAATAGCAGTTATCGAAATTTTCCTAGATGAGAGTTAACAATGGACGGACTAAAACCGGCCGATATGACGGCAATACGAAATGCGTATGTCCTTAACCGTGAACTAGAACAGCAAATTGAACGCGGCAAGGCGTGCGGTTTTGATTGCGAGGAGCATGACGCGAGATGCCAACACGCGAAACGAACGATGGACGCGATAATGGCGGTTTACGGGCCGAGTTTCCCGCAGGTGAAAGCCTAATCCCTACGGAAGTTGGTAGCTCCGGGCCGATGTATCCGCCATTGCCTGCCTCATTTTCTGAGGACACGCATTCGCAGCTTGACGTAGTTGGCGAAGCAATCGCCAATACGGAAATAGCGTTCCTGTCCACTGCAATCGACCGCATTACGCAAATTGAACAGCCGATTGCGGATATTCAGAATGTTCTGCTTGGCGAAATCGGCGTTAAGCTGGACAAAGTGTGGAGAGCGATAGATGCGATTCGTAAGAAGGTATCGGCTAACACGGTACGAACTGTTAGCGATATGTACCAATATCTTGGTGCCATCGGCATCGGCCACGTTCCCCTGGAATCTGTGTATTATGGTTTGCAATCTGGCGACTATTTGGGTTCTGTTGGAATTGAGGGAGCCGAGAAGGGTTCGCCATCCGTAATCCCAATTGAGCAATTCGGCGGTCCGGGGGATATCACTCCACCTCATCCCGTACCAATTAACACCGACCCGCCGATTGCACCTCCGGAATGGTTGCCTACGGTCCCGCCAGCGACGCAACCACCAGTCCCACCAACGACAATACCGGAACCACCGCCGTTTGGCTCTCCGCCAACTAATTGCGATAGATGGATTCCTCGTGTCTTCTACGCCAATTGTGCTGCGGAAGAAGCTGACTTAGCAAGAACACATGAGATGGTAGGGATATATCACGATTGCTTTTTTTTGTGTGAAGGCGTAACCTACAACGAGTGGAAGCCAGTCTGCAAACTGTACACGAATAAGCCATACGGTCCAGGATGGGAGGAGGTCAAATCGTTTTGGCTGAGAATGGGTTATTATCCAATGCTGGACAGCCCTACAACATGGCTGTCAACTATTACAGGCCGGAGAGAACAAACAAGCGGCAATACAGAGTTATTTTTTGAATTTGCCGGCCAGAGAATTGGCCCTTGCTCTAGTGGCGATGGCACGATTCCGCCCGGCGAAGTTGTCCCGCCCGACCAACAACCAGTATGTTATACGCCTCCCGCTGATGATTGCAAATTACCGCCACCGAAGCCGATAGATGTACCGATCTCGCCTGACGCAAATACTTGTGAAGAGCTGAAAACGGTAATCGACTATTACGCAAACTTGACTCCGCATATTTCCGATTGGATCAAAGCGTCAGCTGGTGGAGAAAAGCCGTCCGGAATTGCTGCGACGATTGCTCAAGCATTAACTGGCGTCCCGCAAGCCGTAATCCCGAATCTAATCAATTCGTTTGCAAAATGGTTTGAGGGGATTGTTAAAACGTCGGTTCAGTCTACTAATTGTGATTCCGGATCGCTAATGCCGGTCGCTATCACGCAAGCTATCGTCAATTTGATTCAGCTGTATACGGGAGCGGTGCCGAAGCAATTTACAAATACGTTAAATCAGGTCAGTAACACTATCTGCCAGTCTAATATCCCCGATGGCGGAATGGCAGATTTGGCATATCTTCGGGGAGATATTAACCGTGAGTTGTGGGAGTGCTTTCACAAGGCAGCTGGCGACCCAATTGGCGAATATCATAAAATTATGATGGCAGGTAGAGCAAAAGCCGATCCGTCGCAAATCGACAAACTCTATAGACGCAAATTCATTCCAGCCGAAACGTATAGCCAGTGGATGCGGGAAGCGGGAGTGATGAAAGACGAGGATAGAGAGAATATTCATAATCTGAATCAGGCATTCCCTACATTGTCCGATGTGCAAGTAATGATGAATAGGGACGTTGCGAATGAGAAAGACGTAGACTGGACGAAAGCCGACGAGCTATTCAAGGCAAATTATCAAGGGCAAATTAAGGATTGGTATGAAGCGAATGGGGTTGACGAGCAGCTTGCAAAGTACCAATGGCGTGCACATTTCCATATCCCGTCGTATACGATGGGACAGCAAATGTTGTTCCGTTTACGGGAGGATGTAGTTGGACCAGAGCATAAATTCGACCGTGAAGATATGCGGAAAATGCTCATCCAAGATGACTGGCATCCCGCATTTATTGACCGCATGATAGATACGGCATATCATGCCGTTACTAAAACGGATGCCGTTCGCGCGTTTATGGTGTTCTCAATTGACGAAACCGAGCTATATAGCCGGTTCCTCGACTTCGGGTATACAGCTGAGTCCGCTGAATTCTATGTCAAATATCACAAACAGAATAGAACTATCCATATGCGTCGGCAATCTGGCTATCCGACAATGCGTGCATTGACCAGTTCATTCGCACGTTGCGAGATAACCAATTCGCAATACCGCGACACCGTTGCGAAGATAGTGATATCCGAAGAGCAAGAACAGAACGCTATTGAGGCGAGCAAAATTGCAAGGGACGTATACATTCGTAAACAAAACATAAGGGCGATTCGTCGGCCATATGTGCTGGGCATAATTGACGATCAAGAGGCATTTGAGCGAATGGACGCAGCTGGAATTGATGGAGAATGCCGCGATGAATTGTTAGGTATCTGGCAGCTGGACAGGTTGCGACGGGACAAAACGCTAACGGCCAGTACACTATGCGATATGATATCTAAGGGGATTATAGATGCCAATACTTATATATCTGCTCTTATTCGTTCGGGCTATTCGCTGCATGACGCGAACGCTATGTTGCTCCTCTGTAACGCGAAACTTACAGAGAAGCAACAAAAGGCAGCTGAAGCACTAGCTAGGCGATTGGCGATAGAGGCAGAGAAACAACGGAAGGCAATGGAGAAGGCACGGAAGCTAGCTGAGTGCGGCCCTCCGGATTGTCCGAAAAGCACTCCGGGCGGAAAGCAAAATCCGCCGGTTGTAGCGTACTAGGCCTCATGGGATTATAGTGAATCGGCGTCCACCGACCGAAACGGTCAATGTTTCCCCTATGGTCGGCATGGCCAGTAGTCGCGTGAACGTACCTAGATGCAACCGAATTGGTCGGTAGTTTCGATAAAATCTCAGGAAGTCCAGCGTCAAGCGATACCATGCCGTTGCATCCGTTATCGGAAATGTACTTGCCATATATACCCGACGACGTAGTGATACCATCGTGGTCGTAATGGTTGGGGCCGTGAAGCGTAAAGTTTTCATAGACTTCCTTCACTTTGAACAGGCCGATTTCGGTCGGGTGAATCATAGAGCGACGGTTTAACTCTATGTATGCTTCGTGAGTTACAAATAGGGCATCGACGGCAAGGTATCGCACGCTCCCATACGGTAGTGAGTCTATACATTCCCCCATATATTCTCTGGCATACGCTGCAATATATGCGGATATAAGAGGAAACGAGTGGGATGGTTCGCCAGTTGGCATTTGGCATTGTGCATTCCCGGCTATTGCTCGCCAATTAGAGTATTCGCCTTTATCGGCATCAAATTGCGGCCATGAACCCCATCGTTCGGGCGGGATACGGTCGGGCCGGTCTTTCCAATGCTTGCTACGCTGTGCCCACTTTCCGTAAAGTGAGTTTAAGATCATTTTTGCAAAACTAGACGCGTGAACGTCTCCCATTCCATCCGTAGCAAATTTGATTTTTCTATCATGCCAACGAGATACCCAAGTTGCAAACAGTCGAGCGACGGAGTAAACTTGCACTGTCCCAATGCGTGCAATTGATTCGCTACGTATGGCACGTGCCAATTCAGGACCGCACAATGCCGTCCAATAACATCCGGTTGCATGGTATTGTTTTCCATCTTTCCTCACCGGGTAAGTTTCTTGTGGGCTGTCAATCAATACGTTAGCCACTACACCGTAAACCGTCAGCATCGCCCGCAATTCGTCAATAGTTGCCGTCGGCTGAAACCTTATGAACCGTCGCGGGAATGCATGTTCTCGCATCACAAAAGGAAAAAGGGAATTAACGTCAAGATGATATATGCGGCAACCAGAATTGCCAATGCGATAGCAAGTCGTCCGCCCGCCAAAATACGCTGCCCTTTCAAGGTCATGCTCCCTCGCATTCGGCTTGCACACTATGTCCAATTTGTCTTTCCCCGGAACGCGAATATCACAAGTGTGGCGAAAATTGTTCATCGCCATTGCTGCCGCGGTCAGTTGGAACACTCCACTTTTACCATCCCGCCACCCTTTAATAAGGGCAACTGTTCGCTGCTCCAAAATTCCACTACGGAGGCTGCAAGCAGTAGGCTGTACGTCTTGATTGTGAGAAACTGGATTTGTAGCGTTGCCGGCGAGACGATTAGCCGCATATTCGCCGAATATTCCTTTTGGCCAATAATTACGAGTATCGACAAACTTATATAATCTTTGGCCTGAACGGACAACAATATATGTCGGTATTCCATCGACGGACAGCCGGTGCTGATTAGGTGCCGATTCGCTTCGGCAACTATCATCTGCGCTAGGTCGCTGTCTGTTAAGGGAAAAAATGCCTTCATCTAATCTACTCCAAAATTCCAATAGTGTTAGCGAATGGCCGATATCCTGAGAGAATATCCATGTTGTACGCTGTTTGTCGGAATGCTCGTCAAGGAATGCCCAAAACTGGTGTTCCTTGTCGCCGCTTGCTTCGCATCGCCGCGTCTGTTTCCCTTTTTCAAAACGCCAACGAATCGCGTGCCACCTACTAAGGAACGATTCTGATTTGAGACCGTTGCGGCTGACCGGAACCCGCAAGCGTTCCGTGTCGAATACTATTATGTTGGATGGGCATTCTGTACCCTTGTTGCCGCAAAGGTATCGGCCTAATGTCGCCATAGGGTAATCTCGTTGAGCGATAGAATGGGTTCAGCAATTGAAAATACTGACTACGGTGAAGATTCCGGCCCATGAGTATTCTCCTGCCCGGTCTGGGGCTGTATCGCCTAAGAACGAACGGAAGCGGTCCCAAAACTCCGACACAAAGCCTTGCAATTGCTCTTGCGTTAACTGTTCCTCCGACCGTATCTCTTGTGGGAGATTCGTCGGAAACGGTTCTTCGCCTTCACGCTGGCGAGTGATATCCAACGATATCTGGTAACAAATCGGCATCACTCGCACCCCTTGCTGGGAATGTCGCAGTTCCGTAATCGCCCGTTAGCCGTCAACCGAGAATGCAATTCAGCCGCATTGCGTGCTTGCTTTGCCTTCTCAACTAGCTGGTCTATTACGTGTGGATCGATTTCGCGGAAGTCGCGATACGCTGTCAGCTTGACAATATCCCATGCGTCCGGCTTGCTTGCGACCCGGCAATGATGCCGACATAACTGGCCAATCGCTCCAGCCGCGACTAGGTTTTCCAAGACTGTATGCACTTGATTAACTCCGCTTCATATTCGGTGAGTGGTACGTCCAACAAATGCCGCTGCCCCTCATGGATCATCGCACCTAGCCATTCAATGACAGATACGGCATTTTTCCAATAGGTAACACGGCCAGCAAATAATGGGTGGTCTTCGTTACCGGTCGCTATCGCCATTTCGCTCGCCAGTGCCGTCTGTGCATGAGTCAAATAAGCCGCGAGAAAGCGACTTAAGACCGCTACTTCGGGTTCGCCGTATTTTGGAAGTTGGCGACTTGGCTTTGCGTTTGTCATAGAAGCAGCAATCCGCGTTGAGAAGGGCAACTTGATTTTGACAACGGGGACAGGTCAGAATAATAAGACCTGTGAATTTTGTTTCGCTTTGCGGCGGATGGATTCCGCTCCATTCGTGCCAGCATTTCGGGCATCGGTAGTGCGAGCATTCTCCGCCAGTCAACAATGGATAGCCGTGTTTAAATGTTCCCGGCTCTATGGCGTGCGATTCCGGTTCGATTCGCTTACGTTTCATTTTTCGGCCCTATTGAGTACCATGAATCAAACACTTTAGGCGGATCGTATTCAAGTCGACGCTGCAACTCGATTAGACAGCAATGGAATTCCGCAACCCTGCTGCTGATGTAATGCGTAATTGTCGTTTCTAGCAACCTACGCATTTTGTACGACTTGACAGCCTCTTGATAGCTGGCTGGAAATGATGCACCACCACTCATGTCTGCTGTCCTTTGGGCGAAAATGCCCGGTCGTGTTGGTGTACGACCGGGCAAAAAACTACTCTATCGGCTCAACCCTGGACGTATTTGTTTTCCTACGGTCGAATGCGTGGACGGTGCATAGGTATTGAGACCTATACCCGCACTCTGAACGCGAATACCCTTCGACCCTTGAATCGGGTACAGAATCAACGTATTCTGCCTTTCGGCCGCAGATTTCGCACTTCTTTTTCATCGCTTACGAGTCCCTTTCCATTGCGTCTAGGTATGTTCCGCCCGGCCAGAAGCAATATCGGTCATTCAGGCTTGCTTTTTGGGAGTCGTATACTGCCAACCTCATTATTTGTTGCATCGAAAACGGTCACTTCGCCCGGTCGCGTTTCCTCATCGTATTTACAGCCAGGATAGCTATGGTCGAAATACGACTTGCATTCGGAATAGTTTGCGTAGGTCGCAACTACTTGGCCTTCATTGTTAATGCACTGGTACATTCTGTTCTCCATCAAATAGGTTAGGTGAGCACAAATCCAACTTCCATTTTGCCTAGGAACCCAATCCCTAAGCAGTCAGCCGGGCAAGCCGGCTAACATATCGTCAACGTCCGGCTGCAACCACATAAACAGGTTTTTTTCCGCTGTTCGTTTGGTCATAACCGAACATTTAATTGGGGGATTGAAACTACCCTTGCCCCTGATTTGGGACATAGTAGCGAGCGACTTGCCAACGCCGACAGAGCCGCATTGGTACGGTGTTCCGTCGTTATCGAATACGACGATTCGCGTCCAAGTCTTGATTTCGCCGTTGTCGTCAGTGTCTTCTACGTCATGGGCGTAGTAGTCTGACACCAAGATAGACTTCCCGACCATTGACTCTAGTTGCTTGAAGTCGCCGAACTGGGCGGAGAATAGCAGCTTGGCCCCTGATTTTGTCCGAATGTCGAACGATGCACATGAACGCAATTGCCTAGGGTCGAATTGAGACGGTGCGTTAGGCGATGCGTCCGTTTGCTTTGCTAGGTCGCGTGCGATTGCGTCAGGTACGTTTTCCATTTCATCGCCTTTCGTCTGGATTTGGTGCTAGGAAAAGACTGGGCGAACAATTGACGATTCTGGCTTACTTCTTGGCGGTGGGGTGCGATCCTGCCACAACCGGAACTTTTGCGGCAGGTTCGGCCTTCTTGCGTCCCGCTTGCATCGCGGCCTTTTGTGCTTCGCTCATTTCCCTTTTTGGCTGTTTGGCCGGCAGTACGATTGGAACGACGCCCAAAATCAGTTGCGAAGTCTGCATGTTAGGGGCATCGAATAAGCGGATATCACTGGCTCTTTTGGCAATTGTCGTTTTCTTTCGCTCGCAAACCGCCTTATCCTCATGCGCAAACAGCGTCACCGGGTAGCGTTGTTTTTCGGCACCTTGGAAAAGGACGATATCTGCGTCTCCGCTGATAAGGCCCGTACAGACGACAGCGAAAGCTTTGCGGGGGACTGGGACTGGGGTTTCCATTGACTTTCTCCATTAGTGGTGATAAACTATTGTCGAGCGGCC
>Ga0137436_1000608_pt1 | contig 10376 bp, 8 predicted proteins | sample EasRivERMGT119_2_FD_102328 | JGI IMG/M metagenome (GOLD analysis project Ga0137436, IMG submission 102328) | Soil microbial communities from meander-bound floodplain in the East River, Colorado, USA - East River MetaG ERMGT119_2 | ecosystem: Environmental > Terrestrial > Soil > Floodplain ...
ATGAGGAGCGTCCCCACGACGAGGCCGACGACGGCCCCGCCCCAGAGGGCGTTCCCCTGCAGAAAGACGATCGTCTCGTTCACACGTTTCCGGTCTTCGGTCCCGCGTCAATGTGTGGCCCGGCCCCCGGCAATTCAAGGCTGCTCCGACCGATCCGGCCGGTGACATTTCTTGACGCGCGGCGCTTGCGGCGCCACGTGGACGGCCCGTAAAGTCCTCCCGCATGCCTCCACCAGATACAGCCAGAGCTCTCCCACTCCCCCTCCTGCTCGCGATCACACTTTCGCTGCCGGCCGCCGCCTGCCGGCGGGATCACGGGGGGACGGCCGTCCCTCCCGTCGCCGGCCCCCCTGCGGCATCCGGCGACCTGGCAGACGGGCAGGTGCGGGACGGGCTGGGGCGCGTCGTCGCGATTCCCGCGCTCCCGCGGCGCATCGTGACCCTCGCGCCGAACGCCACCGACACCATCGCGGCCCTCGGCCTGGGGGATCGGCTGGTGGGGGTGAGCGACTTCTGCGAGCCGCCGCCCGAGGCCGGGAACGTGCGCCGCGTCGGGGGCCTTCTGACCCCCGACCTCGAGGTCATCCGGGCGCTCCGGCCGGACCTGCTGGTCGGCTCGACCAGCGGCAACGACCCGGCGCTGGCCGAGCAGGCGGAGGCGCTCGGACTGCCGCTCTACATCCTGAACGCGGCGACCGTGGACGAGGTGCTGGACGGGATCGCGGGGTTGAGCGCGGCTCTGGGCGAAGAGGCCCGGGGCAAGGCGCTCCTGGCCGATCTGCGGGCCCGCCTCGACGCCGTGGACCGCCGGGTCGCAGGCCGGCCACGGCCGCGGGTCCTCTACATCGTCTGGGGGGAGCCGCTCGTCGTCCCCGGGTCGAAGGCGTTCCTGACCGATGCCATCCGCCGGGCCGGCGGGGATTCGGTGACCGACGACGCCCCGGCGGCCCACCCGACCTACAGCGTCGAGGCGGCGATCGCCCGGAAACCGGAGATCATCCTGACGAGCGAGTACAACCGGGCCGACGCGGAAAGGCTCCGGAAGGATCCGGCCTGGCGGTCGGTCCCGGCGGTCGCCCGGGGGAAGGTCTACGTCGTGGGGGACGCGCTGGTCCGGCCGGGACCGGCGGTCGTGGCGGGGATCGAAGAGATGGCGCGCCGCATCCACCCGGACGACGCGCCCTGAAGACCTGACCAGGACGCCACGGGGGTTGGGTCGAGGCGCCCTGAAAAGCCCCCATCAAACGATCAAGCCGTGCGGGCACGATGCCCGCACGGCCGGGGGATCGAGGAGGGGGCACCCGTCTGCCCCTCCTCCGGAACGCCTTGAATTGTGCCATCAAGACTTTTTTGAACAAGCGCGCCGCACAGCTCGTTGGTGCACGCGCACAGCAGCCGGATGGCCGAAAAAGGCCGGTCGCGCGGGTCAGCGCGGGAGGGCCATCCTTATATTTATAAGGGTTAGTAGGCGCCGCCGAGGACCACGGTCAGGCCGACGGTCAGCTCGAGGAAATTGACGTCGGTGTCCCCGTCGCTGAAGGTGACCCGGCGCAGGTCCGTGCGGAAGCCGGCGCGCGGCCCGCCGAAGAAGCGGATCCCACCGCCGATGTTGTGGGAGAAGTGCACCTCGTCGCCGACCGCGTCGGGGTCGGAGACGAAGCCGAAGCTGCTCGTGTTGAGGAGTCCGATGCCGCCGGCCGCGAAGAGCACCACCTTGTCGCGGCGGTGCACGAAAAAGTTGTAGATGTAGTCCACCTGGCCGCCGAGGAGATCGACGGTGACGTCGATGTCGGGGCTGTCGGTCGATCCCCCGAAGAAGCCGAACTCGACCATCTGGTGCTTGGTCCAGTGATAGCCGAAGCGGAAACCGAGGTCCCAGGTGTCGTCGATGACGTTCTGGCCTTCCACCTGGTCGAACGCCATGTGGCCGAAGTAGGGATTGATCTCCCAGGCCTTCTCGCGGTTCTGGGCGAAGGCGGGCGAGGCGATCGCCCCGAGGAACAGGACGGCCACGAGCGGCAGAACTCTCTTGCTGATGAAACCGGTCATGGTCCCGGACCCCCGCGCAAATCGGCGCATACCTTTGCAGAAGGCCCCTGCCCTGTCAAGCCCGGAACGGGCGCCCGGCGGGCCGGATTGCGGGGCGGGCGCCGCGTCCCGGCGGTCGTTGACTACAATAGGCGCATGTCCGCGTCCGCCGTAGAGACCCGCACCCTCCTCAAGCTGCGCGAGGGGCAGCGCGACGCCTCGACCGAAGACTGGGTCGTGGTCGAGGAGCCGCTCGAGATCCGCGTCGGCGGCGAGACCCTCGCGGTGGTGATGCGCACCCCCGGCGACGACCTCGAGCTCGGAGCCGGCTTCGTCCTGACCGAAGGGATCGTCGAGGCCGCGGAAGGGATCGGCACCATCCGCCGCTGCCCCGAGGCGAAGGACGGCGGCGAGAACGCCCTCGACATCACGCTCGCGCCCGGGTTCTCGTTCGACCCGGAGCGCCATCGCCGCGCCCTCGTGGCCAACGCCGCCTGCGGGTTGTGCGGGCGGGCGTCGCTCGAGGCGCTCGCCTCCCGGGCGCGCCCCAGCGGCTCGACCCTGCGCGTGCCGCGATCGGTCGTCCTCGACCTGCCGCGCCGCCTCTCCGAGGAGCAGGGGGCGTTCCGCCGCACCGGCGCGCTGCACGCCGCCGCCCTGTTCGACGCGGCGGGGACCCTCTACGTGGCGCGCGAGGACGTCGGCCGTCACAATGCCGTGGACAAGGTCATCGGCCGCGCCCTCTTCGACCAGCTGCCGCTCTCGGACCTCATCCTGCTCGTCTCCGGCCGGACGTCGTTCGAGATCCTGCAGAAGGCCGCGGTCGCCGGGATCCCGATGGTGGCCGCGGTCTCCGGCCCCACGACGCTGGCGATCGAGACGGCGCGCGCCTTCAACATCACGCTCGTCAACTTCCTGCGCCCCGGCGGCATGAACGTCGCCTCCGCGCCGGAACGGATCACCGGCACCGCATGACCGATCCGGGCGGAGCGCGCGACGGCGTGGCCAGGCCGGGCGACTACTACCAGCGGGGGTTCGGACTGAAGGAGGAGGTCTCCCCCCACCTGCACGCCGACTATCACAGCGGCCTCGTGGAGCGGCTCAAGGTCTCGGGGCACCGCCTGCAGGCGGGAGACCTGACGTTCCTCCTGGCGCGGGAGTTCGGCTTCTGCTACGGCGTCGAGCGAGCGGTCGAATACGCCTACGAGACCCGCCGGCGCTTCCCGGACCGGACCATCTGGCTGACCGGCGAGATCATCCACAACCCGCACGTCAACCGGCGCCTCAGCGACATGGGGATCGGCTTCCTGCGACACGCCGACGGCGCGGGGCCGGGACTCGAAGCGGTGCAGAAGGAGGACGTCGTCATCCTGCCGGCCTTCGGCGTGACGGTGCAGGAGATGCAGGCGCTCCGCGAGCGCGGCTGCACCCTGGTGGATACAACATGTGGTTCGGTGCTCAACGTCTGGAAGAACGTCGATCGCTTCTCGGCCTCCGGCTTCACCGCCATCATCCACGGCAAGTACGCGCACGAGGAGACGCGCGCCACGGCTTCGCGCACCACCCGCCAGCCGGGAGGGCGCTACCTCATCGTCCGCGACCTTCCGGAGTCGGACCGCGTCTGCGACTACATCCGCCGCGGCGGCGATCGCGCGGCGTTCCTGGCGCAGTTCGCCCCCGCCTGCTCCCCCGGCTTCGACCCGGACCGCGATCTCGAGCGGGTCGGGCTCGCCAACCAGACGACGATGCTGTCGTCCGAGTCGCTGCGGATCCAGGAGGAGATCCGGCGGGCCCTCGCCGATCGCTTCGGCGCGGCGGCGATCGAGGAGCACTTCCGCGCCTTCGACACCATCTGCAGCGCCACGCAGGACCGGCAGGACGCGGTGACCGGGCTCCTGGAGCAGAAGCCGGACCTGATGGTGGTCATCGGCGGCTACAACAGCAGCAACACGAACCACCTGACGGCGCTCGCCGGCCGGAGCGTGCCGACCTACCACATCGAAGACGCCTCCTGCATCGAGCCGGGGGGGGCGATCCGGCACAAGCCCTTCGGCCAGACGGCCGAGCAACGCATCGAGGGGTGGCTGCCGGCCGGGCGGGCGGTCATCGGCCTGACGGCGGGGGCCTCGACCCCGAACAACAAGATCGGCGAGGTCGTCGCCGCCATCGCCGGCCTGCGGGGCGCCTCCGTGGACGTGCCGGCGCTCCCGTAACCGCCCGGTTTTGAGGCGGCCCCCCGCCTGTGGTATTTTTCGCGTTCCTGGCGCGTCCGAGCGAACCGACAACATGGGTCAATTCGAGAAGCACGTCTTCGTGTGCACCGGCGGCGACTACTGCCCCTTCGACGGGTCGGTCGAGGTGCACGCCTTCCTGAAGGACGGGGTCAAGGCCCGCGGCCTGAAGAAAACCGTGCGCGTGAACAAGTCGGGATGCCTCGACCAGTGCGGCAACGGGCCGATGGTGGTCGTGTACCCCGAGAACGTCTGGTACTCGCACGTGACGATGGAGAAGGCGGCCCGCATCCTCGAGGAGCACCTCGTCGGCGGGCGGCCGGTCGCGGAGTACTTCTACGCGGCGCCGCCGGGCGTGAACAAGAATCCGGTGCGCATCATGGAGATCGAGAAGGCCCGCGCCGCCGGGATCGCCGCCGGCGCCGCCGCGGCCGGAAAGGGGGCCCCGTCATGATCCGTGCTTCCCTCCCCTGGATGGCGCGCGCCTCGTGGAGCGGCGGCGCGTTCGGCGTCGCCTCGGCCATGGTCCTCATCGCGCTTCTGGGCCTGAAGGCCCTGCCGGCGCTCATCGCCGCTGTGGCGATCATCGCCATCGGCTACCTCGGCGGGGTGATGGTGGCGGCGCGCACGCGGCTGCGCGAGTCGGTCCGCTACGTGCTGCGGCTGCGCTCCGAGCTGCGCCTCACCCAGGACTACCTGATGGAGCAGGGCTCGTCGCGCTCGCTGGGCGTCTGGCTCGAGGCGGCGGGCGCCACCTTCAAGGGGCCGCTCGCGACGCTGCAGTCGGACGCGCGCAGCCTCGCCGCCGATGCCTCGCTCCCCGAGAGCACGCGCGTCGCGGCGAAATCGATCGTCGACCGGGCCAACGCCTTCGCCGAGGCGCTCAAGCCGATCCTCACGTACAGCCTGGCGACGCCGTCGCGCGCCCCGTTCAACCTGAACATCGTGATGCGCGAGGCGATCGACCTCTGCCGTCACCGGGCCGAGGAAAAGAAAATCCGCTTCAAGGAGCACTACGGCGACCTGCCGCCGGTCTTCGGCCCGGGCACCCGGACCGAGACCGCGCTGCTGAACCTCGTCGTCAACGCCGTCGAGTCGATGCCGTTCGAGGGGGGCACGATCGAGGTGAAGACCTGGCACGAGGACGGCAAGGTGGTCGCGAGCATCCGGGACGTGGGCATCGGCATCCGCCCGGAGCACCTCGCGAAGGTCTGCGACCCGTTCTTCACCACCAAGCCGGACAAGGGTGGCGCGGGGCTCGGGCTGTGGGAGACGCGCGACACCCTCGACCGGCTCGGGGCGACGATCGACATCATGAGCGCGCCGCACAAGGGGACCGAGGTCCTCCTGCGCTTCCCGCAGGCGGCGCCGCTCTCGACCGGCCGCGAGGGGACGATCCACCCCCAGGAGATTCCTCGCAACACCGCCGACGAGCGCCGCCAGATCGCCTGACGGCGGCGGCGGACGCGGCGGTTGAATCTGACGGCCACGATACCTGGCAACTACTCCCAATCTACACCCCAGTTGTACTAGGCTCTGATGGGCGTATTTCGCGTCTCGGGTTGCGATGGAGCAACTGGTTGGGAGGCTGAAGGTGCCATCCGCAGCGCGTAGGTTATTGGGGCTTACCCTCGAAGGAGGGTGGAAAGTTGTTGCCACAGTCCAGCTAGGCCCAGAGGCAACCGGCGCGAATTTCTCTGCAGGGTATATCGTCCAACGCGACGACGGCGCGCGCGGATTTCTCAAGGCGTTGGACTTTTCTAGCGCTAGTAGACCGGGCGTGGACACAATCGCAGAACTTCAGCGGTTGACGACAGAATACCTTTTTGAACGAGACTTGGTGGCTCAGTGTACAAACAAGAAACTCACTCGAGTTGTGCGTGGATTGGGCCACGGAAAGGTCCAAGTTGGACCAGGGCTTGAAGGTGAAGTCAACTATCTGATATTCGAACTGGCCGAGCGTGGCGATATACGTCGCCACATGGCCCAAGCGCAAGAGATCAATCTCGTCTGGTCTCTTGGTGTCTTGCATCACGTGGCCACTGGGTTGTTTCAACTCCACAGAACAAGGATCGCGCACCAAGACCTCAAACCGTCGAATGTCCTAGTTTTCGATGAAGAGGGCTCAAAGCTAGGGGATCTGGGGCGAGCATCTGCTGATGGGCACAACCCCCCTCATGATTCCTTCGATATTCCAGGCGACCCGACGTATGCACCGCCTGAACTTCTATACGGATTCGTCCCCCCCGACTGGAACGAGAGAAGGCTTGCGTCAGACCTCTACCATCTGGGTGGACTTGTGGTGTTTCTCTTCACGTCAGCGCCAATGACTGGCCTTCTCGTGGGTGAGTTGTCTGAAGACCACCGGCCGGGTAAGTGGCGTGGGACCTACGACGAAGTGCTGCCATATCTTCAGAAGGCCACAGCTTCCGCTCTGGGCCAGATCTCGGGGATGATTCCCGAGCTAGTCCGCGCTGAGCTCCTAGGAATAGTGACTCAGTTGTGCGAACCCAACGTAGGCCGCAGAGGGCATCCGCATGCTCATCGCACGCCCGACAAGTATTCGTGCGAGCGATACATAAGCGCCTTCAACAAACTGAAGGCACAATCCGAACGCCGATCAAGGGCAGACAGTTAGTGAGTGTTTTTGACGACAAGCCCGAGCGTCGTGTCATTCCACGCTGGCGCGATTCCGCGGTTACAGCTGTTCTCGGTGAAACAGACCCACTCCCCGTTCGACACCCACCGGACTTCTTCAGCGAAGATGCGCTAGGACGCCGCAAAGCGGAATGGGAAAGAGTCCGTAGCGTCCCTCATGCCGCCGAGTTGGTTGGCATGGCATTGGTCATGGACCGACCCGAGGAAGCTCGTGGGGCGGCAGAGTTTCTACTCAGTAGTGATCTCGCTGGACCGGTTGCGCAACGACTTGGTAGGCAGCTTCTTTCTTATGCACGTGTCGATGATCCCGCAGCGACAGACCTGAACCTGCCTCAGGCCATACGACGGCTGCGCCAGGAACTCCAGCTGTTCCCCAGAAATCCACATGGCTGGGTCGACCTATCTCGTCTTTATGCTGTGAGTGGGCAAAACGCGAGTGCCGAGCGGGCTATCGAAATAGCTGTCGGTCTTGGTCGTGAAGATCGACTTACGCTCAGGTCTGCGACCCGATTCTATCTACACATAGGCGATTCGCAGCGAGCGCTTCGGCTTCTGAGGAGAAGTCGGGCGACTGAGCGAGATCCCTGGCTGCTTGCTGCAGAGCTCGCCACCGCAAGTGTTGCTGGTGCTACGTCTAGATTCATGCGCGAGGCGCGATCGTTTCTGAAGGAATCCGGCTTAAGCCCTTGGCACTTGAGCGAATTGGCGAGTGCCTTGGCCACGACCGAGCTGAGCGGCGGGAATGCTCGTCGAGCGCGGCAGCTGTTCGAGCAGGCTCTCGCTTCTCCTACGGATAATGCTGTTGCCCAGGGTCAGTGGGCTAAGCGCTGGCTTCAGGAGCTGGAGATCCCGGATAGTGCGCTAGTTATCCCGCGAGCGCATGAAGCTCGATCGTGGGAAAGATACGAGGCAGGAAACTGGAAAAGCGCTCTGGATGCTGCAGAGAAATGGTTAGGTGATGAGCCGTTTTCTTCACGACCTGCCGTGATGAGCAGCTTTATTTCTTCGGTAGTCCTACAAGAATATGACCGCAGCATTGAGTTTTGCAGACGTGGCCTGCGGGCCAATCCAGACGACCAGCTACTTCGCAACAATCTCGTGTTTGCTCTCGCGAGCAGCGATCGACTGAAGGAGGCGATCGAGGAAGCGAAACTAATGCGAACAGAAGCGGTCTCGGGTACGGATGCCATCGCTTGGACAGCAACGCAGGGGTTATTGGCTTTCAGAGGAGGAAAATCATTGGCGGGAAGGAGACTCTACGAAGATGCCATAGAAATGTCTCGGAACAACAATAGAATGCGCGCTTTCGCCACGGCATTCCTAGCTAGAGAGGAGCTTCTTGCCGGCACTATGGAATGGCGGAATGCGCTGGATCGTGCAAAGCATGAGGGTAGGCTATTGCGTTCCAAGGTGCTGGACGAGCTCTTGGTAAACATCGAGAAGCTAGGTCAGAGATCGCGCCGAGAGGGCGAGAGATAGTCAGGTAAGGAGCGTTCGTCAGTCCTCTTGATACCGCTGCTTCAACGCCTCCAGCACCGCCGCATCGGCCAGGGTCGTCACATCCCCAAGCGCGCGCCCCTCGGCGATATCCCGCAGCAGCCGGCGCATGATCTTCCCCGAGCGGGTCTTCGGCAGCTCGGGCGTGAAGATGATGTCGTCGGGGCGCGCGAGAGCGCCGATCTTCCGGACGACGTGCTGTTTCAGCTCGGCGTTGAGCGCGTCGTCGGCCGCGCGGCCGTCCTTCACGGTCACGAACGCCGCGAGCGCCTGCCCCTTCAGGTCGTGGGTCTTGCCGACGACCGCGGCCTCCGCGACGGCCGGGTGATCGACGAGGGCGCTCTCGACTTCCATCGTCCCGATCCGGTGTCCGGCGACGTTGAGGACGTCGTCCACCCGGCCCAGCAGCCAGAAGTTGCCGTGCTTGTCGCGGCGGGCGCCATCGCCGGGGAAGTAGGTCTTGATGTCCCACTTCGACCAGTAGGTCTTCACATAGCGGTCGTAGTCGCCGTAGACGCCCTGCATCATGGCGGGCCAGGGGCGGGTGATGGCGAGGTAGCCGCCGCCTCCGGCAGGCACCGGCCGGCCGGCCTCGTCCAGGACCTCGGCGGCGACGCCGGGGAACGGGTGCGTCGCCGCACCGGGGACGGTGGTCGTGATGCCGGGGAGGGGAGTGATCATGATCATCCCGGTCTCGGTCTGCCACCAGGTGTCCACGATCGGGCAGCGGTTGTGGCCGATGTTGTCGTTGTACCAGATCCACGCCTCCGGGTTGATCGGCTCGCCGACCGATCCCAGGAGCCGCAGCGACGACAGGTCGTGCTGGCCCGGCCAGTCGGTCCCCCAGCGCATGAAGGAGCGGATGGCGGTGGGGGCGGTGTAGAAGATGGTGACGCCGTGGCGGGCGATCATCTCCCAGAAGCGGCCGCGGTCGGGGGTGTCGGGGGCCCCTTCGTACATCAGGACGGTCGCGCCGTTCATCATCGGGCCGTACACCACGTACGAATGGCCGGTGACCCAGCCGATGTCGGCCGTGCACCAGTAGACGTCGGTCGGCTTGAGGTCGAACACCCAGCGGGTGGTCGCGTACGTCCCGACCATGTAGCCGCCGGTGGCGTGGACGATCCCCTTCGGCTTCCCGGTCGTCCCCGAGGTGTAGAGGATGAACAGCATGTCGGTCGCGTCCATCGGCACGGCGGGGCAGTCGCTGGTGGCGTCCGACATCAAGCTATGCCACCAGTGGTCGCGTCCCTGCTCGAAGTGGATCGGGAAGCCGCCGCGCCGCACCACGATGACGTTCTTCACCGTCGGCGCGCCGGCGAGCGCGTCGTCGGCGAACTTCTTGAGCGGCACCTGCGTGCCGCGCCGGTAGCCGCCGTCCGCGGTGACCAGGAGCGTGGACTGCGCGTCGTTCATCCGGTCGCGCAGGGCCTCGGCCGAGAAGCCGCCGAAGACGACGCTGTGCACGGCGCCGATGCGGGCGCAGGCGAGCATGGCGATCGCCATCTCGGGGATCATCGGCAGGTAGAGGGTGATCCGATCCCCCTTGCGCACCCCAAGCCCCTTCAGGACGTTGGCGAAGCGGCAGACCTCGCGGTGCATCTGGGCGTAGGTGAGGGTGCGCTCGTCTCCCGGCTCCCCCTCCCAGATGAGGGCCGCCTTGTTGCGGGTCGCCGACGCCAGGTGCCGGTCGAGGCAGTTGTACGAGAGGTTGGTCTTCCCGCCGGTGAACCACTTGGCACGAGGAGGTTTCCATTCGAGCGTCCTGGTGAACGGCTTGTCCCAGTGCAGCTCGCGGGCGATGCCGGCCCAGAACGCCTCGGGGTTCCTGAGCGCCTTCGCGTAGATGCCGGGGTCGGAAACGTGCGCCTGCTTCCGGAAGGCGGCGGCCGGCTTGAAGACCCGCTTCTCTTCGAGGAGGACGTCGATGTTCCGGGCGGCGGCATCGCCGGACGCCGGACG
>Ga0137436_1000610_pt1 | contig 10369 bp, 14 predicted proteins | sample EasRivERMGT119_2_FD_102328 | JGI IMG/M metagenome (GOLD analysis project Ga0137436, IMG submission 102328) | Soil microbial communities from meander-bound floodplain in the East River, Colorado, USA - East River MetaG ERMGT119_2 | ecosystem: Environmental > Terrestrial > Soil > Floodplain ...
AGGCGACCCAATTGACGGCATTTGCACCTAATACGATATTTTGAACTTTTGGAATTCGATCGCCTTGAATTTTATCAAGGCGCAAGATGGGCTTTCGATGACCACGATCCCACGGAGGCTCTATCGTTAGAGCTTGCCCCCAACTTGCGGGGTTAGCTTGCGTTGGATAGGGGGCGGACGGGTCCGGCCCTCCCATGTCGTCGGGGAAAGCGTCGAAGCCGTAGCGAGATCCCATGATGGTTTCCTTTCTCCACCGCTTTAGCGATGAGAGAAAGCAGCGAGACCGATAACGGCCTTGCGCACCGGTTTACCGTCGAGCAAAATTCGTCCGGTACGGAGCACGTCGAATCGTTCGAACGAGATTCGTTCGGGAACGTTGATTCCGGCCTGCACACCAGCCAATAATTGTGGGTTCGAAAGCTGCAACTTCGAAATCAGCCCGGTTGCCGCCGCACGCGTTGCAGCGCTCGGGCTCTTCAGGCCTTTCAGCGCGTCTCGGGTTTGCAAAATTTGACCTAGTGCCTTCGCATTCCCCTTCGCCCCGGCCACGGCTTTCTTGGCGGGGACGGAGCCAGTTTTAAGGCCGGCCACGACATTCATGACGCCACCGACCTTGCCAACGGTGGCAAGCGTGCGCGCGGCGGCCGAGTTTCCGCCAGCTGCCAGGGCCGCCGTCCCTGCCATGGCTGTCACTGCTTGACCGATTTTCAATGGGTTTTTGCTGATCAAGGCACTGTTGAGCCGCGCCGCTCCCTCGGTCGCTGCGATTGCGGCTCCCATGACGGGTGCCACGGGTGGGAAAATGATGCTGGCCGCTGCCATCTCGGCCCGTACGGCCGGATTCGTGCCGGCCTGCTTGGCATTTCGCACGGCTCCCTTTACGCCGCCCGTGGCGAGACCCGCCGCGACGTGAACTGGAATCGTACCCGGCCAGCCAGCCTGGACCACCGGGTTCGACGTGACGGCAGTCACGGCCCTACCAAGCTGCTTCGCCGCTTCTTTTGGTTTGCCGGTAACGATCGCTTTTCCAGCGCCCGTGACGCCCTTGGCAACGCCTGAAGCCGTTCTGCCCACGCTCTTGACCGCACCCTTTGCGGCTTTACCAATACTCTTGGTAATACCGCCAAGGCTTAGGCCCATCACATCGCGGGAACGGTCGGAGGTTTCCACGATCTGACCATCGATTGTAACGAACATCTTATTTTCCCTTTCGAGGTTTTTCTCTTTAGGCCGCTTTGCCGAGCGCCTGTAATGCAGCGTGCCGGAATTCGTCCGAGCGCTGTGGGTCGCGTTTTGCGAGGCTATACATGGTGCTCGCGTAGCGTTCGCGATTCTTTCGCTCGTTCTGCCCCCAAGTGTGAGGCACAGGGGGCACCATGCCATACTTGAAGCACAGAGCGAGCGCAGTCGCCGGCCCGTACTGACCGTCAGGCTCTATCCCATGATCAGCCTGGAACTGTGTGAGTTCCTCTCGGCTGACACCGCCGAACTTCGCGCCGACCGCGATGCGCCCGGCTCGGACCTGAGCCGGATTTGCCGGGGCTCCGTTTTCGCCTGCAAAATCGCTTCGGGGTGCGATGGCCATGACGCCGGCACCTTGAGCTTCTCGCCCGGGAAAAGCGTCGTGAATCCACCGTCGGCCGACTTCTTTTTTGGGGGCACGTTCGCAGCGACGAGTTCACGGAATCGATTTGGATCTCCCGTAATCTTCTTTGCGATTTTCGAAGGATTGTCGCCACTTGCCACGGTGTAGATGCGGTTGCCGGAAACGGGAGCCGGCGCGGGGGGCAATGCCGGAGCCCCGGGGGATGAGGGTTTCGGTAGAACCGGCGCTCCGAACCATGAGGCCGGGAGTTTCAGCTTTTCCCCGGCGTTCAGTGTGGCGAAGTTTCCGTTTGCCGCGCGCTTCTTCGGGGGCGAATTCGCCGCTACGAGCTCCGGCCAGCGGTTTGCGTTGCCCGTGAACTTTTGTGCAATCTTCGAGGGATTGTCGCCGGATAGTACAGTGTATGTGCCAGTCGATGGGGTCGGGGCAATCGGAGTCGAGGGAGCCGTCGGGCTTCCAACCTGTGGCCAGGACGCTGGGAGTTTCAGCTTTTCCCCGGCGTTCAATGTGGCGAAGTTTCCGTTCGAAGCTTTCTTCTTCGGGGGCGAATTCGCCGCAACGAGCTCCGGCCAGCGGTTTGCGTTACCCGTGAACTTGAGCGCAATCTTCGACGGATTGTCCCCCGAGAGCACGACGTAAATCCCTCCGTTCGACGGCGCGGGAGTCGGCGGAACCACAGGTGAAGGGGCCGGCGGCACCGGCTGAGGCTTCGGCGGGGGAACTACCGGTTCGTCGTCATCATCGGTCGGCTGAGGCACGAATGGAGGCGTCGGCCCGGGAGTAATCGGTCCCGGTGCCGGAGGCTTCGGCGGACTAACCTTTTGCTCATCGATCGCCTTCGCCACCGCGCGCAAATCCGCCGCCTGCTCTTTGAACCCAAGCGCCTCGAGCTCATCCGCCAGCCGGCGCATGAGCACCGTATCGCCCGACGCGACTGCCGCCGCAATTCTGTCTACTAAGTCGGCGGGAGGGATGGGATCGTCTGTGGTTCCCGCTCCTGGGTCCGGCCTGATCTCACCAGCCTTCGCGCGGAGCGCTTCCGAGAGCTTCGGCAAAATCGTTTGCCAGGCGTTTGCCCAAAGGAGCAGTCGTGCCGGTCTGCCCTCGAGATTCAGGACTCGCAAGCCGTAAGCACGGAGCACGGGGGACCCTGATTGACCATCGTTCGGCCACTCGGGTATCGACTGGCCGAGCAGCGCACCGTCCAGAACCGCGGAGATGTTGCCCGCGGTAATCGGATCGCTCGCATCGTCCCAGGCCTGAATCACGGCCTTTATGTCTTGAATCTGTTGTGTGGTCATCGCCACAGTGGTGACGAGCGCAAGGTCCTTGAAGTCGGAACCGTTCGGCGCCGTCTTCTCTCCGGCCTTGGCTTCACCCGAGGACATGACGAGCAAGCCGATTCCGGCCGCCGCCGCGATTCCCGCACCAACGAGTAATTTCGGATTCATTTACGCAACGCCCTTTCTAACCATCCCGAGATATGCCGCCACGTCCTCGACACTCCCATCGGGAAGCCTGGTTTCCACGTGGTAAGTGATTCGCTCGGCGCTTTCGCGCCAGTAGATTTTTATCCCCGCCTTGATTCCCTGTTCCTGCAGCTCTGCCACGCGCCAGGGAACCAAATCATCGCAGTCGGCCCAACCGCGCTTCATGCATGTAAGCGCATCCGCGAATTCTTCGTACTTGCCTGCCCACGGCTCATTCCGAAACTGTACCTGCCCGGCGAGAAACGCCTTATACACGGGCGGAACGAGCTTCATACGGAGTAACGCTCGATTTTGCAAAACCACGCCCAAGAGAAATCCCCTCGCCACGGTAGCCGTGGCGAGGGGGTCCCCGAAGACTTGGGGATCGATGTTAACAACGATCAACAAGTCTTCATCCTCACATCACTACGACGCCGGTGATTTGGCCAGCCAGGATGACGGTGTTAGCCGCGTCCAGGTTGGTCGCCGAAATCGAGATGATGCTCCCGAGGTTCGCCGTTTTGGCACGGAGCTCCATGCCCACGGAAACTTCCGTGAACAATTGGGCGCTCAGCGTGCCAGGCGCGACGAACTGCGGCTCTTGAGCGATCGACACATCCGTAATCGTGAAATTAGCGGCTGTGGCGCTCGCGAACGAGAGCCTCTCGGGACGAAACTTCCTTTGCGGTTGAAGCGTCAGGACCCGACTCTGAGCCGCGGTAAAACTCTCTCGAAAGGGGAGAATCTGCCGCCGCATTTGAGTTGGATCCATCTGCCGAACTTCGACACCGCCTGCTGCACGCACGCCAGCAAGATGCTGCATTGCGCTTCCGCCTTCGGCCCCGAAGAAGTCGCCGGCTCCGAACGCTGCCACGGGCGCGCCGCCCATGATTTCGTCGTACTCACCGCCGAGGATCTCGTCATTACCCACGAAATATCTGCGCATGGCAGGTACTCCTAAGGTGAATCGTAGAATCGTCCCAGACAGTCGGGGGAGAGCAATCTCCCCCGGACCGGGACGACTCTCTAGAGCGCCTAAGCGCTCAGAGCTTTCTTGGTAGCTTCGTACGCCTCGACGGCGAGAAGCCCCGAACCAAGGGCATTCAGCTGATTGCCCATCTTCCCACCGGCTCCCACGAGGGCGAGGCCGGCGGTAATGGTTCCGATCGCTAAGCACGAATTGATTTCCGTGCCCGGTATGACCGGCATTTTGGCCGCCAGCACGCCACCGACGGCGCCACCCGCAGTCGTGAGAAGGGTGTTGGTACCCATCTCGACGGCGCGTTCCGCGTCTTCACGCATGTTCGAAACCGCGTTTTTGGCGCGTTCGAGCTGGTGCTTCATTTTCGAAATGGACAGTGTTTGCATGCTTGAAAATCTCCGGAAAGGGGGCTAGGGGTTCGGACGTTCCGGAAAAGCATGCACGACTAGCCGTGTCGTGACTAGTCGCGTATGTCGATGTGTGGTCAATCCGCCGGGTTTTCAGGCTCCGGAGGTGCGGATGGTGCGCGGTCCCATTCATCGACCAGGCGGTATTTCCCCATTTTCACAGATGAGGCCGCACTGTCTTCGCTCTGTGGGAACCAAAGGCCATTTTCCTGGAAAAACGGCAGCACGATTTCGGCCGGGAGCACCGTCGGCTTCTTCGCCTGGAGTTCCTTCGGGAGTAGCGCCGAAGCTTCGCCAAGGGCGGCGGGGGCCGACTGCAAGAGCTCTTTGCCGGCGTTCACGAGGTCGCTCAAGTTATCGAGAAAGCTCGCAACGGCGGGAATCGGTTTTTTTTCGGGATGGTCAGTCATGTTCGTCTTCTTTCGTTTCGATCTCAAAAAAGCAATCTCGGATAGCCGCTTGGCCTCGCGTTCACTCGTGCGGAACCTGTCTGCTCCCGACCAGCTCCTTCTCACGGAACCCTCCGAGAGGGCTTGATTGCTTGTAAGCAAAACCAGTAGGTTCGGCCGTCTTCTTCGTTGCCCCAATAGCCGTCTTCTTTCAGACTGAAATCGGCCTTGTAAATGTCGCGGTAGTCGCTCATCGGAGTAGAACCGACGTTCACATAGTTCGCTTGCGAAAGAAAGACGAGAGTGCCCCGATTGATAACTCTCGTGTGGGAAGGGTCGCCCCAAGCCCACAGGCTCCGATAGTCGGGCACCGTGGCAAACAGGAGGCCTCCCGGTTCGAGCACGCGCCAAAACTCGGAGAATTGCGCGAACAACAAGCGATGATCTCCCTGACTCCCACAATGTTCCAACACCTCGTAAGCGTGGAGCTCCGCGAAAGTATCATTATTGAATGGCAACAATCGGTATCCCCACTCGTTGCAGGTTTCGAGCAACTTGGAGAGATCAAAACATACGTCCGGTTTACACCGCTCGTCTATGTCCAGCGTCGTGAGTCCCGACCACTCAGAATTGCCTCCGCTATGCATCATCTTGTCCCGACGATTGCCACACCCAAGCAAAAGCTCTCGGCGAGGCTTCTCCAATGTGCTCATGACTTTTTCCAAGGGCTTACGCACGTGCTGCATGGCGATATATCCTTTCGATCGTTTGACGAACACCGCTTTTCACTTCGAAGTCTTCCGAGGCTTTCGCGCAGTGCTCCCAGAGTTTCCCGCACGGGCCGGAAAATGGTCGGTGGGGAAACGAGTAGGCCGGACATTCACAGGGCGGGCCCCGGCGCTTGCGACAGAGAGGGCGACCAGCGCGGCATCCTCGTTTTCGGCAGGCACACCCAGCCATCACGAAGCTTCCCGGAGCTCGCTGACCGACCACGGCCTAGTCGCTCCGTGCTCGCCATCCGGCGCTCGTTTCGGCCGAGCGGTACCACGATAAGTCTTTTCCTTCACCGAATCTCGAGGCGTCGTTATCCCTTCCCGCCACAAGCTCCGGAGCCTGCCAAAGTTCTCGAGGTATATGTCTTTATGTTGTAAGATCGATTGAAAATCTTGATAATTGATCTTCCTAGACTCCGACCTTGCCCCATCATCCCCCACGTCTATGACGCGATTGAACCCTTTCGATCGAATATTCCATTTACCATCCGAGCTTTCACGGTAGGCATAAAGCTTCGGCGCCGCGAAGTCTGCCTCGAAAATGTGCTTCTCTCGTTTGAGCGCTCCGAGCGCATCCGACTGTTCGAATTCAGCCCCCTTCGCTCCGAAACCATCCGTATCGCAGTAGTAAAGCGTTGGCACCTTCACGAGGTATTCGGCAAGTACGCGGCGCGCAATCGCAGTGATGTGGACACTGATGGGGACGTGGGCGTGCGGGATTTCACGATCTTCCACTAACGCATGCACCCCCGGCATGAGCATTTCGCGGCCGAGCCCGCCGGGGGAGCGTTCGGGAATGTCGAAGAAGTCGCGGCCGGGGTGAATGACCACGCGCTGTTTCTGCCGGCCTTCACCGAACTTGCCGTAGAGCGAGTTTAGGAGAAACTTGAGGACGATCTTCAACGCCGGGTCATCCGTGCTTCGGCGCCACTCGTAAATCGTTTGCGCGTACCCTTTGAGGTCATCGATCGGTTCGAATGAAACGCATTCGTAGGTTCTCACGATTTTCCCGCCGCGCTCTTCCAACCATTGTAGGTCGATGTGCGAAAACCAGCCGTTCCACTGGCCGGAGGGGAAATAGATGCGCTTGTCTTTCCCGCGGTACGGAGCCGGCGGAATATCGTCGGAGTCGGGAACCCGTACCGTCGCCCTTTGGAGTCCAAGCTCGTTCTCCCGAAGCCCTTTACCCATCCGGAGCACGTTGCCCGGTGCCGGAAACGTCATGGCGAACGGGAACGACGAGTTCACATCCCAATAATCGGCCTCCCGGCAGTAGCGCTCATGCACCTCGACTCGTGAGGCGTAGTAGGCAAGACGGGCCCACTCGTTGACCTTCTCGTCGGTCAAAATCTTACGCTTCAAAAACCGTCGCCGGAACAGACAGAGCGCAGTCGAAGCGATCGTCTTTTGCAGCTCTCCTCCGAGCTCCAAAATCTTGAATTGAAAGGTGCTGATTGCCTTGTGCAGAATGCGGCAATCGAGCTCATTGTAAGCGATGAGCTCCGGCAGCGGCGCATAGAAAGTATCGGTGCTTTCCTTCGCGCCACCCTTTTCCATACCAACCCATTTGGCAATTTCACGGAGCGGCTGGCGAAGCAGCCAATATGAATCCACGAAAAACCAGTGGTCTCTCCCTCGCTCTATCTTGACAATGATCGCCGAGGAGCCCGAGAAGTGACAGCTAATCTGAATGCCGGGGCGTGGGTTGTCTACCAAGTATTGGAGAACGAAAACCAAGTCTGCGAGACCGCCAGCATGCGCGTAAAACCAGGCTCCGGTGTTTTCTCGGGTACACACGGCGTTGAGGAAGTCGGGGACACGGGTATAGTGACGATAGCGGACGCCATCGAAGTGGCCGAAGAGTCGGAGCGTGAGGGGTTCGAAGCCATGTGCTTTTGCTTTCTCGGGATTGCCGGGTATCCACTCCCCATCATAAACATGAATCCGCCGGACTCTCGCCTTGCCGGTGAGTGGTCCGAAGCTCATGAATCTTTCACCGGCCGCGCCCGAAAGAAGTCCCCAAGCTGTTTCAGACAGCCGGCGCAGAGATCGAAAACCACGTGTGAGTGGTCGTCTACCATCGACGGACGCCCCATTCCCTTGAACACCGGGTTTTCGGGTATCCAAATCGCGAGAAAGTCGGGATTGACCACTGTTCTTCTGCATCGATCGCAAATCAGTGTCACAAGTCTCATGCTCAAATCTCCCTTGGAAAATCAGTCTCATCACCAAACGCTTTCGCGGCGCGTTCAGCGAAGCCATCCCAGCCCCCATTTTTGAAGTCGGTGAACTGCGCGCACGCTGGGTGCTCGTGATTCCAGGATGTAGCACTGTGGACCACAACCTCTCGCCCACAGTGGGGACAAGCATAGACTTTCATTTTCAATCCTCGGGCGGATTAGTGGGCGAAGTCTTCGTTTTCACGTAAGCAGCAATAACCACCATACCAACGAGCAATATTGCGTATCCCATTTTGATCAAATCTCCCTTGGAAAATCAGTCTCATCGCCAAACGCACGCAACGCCCTTGCAAACCCTCTCTCGACGGCTTCGAAGTTACTCGGGTCGCTCGTATCGATTTCCCCCACATCGTAAATCTGAATTCTAATTTCCGCATCAATCGAATGGTCCGAGTTTCGCACGGTGCGAGCGTTCGCGGAGTAACCGGCAACGCGGAGTTTCCGAGCGTTCTCGTTCATGACTTCGCTCAAATACTCCGCATCCCCCGAGCTCGCCCGAAACCTCGCCACGAGCTCGTGGGGCTCCACCCTCGTGGCCTTGGCTATCTTCTCTCGCATCTGCCGGACATGCACCATTGCGACACCCATAGACACGACTGAGTGGTAGTAGGTGAAGATCGTGCGGTTACGTGCGAGTGTCGGACTTTTCGAAGCAGCGTCATCGACACGGATTCCGAACGAGACGTAAAGCCGGCTGCGACTTCGTTCGGCCCGTTTCTTTGCACGGGGATACCGGGCGGGAACCTTGTGCAGCGACTTCTTCGCCGCTTTCCTGGAGCGTCCAGAGTGGCCGACCGAGGGCAGCGGCTTGCGCTTGCGCGAGTGTTCTCCACGCTCCCCCGAGGAGCCTTTCCTCCGTGTAGGCTTGAAAGAGCGCTTTTGCTTCTTCCTTCCAGCCGTCTTCACCCCCTTGGGTTTCTTCGATACGAGCCTGGATACCCTGCCACTCTGGGTCAGTTTCAACGCCCCGAGCAAGCTCCCGGATTTTCGCCGCGTACTCTTTCGGAGGCCTCTTTTGCTTTTTACCCTTGGCCACGGTGCTACCGCCTTCCGACGTTTCCTAATCGGTTTCTTCGCGCGTTTCCGTACCTTCGCCATCGGCAGAAAAGGGCGGCGAGGCTCCCGAGTGAGAGCTTCGGACCATGGCTAGACAGACCGAAGGGAACCCGGGAAACCTCGCCGCCCCTAGTCTTTTGGCTAGAAGGGTAGACCGTTTGCAGACTGATCTGCGGCTTCCTGCGCATCGGAGCCCGATGCATCGATCACCTCCCCGCGAATCATGCGCAATGGCTGTGGGTTACCCTTGAACTGAATATTATACATCTTCATGGGTTTCTGACCCACTCGGCCCAGGTCCTTCTCGCCGTCGCGAACCATCCACACGAAACAACCTCCGAGATTGTCCAATTCGCGCATGCCGGGGCAGCCCCAGACTCCCACGATCTGCCTCCGTTGCGCGTACATGTCGAATTTCTCGCCCTTGGATGTGGCAGTTGTGCAGGGGTCGGCGAGATCGAAGATGTAAATCTTATTCATCTTCTGATTGAGCTTGTTCACGTACGGCTTGGCCGCTACGAGCTTGCCGTGAATGGGGCCGTCGGCTTCGACCCAAAACTGATCTACTTGAGTCGACGAAGTCTGATAGTCAGCGGGTGCTTTCGGGCCGGGGTTACCGGTGTTCTGCCCGATACTCGAGACGGGCTTCGTACCGCCGTTGACAATCAGTTCGCCCGCGTCGCCCATGGTCGCCTTGGAATGCCTTGCTGGATTTGCCATCGTTCACTTTTCCTTTGGGTTAGAAAGTCGCAAGGATCGTCTCAAACCACTCGGCAACACTCCGACCCCACCGCCACAATCGCAAGATAGTGACGATGGGGCCATCCGTGCTCCCGATGGCGAGGGGAGGCAATCCTTGCGACCGTCCCAACGTGCCACGGGCCCGTGCGTTCGGGCAACATAAATCCCATGTGGTAACGTAGTGTAGCGTGGTAAGTTTTCGCGATGCCACACGCACCATTTCGTTTTCGTCGGCCATCGAAAGAGTGGACCGCAGAAGACCGCTTGCCGGTAGTGCAAGCGCTCTGCGAGCTCATCGAACGCGATGTATATCGCGGAACCTACGGTCGCATAGGCCGGCCTAACTTCACGAGCATCTACCACATAATTCACGAACCCGCCGACACGCTCGAAGAATTTCGCGAGGAATGCGAGCAGGCACTACGCGACGCCGAACGAGAGCGCGAAGAGCGCGGAATCCGGTTAGGCCTTCGCACCACTAGTTAGTTATCAAACCGCATAACCCTTTTTCGCGAGGTACTGCCGCACGTCCGCTGCCGCTCGCCGGGCCCAATCGAACCACGGTTCATCGATCACGTCGCTGGAAGCCTCGATCAAATCGTCCAGGTCTATCAGCAATCGGTAAAGCACTCGGTCACGCGCCAATTGGGTGGGTTTCGGCTTCTTTCTCACTTCGACTTCATCGCCCGCCTCGAGTGTAAAACTG
>Ga0137436_1000611_pt1 | contig 10352 bp, 5 predicted proteins | sample EasRivERMGT119_2_FD_102328 | JGI IMG/M metagenome (GOLD analysis project Ga0137436, IMG submission 102328) | Soil microbial communities from meander-bound floodplain in the East River, Colorado, USA - East River MetaG ERMGT119_2 | ecosystem: Environmental > Terrestrial > Soil > Floodplain ...
CGCTGGTATTCGCCTTGAAGTTCGCCCTCACCCGGGCGTAACCATTGAGGAGTTCCTCGTCGTCGAGGATGAGATACTGGCGCACCACCCGCTCGAGCGCGGTGGTTTGCTCGACCAGGAGCCTGCTGCCGCGGGAGGCCTGCGCCGCCTGAGAAACCGCGGTCTGGCTCCGACCTGCCAGCTCCTCGACGTACACCGCGGCATTGTAAAAAGCCACGACGAGCGGTGCCGCGACGAGCGCGAAGGCGAGCAACAGCAGGCTCAGAAACGATCGTGGATAGTAGCGCTGGGGGAAGTCGAGCCCGATTTTCATGGCAGTCAGATGGAGTATTTCCCGCCATAATGATAACCGCGGCGACAGGTCAAGGACCTCCCCTTTAAGGGAAAACCTTACAAACTCGGTCCGAAATCCGCCGCGCATCGGGACCCCACCGGACTTGACCCATGCGCTCCAATCTACGGACAATCCGGGGTATGGCAGCTAGTTCGCGTCGCTGTATTAGGACATAAAAATCAGATTGCCCTATAGCCGATAAAGAGTGGACTCTCACTAACATGAGTCCAGTCTTTCTTGCATGCGTACCTCCCTCCCGGTGCGTGTGCAGGCAGGCAGCCCCGGCGCCTCGCCGGGGTTTTTTTCTCACGCGAAACTGCCCCTGCCGCTGCATCGCCTCCCAGGAAGCGACCGTTTTGTCGGTCCGGCAGCCGAGTGCGGCCGTGAGCGCTCGCCCTTCCTGCTCGAGCGGTCTCTAAACTCCTCATTCCGCAAAGACCCGATCGAGGGTATCCTGATTCGCCGTCGCGGTGTTCGCCACCGGAGCATCGGCGCACCCGCACAGAATGAAATGACTGCGCGCATTTCGATCATCGCCGCCCTGGCGCATAACCGCACTATCGGCCGTGACAACCAGGTGCCCTGGCGTTTGCCGGAGGACCTGAAGCGCTTCAAGCAGCTCACGCTTGGCCACGCTGTGATAATGGGGCGCAAGACGTTTGAATCGATTGGAACATCCCTGCCCGGTCGCGACAACATCGTGATCACGCGCTCGCCCGACTGGGTGCGGCCCGGGTGCCGCGTCGTGCGGTCATTCGAGGCGGCCCTCGCCTTGACGCAAGGCTCGGCGGAGACGTTCGTGATCGGCGGCGCCGAGATCTACGCACTCGCCCTGCCTCTGGCCGCCCGCCTCTATCTCACCGAGATTGAGCGCGACTTCGAGGGCGACGCGTTTTTCCCGGAGTTCGACCGTTCACGATGGCGCGAGGTCTCGCGCGAGTCGCGCGTTCTTGACGGCGCAGGAGGCTTTAGCTACCACTTTGTCGCGTACGATCCCCGCGCTTGACGAAGAGCGGGCGGCGGCAAAAGACTCGATGAGATGATTCACGCCACGATCAAGCTTTCGCCTTGTCTCCAACGACAACGCAGTTACGCCCCGACCGCTTGGCCTGATACAGGGCGGCGTCGGCAACTCGCAACACGTCCTGCCCGCTCTCGCCGTGATCGGGAAATATCCCGATGCCCGCGGATATCGTGATGGGTCCGACGCGCCTGCCTTCGTACTCGATCTCGAGATTCTGGATCCCCCGGCGGAGCTTTTCGGCGCGCTCCGAGACCGTGCCCTGTGGGGCCGGAGCCATGACCAGCACGAACTCTTCGCCGCCATAGCGGGAGACGATATCCTCGCCGCGGGCAGCGGACAGCATGTACTGGCCTATGGCACGCAACACCGCATCCCCCGCCGCGTGGCCGAGCGTGTCGTTGAAGCGCTTGAAGTTGTCGATGTCGATCATCATCACGCCGAAGGGCTGGCTGCTGCGCCGGGCGCGGCTCTCTTCCCGGCCGAGTGACTCTTCGACGTAGCGACGGTTATACAGGCCGGTCAGCCCGTCATGTACAACCTGGTCCCGCAAGCGAAGGTTACCCTGCGTCAATTCCTGCTCCGCCCATAAGCGCTTCTTGATCTCCTGGTCCAAGGCCGATCTCACCACTTCGAGCTGTGCGTCGCGCTCGGCGATACCCCGTTCCAGCTGGGCGTTCAGTCGTTCCAGATTCGCCGTGTGCCGGTGGAGTTTCCTCGCGATCGGACGCAGGAACGTGTCGATGGACTTGTACTCAGGACGCTGCTCCCCCGTTGGCGGTTGTGGCCCGGAAAGCGCTGCATCGACGACCGCGAGCAGCGCCTGGGGCCCGGTCGGCTTGGCAACGAAGGACACGCCAAAGGCGTTCGCCAAAGCCCGGGCTTCAGCCTCGATATAAGCGGCGGCTCGAAACACCACTCGAGGCTGAAGCAGATCGGGCTCTGAACGCAGATTCAGGACGAACTGACAGCCATCCATGCCCGAGGTCAGGATGTCGATGATGACCAAGTCGGGGTTTTCAGCCCGAACGAGCCTCAGCGCTTCCTCGCCGTTGGAAACTTCCAGCAGGCGGTGGCCGCAGTCTTGGAGCAGGGTCGCCACAAAGCTGCGATTGATGGGTCTGTCTTCAACGGTAAGAATCGTGGCCACAATGCCCCTGACTCTCTCTATGCGAGCCTACCTCGATGGCGAACGGAAACCCAGTCTTAAGAGGGGGAAGTCCGCAACTATGTCCTCTTGATACGCTCGAGACAAGAAAGGGAAATGAATTGAAAGGTGCGCCAGGAGAGGCAGGGCGGGAAGCCATTTTCCTTCGCCATACGCACCCTCAAAAACCAGGAGTGCCCAGTTTTGCCCTGATCGGGGAGCCCGGAAACTCCGGGCCGATCATCAGGCCGCGATCCTGTCGGGCAGCAGGCGATCGGATTCCTGCCTGACGACTGCGTAGCACTCGCATACCCGCTCCTCCAGCTTTGGCCGGTCGAGCACTTTGATGCGACCGCGACTGTAGTGGATCAGTCTGGCCGTCTGCAGGTGCCCCGCCGCCTCCGAGACACCCTCGCGGCGCACCCCCAGCATATTCGCGATCAGTTCGTGCGTCATGTGCAGCTCGCTGGAGTGCAGCCGGTCCAGGCTCAACAGCAGCCAGCGGCACAGTTGCTGGTCCACCGTATGGTACCGGTTGCAAACGGCAGTCTGCGACATCTGCGTGATCAGCGCCTGGGTGTAGCGCAACAGCAGACGTTGCATCGGGCCGCGGCGCTCAAATTCCTTCTTGAGGATGTTTGACGGGAGGCGGTACGCGGTGCCGGCGCTTTGCACCACCGCCCGGCTGGGTGTGGATTCTCCGCCCATGAACAGCGCGACGCCGAGCAGGCCGTCATAGCCCACGACCGCAATTTCCGCCGACGCTCCGCTTTTCATGACGTAGAGGAGCGACACGATGGAGTCGGTGGGGAAATACACGTAGTCCAATTTACCGCCGGACTCGTAGAGCGCGATGCCGAGGGGCAGCGACACGAGCTCAAGGTCCGGCAGCAGGCGCCGATAGTCTGCCGCGGGCAACGCGGCAAGAAGATGATTTTGAGTGGGGGCAGGCGTTCCGGATGCAGCTAGATTCGTACTCATGGCCAATCTCCAATCTAAAAGCGAAATCTCCCCGCGCGGATGGCCCCCTTTCCGTTCCTCGTATCCGACAGCATACAGAGGAAAACCATAACGAAAGCTTGATCTTTGTGTGGTGAATCGGCGGCTGGATGTAGCCGTCCAACTACGCGCTGAGTCGCTCGTTCGGATCGAATCGCCTGACATACCCTTCCCCGTTCGGCGACTTTCCCGATTGGCGGCCGTCAGCTCCTCGCCGCGCGCTTTCCTTTTTAATGTAATTTAGGAAACTGCTTCGGCAACGGCTCCGTTTTCTGCCGTACTACCGCTCGGCATTGAACCATTGAATCGCAGCCGCCTCGTCGCGAAAGCTCTGAACTTTGACTCCCTGCTGTCGCCCTATCAATTCGATGTATTGATGGGAGATGCCGAGTTCTTCGGAATCGCCAAGCAGGGCAATCCTGTGTGATGGATCTGCGCTGAGTTTCCTGAAGTACGCGAGAAACCCCGACCTCTCGACCGTGAAAACGGGGTTGGAGGAACGAACGGATATGAGCACTCGCGGGCGCCCGTGCTTCATCGCCGCGCTGGCAACGAGCTGCAGAAACTCCCGCGTCTCCTGCATCGTCTCGCGATTGAACAGCTCCGCCCTCAAGTAACCCGGTTCGACAGTAATTTTGTACAACATGTCTCCAGGGTGCGATGCCTCCTGTTTACGTTGCCCGGTAAAAATCGTTGCCCCCTTCCGCCTGCAAATCGAGCGTGAAAGAACCACCTAATAGCGAGATGAAATTAAGAATTGTTGCGATGAGGCATGGCCCGGACGGATATCGGGTCTTTCCCGCTAGGGAAACCCCGACAGGTTTTTTCCACGATTCATCCAGCATAAGGAACCGACCGGCTTTGACCCCTGCGTGCCGAATCGACAATCCGGGACGTAGCAGGACAGCTAAATCGCGTCGCCGTATCACGACAGAAAGATCGCGATTGCGCTATGGCGGACAAAGATTGGACTCACTATCATGAGGCCCAGTCTTTCTCGCGTGCGCACCCTCCCTCCCGTGCATGTGTGGACAGGCAACCCCGGCACCCCACCGGGGTTTTTTTGCGCTGTGCGAACTGATTCGACCATTTACGTTGCCTCCAAAGAGGCGCGCGTTTCGTCGGTCGGGCTGCCGAGTTCGGCCACGAGCGCCTGCACTTCTCCCTCCAGCAGCACGTAGGTCGCTACGGCTTTCTCCCGCTCGCTTTTCAAATCCAGCGCCTCCAGTTTTCCAGCCGCCTCCTGCGCCGCGACCGCAGAAAGGTTTCGGAACATCCCGCACAAGGTATGCACGTCGTAGGCGAAGCGGTCCGCGTTCCCGTTTTCCATCGCCTCCCGGACGCTCGCCATGCGCGGCCCGCATTCCCGCAAAAACATGCCGGTAATTTCACCGAGCAGGTGAATGTCGCCGTCGACCCGATCCAGCAATTCAGCCCGATCGAGTATGAGCTTTTTTTCTGCAGGCGCCGGTTCCGCCTGAACGTGGGAGGAAGGCAGCCGCCCGATCGCTTCGAGCAGCATCGCCGGCCGGATCGGCTTGATCAAATAGCCGTCCATCCCGGCTTTCAGGCAGCGCTCACGATCGCCCGCCATTGCGTAGGCCGTCAGCGCAACGATGGCTGTGTGTTCGCCTGTGATTCTTTCCCTGCTGCGAATCGCCGCCGTAGTTTCGATCCCGTCCATCCTGGGCATCTGCACGTCCATGAGAACCAGATCGAAACGCTTGTGCTCGAGTGCCTCCAGCGCCGCTACGCCATTTTCGGCCGCGACCACTCTGTGGCCCTCTTTCTCCAGCACATGCAAGGCGAGTCTGCGGTTGATTGGATTGTCCTCGACCAGGAGGATATCCAGTTCCTGCGTGGTTCTTCCCTTCGGCCCCGGCGCCGCCGGTGCCGGCCGAGATCTCGATTCGACCGACTTTGCGGTCTGCAGGCCGAAACGCGCTGTGAAGTGAAATGTGCTCCCCTTCCCTGGTTCGCTTTCGAGCCAGATCTTTCCACTCATCATTTCCACCAGGCGCGCCGAAATCGTCAATCCCAGTCCGGTGCCCCCGTAGACGCGCGCCGTCGAGGTGTCGGCCTGCAGGAACGGCGCAAAGATGGCGGTCTGTTTTTCCTCGTCGATACCGATCCCCGTATCCCTCACGCTGAAATAACAGGTCACTTCGTCGTGATCGCCCGATTGGGGCTGAACGCGCATCACCACTTCGCCTCTCTCGGTGAACTTGATGGCATTGCCCACGAGGTTGAAGACGATCTGGCGCAACCGGACCGGATCGCCGAGCAATGCGTCCGGGGTCTCGGGCGCAATTTCATAGGCGAGCTCCAAATCCTTTTTGCGGGCTTCGAGCGCCAGCGTCTTCATGGTATCGCCCAGGCTCTCGCGCAAGGAGAAAGGGATGGTCTCGACTTCCAGCTGCCCGGCTTCGATCTTCGAGAAATCCAGAATGTCGTTGATGACCGTCAAAAGGGATTCGCCGGACGCTTCCACGAGTTCAAGGTACTCGCGCTGTTCCGGCGTCAGAGTCGTCTGCAGGGCGAGCTCGGTCATCCCGATGACGGCGTTCATCGGGGTCCGGATCTCGTGGCTCATATTGGCGAGAAACTCAGACTTCGCCAGAGTCGCCGCCTCGGCCGCCTGCTTCGCCTTGTGCAGGTCCTCTTCGACCTGCTTGCGCATCTCGATTTCTTTCCGCAGCAGGTCGTTCGCCGCGATCAGACTGGCGGTGCGCTCCCGTATTTTGGTCTCGAGGCTCTCGTTGACACGGGACAGCTCCCGTTCTGCGCTTTTGCGCTGGATCACCTGCGTAGCGAGCTCCGCGCTCTTGGTATAAAGGTCGACAAACACGGCCACCTTCGACTTCAAGATGTCGGGATTCACCGGCTTCAGGATGTAGTCCACGGCGCCGATTTCATATCCCCGGAATACCGATTGCGCGTCTTCGAGGGCGGCAGTAAGGAAAATGATCGGGGTGTGACGGGAACGCTCGAGCTTGTGGACCCACGTGGCGGTTTCGAAACCGTCCATTTCAGGCATCCGGATGTCGAGCAGAATGAGTGCGAAGTCGGTTTTGAGAATCTGTCTCAGCGCCTCCTTTCCCGACCCGACCGCCAACACGTTCCGGTCGGGCCCGGAGAGAAGCTGCTGCATCGCCACCAGGCTATGCCGCTCGTCATCGACTACGAGAATGTTAGCTTGCGATGAGCTGGACACCGCCGTCTCCGGTCACTTGGCGAGCCCGACCCGCAGGAGCGACAACAGCTGTTCGATATTGACGGGCTTGGAGATGTAGTCCGAGGCGCCGGCCTCGATGCATTTCTCGCGGTCCCCTTTCATCGCTTTCGCGGTGACCGCAATGATCGGAAGATTCCCGAATTCCTCCAGGCCGCGAATGATCCGGATCGTGTCGTATCCGTCGAGCTCCGGCATCATGATGTCCATGAGAACCGTGTCGATGCCGGGGTTGTTTTTCAGCGTTTCGAGCCCGTCTTTGCCGTTCTCCGCGTTGAGCACGGTTATCCCGTGCTGCTCCAAAGCCCCGGTCAAGGCGAATATGTTCCTGATGTCGTCGTCGACAATCAGCACCTTTCTGCCGGCCAGATCCGGCGTGGCCCTTTGGATGGCGGTCAGCAGCTGATGGCGCTTGTTCGTCGGCAGGTCGCTGACCGTCTGGTGCAGGAACAGCGTCGTCTCCTCCAAAACGGCTTCGAGGGTTTGCGCGCTTTTCAGCACGGCGACTTCCGCCAGCTTTCTCAGATCGTCCCGTTTCCTGCCGCTCAGGGTGTCGGCTCCATAGATCACGATCGGCAGCTCGGACGCCGTCTCGGACTGGACGATCTTTTTGATGAGCTCTATCGCCGTCATATCGCGAAGCGTCGAACCGAGCACCATGCAATCGAACTGGTTTTTGCGCAGAGCATCGAGGGCCTGCTTGCCGGCGCGTGCACTCGTGATCTGCACGTCCTCCCCGCGCAGGGCTTCGGTGATGCTTGCCCGCTCGGTGTCGTTTCCGTCGACGACGAGCAGCGTTCTGATCTCGTGTTCGATCATCCTGCGTGCCTTGGCGAGGGCTCCCTGAAGCGTTTCCTTCGCAGCCGGCTTGCGCACCGCCGCCAAGGCGCCCATGTGCAGGCACTTGTGCATCTGATCGGTCACGGAGATGACGCTCACCGGGATATGCCGCGTTTCCGGATTGTGTTTGAGGAGATCCAGGACCGCCCACCCGTCCATATCCGGAAGTTTCAGATCCAGCGTGATCGCATCGGGAGAGAATTCCTTGACCAGAACGAGCGCCGTGTTGCCGTCCAGGGCGGCCACGCCCTTGAACCCGCTTTCGCGCGCGACATCGAGCAGCGTCGCGGCGAACTTCGCGTCGTCTTCGACGATCAGGACGACGCGGTCGCCGGGCTGGATGTTCTCGCGGTCGTCGCTCACTTGGGGGTCCGGGCGCACCGCATGCGCTTTCAGCCCCGGATTCACGCTCGATCGCCTGGCGTAAGCCGGGGCGAGCCTGGGTTCTTCAGGGACGGGCTTCGGAGTTCTCGCCTCGGTTCTCGCTTCGCCCTCCACCGGCTCGTGGGCGAGCGGCAGGCACAGCGTGAACGTGCTGCCTTTGCCCGGAACGCTTTCCACCAGGATTTCCCCGCCGAGCAGGCGCGTGAGCTCGCGGCTGATGGAAAGTCCCAGGCCCGTGCCGCCGTATTTGCGGCTCGTGGTGCCGTCGGCTTGCTGGAATGCCTCGAAAATGACCTTCTTCTTGTTTTCGGGAATTCCGATACCGGTATCCGTCACGGCGAACGCCACCACCTTTCCCGCAGCGTCCAGTTGCGGATGTCCCGGGGTCCAACCTGACTTTGCTGAGGAAATCCGCAGAGCCACTTTGCCCCGCTCGGTGAATTTGAACGCATTCGAGAGCAGATTCTTCAGGATTTGCTGGAGCCGCTTCTCGTCCGTGTGAATCACGGCAGGCAAGTCATGAGCCGTGTCCACGATGAATTCCAGGCTCTTGTCCTGAGCCACCTGGCGGAAGGTCCGCTCGACGTAGTCCCGCAGCGCGGCGAAACGCTCAGGCACGATGTCGAGCGTGACGGTACCCGATTCGATCTTGGCCAGATCGAGAATGTCGTTGATCAGGGACAGGAGATCGGTTCCGGCCGCATATATGGTCTGGGCGTAGTCGATCTGCTTCGGCATGAGATTGTTGCCTGCGTTGTCCGCAAGCAGTTTCGCCAGAATGAGCAGGCTGTTCAAAGGCGTGCGCAGTTCGTGCGACATGTTGGCCAGAAACTCGGACTTGTAGCGCGAGGAGAGCGCGAGTTGCTCGGCCTTTTCCTCGAGAGCCGCTTTCGCCTGCTCGACTTCCCGGTTCTTGTACTCAACCTGCCTCATCTGCTCCGAAAGAAGCTTGGCCTTCTCTTGAAGTTGCTCGTTGGTGCGCTGCAGCTCCTCCTGCTGATTCTTGAGCAGTCTTTCGGAGTTCTGCAGATTCTGCGCCTGCTGCTCCAGACGGTCGTTGGTTTCCTTGAGCTCCTCCTGCTGGCTTTGCAGCTCCTTGGTGAGCGATTGCGACTGCTCGAGCAGGCCCTCGGTGCGCATGTTTGCCTCGATGGTGTTGAATACGACGCCGATGCTTTCAGTCAGCTGCTCGAGAAACGACAGGTGCGTTTCGCTGAATTTTCCGAGCGAAGCGAGCTCGACCACCGCCTTGACCTCGCCTTCGAACAGCACCGGCAGGATGATGATGTCCAATGGCGTGGCGGAACCGAGAATCGAGCTGACGCGGATGTAGTCGTCGGGGACGTCTTCGAGCAGGATGCGCTTCTTCTCGTACGCGCATTGCCCTACCAGGCCCTCGCCGACGCGCAGCGTCTTCAAGAGATGCTTGCTCGGCTTGAATGCGTAGCTGGCGAGGAGCTCGAGACTGGACTCGTTGCCGCGCTTCACCTGCGTGTAGAAAACGCCTTGCTGGGCGTTCACGAGCGGCGTCAGCTCCGACAGCACCAGCTTCGATACCGTCACCAGGTCGGTGTGACCCTGCAGCATGCGGGTAAATTTTGCGAGGTTGGTCTTGAGCCAGTCCTGCTCGTTGTTCTTGAGGGTCGTGGTCTTGAGGTTACGGATCATCTCGTTGACGTTGTCCTTCAGGACCGCCACTTCCCCCATCGCTTCCACCATGATCGATCGCGTAAGATCGCCCTTCGCCACCGCCGTCGCAACCTCCGCGATGGATCGCACCTGGGTCGTGAGGTTAGCCGCCAGCTGATTCACGTTGTCGGTGAGATCGCGCCACAATCCGGCGGCCCCCGGCACCCTCGCCTGGCCACCCAGTTTCCCGTCAGTGCCCACCTCGCGCGCCACGTTGGTCACCTGGTCGCCGAAGGTCGCCAGCGTGTCGATCATGCCGTTGATGGTGTCGGCCAGCGCCGCGATTTCACCTTTCGCCTCGAAGACCACTTTTCGCTTCAGGTCGCCTTTTGCCACGGCGGTCACCACCTGCGCTATGCCGCGCACCTGGTTGGTGAGGTTCGCCGCCATCGCGTTCACGTTGTCGGTGAGGTCCTTCCACGTTCCGGCCACTCCGGGCACCTGCGCCTGGCCCCCGAGCTTGCCGTCGGTGCCCACCTCGCGCGCCACCCGCGATACCTCCGAGGCGAACCCGTTCAGCTGATCCACCATCGTGTTGATCGTGCTCTTCAGCTCAAGGATCTCGCCCTTCACATCCACCGTGATCTTCTTCGACAGATCGCCCTTGGCCACCGCCGTGGTCACCTCCGCGATGTTGCGCACCTGCCCGGTCAGGTTCGCCGCCATCGAGTTGACGTTGTCGGTGAGGTCCTTCCACGTTCCGGCC
>Ga0137436_1000613_pt1 | contig 10335 bp, 7 predicted proteins | sample EasRivERMGT119_2_FD_102328 | JGI IMG/M metagenome (GOLD analysis project Ga0137436, IMG submission 102328) | Soil microbial communities from meander-bound floodplain in the East River, Colorado, USA - East River MetaG ERMGT119_2 | ecosystem: Environmental > Terrestrial > Soil > Floodplain ...
AAACGCTGCACCTGCGTGCCGGCTTCGCCTTCCTGGAAGATGCGGTCGCCGTTGATGTCGTTCCACACGTGATCGGCGTACTGGTTGGCGGTGTTGACGTTCACCGCGTCGGCGAGCGCGATGCCGGGGTTGAAGTAGAAGCGGCCCCAGTTCGCCTTCAGCACGGTCTTGCCGTCGCCGGCCAGATCGTAGGTCGCGCCGACGCGCGGCACGATGTGGTTGAACGTCTTGATGCTGTCTTGCGCGGGGTAGTTGGCGGCCGCTGTGAACCGGCCGGCCGCGACGCTCTGCTCGGGGAGATAAACACGGTAGCGATCGAAGCGCGCGCCGAGGTTGAGGGTCAGCTTGTCGATCGTCCAGGTGTCGGTCACGAACGCGCTGGTCGTCCCGAGGGCGCTCCAGCTGTCGCCGTTGGTCGTCAGGCGGACCTCAACGGGGGCCGTCGCCGACAGCGGTCCCTGCAGGGAGCCGTTGACGAAGTGCACCACGTTGTCCTTGTAGTACGAGTTCCAGAGGGTCTCGCCCTTCTCGTCCATCCATTCGCCGCCGACCTTGAGGTTGTGCGAGCCGCCGGCAAAGCGATCCTTGAAGTAGCTGAGCGCGCCGGTGACCTGGTTGCGGCGACGGCGCAGCTCCCAGTCACGGCCGCCGCCGAGCACTTCGCGCGTCGTCAGCGATTCGTAGCGGGTGTTGTTGTTGTTGCTGTCGAGGCCGAAGTTGTAGCCGAACTGGCCGGCGCGGATTTCGACGAAGGTGCTCTGGTTGAGCGTACTGTTGTATTCGCCTTTGTAGACCCAGCTCGGCGACGCCTGCAGCACCGTCGAATCGGCGGTGATGTGCACCGGCGAAGCGACGCGCGTCGCGTCAACGCGGTTGGGCTGTTCCTTCGTGCCGTGCTGGAGGTAGCCGATCAACTTGTTCGACTGGTTCAACTGGTAGGTGACCTTGCCGGTGTAGTTGAACAGCTTGGTGTTGAACGGCGTGCCGTCAAGGAAGCTGCCGCCGGCCGGCGCCGCCACTGACGTCTGCTGGTTCAGGTATGAGAAGTGGCCCCACATGCGGTCGCGGATGATCGGGCCGCCGATGCCGAGGTTGAGGTTCTTGTAGCTCGCGAGGCGGTTGCCGTCCTGGCGGATCGACGCGCCCGTGGACGGAATGATCTGATCGGCGGCGAGGTTGGCTCCCTGGATGTCCTCGTTCTCATAGTCGTAGTAAAGGCTGACCGACGGACGGTTGCCGCCGCTCTTGCCGACGAACTGCGTGAGCACGCCGGGGCTGTTCATCTCCGCCGAATTGGCGGCGGCGCCGATGAAGACTTCTTCGAACGATCCGTAATCGAGGTAGAAGCCGGCGGCCGCCGTGCCTTCCGTCGTGTTGATGCCTTCGATCAGCGGGCGGTTCTGGCCCGAGTATCCATACGCGAAGTACGTCGTCTGCGTGCCGGCCGTGGCGCCGCCGACGTCGATGCGGTTCAGCGTGACCGACGGAGTCGTCGACAGCAGCGACCACATGTCGCGCGCGTTCGGGATCGACGACAGCATTTGCTGGTCGTAGTTGGTCTGGATGCGCGTCGCGCTGGTGTCGATGACCGGCGACTGGCCGCTGACCGTCACCGTCTCTTGCAGCGTCGCGACGTTCATGCTGACGTTGACCTGGGCGTTGAAGCCGAGCGTGATGCGGATCCCGTCACGCACGCTCGACTGGAAGCCGGCGAGCTCGAAGGCCAGGCGGTATTCGCCCGGGGGCACCGAGGGGAAGCGATAGATGCCCGCTTCGTTCGTCACTGCGGTGAGCGCGCCGATCTGCGCCGGGCTCGTTGCGGTGACGGTGACGCCGGGCAGCACGCCGCCCTGCGCGTCCTTGATCTCACCGCTGATGCTGCCGGTCGAGCTCGCGCCGCCGCCCTGCGCGAACACTGGCGACGCCAGCGCCACGACGGCCACGAGAGCCCAGACAATGTTTCGCCAACCTGTCATTTGGAAACCTCCAGGCGAGGCATTGAGCAAATGAAGTGCCCATCAAGCGTGGGATGAATGGTCGTGCGGCCGGTCACTACACGGCTGCAGATCGAGCGTTCATCCCGTGGCGATGTCAGTCGTCACTTGTGTGATGAAAGCGTCCGGGAATGGTCAGCGCGATTCTTCAATCACGCGGACGCGCGATCCAATCTAGCGGATATAGGGCAGAGCGCTGATCACGGTGTAAACGATCGCGGCCAGGGTCACAACCAGGCACACCACCGCGGCCAAGATGTGATCGATGCGTTCGGGCTTGAGCGGATCCAGGATTGTCGACGCCAGGTAGCCGCCGAGAAATCCGCCGAGGTGCGCCCCATTGTCGACGCTGCCGCTGAACACGAATCCCATGATTCCGATCATGATCGCCCACTGCATGCCGGCCCGTCCGATGTGACTGCTGCCGGTGCGTCTTCCGTAGTGCACGAGCGCGCCGAGGAAGCCGAAGATCGATGCCGACGCGCCGACCGTGATGCCCGCTGCGCCAAAAAAAGGAATTCCGAGAAGACCGAAGACGCTGCTCACCGTGAATCCGACGATCCCCGCGATGGTGTAGATGATCACCATCCGGCCCGCGCCATAGAGATTGGCGATCTCCGGGCCGAGCTGCCGGATCCACATCACGTTGAAAAAGATGTGAATGAGGTTGCCATGGAGCCATCCGGCGGTGAGTACCGTCCACCACCAATGCCGGCCAAACACTGGAAGAGCGCCGCTGGCGCCAAGAATTTGCAGCGCCATCTGATTCGGGGTGGCCCCGATCTGGTTGCCCTCGCGCGACATCACCACCGACAGCACGTACATGACGATTGTGCCGCCGGTGACGATGTTCACGAAGCCGAGGTCGTTACCGAGGCGCTTCAGCACCGGCGCAAAGCCCCACAAGCCGGGATTGCGCCGCCCGCAGTTGTAGCAGGTCGGATCGTTGACGCCGACGAGCACGCCGCACGACGTGCACAGCACTGAGCCTTCTGTTTTGCGTCCGAGCATTCAGGGACAGTATCTAGTAGCTAGTAGCTAGTATCTAGAAATAATTCCGCTCTTCTAGCTACTAGCTACTTCACGCCTCTCGCAACCCCCGCGTGCCCAACGCGAAGCAGGCGAGGCCGACGCCGATCAGGATCGCGCATGGCGTCGCCATCTCGGCGATCGTGAACTGCCGCCACACGCCGCCTTCGATCGCCAGCATCGTCCAGCGGATCGGGCTGATGAAACTGATCGACTGAACCCATGCCGGCATCACGAACGTCGGCACCATCGCACCGCCGACCATCGACAGCGGCATCAAGATCGCCCAGCCCGCGCCTGACGCTGTCTGTTCGGTCTTGCCCAGGCTGGCAACGAGCATCATGAAGCCGACGAAGCAGACCGCCGCGGACAGGCCGGCCAGCGCCAGCATCAGGTACGACGTGGGCCGCACGCCGAAGCCCAGCGCGACTGCCAGCAGCATCACCTCGACGAACAGGATCGCGATAAAGCAGGAGAGCGCCTTGCCGCCGAGGATCTGCAGGTTCGTGAGCGGCGCCATGCGCAGCCGCACCAGCGTGCCGTGCGTGCGCTCGGTCACCAGGCTGATCCCGAACGACATCGCGCAGCCGATCAGCCCCCAGATCACACCTTGTGGAAACGTGATGTCGAACGGATTCCGGGGACCGTCATAGACGCGCGCCACGTCTTTCTTCGTGATCTTCAGCGGCTGCCATTCACCCTGCGCCGCTCCCGGCGGCCCCTGCGATTGCGGCGTGCCCATGAAGGTCTTCAGCTCGCCGAGGAAGCGCTGCACCGGCGCGACCTGATCGGCCGGCTGATCTTTCATGTCGCCCAGTGCCTTCTCGACCATCGCCGTCGACGCCTTGCTGTCGGTGAACATCTTTTGCATGTCGGTGGCGGCATGTTTCATCAACAAGCCTTCGATCATGCCGGCCTCGGCCTGCCGCGCGGGATCGACGCCGACCTCGATCTCCTTCGGGGTCCCGTAAAACATCCGGTTGGACGCTTCGCCGAATCCCGGCTTCACGACGATAAATCCCGTGCGCTGGCCCTTGCGGACGGCGTTCTCCGCATCCGTCAGTGTCATCGGCGACGTATCGAAGGATTCCTCGAGCTTCTTGAGGAATGCGCGCGAGCCATCGGTGTTGTCGTTGTCGACGATGGCGATCCGGACCTTGCCCTGCGTGCCGTCGTCCTGGCCGCCGAACATGATGCCGAACAGAACCGTGACGAGGACCGGCCACACGAACGTAAAGAACATGCCGCCGCGATTGCGCGGCATGAGACGCAGGTCCTTCAACGCGAGCGCGATGATCTTTTTCATGGCTAATCCCGGAGACTCCTGCCGGTGAGGCGGAGGAAGACCTGTTCGAGCGTCGGGCGCTCCATCTGGAATCCGTCGATCGTTGACGTCGCCGCGATGCGATTGAGCTCCGCGAGCGGATCGGCGGTCTGCAGCCGCTGCTCGCCGCCATTGGTCTTGACCATCAACGTCGGCGGACCGCCGTGGGCGGCGATCAATTCGCTGAGCGTGCCGAGCGCGAGCAATTTGCCGGCGTCGATGATCGCGATGCGATCGCAGAGCCGCTCCGCTTCTTCCATGTAATGCGTCGTGTAGATGATCGTGCGGCCTTCGCGATGCAGCGCCTCGATGCTTTCGAACACCTTGTTGCGCGACTGCGGATCGACGCCGACGGTCGGCTCGTCGAGCAGCAATAATTCCGGATTGTGCAGCACCGCGGCGGCAAGATTCAGGCGCCGCTTCATGCCGCCGGAATAGCCGCCGGCGCGATCGCCTTTGCGATCGGTGAGGCCGACGAAATCGAGGCACCACTTGACGCGCTCGTCGAGCGTGCGGCCCGACAGGCCATACATCTCGCCGAAGAAGCGGAGGTTCTCCTCGCCGGTCAGCAGGTCATAGAGCGCAAGCGCCTGCGGGGCCACACCGATTGTTTGCCGAACCTGCGGATCGGCGGGATTGCCGTGGCCTTCGATCGTGACCGTCCCCGACTCGGGCGCGAGCAGGCCCACAGCCAGGCTCACCGACGTGCTTTTGCCGGCGCCGTTGGGGCCCAGCAGCCCGAGCACTTCGCCCTTGCGAACCGACAGCGAAAGCCCGTCAACCGCGACGATTTTCCCGAAGGACTTTCGAACATCTTTAAGGTTCAGCACGGCCGTTCTCCACGAAGGTTCTTCACAGAGGTTCTAGACGTAGGTTCCTCATGGGGGTTCTCCACGAAGGTTCGGATGGCCGGATTGTGCCATCGAACGGTCGTGGAGAACGATCGTGCAGAACGAACGTGTAGTATTTACGAATCGCTACCGAGCTCATTGTCATCTTCCTGTTAGTCCTCGCCAACGGCGTTTTCGCCATGTCGGAGATCGCCGTCGTCGCCGCCCGCAAGGTGCGCCTGCAGCAGCGCGCCGAAGAAGGCGACGACCGCGCCAAAAGGGCGCTGGAGTTGGCGCACGATCCGAACAGGTTCCTCTCGACGGTGCAGTTCGGCATCACGATGGTGGGCGTGCTCGCCGGCGCCTACGGCGGCGTGACCATTGCCGAGAAGCTCGCGGTGCCGATCAGGGAATTCCCGCAGCTGGCGCCCTACTCCGAGGGCCTCGCGCTGGCTATCGTCGTCGGCGGAATCACGGTGATGTCGCTGATCTTCGGCGAGCTCGTGCCGAAACGGATCGGCCTCAACAATCCTGAAGCGATCGCGTCGTGGGTGGCGCGGCCGATGATGCTGCTGGCGAAGGTCGGCGGTCCCGTCGTCCACATCCTGACCGCGCTCACGAACCTGATCATGCGGTTGTTCGGCATCAAGGGCGAGGCCGACCCGAACCTCACCGAAGATGAGATCAAGGCGCTGATCAGCCAGGGCGCGGAGACCGGCGCCGTCGGCGCGACTGAAGAGAACATCGTCCAGCGCGTGTTCCAGCTCGGCGATCAACGCGTCGCCGCGATTATGACGCCGCGTCCCGACATCGAATGGATTGACGTCGATGCCGGCGAAGAGGAATTGCGCGAGTTTCTCGCCTCGCACGCGCACACGATGTTCGTGGTGTGCCACGGCGGCCTCGACGAAGTACTGGGCATCGTGCGCTCGGCGGATCTGCTGCCGCTGGCGTTCAAGGGCGTGCGGATCGATCTGCGATCGCTGACGCGCGAAGCGCTGTTCGTTCCGGATTCGATGCCGGCGGTGCAGCTCCTTGAGTCATTCCGCAGCTCGCACAAGCACGTTGCGCTCGTCATGGACGAGTACGGCGCGGTCGAGGGCCTTGTCACCGTCACCGATCTGCTCACCGCGATCGTCGGCGACCTGCCGGTGGATGCCAGCGAGGCGCAGGGCGCGTTCGTGTCGCGCGCCGACGGCTCGTGGCTCGTCGACGGGTCGGCGGCGATGGAAGAAGTGACGACGCATTTCGGCATGGACAGTTTGCCGGAGGAAGAAGCCGGCGCGTATCACACCATCGGCGGCTTCGTGATGGCGCGCCTCGGCCGCGTGCCGAAGACCGCGGACGCGTTCGAGTGGGGCGGGATGCGTTTCGAAGTGATCGATATGGACGGGCGGAGGATCGATAAGGTGCTGGTGGCTCGGAAGCCTTCGGCTTCCTCGCCTTCAGCACCACCGCCGGGAAAATGACACTTTCCGGGAAGTGACACTTGTCGGGAGGTGACACTTGTCGGGAAGTGACGCTTGTCGGGAAGTGACACTTGTCGGGAGGTGATCCTTGTCGCGAAGTGACGCTTGTCGGGAGGTGACACTTGTCGGGAAGTGACACTTGTCGGGAGGTGACGCTTGCCGGGAAGTGAGGCTTGTCGGGAAGTGACACTTGTCGGGAAGTGACACTTGTCGCGGGAAGTGACGCTTGTCGGGAAGTGACGCTTGTCGGGAAGTGACACTTGTCGGGAAGTGACACTTGTCGGGAAGTGACGCTTGTCGGGAGGTGACACTTGTCGTGGTTCTGCCCGCCAACCACGGTTGCAGGAGCAGAACTCTAGTTGCGCAGGGTGATGGCGCAAATCGACAACTCAGGTTTCCTTAGGCCACTCGAAATCCCGAATTTCAACCACAAATTGCACGGCACGAATTCTGATTAGGGGTTTGCATGTCGATCATTGGTTCGTACCGAGACCTTGATGCATGGGCCGTGTCGATGGACCTCGTTGATCAAGTACTTCGCAACGCCAAGCGTCTTCCCCGCGAGGAGTTCGAACTCCGTACACAGATCAAGAGAGCCGCGATATCGATTCCAGCGAACGTGGCAGAGGGTTGGTGTCGCAAGGATCGGCGCCAGGCGTACCAGAATCACATCTCGATTGCGATGGGATCACGCGGAGAGTTGGATACCGAGCTCGAGATCTGCTTTAGGAACGGATTGATTCGCCGAGAGGAGAGCCAGGATCTGATGCGACAACTCGACCGCACGCGTCCGTTGCTAGTTCGCTTGTACGAGTCGATCTAGAACCCCGACAAGGATCACTTCCCGACGAGGATCACCTCCCGACAAGGATCACTTCCCGACAAGGATCACTTCCCGACAAGGATCACTTCCCGACAAGGATCACTTCCCGACAAGGATCATTTCAACTCCGCGCCCTTGAACTGCTCGAGCGTTGCCTGCTCGCTGGGCGGCGCGAGGATACTCGCCGCGCACTGCGCCGCCTGGGGATAGGCCGTCGCACGGACGCGGGTCGCGGCCTCCTCGAGATCGAAAGCGGTGCGGCGCAGCTTCACGCCGGGTCCGAGCAACGCCCAATAAGCACCCGCATCCTGGAACGGCATCCCGACGCTGCCGGCGTTGATGATGCGCATCCGTCCAACGACGCGATCGAACTGCATGTGCGTGTGGCCACAGACGACGAGCTGCACCGCGAGCGTATCGAAGATCGGTTGCAGCTTGTCGCCGGCCGTCGTCTTCACAAAGACCTCCGTGTCGTTGCGCGGCGTCGCGTGACAGAAGAGCACCTCCCCGATGCCGTCAATCGAGAGTTGCCGCGTCAGCGGCCACGCGTCGATGGCCTGGAGATCGCGCGGCTGCAGGTGCGCGGCGTTCCACTCCATCGCCTCGCGAAAGAACTCCGGAATGATGCTGCCCACCGGTCCGCGAGCGGCGGCCGCGGTTTCGCGATCGCCGTTGCCGATGATGAAGTCCGTCGGGATGTCGAGCGAGTAGAGCAGGTCGAGACACTCGCGTGGCATCGGGCCTGGCAGCGCGTCGCCGCCGATGATGATGCGTTCGGCGCGTGCCTCCCGCACATCCGCCAGCACCGCTTCAAGCGCAGGGAGGTTGGCGTGGATGTCGTAGAGGCAGGCGACCCGCATCAGTTCCTCACGCGATCCCGGCGCCTTGCGCCTCGACATAGATCGCATACAACGACTGGCTCGCTGTCATGAACAGCCGATTCCGCTTCGCGCCGCCGAAGCAGACGTTGGCGCAATTCTCGGGCAGCCGAATAATCCCAATCGCGACACCGTCAGGCGCGATGATCTGCACACCCGGCCGCGCCCCCGCCCATAGATTGCCGTCCGTGTCGCAACGCATGCCATCGGCGCCGGCGGAACCCGCGGGCGATCCCGGGATGGCGAGCTGCGCATGTCGACGGCCGTTCCGGACGCGCGCGCCATCGACGTCATACGAGCGAATCTCACGGCCGGTGCCGGTGTCGGCGACGTAGAGGATCTTGTAGTCCGGTGAGAAACAGAGGCCGTTCGGTCCGGACATCTCATCGGTGATCAGCGCGAGCTGCCCGGATTTCGTGTCGAAGCGATAGACGCCGGGCTTGATCTCGGAATCGGCCTTGTTGCCTTCGTACCAGGCGCGAATGCCGTAGATCGGATCGGTGAACCAGATGCTGCCGTCGGGATGCACGACGATATCGTTCGGGGAATTCAAACGCTTGCCCTGGAACGTGCCCGCGATCACGGTCACCGCGCCGTTCTGCTCGTAGCGGACGACGCGGCGATTGCCGTGCTCGCAGGAGAGCTGCCGTCCTTCGTAATCAAACGTGTTGCCGTTGCTGTTGCCGGATGGATTACGAAACACCGTCACGCGCGCATCGTCTTCGATGTAGCGCATCTGCACGTTGTTCGGGGCGTCGCTCCACACCAGGTAACGGCCGACGCCATTCCACGCCGGTCCTTCGGCCCACAACGTGCCTGTGTGCAGGCGCCTGATCGGCGTGTTGCCGACGATGTAGCGGCGGAAGCGATTGTCGAGCGCGATGATGTCGGGATCGGGATAGCGCACCGGATTCTGTCCAGACCAATCGCGTTCAGTGGGATTGGGAGAAACAGGTGCCTGAGGTACCTGGGGTGCCTGAGGTGCTCTGGCAGAGGTCTTCACAGCTGCCAGCCCCAACGTCGCCGTGAGAAACGCTCGTCGCTTCATGTCGACCCTCATTTCGCACTGTAGATGAATTCCAGGATCGCTCCTGAATTCGCGAGCACACCGGCGGTCTGCCCTCTGTCGCCCATCGTCGCTCCGTGATCGTCCGTGCTGATATAGATTCGAAGACCATCCGGATTGATCGCCAGATCGCGGTACCTGGTCGCGGCCTTGAAGTATTCCAGTGGGGCACCTTCGACGTGCCGGCCATCGCGGCTCAACTTCGCGCGATAGATCGCTCCCGTGCGCATGCCCGTCACGATGAGCGAGTCGGCCCACCCGGGGATAGCTTTTGACGTGTAGAGATCGAGTCCCGACGGCGCGATCGTGGCGGTGCCGGACTTGGCGAGCTCGTAGCCGGCCGGCACCGTGAAGAAAGTGACCAGGGGCGCGACGAAGGAGCCGGTGAAATCCGATTCATTCTTCTTCGGCACCGAGGCAGGGATGTTCAGGCTGCTGAACTTCAGCGATTTGCACGGTTCAGGTGACGAGGCCGACCAGTTTGAGTAGGTGTAGCTGCGATCGTCTTTGTAGCCGGCCACGAGCGGCCAGCCATAATTGCCGCCCGCAGTGATCAGGTTGAGCTCATCGTCGGTGCTCGGACCGTGCTCGGCGGAATAAAGCAGACCGTTCGACGCGAAGACGAGGCCCTGCGGATTGCGATGTCCGTAGGTATACATGTGACTGCGAACGCCGTTGAACAAAGGATTGTCGTCGGGGATCGATCCGTCGAGATTCAACCGCAGGATCTTTCCCTGGTACTTGCTCCAATCGCGGGCCCGGACTTCTTCAGCCGTCGGCAGTTCCTGTGAGCGAATCACGTAGCACGCGTTGGCGAGCCAGTTGTTGCCCTGATCACCGCGCGTCAAATAGAGCTTGGCGTCTGGTCCCACAAGAAGCCGGCCGCCGCCGTGATCGTCCCAGGCGGTCAGTCCATCGATCA
>Ga0137436_1000614_pt1 | contig 10335 bp, 9 predicted proteins | sample EasRivERMGT119_2_FD_102328 | JGI IMG/M metagenome (GOLD analysis project Ga0137436, IMG submission 102328) | Soil microbial communities from meander-bound floodplain in the East River, Colorado, USA - East River MetaG ERMGT119_2 | ecosystem: Environmental > Terrestrial > Soil > Floodplain ...
GCCCGTGGTGGCGTTGCTGAACGTGCTGTTGTCGTCGGTCAGCGTGTTGTGCAACCCCAGGTTCGACGCCACGCTGGGCGAGGGCTGGTAGTCGCAGGAATCGCAGACAACGGCGGCCTGGGTGCCGAAGCCCGCCAGGGCGAGTGCCCCAGCCAAAAGTACCTTCTTCATGGTCATGCTCCTAGTGCGGCCGGGTGGTAGGGGCCCCGGCCAAACCCCTGCAGGGATCTCGATGCTACTGCGGCACGTCGGGTGGGGGCACCCCCGGCCCGGGGGTCTGGGTGTCCAGTTCCTCGGCCGCACGCTGCACCCGTTTGTTGTGCCGCGCCACCTGCACGCTCAGGGCCTGCAGCAGCAGGTACGAATGCTTGGCGGGCACTTCGCCCAGGACCTTCATCAGGTCGTTGACCATCTGGTCGGGTAGTTCGAGTCTCACTTGGGGCTCCAGAAGTCGGGTCGGAATGTCTCGGGCTTGACCTTGAAGTAGGTGGCCAATTGACGGGCCCGCGCCACCGGCAGCGGGAAGTGCGGGTCGGCCCGGCAGGCCCGTTCCCACTTGTACAGCGAGTGCGGGTCCACGCCCATGTAGGCGGCCAGCGAGGACTTGGTGTCGCGCAGCTTGCCGTCCATCAGGTGGATCAGCGGATGGATGGACTCATCGCCCAGCGGTGCCAACGTCAGGATCGGCTGCCTGGACCCCTTGCCCTTGGTGGGCGGCTTCAGCCGGCGGGCCTCGGCCGCCTTTTTGTCGCGGGCCAGGACCTTGATCCGCCTCGCCTCCCGGGCGGCGGCGGCCTTCACCCGGGCCTTCTCCCGGCGCTCGCGGTCCTTCAGCCGCTGGGCCGCCACCTGTTTCGCGGCCTTGGTGTTGATGGTGTCTTTCACTGCTGTCCTTTCAGACGGTTGAGGATGGCGGCTTGCACATCGGCCTTGCTGGCCAAGGCCTTGGCGATATCTTCGTCCACGGTGTCCTGCATGGCCAAGTAGTGGATCACTACCGGCTTTGTTTGGCCCTGGCGGTACACCCGTGCGTTGAATTGTATGTGTTCCTCCAGGGACCACGTCAGGCCGAACCAGCAGACGGTGTGGCCGCCACTCTGCAGGTTCAGGCCGTGGGCCACCGATGTCGGGTGGGCCAGCAGCACGGGCAGGCCCCCGTCGTTCCACTCGGCCACGATGAAGTCGGCCATGTCACGGCTGACGCCGCCGCCCAGGTACGGCACCTCGGTGCCTTCCGGCAGCACCGTTTTCAGGGCTTCGCGGATGGCCTTGACTTCGTGGACGAAGGCCACGGCCACCAGGATCGGCGTGCCCTGCTGCTCTTCGACCAAGTCACACAAGGCACTGATCTTGTTGTTGTGCAGGAAGGTCGACCCGTCTTCGTTGTAGGCCCAGCCGTTGACGATCTGGCGAAGTTTCATCACCGCAGCGGCGGCGGTGACAGCCGTCAGGGTGGCGCCGCTGGCGGTCTTCGCCACCAAGTCGTCGGCCAGGGCGTTGTAGGTCTTGCGCACCGCCTTCGGCAGTTCCACCGGGATCACGTTGTAGGTGATGTCGGGCATCGACAGGTAGTCCTCGGCCTGCAGGCGCATCGACACGTCGGCGATGGCGTCGGCCACTTCGACATCGCTGCCCCGGCGGGGATACCACTTGTCGATGGTGCGGCCGCCGCCGATGCGGATCGTCTCGGACACCATGAACTGCTTGCGGAAATAGGTGATGTAGCGGCCCAGGCGTTTGCCGCCGTCCACGATCTGCATCTGGCTGAACAGGTCCTCGATGGACTGCGGGGCCGGGGTGCCGGTCAAGATCTTGGCGTGTTCGAACATCGGCAGGATGGCCTTCAGGGCCTTGAACCGCTTGGACTGGGCATTCTTGAACCGGGTCGATTCATCGACCACCAACTGGCCCACGGGGGTGCCGAACATGGCCATCGGATCGCTGAACACGCTGGTCAGCCAATCGACGTTCTCAGGGTTGATCAGGTAGATGTCGGCGGGAGTCTTCAACGCGGCTTGCCGCTGCGCGGGCGTGCCGTGCACGATGGACACCTTCAGGTGCTGGAACTGGGTCCACTTCGCCACCTCGGCCGGCCACGTCAGGTACATCGGGCGGATCGGCACGATCACCAGGGTGGCCTGGATGACCTTGTGGTGGGCCAGCACGCAGTGCGCGGCCAGGGCGATGGCCGTCTTGCCCATGCCCGGGTCGAGGAACAGCGCATAGCCCGCCTTCGACACGGCCTGGGCGATGGCCTTCTGCTGGAAGGGGAGCGGGTTGTAGTCCATGTCGTTGTCACCAGGGTGGATACTGAGGCTTCATTATGATGTAGCCTGAAGGTACATGTCAAGCAGTACCCTGAAGTGGGCCGTGCTGTCGACCACCTCGACATGGAAGCCCAGGGCCGCCAGTTCCCGGTGCCGCTGCTTCTGCCGGGGACTCAGCCGGCCGCCGGTTCGCTTGAACTCGACCGGCCAGAAGACGTGCCCCGGCAGCACGAAGCCCCTGTCGGGCTCGCCCGTGACGGTGCCGTGGATCTTGACGGGCCAGCACCCCCGCTTAATGGCATGGGCCCGGCAGGCCTGCTCGATGGGGGCTTCAAGCACTGGCGGGCTTGGCTATGGTCAGCTTGTGGCTGGACTGCTCGCTGCTGTTGACGTTGACCACCCAGCGGGCCTTGTGCGTCATGGCCCCGCGACGTCGCAGATCGCGGCCCTTGCCCAGCTTGTCGGTCAGCACCTTGGTGGCCGTGTTCAGGTGCTTCTGCACGCTGATGCTGTCGACCTTGCACAGGTCGAGCATGACCCGGGGGCCGACGATGGCCTGCATCGGGTACAGGTCGGTGTCCTGCCGCTGGCCCAGGCTTTCCTCGATCAGTTCGGCCACCGGGTCCAGGGCCTGGAAGTCCTCGGCGTGTTCGTCGCGCAGCCTTTCCTCATCGTCGGTCAGCCAGTACTGCTCGCCGGCCTCCCAGTAGGTGTACATCTGGGCCCAGAACTGCTGCATGTCGATGGCGTGGTCCACCTGCAGCCGGCCGGTCACCTCCACGCCCAGGAACCGGCCGCTGCCGGTCGGGTCGTTCAGGAACCGGGGCTCGTTGACCGACCCGCAGAACGACGTGCAGCGGGGCCGCTTCAGCCACACGGCTGCATAGGGCAGCCGGTACTCATCCAGTACCTCGGTGATGAAGGCCTTCAGTGCGCTGATGTCGGACTTGCGGAACGTGGCGTCCAGTTCGCCCAGTTCGGTGATGGCGGCTTGCAGCACTTCGTGCTTGCTGTCGCGGCTGTTGCTGCCGTTCAGGTTCAGGTGCTTGCCGCTCTTGGTGAAGTCGGGCGCCAGCGCCATCAGCCAGCGGGTCTTGCCGATGCGCTGCTTGCCCACCAGCACCAGCACCAGCCCTTTCTGCTTCTTGCGGCTGGGGGTGGCCCAGCCGCAGACGGCCTCGATCGTTTGTAATGCCCAGCGACGAAAATACGTCTGCCACAGGTCGGGGGTTGGCGTCTGGACGGTGCCCAGCAGGGCCTGCAGACGGTCCTGGCGGTCCCACGGTTTCTCGAGTATCCACTCCCGCATCGGGTGCCACTCGACCGTGTTGGCTATGGTGTCGATGCACGTGTGCAGCTTGGTTTCGTTCTTCATCTTGGCACGGTCGAAGATGTCGGTCAGGGCTGCAAGCACCATCTTTGAAATTGCGTGTTCGTCCTTGTTGCCGAACCGGGCCGGGTCGATCTTCGGCGGCAGGACGTAGTTGGTGCTGGCATCCATCAGGTTCAGGCGGGGCTGCACGCCAAGCTGCTCCAGCCCGGCTTCGACGTTCTCGTAGGACGTGGACTGCACCTGCTTGGGCTTGCCGGCGGCAGTGAATTCGACGTAGGGCAAGTCGGCCTGCTCGATCAGTCCCAGGGCTTCGCGCAGGGTGCGCTGGTTGTACAGGTCTTTCGGGGCGCCGGGGTCGTCGTGCTTGACACTCGGCAGCGTGACGCCGGGGCTGCGGGGGATCAGCTTCTGCAGCCCTGCCCGGTAGTGCTCCAGGGTCCTGGCATCGGCCTGCGGCCACTTCTGGCCGCTTTCCGTTTCGTACCACTCGATGAATTTCTGCCGGTAGGCCGCGTCCCCGATGCCTCCGTGGCCGTGCTGGCACATGACCCCGGGTATGCCGTCGGGCGAAGCCCACGACGGCAACAGCCGACCCCCGTCTTCCCGGCCCTTGGTGTGCTCGGCTTCCCAGGGGCATCGGATGTCGAACCAGCCCCCCGTGGCCTCGCGGAAGATATCGCCTCGGGCCTGCAGCCAGTCGTACACCGGGCATGGCTTGCCGGCGGCCGGCCGGGTGCCGGGGTCGACCCGCCTGACCTTGGCCCGGGTGGGCTTGACCTTCAGGGCCTTGGCCAGGGACTTCAGCGTGTACACGACGTCCCGGTCGAAGTGGTACAGCACGGCCGTGTACCCGTTCATGCCGGGCTTGTCGTTCAGGCTGTCAGGGATGCGGAACAGCCGGCAGGCCGTGCGCACCCCGGGGTCCTGCAACCCGGCCGCGATCAGGCCGGCGAACAGTTCATCGGCCCCCTGGATGTCGGTCGACCAGTGGTCGAGCATGAAGCCCCACTGCTGATTGCCGGGGCTGGTTTCCAGTACCCAGGTGGGCTTGGCCAGCACCTTGGCCGGGTCCACCTTGGGGCCGATGTCGTCGATGACGATGGCCCGCACGGCCTTCATGTTCTCGGCGCGGCGCAGCCGCTTGTCGTCGCTGGCCCCCGTGCTGAAGTAGTACGAACCCTTCAGGTGCTGCTTGCGCCAAACCTCGGCCGGGAATGTCGAGTAGGTGCGGCCGGTGGTCTTGTCGATGCCGTCGACTTTGCGGGCCACCAGCAGGTGAAGCCCTGGGGGCATGCCTTCAGCGATAACGGAGAGGAAATTACTTTGGTCGTCTGTGCTAGGATGCGCGGGCATTGTGCTTCTCTCGGTGCGGGCGGCTGGTAACCGCAAAATCGGTCTTGGTCAGATCGGGAACTAAGCCTCCAGGCTCCAACCCCTGGGGGCTTTTTTCCGTCTGCTACTTGACGTAGCGAGGGCCAGATTTCACCTCGCAACCGAGAGGAAAGCCGGGCAGCCATTTTGGCACGGCCACCATTTCCTTCTGGAGTATTCTGTGGGCCTGATCAGCGCATTGCTTCGTCGCCTCCAGCAGGATTTCATCGTGCGTGTGCCCGACGATGGACGCTGCCAGTTCGGCCCTGCCCAGGGCATCGTGGACACGCTGCAGGCAATCGCGCAGGAGTGCGGCGCAGACGGCTTGGGTGACGTTCTCGGCGAACAGGCCGTGCCACAGACGCTCGATGCGAAACCCCCCAGGCATCGACTTCGTGAAGATCACGTCGGTTTCCCACGGGTTCACCGGCAGACCCGGCCACGCCTTGGTCGGGCCGATCTTCGCCTCGATCAGCCCCCGGGCTCCGTCCAGGGCCACGGTGCCCTTGATGCCGTGGTAGTACAAGGTGGTGTTGCCGGGTAGGTCGCAAGCGATGCTGACGCTGCCCTTCAGCAGCGGCTTGATCTGCCGGTAGGCCACCGGCCCCACGGCCGTGTCGGTGCCCAGGGCCGTGCGCATGAAGGCTTGGTACAGGTTGGTGCTGAAGTTCATGGCCCAGCGGTTGGCGTGCCTCCAGGCGGCCACGATGCTGTCGGCCTGGGGGTTGTCCAGGCTGATGCCATAGCCCCGGGCCATCGAGCGCAGGGCCCCCCGGGCGCCCCCGAACTGCAGCGACAACTCGCTGACCTTGCCGATCTGCCGCTGGTGGTCGGTCACCTCTTCGACGCCGAATATCTGCTTGGCGTTGACCGTGTACACATCGGTGCCGGTGCGGTACAGGGCCAGCTTCCACTGGCAGTCGGCCAGCCAGGGCATGCCCCGGGCTTCCACCTGCTGCCAGTCACCCCATACCAGCACCCGGCCGGCGGATGCCTTGATGGTGGGCCGCAGCAGGCCCGCCAGGACGTGCATGACCTTGCCGGGTACGTCATGCCTGAGAACCTGCTGGATGGCCTTGGGTACGTCATCCAGGCCCTTCCTGGGGAAGTTGTGGGTCTGCACCCCGGTGCTGCTGTACCGCTTGGTCTGGATGGCCCCCCAGCAGATGTAGGCCCCCTCGGCGCGGCCGTTGTCGGCCGCCCGGGCTGCGATCTTTGCGTACTTGGCCACCGAGGCCTTGTTGGCGTCGTCCACCAGTTCGATCACCTCGACCACCTCCGGGTCGGCATCGGACCCGTCCTGGCTGTTCAGGAAGTCGGCCCGGGCGGCCTTGTCGGTCGATTCCTTCTCGACCATGTGGGCGTTGCCTTCGTCGTCCTTCTGCTTCACGGTCTTGACGAAGTACTGGCCAAAGACGTCGGGCGCCAGCCGCGCCTTGAGCCAGTCCTTGATGCGCTGGTGCTGGCTGGTCGACGTGATCTTGCTGTCGGTCATGTACTTCAGCAGTTCGTTCAACTCCTGCTTTTCCTCGGCCCCGTAAGCCTGAGCCGCCACGGCCAGCTTGACGTCGATGGGCAGGCCCTGGTCGTTGATGAGCTCGTTCAACTGGTACTCGGCCAGTTCCCACTCGCGCAACGCCAGCAGCTTGCGCCCGATGGCCATCTCACTGCGGGTGTCGTCCAGGCAGTACAGCAGCAGGTCGATGTATTCGTCTTCGTCGTCGGCCCACTGCGGGCCCAGGGCCGGATCCCCCGGCAGCGGGCGGCACCACTTCAGCATGACCTGGGCGCCCTTCCGCTTGGCCGCCAGCGACCGGCCCATGGCCATGAAATCCAGGGCATGCTCCAGCTTGCCGGGCAGGCCCCGGGCACGGGCCAGGGCGGCCGTGCAACGCCAGCGATGCAGTGGGATGTCCAGCTTCAGCACGTGGCGGGTGATCAACCTTTCAAACTGCGCATTCCAGGCGTGCATCTCGCACCCCGGATCGAGCATGGCCTGCTTCAGGCCGGCCGGCATGGGCCCCCCGGCCGCCGCCGGCCAGATGTCGACGGGGCCGTTGTCGATGCTGTAGGAGCAGCAGAGCACCCTGGTCGTCGGGTGCCGGGCGTAGACGTAGGCACCCGCAGCCAGCAGATCGCACTCGGATCGGGTTTCATAGTCGAGGGAGCAGCGCATGTTCAATTCCCAGTAACGAAATGGGCCCCGAAGGGCCCTGGTGTGATGGCCTAGGCGGCCCGGCGGGGGGTAGGCCTAGCGGCCTGCTTGGCCTGTTTCTTGGGCGCGGCCTTCTCGGGCTGCGGCGGGGGTGCCGACGCAGCGGCCTTGATGGCCTGGGTGGCCTGGGCCACGGTCATCCACTTCACCACGCTGAACATGGGCACGAAAATCTCGCCCCGCTTGGTGTTCTTGTGCATGTACGAATCGGACTCCAGCCTGACCACGGCCACCGGCTTGTCGGGATCGCGGGCCCCCTGGGCCAGGATTTCGTCCAGCAGCTTGAACACGGCCTTCTTGCCACCATCGCTGGTGGCGGTATAGGTCAGCTTGCGCCCGTCCATGACGCCCGACAGGCCCAGCAGGGCCTTCCAGCCCTGGGTATTCTTGTGCTGCTCCGTCGGGCACGGGATCAGGTCACCGAACAGCGAGCCCAGCACCTCGCCTTGCAGTTCGGTCTGCACCCCCTTGATGTCGGTGTCGGCCCAGCACTGCCAGCCCTGCACGAAGCCCTCGGGGTCGATCATGACGGTGTTGCCATTCACCGATTCGTTCTCCCGGCCGAAGACCCAGTCCCCGAATTTCGACATCTTCAGGAACGACACGGCATTCGTCGGCTGCGCCGCAGCGGCGGCATTCTGCCGCGCAAGCTGGAACCGGGCCGCATCGAACTTCACTACTCCATTACCCATCACAGACTCCTAAGTTTCAACAGATTAACCTTGTCCTGCAGGGACAAGGGAGTGGCCTCGTACACGGTGTTGTCGACACCGCGCACTAGGTTGGACCCAGAGGATACAGCAACGATTTGTTGCCGCAATTCATCTGGCAGATTCGGGTGGGCTTCCTCGGCCATGGCCGGCGACATCAGCTTGTCTTGCCAGATCTTGATCTTGCGCCGCCGGGCAATGCGCAGCACCAGTTCATCGTCGGCCCAGGACCGGGTGGCCCGCTTGGGCTTCAGGACCCAGCCGGGGATGCCGGGCACCTTCTGGCTGTGGGCCTTCGATGCCACGTCGTGGCCGACTTCCCGCACGGCCTTGATGAACTGCTCCATGCGGTCCACCCGGTCCAGCCACACGGCCAGGGCCGCAGGCGGCAGGGTCTTCGGCGCCACATCGCCCAGGGCCTCGATCACCTCGCCGCGCAGCGCCGGGCAGATGCTCTTGCCCGGGCAGAACCGGCAGTGGTCCCCCGGCACGAACTCCCCACGGCCGTCCAGGGCCGTCTGGATGGCCGCCTCGGCCTGGAGGCCATGCTCGCGCACCCGCTCGATGGTGGTGTCCCAGGACTTGACCGGGCGCTGCGTGTCGGGCGGCTGCACGATGGTCAGGCGCACGTTCTTCGGCGAGCCGGGGCCCCCGGGGGCGTCCAGCTTGCTGGCCGCGAGGTAGGCATAGGTCAGGGCCTGATGGTTTTCCTCGGGGTCGACCATGATGCCGGCACCGTTCTTCAGGTCGACCACCTCCATCAGGTCGGCCGGGCCGTTGAACAGCATCAGCAGATCGGGCGTGCCGTGCAGCAGTTGCGAGTGCGGGATGTGCTGCTCGACCACGGCCACGTCGGCCTGCGGCATCCACTTGCGTGCGTAGTCCAGATAGGGTTTCAACGCAGCGTAGTCCTCACCAGCCACGGACAGCGGCTTGGGCGGCAGTTTGCCGTACCGCTTCATGTAGCCGGTGTCCGACATCGGCTGGTGCGGTACGGTCAGCACCTTGGCCGCGACGTCGTGCAGCCGGGTGCCGTCCAGGCTGTACTCACTGTCGGGAGCCCGGGGCACGTTCAGGCACAGGCCAAAGCTGGCCGTGCAGGTCATCCAACGCTTGCTGGACGACGGGGCGAAGGGGGCGTGGGTGCTCATGCTTTGGTTCCTTTGGTAGGTTGCTTGGGGAGGATCTTGACGAAGCGGTGCTTGCCGGGCAGTTTGGCCTGGGTGTAGCCCATGGCTTCTATCTCAGGCTTGCGGCTGAAGGTCTTGCCGCTGTGGAATTTGCGCCGGGGGTAGAACTGACCGTCCTTCTTCCAGCCCCGCTGGTCTTCTGTTTCGCCGTGGTATGTCCAGTGGGCCCAGCGGTAGACGCGCCCCTCATGTCCATGGTTGGGGTCCGCATAGCTGATCAAGGCTTGTGGCCGCTCCAAGGCCACCAACAACTTGGTCGCCTTGCTGATGGCATGAGTGCAAGTCGTGACGTGACCGTCGAGTGCCCACATGCGGGCCAACTCCCAGACGCTGCCGTTGCGGGCGCCTTCGCCCAGCACCACCCGCGCTGCGTGCATGTTGGCGGGTAACGCCCAGATGATGTAGACATCACCCACGCGCATGTAGTGCGACTTCCCGCTGGGCACACTGCGGCTGTAGTGGTTGGCGCGAATCAATGCCGCAGCAGCGACTCGCGCCTCGCCGGTCAACAGTTCAGGTTGCATCTTGCGTGGCCTGGGCGCGGTCTGCGAAGATTTCCAGAAACGTGGCCACCGGCACGGGACTGGTCATCGTCTTGTTGAAGGTGTTGCGGCACCAACGATGGTAGGCGCCCAGGATCTCGCCGATTTCCTTGATACGTTCGGGCTGCGACCCCCGGCCGAATCCCGACACGGCATGCTTGGAACTGCTGTTGCCGGCGAGTCCTCGCTTGAGCGTGGCCAGTTGGCGAAGCTGGCCATGGCCGTCGTACTTCTTGTCCTCCTGGCGACCGGCCCCTGCGCACCACTGCTCCCAGAACACCAGGGCCCCGGGGCCGTCGGCACGCAGGGTCAGCAGGGCCGCCGCCAGCAGGGTGCTGGCCATGTTGTGGCTGTTGGCGCCCGCCACATTGCCGATGGCCAGGATGTGTTCCCGGTACAGGCCCACGGATTCCATGATGCCGGTGGCCGCCGCATAGCCCTTGCCGCCGCTGATCATGTTCAGGGCCTGGGTCCAGGCACCCTTGTGCAGCAGGGGTGTGTCGGTCGGGATGTTGTGGAACCGGAAGGCCCCGGCCGCACGGTCGCCAGCACTCTCGGCCGCTGATTGGTTATCGAACAGGTGGTACTTCTCGATAACTTCTTCCATGCTCTTGCAGGGATGTACCGTGATGTAGACCCGGGCAGGGGCCTTGAGCAGCTTGTGCTGCCACAGGTAGGACCGGCTGTGGCCGTCCAGCTTGATCAGC
>Ga0137436_1000615_pt1 | contig 10334 bp, 6 predicted proteins | sample EasRivERMGT119_2_FD_102328 | JGI IMG/M metagenome (GOLD analysis project Ga0137436, IMG submission 102328) | Soil microbial communities from meander-bound floodplain in the East River, Colorado, USA - East River MetaG ERMGT119_2 | ecosystem: Environmental > Terrestrial > Soil > Floodplain ...
CGCTCACGCTTCTGCTCGACCGGCTGTCGTCGATCCGCCTCCCCGAGAACGCGAAGCTCGGCGACACTCCCGAGACCGGATCGTTCGCGCAGGTGCTCACGACGGCTGCGCTCGAGTCCAAGACGGACGGCGAGCTGAACAAGCACATGGAGAAGGTCCGAGGCACGGGGAACTCGGCCCCGATGGGACAGGTGTTCCGCGCGCTCGGCTGGAACCTCCCGGGATGGACCGCGGTCGGACCGCAGGGCGAGGTCGTGGCCCCCGCCGGGCGCTCCCTCGAGGCGATGAACCGGATCGTCGCGCTGGCCCCCGACGCGCAAGAGCGGGCCAAGCGCTGGGGCGAGATGATCTACACCGCGATCGAGCAGCTCAACGAGGGACGGCTCGCGCAGGCGGTGTCGATCCTCGAAGCGGCCAAGCAGCTCATCGCCGAAAAGCACCCGGACCCGACGATCGTCGGGCAGGTCCTCTCCCAGGCGGAAGGCGCGATCGCGGAGACCGTCATCCGGAAGCTCGTGGATAACCCCGGAAAGCAGAGCCTCCTCAGGCTGGTCCTCGAGTTCTTCCCCGGCATGCGCGCGAGCGCGCTGCTCGACGAGCTGGACGGCGAGCCCCGCCGCGACCGGCGCAAGCTCATCCTGGCGCTGCTCGAGTGCCACGGCCAATCCGCGCGCGATCTGATCCTCGACCGTATCCGCGCGATCACGGCCGGCGAGAAGCCGGACGTCATGGGTTACTTCGGACGGAACCTCGCCTTCCTCCTGAGGCGCATCCCCCGAAAGAACTCCGATCGCCTCGAGGAGGAGATGGCCCTCCTGGAGAAGATGATCGCGAAGGGCCAGCCCGCGATGTCGGCGAAAGAGGCGCTCGGGGCGTTAGGGCAGTTTCATGAGCGCACCGCGGAGTGCGCCCTGCTCGACCGGCTGCACGATATGGAGTCCGAGCTGTCGCGCAGCGGCGGCGACGTGGAGAGCTGGGAAATCCTGGACCGCCTCTGCTCCGCGCTGGCCCGTCACGGCACCCAGCAAGCGATCCGCGCCGTCGCCGGTCATGGATTCAAGCGCCACGCCTCGTTCGGCGACACGATGCCGCGCCTCGAGCAACTGGGCTGGATCGACCTCTCGGTCGACCCGGAGCAGCTCACGATCCTCGTGCAGCGGCTCCGGGAGCTGACTCCGAAGAAGGTCCTGGGTATCTCGATGAAGCGGCCCTCCCCCGAGCTCGCCGCGTTGATCCAGGCCGTCTCCGGCACCTCCGCCGTCGAAGTGCGTCACGCGCTCGAGTCGGTCGTGGAGGCGCTTCCGAACCACCAGCTCGCCGAGGCCGCCTCGAAGGCGCTCTCCAAGATCGGTCCGCGCGCCGGCGCGACGGCGTCCGCGGATGCCCTTACGGGCGACCTCGAGGTCTTCGGCCTCCCGGGTCTCCTCCAGTCCTTCCAGGGATCGGAGTCCTCGGGAGAGCTGACACTGCTCGACAGGCAGCACGCGACGATCGGGACGATGGTGCTCGTCAAGGGACGCATCGCGAAGGTCGAGTCGGGAAAGCTCGTCGGCGAGAACGCCGCGTACCTGCTGTTCGAAAAGCCTGTGCCGGGGACGTTCACCTTCCGCGCCGCGAGCGCCGCAGCGATGGCAGGGAAGGGCGACACGCCCCTCGACCCCATGCAGGTCATCCTCGAAGGCGCCCGGCGCCACGACGAGTACCAGCGCGCCCGCGCGATCGCGCCGGACGGGCTGCGCCTCGAGCCGGTCGGCATCCCGGCGGTCCGACCGGAAGACGAGGACAGCGCGCCGCTAGCCGCGGCCGTCTGGGAGCGCGCCGCGAAGGGCCTGCCTCCCGAGTCGTGCGAGCACGAGATCACGATCGACCCGTTCCGCGTGCGCCGCCTCTACGCTTGGTGGATCGAGCAGGGCGCGCTGCGAGCGCGGACCAGCTAGCTCGATCCGCTACACTCGCGCCGGTGGGCACCTCCTCCGACCGCGCCTGGCTCGCCGGCATGACGACCGGCCTGTCGCCCTAGCCGTGCGGCGCTTCTCCACGGCGGTCACGCGCCTGCTCGACCCGGAGGCGGCGTCCGAGCGGGCTCTGGTGCTCCAGGCGCTCGGCATCGACCACGCCATCGTCGAGCTGGACGGCCGCCACGTCGTCGCGGTCGCCACGGAGGACGGACCTCGCGCCCGCGCCGAGATCGACAAGTACGACCGCGAGAACCCGCCGCGCCACGTGGAGCGCGAAGCGTCCCCCCCGCTGAGCTGGGGCATCGCCGCGGCCGCCGTGTACGCCGCGGTGCTCGCGGTTTTTTGGCATGGAGCCGCCTACGCCGCCGGCCGGGCCGATGCGGGCCGCATCCGGGAGGGCGAGGTGTGGCGCGCGATCACGGCGCTCACGCTCCACGCCGATCTCCCGCACATCGCCGGGAACCTCGTGTTCGGCTCGATCTTCGGCGTCATGCTCGCGGAGAGCGTCGGGTACGGCGTCGCGTGGCTCGGGTTCGTGCTGACCGGAGCGATCGGAAACGTCGCGAATGCGTTCGTCCAGGCGCCGTCGCACCTCTCGGTCGGAGCTTCGACGGGCATCTTCGGGATGCTCGGCATGCAGGTCGCCTACGACGCGGTCCGCCGCCGCCGCGTACACCAGGGGCCGGTGCGCCGCTGGGCGCCGTTTTTCGTCGGGGCGGGGATGCTCGCATGGCTGGGCGGCGGGCGTCCCGGCGAGCCGGTCGACGTCGGCGCGCACGTGCTGGGGTTCGCGGCGGGCGCGGGACTTGGAGCGCTCCTCGCGCTTCCGGTGCTGCAGGTTCGCCGCACGGCTGCGGTCCAGGGCGCCATCGGAACGATCGCGATCTTCCTCGTCGCGACCGCGTGGTACATCGCCTCGCCGTAGAATCGTCTCCACGGGAGCGCGACATGCGAATCCAATGGATCGTCCGCGCGGCGTCGATCGTCGTCCTCATGCTCGGTGTCGGAGCGGCCAAGGAGATCGAGCCCGAGGCCCCCGACCAGCCCCCCGCCGCGCATCCCGCGCGCGAGGACCCGCTCGCCCGCTCCGCACCGAAGACGCTCGCGCGCGGCGCCTACGTCAGCGTGCAGGTCAACGTCGACGCGCTCGGATTCAACATCCTCGGCGACGCGGCGAACGAGCCTTCGATCGCGGTCAACCCGCTCAATCCGGCCAACATGGTCATCGCGTGGCGCCAGTTCGACTCGGTGAGCTCGAACTTTCGGCAGGGGGGGTGGGCCTACACGTTCGACGCCGGCCGGCACTGGACGTTTCCCGGCGTGCTGACGCCCGGGACCTTCCGCAGCGATCCCGTCGTGGACGTGGACGCGCAGGGGGTCTTCTACTACCAAAGCCTCAAGGGCAACTTCCTGATGGACACGTTCATGTCGACGAACGGGGGCGTGAGCTGGGGCGCGCCGGTTGCGTCGTACGGCGGGGACAAGAACTGGCTGGTCGTGGACCGCACGGGCGGAATCGGGGACGGCAACCTTTACGGGATCTGGCAGCGCTTCGCGGCGTGCTGCGGGACGAACGTCCTCACGCGCTCGGTGACCGGCGGGACCACGTGGCAGACGCCCGTTCCGGTCGCGAAGTGGCCGACGTTCGGCACGCTGGCCGTCGGCCCCGACGGCACGCTCTTCGCCGCGGGCGTGGACGGCACCACCTCCCAGAACTTCAACGTGTTCGTCGTGGCGCGATCCAAGGACGCCAAGGACCCGGGGGTGACGCCCACGTTCGACGGGAGAGTGGTCGAGATGGGCGGCTACATGCAGCTCGGCGGCGGCCCGAACCCCGGAGGGCTTCTGGGCCAAGGCAACGTCGCCGTCGACCATTCGACCGGACCCACGCGAGGGAACGTCTACCTGCTCGCCTCCGTCGGGACCGAACAGACGTTTGACCCGCTCGACGTGTATCTGGCGCGCAGCACGGACGGCGGGACCACGTGGAGCGCTCCCCAGCGTGTCAACGACGACGCTTACGGCAACTGGCAATGGCTCGCGGCGCACGCCGTGGCGCCCAACGGGCGTATCGACGTCGTCTGGTTCGACACGCGCGACAGCGGCGCCGACAACGTCTCGCGCCTGTACTACGCCTACTCCTGGGACGGGGGCCTTCACTGGTCGCCGAACGTCGCGGTGAGCCCCAGCTTCGACAGCTTCGTCGGCTGGCCGCAGCAGAACAAGATGGGCGACTACACGACGCTCGTTTCCGACGTGTCGGGTGCCGACGTCGCGTATGCCGCGACGTTCAACGGCGAGCAGGACGTCTACTACTTGCGCGTCTTCCCGGACTGCAACAACAACTTCATCTCGGACGTGACCGACGTCTCGAGCGATACCAGCCCGGACTGCGACGCCGATTTCATCCCGGACGAGTGCAGGAGCGTCGTCGAGTGCTTGGGCGCGGGGGCCGTCCCCGGCACCGGGGCGCCCTTGACCGTGAACCGCGCCGCGGGCGGCGCGCTCACGCTGGCGTGGGGGGCCTCGTGCGTCTCGGGGAGCGAGGACTACGCGGTGTACGAGGGCGCGCTTTCGAGCTTCTCGAGCCGGGCGCCGCAGACGTGCTCGACCTCGGGCGCACGGTCGTGGACGGTGACGCCCCTCGCGGGGAGCAGTTACTTCCTCGTGGTCCCCGTGCGCGCGGACCGCGAGGGCTCGTACGGGACCGGCGAGCTCGGACTCGAGCGGGTCCCCGCGACACCGGCCTGCAAGCCGCAGACGATCGCCGCCTGCGGTTCCTAGTTACTGCTGCGTCCCGTCCGGGTAACGCTGGAACCGCCCGTTGACGAAGCAGATCTGATCGTTGAACATCGAGGTGAGGCCCGCCGAGCAGGTCGTGCCCGCCGCGTCCTTCCCCTGCGAGTAGACCGTGTACGCCGTCGTCGTCGAGTCCACCTGGATGGCGTTCGCCCAGCCGTCCACGAGCGGGATCGTGTCGATGAAGATCGGGTCGATGACGGCCTTGATCGTCGCGACGGCGTTCGCATTCGGGTAGGTCGTGTTGTCCACCGCGTAGGACTCGATCGCGGTCCCGATCGAGCGCAGGTCCGACATCGTGCGCCGCTGCTTGCTCTTGTCCACCGCGTTCAGGAGGTTCGGGATCCCGATCGCCGCGAGCATGCCGATGATCGCTACCACGATCAGCAGCTCGATGAGCGTGAAGCCGCGTGCCGGAGACCTCATGAACGACCCTCCCCCTCCCGATAGGCTCAATCCGCGTGCCACGGCCCCGACGTGGGGGCTGCGCCCGAATTCCCGCCCCCTGCGGCCTCCTTGGACACTGCGTGTCACCGCGGGTCGCGATCTGTTGCCGCGCGCGGGTCCGGTCCTACATTTCCTCTTGTCTCGGGAGGGTCGACGTGTCTTCGGCATCCAGCCCAGCCTCCGCGTTCGTCGCGGGCCGCTATCTCCTGCGCGAGCGCATCGGTGCGGGCGCCGCCGGCGAGATTTGGAGCGCCCAGGATCCGCGGATCGGCCGGAGGGTCGCGATCAAGTTCCTGCGGATCCCGGAGGGGCTGACCGGCGAGCAACGCGCCGAGTGGGAGAGCCGCTTCCTGTTGGAGGCCCGCGCCGCGGGGCGTTTGTCCCATCCGGGAATCGTGTCGATCCACGACGTCGGGACCGCGAGCGACGGCCGTCCGTTCATCGTCATGGAGCTGGTCGACGGCCGCAGCCTCGACGCGATCCGACAGTCGGCCCCCCGGCCGTCCCCCGAGCGCGTCCTCGAGTGGGTCGAGCAGATCGCGGAGGCTCTCGACGCCGCCCATCGCAGCGGTGTCATCCACCGCGACGTCAAGCCCGCGAACATCCTCGTCGGCGCCGACGGACGCGCCCGCGTCGCGGATTTCGGGATCGCCCGCGTCGCCGAGTCCGAGCTGACGCGCGACGGGACCTTCGTCGGGTCCCCGGCGTTCGCGGCCCCGGAGCAGCTCTGCGGCGCCAAGGTCGACGGTCGCGCGGACCTCTTCGCGCTCGCCGCGGTCTTCTATCTCCTGACGACGGGCCGGCGCCCGTTCGAGGGGGACGACATCCCGTCGGTCGTGTACGCCGTGTGCCATCTCGAGCCCGACCCGCCCGGCCTGTCCGCCGAGATCGACGCCGTGATCCTCCGCGGGCTCGCCAAGTCCCCGGACGAGCGCTTCGCGACCGTCCTGGAGTTCGCGCAGGCGCTGCGCGCTGCGGCGTCACCGGAAGCCGCGCCCGTGGACCGCGCCGAGGCGCGCGCGGGATCGATCGGCTCGGCGGCGGCCGTCGCGATGCTCCGCGCAGCGCGCGCGACGGCGAGGGCCTGCCGGGAGGCGGCCGCTGCGACGGCGGAGTGGTTCTCCCGCGCCGCGCCGCGCATCCAAACGTCACTCTCGGGCTTGGAGGCGAGCCGATGGTGGCAGATCGCGGCCGGAATCGCGCTCGTCGTCGTCGCCTTGCTCGCGGCGCGCGCCGTGAGCGAGAGCCGCGAGGAGCCGCGCGGCCATGTCCTCGAGCGCCTGCGCGACGCGGTGACGAGCAAGACCTCGCGCGTCGGCGTCGTCGTCGAGGGAGCCGGCGGCGCCACGGCCGAGGTGCGCGAGGGGGACCGGCTTCTCACGAGCGACGGGATGTCGTTCCGCCTCCCGCCCGGAGAGCACGAGCTGACCCTGTCGCTCACCGCACCCGGCGCCGAGATCCTGCGCAAGACGATCGACGTGGACGTCGAGCCGCGCTCGGAGTACGAGCTTCGACTCGCCGTTTCGACGTGGCCGTGGAGGCGCCTGGCCGCGGATTGGGACCGCGTCGCGGACTGACTCAGCGGATTCCCATCTCCGTCAACAGCGCGGTCGCGCCGTCGACCTCGCTCATCACCCACAGCACGTAGCGGATGTCGACGAGGATCGAGCGCGTGCGCACGGGATCGAAGAGGATGTCCGACCCCACCGTGTCGAAGGTGCCGTCGAACAGGAGCCCGACCAGCTCCCCCTTCGCGTTGAACGCGGGCGAGCCGGAATTTCCGCCGGTCGTGTCCACCGAGGCGAGGAAGTTCACGGGCACGGTGCCCAGCTTGGGATCGACGTAGGGGGTCCCCTTGCCGCCCTTCATCGATGCGATCGCGTCGATCTCCCGCCCGGGCGCGTCGAAGTCCCCCTTCCCCGCGTTCTTCTCGACGATGCCCGCGAGGGTGGTCTGCGGCAGGTACAGCAGCCCGTCCTTCTCGGCGACCCCCTCGACGCGGCCGAAGGTGACGCGCAGCGTCCCGTTCGCATCGGGGGCCAGGAGGCCGCCCGATGACTCGAGAAGAGCTCGGATGTAGGTCGGCGCCAAGCGGCTCCGCTGCCCCTCCTGCGCCTTCTTGCGCTCCTCGACCTCGTGGCTCTCGGGATACATCGCGACCGCGAGCTCGATGAACGGGTCCTTCGTCGCGAGGACCTCCGCGGTGGACTTGTCGAGGAGCGACAGGCGCGTGTCCTTGTCGAAGAGGCGCGTTCCCGGATAGAGCTTGTCGAGGAGAGCGTCGATCGCCTTTCCGGCGTCGGCATCGGACATCCCGGGGGTCAGACCCGCCGCCTTGTCGAGCGCCGCGATGCGCGAGCCCTCCGGCAGCTTCGCGACCTCGAGCAGGTTGTAGCGGAAGATCGCGCGGTCGACGGTGGGATCGAGCGTGCGTTGCGCGCGCTCCTCGCGTTCGCGGATCCGCTTCCAGTTCCGCTCCTGATACGCGGGCTCGCGCTCGAGATCGGGCTTCGGGCGGTCGAGCGACAGCCGGTAGATCGTGTCCGCGGAGGAGAGCATGCTCGATCCGGTCTCCGACGCCGACAGCACCGCGTCGCGGAGACGGGTCTTGTTCTCCTCGGCGGTGATCGCGTCGAGGGAGGCGAGGACATCGCCGTATTCCTTCTGCCGCTTCGCGTCGGCCGCGATCCACCCGGCGAGCGACTTCTCCCGCGCGGCCTTCGTCTCGAGCAGCTTGGAGGACAGGAGTCCCTGCAGCTTCCCACGGTTGTTCGTGAGCCCGTTGTTGAGCCCGGCGATGCGGTTGTGCACCTTGATCGCCGTCTCGGCGTCGCGCTTCGCGATCTCCTCGAGGATCTCGATCTGGTCCTCCGAGCGCTGGATCGACCGCGGGAGCGTCCACTCCCCCATCCGCTTGATCTCCTGGAACGTGTCCAGCCGGCGCGTGTTCCCGGGGTAGCCGGTCACGACCAGCGTCTCGCCGGGATCGACGCCCGTCGTGTCGATCTTGAGCCAGTGCTTCGGGTGGTAGGGAACGTTCTCCTTCGCGAACGTCGCGTTCGACCCGTCCGGCGCCACGTACGCTCGATAGAACGAGTAGTCGCCGGTGTGCCGCGGCCAGCGCTAGTTGTCGGTCTCACCGCCGAAGCGGCCGATGCCGGAGTTCGGTGCGTAGACGAGCCGGACGTCGCTGATCTCTTGCTGCGCGATCTCGAAGTAGCGGTTCCCCTCGAAGAAGCTCGCGACGCGGCATCTGAAACCGCCCTTCTCGCACTTCTGCACACGCTCCTTGCTGCGCCGCTCGATGACCTCGTACCGCTCGCGGTCGGACAGGCCCGGATCGATCTTGCCCGTGATCTCGTCCGTGACGTCGGTCATCGACACCGTGATCGACGCGCGGCTCCCCGGTCCCGCGGACAGCTCGTCCGCGCGCGTCTTCGCCAGGTAGCCGTTCACGAGCAGGTCGCGCTCGGGCGTGGCGTTGTACTGCAGCGCGCTGCGCACGCAGTGGTGGTTCGTGATGATGAGGCCGTCGGGCGAGACGAAGGACGCGCTGCACCCGCCCAAGGACACCACCGCGCCCATCGGCGAGCCCGAGAGGTTCGAGAAGATCTTCGTGTCGACCTTGTAGCCGCGCTCGGCGAGCTGGCCCGCGATCTCCGGGACCTGCCGCGGCATCCACATGCCTTCTTCGGCGAGGGTCGCCGGGACGACGGAAAGGGACGCGAGGAGGATCACCGAGGACAAGGCGCGACGGCTCATGAGCTTCTCCAATCGTCCGGGGGGGGGCCGTGGATTCTACCCTGGCGCGGTCGCCGAGACGTAACCGGCGGCCCCCAAGCGTCTTGATTCTTCGCGGAATATCGAGTAAAAATGTTGCATTCGCGATCTGCGCAAGGGGTGCCCATGCCGATCGGTGTCTACGAGTGTGCGGGCGGCGTACGCTCCAGGCTGCGCTGTGTCCTCTTCGTCGTTCTCGCGGCGTTTGCGCTCGGTCCGGCGCGCGCGGCGATCACGATCGTCCAGCACGCCGGCCGGGACGCGGGAGCCACGACCTCGTCGACGCTCGCGTTCACGTCGAACAACGCACAGGGAAACTTCATCGCGGTCGCGATCCGCGCCGGGAAAACCGGTCAGAGCATCACGGTCACCGACACGCGCAACAACACGTACCGCCGCGCCCTCCAGGTGAACGAGAGTCTCGACCCGGTAACGCTCGCGATCTACTACGCCGAGAACATCGCGGCCGGCGCCAATACGGTCACCGTGACCGATACGGTGTCCGGAGGGACGCTCCGCTTCGCCATCTTCGAGTACGCGGGCGTCGCGACCTCGAGCGCGCTCGACGGCACGCCGGTGATGGCCGAAGGAAGCACCGCCGCCCTGTCGAGCGGACCGACGGCCACGACCGCGGCGGGCGACCTCGTGCTCGGCGTGTTCTCCTCCGCCGAGGCGGCGACCTTCACCGCGGGGGCCGGAGCCACGATCCAGGAGCGCGTCCCCATCGCTCCCAGCACGAAGCTCGCCGTCCAGGACCAGATTCAGGCTACGGCGGGGCCGGTTGCGGCCGCCGCGTCGATCGCGGCCGCCCAGCCGTGGGCCGCGGCGGTGGCCGCCTTCAAGGCGGCGCCGACAGGCCCTCCCGTCGCCGACCTCACGATCGCGAAGAGCCACGCCGGGTCGTTCACGCGGGGACAGAGCGGTGCCGCGTACACGATCACGGCATCGAACCCGGGGACGGGCGCGACCGCAGGGACCGTTACCGTGACCGACGTGCTGCCCGCTTCGGGGCTGACCGCGACAGGCTTTTCGGGGACGGGGTGGAGCTGCACGCTCTCGCCGCTGTCCTGCTCGCGCGGCGACGCGCTCGCGGCGGGCGGAAGCTACCCGCCGATCACTCTCACCGTCGATGTCTCCCCGTCGGCCCCGGGATCGGTCACCAACACGGCCACGGTGTCCGGCGGCGGAGAGACCAACACGTCGAACGACACCGCGTCCGATCCGACGACGATCGTGGCGGCAGGCGTTCCCGACGTGTCGGTATCGAAGACGCACGCGGGATCGTTCACGCAGGGTCAGACCGGGGCGACCTACACGATCACCGTCTCGAACGTCGGGACCGCCGCCACC
>Ga0137436_1000617_pt1 | contig 10299 bp, 9 predicted proteins | sample EasRivERMGT119_2_FD_102328 | JGI IMG/M metagenome (GOLD analysis project Ga0137436, IMG submission 102328) | Soil microbial communities from meander-bound floodplain in the East River, Colorado, USA - East River MetaG ERMGT119_2 | ecosystem: Environmental > Terrestrial > Soil > Floodplain ...
CGCGCCACCGGTTCGCGGCCGCACTCCCGCGTCATCTGGTCAAACACGCGTTCACTCCCGAGGCCCCCACACGTGCAGAAGAACGCGACGGTCGGCAACGCGGATCGGTGCCGTCGCAAGTAGCTGCGCACCGGGCTCGACACCGACATGTCCCAGATTGGAGTGCCAACCACAACAAGATCGTACGCACACGGATCATGTGCGGGCGGCGCAATCGGCGCAAGGCGCCGGAAGAAGGCCTGAAATCCGCTCCGCTGATAGCCGAACACTCCCGAACGGTACGTCGGATCGACGATCTCCTCGAGGTCGGCTCCGAGGTCGGCGGCAAGACGCGCGGCGACTCTCCGTGTATTGCCGCTGCGCGAGTAATAGGCGATGAGGATGCGCTTCATATCAACCTCCCGCGACTACGAGGGAGCCCGCAACCGGAACCACAGGACGGCGGCCACGATCGCGAAATCGACGATCGCGCCCATGAACGCCACGTTCCAGTCCAGTACAGTCAACAGGGTCGAGACGACCGTGGCGGCCAGCAGCGCCACGCTCCACCAGTTCCACCCTTCGAGAAGGCCCAGCGCGGCGACGACGAACCCGAGTGCCGGCAGGATCCACAGTGCTCCGAAAACCCGAATCCCACCTGCGCCGAGATCGACGCGGCCGCCGAGGACGGTGGTCTTGTAGGCGAGCCCCTGCACGTCGCCAAGCTTCAGATAGACGGTGGCACCCAGCAGATGGATAAGTCCGTGGATGCCGAGGACGAGCGCGACGAAGACAATCAGTATTCGAGGCATATGGGTTCTCCCCTCATGCGGATCGGTGCGCCTGGCGCGGGGCCGCATCGATCGTCCCTGAGCCCGTCGCTACGCGTCCGACCAACCCGCGGCGGGCAGTGGGCCGCAACACATCGCCAATCAGCGCCACACCGGCGACAAGCAGCATGAAATCGGCCCGCACGCCAAACAGAAGCGCCCCGGAGCCACCGATCAGAGCCCACAGGATCGGAACTACGGCGACGAGCCGCGGGAGAGGCGGATCGGCGGCGAGCAGGAAACCGATCGTCAAGATGGTGCTTGGACACGGAACGCCGAAGGTTGGCACCTGCGGGTACGCGTGGCCTTCGGCCTGTGCGATGACCGGATAGGCAAGCGCGTACGCAATCAGCATCACTGACGCGACGTATCGCATGGACGACGCCCGCTCTGTAAATCGAATGCGACCCCGGACGAGGCCATACCAGGCCAGCATCCCGGCCTCGACCACGAACAGTCCACTGAACAGCCAGGCCGCTGGATTGATTCTCGTAAAGAAGGCGGCGTGGTACGCCAAGCCCACCCATATCCAATGGACCGCGAGGAGCCCGGGGACGAGTGACGAGCGGCTTGCGCGGCCGCGTAGCCAGGCGATGCACACCACGGCGGTTGCCACCCAGAGCACCAGCGCGGCAGGCCAGAGCAGCGAGTTATACGCCGCGAACACGCCAAAGAACTGTTCATCGGTGAATGGAAGGATCATCGGGCAACCAGGCGCGCACGGCGCTCCGCCTCACGCTTGATGGGGCCGAAAGAGACCAGCCGGATCAGGACGCTTCCGGGGGCGACGAATGCCCAGTAGCGCCGGAATTTCTCGCGCGAGATCGGATCCGTTGTCGCGACGCGCGTTTCCAAGCCTAGAATCGAGCCGCCTGCGGTCGGCTCGACGCGCAGGTTCCACACGATCTTCACGTAACCGGGTTTGGCGAACGCCGCGAAATCGGCCGGCGGCACCGCGTCGAATGTGACGTCACCCTTCCATGGTTGTGTGATGGCGCCGAAGACGACTTCGCGCCCCGGTACGTCGGCTAGCACGCCCCAGCCTAGCGATTTCATTAACGCCAGCAGCGTCCGTGGTCGCACGCGGTCATCCGGACGAACCCGCATGACCAGCTCGCGGGTTCTGACGACGCCCCGAGTGACGGCCGACCCGAACAGATCGTGATCTTTCGCGGCGCCGAGCGTGATGTCCGGCGGCGCGGCGACGTGCACCTGGTGGCTGACGATCACTTCGTACGTCGGCATGAATCGATCGAGCAGCGCATCGCGCCCGCCGGCGGCGGGCGCCGCGGCCCGCCCGTACCGCACCCACGTGGTCGCAACGGTGGCCGCATACGACACCACAGCGATGCCGACAGCGGCCCCCGCCCATTTTGCCGTCGACGTGACGCGTTCGGTCGTTGTCATACCTGCTCCGCGCGCCAGGCGATACCGAGCAGTTGCTTGCGCTGCATGACGAAATGTCCGAAGGGAACGATGTGCTTCGCCAGCGCCCATGGCATCCCGTGGAACTGGTACCCGGGTCCTCCACGCGCGCGCACGATGAGACGAGTCGCGCCATGCTCCATTGCACGAAGGACGAAGGCCCACGTCACCAAAGGCGCGCCGGTCGGCGATCGCCAGCCGAGCACGAGGGACCGCTCTGGTTCGTACGACAGGAGGACGAAGCCGTCGGTCGCGTTCGGGAGCGCCGGGAACACCATACCGATCGTCAGCTGCTGGAGCTCCAAGACGATGCGGCTCGCACTCGGCCGGCCGCCATTGTCGATGGCGTCGTAGCTGTACCATCCTGCCCGGCTTCCCGCTCCCATCTGCGCGAGCCACGGCCATACGTCGCGAGGCGGACGATGAATGGTGATCGCGTTGGTCAGCGATCCAATCGGGGATGGAATCACATCGTCGCCGGGAAGCGTCTCTGCCCGCTCCACACGATCCGCTCGCACCCGTTCAGTAGCGACGACGTAGGCCGCGGCGGATGCGCCGGCAACGCCGGTGGCCAGCGCCAACCGCCCGGTCCGAGCGTGTGTACGTGATGTCGTCATGCAGAGAGCAACTGCAAGTACTCTGCTGGGTGCGGGGCGCCCGATTTGAGCGGTTTCGGCGGGTCGACAGAGCGACGTGTCGCCAGGATCAGGAATTTCACCCGGCGGAATGAAAAGCCCCCCTGGCAGCACGCGCCATGGGCACTCGACGTAGAAGCCGCGCGTTGACCCTTTAGGCTGCCCACTGCCGGAGCGGTTGTCGCGAGAGCTGCCCACGGTTGGTCACGGCGAGGGCTGCAACGACGATCCACAGCGCGGCAGCCAATACCAGGTCATAGGTCAAGAGGGGAACCCCTGATATCGCCAGAGGACCAAGGATCAGCACGCTGGCTGTGAGACTCGCGTGCATGAGCATCGCCACGAGCAGGCTCTCGGTACGGTCGTAGACCCACACCATGAGCAGCCGGTACGGCGGCAGGAAGGAGAAGAGTGCCACGAACAGGAAGAGGGCCAGCGAAAGCGCCCCTGAGGAACTGCCGCTTCCCCACAAGGTCACAAGGAAGTGCCACGCTCCCCACAGAAGGCCAACGATGAGCCCGGTGCCAAGCACACCGTGACGCAGCCTCAACCCGGGCACCGCGAACCCCGTCCAGCCTAGTTCCTCGAAGAAACCGGCCCCCAGCCCCACCGCGAAGCCGAACAACAGAAGGGACGCCTTGTCGCTGGTAGTGAGTATGCCGGGGAGAAATACCGGGGAGCCTATCGAAAGCGCGAAGAGTGTCGCTGTCACCAGGAGCGGGGCGGTGAGGAGCGCTACCGCGTACCAGCGAGCGCCCACCTTCCACCTGAGCATCTTGGACAAAAAGTCGCGAAGCCCTACCCTTCCATACACGAGGCCGGTCAAGAGGAGGCCCGCTACGCTGGGGCCCGCGAGCATCGCCAGGTACACGAACGGAAACAGCGGGTCGGTTTGCGCCGCGGAGCCCGGAATTCCGCCAAGTCCCCCTATGACCAAGAGTACGCCGCCCCATGAGATGGCGAATGCCAGCGCGAAGTACGTCGAGAGCGAGTGCCTCTTGATGAAAGCGTTGGTGGTCGACATAGTGGCTTTCCTTCGAGCTATCGTTCACGCCACTCGCGTCCGGAGCGGTTGTCGCGAGAGCTGGCCGCGGTACGCCGCGGCGGCCACGATAACCCACAGCGCGCCGGCCAATACCCACACATAGGTCAAGAAGGACACGCCGGTCGCCAGAGGCGTGAAGATGAAGATCGTGCTGGCTGTGAGACTCGCGTGCATGAGCGTCACCACGAGCAGGCTCTCGGTACGGTCGTAGACCCACACCAGGAGTACCCTGTAGGCCGTCAGTTGCGCTACCGCAGCGAAGAAATTCATCGGCAGGAAAACCGCCAGAGGGAGCCCTCCGGAGTAAGTGCCGCTTATGAAGAGACCCTGCAGGAAGTGCCACGCTCCCCACAGGACACCCACGATGAGCCCGGTCGCAACGACATCGTAACGTCGTCTCAGCGTGGGCACAGCGAACCCCGTCCAGCCAAACTCTTCCAGGACCGTAGTAAGACCCGCCGCGACACCGGACAGCAGAACGAAAGCCTTGTTGGTCGCGGTGAATATCGGGGAACTCAGTGAGAGCGCGAAAAGCACCGCCGCCGCCAAGAGCGGGGCTGGCAGGAGCGCAACTGCGTACCAACCAACGCCCACCCGCCACCTGAGCAACCGGCGAAGGACCCCCCGAAAACCCGCCTTTCCATCGACGAGGCCGATCATCAGGACGCCTGCCACGCTGGGGCCTGCAAGCATCGCCAGGATCGCCAACGGGAACCGGGCGTCGGTTTGCCAGCTGGTGCTCGCGAAACCGCCCGAACCGACTACAAGAAGGAAGCCGCCCCATGAGATACCAAACGTCAGGGCGAAGTAGGCCGCCGCCGAGTGTCTCGTGATGAAAGCCTTCACGGTCATCATGATCAGCCCCTCATAAGACTTGGAGGGCTGAGTAGAGCGCCTCTCTGAGCGCCACATCGCGGGGGTCGCCTGTTAATCGCGTTCCCATCTGGCTGCTCACGTACGCGTATCCAATGCCGGCCGTCGGATCGGCAAAGCCGAGAGAGCCTCCGGACCCCGGAGACCCGAACGATCGCGCGCTGCCGAACCGCCAGACGGGGCTCGGCTTCATGAAACCCAACGAGTACTGCAGGTTCACTTTCAGGCATTCGTCAAAGAACCCACGCGTTGGAGGAATCGCAGGTGCGGCTAGCAGGTCCAGCGTCTCCTGGCGCAGCCCCAGCTCCCGTCCTCCGGATGCGAAGACACCATAGGCATGCGCGATGGCCCGCGCAGTGCCAACCGCACCGCCAGACGGCATTTCGAGATTGCGCGCGTACACGCGCTGCGCGTCAAGGGCCAACGCGAAGCCCGGATTCGTGAAGAGCGCCCGGTAGATGTTCGAACGACGATTCATCCCCGCCAGTGCCAGTCGAAGCGGGAACCCGAGCAGCATGTCAATCGACCTGGGCGGCGCAAGTGTCGCAAGACGAGCATTCGGGATCTCCTCCGGCACGCGGATGTAAACGTCCAGCCCGAGTGGTGTTGCGATCTCGTCCTGAAAGAATTGTCCGAGGCTGCGATGCTGTGGATCCACTCGGCGCAGTAGCTCGCTTTCATAGAACCCCAGGCTGATAGCGTGATAGCCCTGACGCGTTCCGGGCTCCCACGCCGGCTTCTGACGAGCGAGCACGACCGCCAGGCGATCCAAGTCGGCGACCACGCGGCGATCGACGGGGTCATCAAAGGCGAACAGTCCCGCCTGGTGCGCAAGGAGCTGGCGGACGGTGATCGTCTCCTTGCCCTGCTGCGCGAACTCGGGCCAGTACTTGGCGACTCGCTCTTCGTAATCGAGCCAGCCTCGTGAATGGGCGAGGGCGAGGGTCATGGCAGCCAAACCCTTGGTGGCCGAGTAGACGAGCACCATCGTGTCCTGCTCCCACAACTCGCCGGTCAGCTTGTTCCGCACACCGCCCCACAGGTCGACCACTATCTCACCGCGGTGATAGGCGCAGCAGGCGCCGCCCAGTTCGCGCCTGCGAGCGAAGTTCTCGACGAATGCCTCGCGCACCGCCTCAAAGCCACGGCTGACGTGCCCGTGAACTTCCGGGGATCCCCGAGGCCGATCGCTGATTGTCTCAGGGCCGGTTCGGGAATGATCTTGTCGCGCGGAAGCGGTCGACGCTGTCGCGAGTGCCATGTTGCATCCTGGTGCATTCGTTGTGCCTGCGTGACCAAGCGCCAGACCCCAGATAACCCGAGAATCGAGCCGCGGTCTTGCGAGTCCGTGCCTCGAAGGTGCGAAAATCCCCCACTGGCGATGGAAATTTTCTGTAACTCAACGGGATTCCGGTCAAGGCGTGTGTCCTGCAGCACTCGATACAATGAAGCGTCGCCTCGAGAGCGGTGAGCCTCCATTGCGGACGACGTCACCATGCTGATCGCCTTATCGCCCTCCGCTGAATTGACGCCCTGGCAGCATGTTTTCCTGACGCTGGCGCAGGATCTCGTCGCTCGCAGCGAACCGTGAATCGACCAGCGCGCGAGGCGCGATACCCAATCCGACGAGTGCGAGCACCAGTGCCACAAAGGTCCACGCTTCGCGCGGCCTCAACCCAAGGCGCATGCTGGCATGTGCCAGCGCTTCCGAGCGTCCGCAGAAGAGCGAGAAGTACATCCGTAGCACAGCGAGGCCGGTCAGCGCCGATGCAACGACGACGGCAAATCCCATGACCGGGAACGCGTCGACGGCGCCGTCAACGAGGAGCTCCTGACCGACGAAGCCGAGTGTCCCCGGAAAGCCGGTGCAGGCGAGTCCCATCGCGAGGAAGCTAATCGCCAGCAGCGGCATGCGCTCGTACCCTCCGTGGTACGTCGTCAGATCGAGCCGGCCCCGGCGCGCTTCAAGAACGAGGACGCAGCGGGCGAGACCTGCAAACGCGAGCCCCGCCGACAACCACACCAGCAGCCCGCCCGCAAGCGCGCTGACGCTCGTGCAGTCGAGGCCCGCCATCACCAGCGCCGATTGACTCATGAACAAGTAGCCGCACGCTCGCCGCGCACTGGTCTGGACGAGTGCCAGCGCTGCGCCATACACGGCAGTGCCGAGCGCCAGGATGGCGATGATCCGCAACATCTCGGGGGACGCACGCGGCACGATCAGTACCACGGTCATATACGCGCCCAGCTGCGGTGCATTGAACAGAATGGCCGGTCCAAGCCGTCCGTGATCGAAGACCTCCGGCACCCACGCGTGAAAGGGCACGATCCCCTTCCGCACGAGCGCGGCGACGACGATCAGCCACATGCCCGCCTTTTCGATCGTCGTGCCCTGCGCTCCGGGACTGACGAGCACTGCAACGCCGACCGCAAAGAGCAGCGTCGAGAAGCCCAGATATACCGCAACGACGCGGCGCTGATACCGATGCGCCGGGTCCGCCAAGGCGGACAGGAACGTCCACACGGACGCCACCGACAAGAGTAGGAGCACGACCGCGCTCTCCGTGAGAAAGGAGGCGAGAGTGACGAGTGTGGCGAGCGCCGTTCGCCGTAATCCGCGACGATCGAGCGCAGCTCGCGGCGTCACCGCGACGGTGAGCACCCAGAGTCCCGCCGCGAGCGGTAGGAGCGTGGCCGACAGCGTGTCGATGCGAACGATGGCCTCTCCCCCAGGAGCCCAGCTGAGCGCCGAGGTGAGGATCGAGAAGTCGTGCAGGGATGGCGACACAGCGACGCCGAGCGCCACGAACAGCATGGCCAGCGCTGCAGCGACTGCAAGGCGCCGAAGGTGCTCGACATCAAGACGAAGTGTCGATGCGCCGATCACCAGCGCCGGCAGGGCTATGAGCGCGGCGAGCCACAGCCAGCCGTCACTCATCCCGATCCTCGCTGCTACCGACGGCGACGGGCCGCTGCGCCGGCAGAACGGCATCGCACAGCCACTGATCCACGAGCGTGAGCCGACGTGCCAGTCGCGTGAAGGGTCTGACCACGACACGGTCGAGGGCGCTGTCAAGGAATCCGCGTTCGAGCGCGATCAGGAACAGGCGGCGGCGTGCGCAATTCAACGTCACCGCCTCGAGGAAGCCGTCGACTGGAGAGGGCCGATCGCCGATGGCGTCTTCGATCCCGTGCAGATCGTGGAGAACGTTCGGGGCGCTCAGGAACTGCAGGAGCCGGAAGCAGGCGTGGCCGGCCAGATGGACGAACGCGATCGTGTACCAGCCGATCGCGATCTCGACGACGATGAGGCCGACCTGCGTGAGGGAGGCATAGGCTAATGACGATTTCACGTCGCTCTGCACGCGCGTCGTGATCCCCGCAAACACTGCTGTGGCGGCGCCCAGGACGCCCGCCAGCAGCCGGGCCATCGGTGCCTGTTCGAGCAGCGGGGCCGCCCGCAGCAGCAGAAAGCATCCGGCGTGAATCGAGAGCGAGCCGTAGTAGACGGCGCTCGACGGCGTCGGTCCCTCCATCGCGCGTGGCAGCCAGCTCGAGAAGGGCAGCAGCGCGCTCTTGCCTGCGACGGCCACGATGAGGAGGACGGCAATGATCGTCGCGTTGGGTCCAGCGAGCCCGCTCGTCGTACCCGCGCCGCTGCCAAAGAGGAGCGAGAGGCTGTCGGTGCCGGCGACATGGCGAAGGAGCACCGCGGCGGCCAGCATGGCGGCGTCGCTGATCCGGTAGACCGAGAACACGCGAAACGCGTTGGCGACCGCGGCAGGCCGCTCGTGAAAGAACGCGACGAGCAGCGCCGAGCTCAGACCGACAAATTCCCATCCGACGAAGAGGACCGCGACGTTGCCGGCCACCGCGATCAGCAGCATGCCGGTGACGAACATGGCGAGCAGGACGAAATACCGGTTGTAGCCCGGCTCGCGGTGCAGATATCGATTCGAAAACGCCGATACGACGCCGGCAATGGCCGCGGAGAGCGCGGCGAACGCGAGCGAGAGGCGATCGACCAGGAATTCGAGCGCGATGCCGCCTTCGTGCGACGTCGACCAGGCGCCGTACGACAGCAGCTGCGTGCCCGTTGTGGCCGTTCCGCGCACCACGAACGCCACGAAGAAGGCCGCGAACGCCACCGTCATCGACGTGCCGGCGAGCGAGGCCGTCCACCGTTCCGGCAAGGGACGGTTGAGAAGAGAGGCGCCGCCAAGCAGCGCGAGCAGAACAGCCGGCGATCCCACGCCGGCCAGCACAAGCCAGGTGAGCGGAACGCTCATACGGAGGATCCGGGGACGATCGCCACCGGCGGAAGGAATCCGCGTTTGCCCTGATACCACGCGGCGGATTCGCCCGTGACCACGGCGAGGCCATGCTCGGGCCTGTGTGGGACGAAGCCTTCAGACCGAAGCTCCCACAAGGCGTCGGACTCGGGATCGAGACACGCGAGCCAGACCCAGCGATTGCGCACGAGCCGGTCCATGTCCGGATTGCCCTGGAGCACGCTCCACAGGCGGTCCCGACTGCTTTCCACGACAATCGCCAGTCGCGCCGGCTCGTGGATCTCGACCATCTGCCATGGAAGGCCGGTGCGGAGATCGCTTTGCGCGCCGTCCATCACGCCCAGCAGCGAGGTGACGTTGTGCGGCAGCTTGGTGCCGCAGCCGTATCCCGTCGGATCGACATAGCTGAAGTAGTACTCGAGGCTGATACCGGCCACGACGGGCACGACGGCGGCCATGATGCGCGCGAGGATCGCGCCATCGTCGTCCGCGGCGGGATCGTACGACACCAGAAAGGCCCGCCGATCGAGGAATAACCCGCGTGTTCGCGTCCGGCGACCGATGATGCAGAAAGCGTTCGTCGCATGGCCGTACTCCGGCCGCGGCTGTGCCAGGTCCGCGGCCCGTCCCTGCACGTGGGCCAGCGCGGCCAGCGGCGGATACCAGCTCGGGGCGGCGTCGAACCGCCGGCACCGTTCGTGCGCTTCGCGACGCTTCGCTGTCTCAATCGCCTCCCCCGCCCGCTCGAACAGCGGTCGGCACGCCGCAGGGACGAGGTCCTCGTCGAAGAACGTCACCGCGTTGTCACAGGTGTTGCGCTGGGCTCCTACGAACCAGGTGGCCGCGTCGATGGAGAGCCCCTCAGACGCCACTACTTCGCGCACACGCGGATCGTTGGCCATCTGCGCAAAGGCCCTGGCGTTCGGCCCGCCGCGTCCACCCCCGCACGCCCCGCAGTCGTGTGCCGATTCGTGAGGGTTGTTGAGGCTGATCGATCCGTGGCCGATGACGAGCACGAGAGGCGAGAGGCGATCGCGAATCCCGATATCCTCGAGAACGCGCCGCACGATATCCGCCATCTCCCGCACCGTGAACCCTGAATGCGTTCCGATGGGCGGCGCCACGTCCTCGCGATTCAGTTGCAGACGGGTCCGCACGGCAGTGATCGACGTCTCGTGTACGCGGCTCCATCGGGACGAGAGCCAGGGGAAGACCACGCG
>Ga0137436_1000618_pt1 | contig 10299 bp, 13 predicted proteins | sample EasRivERMGT119_2_FD_102328 | JGI IMG/M metagenome (GOLD analysis project Ga0137436, IMG submission 102328) | Soil microbial communities from meander-bound floodplain in the East River, Colorado, USA - East River MetaG ERMGT119_2 | ecosystem: Environmental > Terrestrial > Soil > Floodplain ...
ACAAGCTGCGCTTCCGCTATCGCTACGGCTCGTACAACGCCGGCCACGACCCGGCGGCGATGTACCGCATGCCCTGGCTCGACGGCCGCACCTTCGTCATCGGCCAGGCGCCCGGCGGGCCGGTCATCACGCACAACACGCCCGCCAGCCGCGAGGCGATCGATGTGCCGATGCCCGAAGGCACGCCGATCCTCGCCGCGCGCGCCGGCATCGTGTTCCAGGCCGTGTCGCAGAACGACACCGGCGGCGCCGACGAATCGTTCCGCAGCAAGGCGAACGTGGTGCGCGTGCTGCACGGCGACGGCACCATCGGCAACTACGTGCACCTGATGCACGAGGGCGTGGCGGTGAAGCAGGGCGAGCGCATCGAGCCGGGCCGCATCATCGGCTACGCCGGCAACACCGGGCAGTCGAGCGGTCCGCACCTGCACTTCGCGGTGACGCGCGTGGTGCGCGACGGCGACGAGCTGACCGAGGTGTCGGAGCCATTCCGCTTCTACATCGGCCAGCCGCCGCACCTCTTCAGGCCGCAATTCGGTCTTGTGGTGAAGGCGGACTACTCTTCTCCGGGAATTCCGCCGCAGGTGTTGCGGCGCCCAGCAAGGACGACGTCGCCGCAGGCGCCGTCGGGGCCTGCCAGTGCACCAGCTCCATCGTCCCGTTGAGGTGCTCGACGATGGCGGTGCAGGAATCGACCCAGTCGCCGCAGTTGAGGTAGGCGATGCCGTCGACCTCGCGCTGCGCCGCGGCGTGGATGTGGCCGCAGATCACGCCGTCGGCGCCGCGGTGGCGGGCGTGGCGCGCGAGCGCCTCCTCGAACTCGAAGATGAAGGTGAGCGCGCCCTTCACCTTGCGCTTGGCGAAGCCCGCCAGGGACCAGTAGCCCGGCACGCCCAGATTGCGGCGCAGCCATGAGAGCCACACGTTGAGGTGCACGAGCAGCGCGTAGGCGCGATCGCCGAGGCGGGCGAGCCACTTGTGGTAGCGCGTCACCTGGTCGAACTCATCGCCGTGCACCAGCAGGTAGCGCTTGCCGTCGGCGGCGGTGTGCAGGTAGTCGCGCTCGACGCGGATATTGCCGAAGGACGTGCCGACGTGCTCGCGCACGGCCTCGTCGTGGTTGCCGGGCACGAAGATCACCTGCACGTCGTGGCGCGCGCGCTTGAGTACCTTCTGCACCACCGTGTTCTGGTCCTCCGACCAGTAGATGCCGCGGCTCCTCATCGCCCAGAAGTCGATCACGTCGCCCACCAGGAACAGCCGCTCGCTCTCGTAGGCCTTGAGGAACTCGAGCAGCCGCCCCGCCTGGCAGGCGCGCGTGCCCAGGTGGATGTCGGAGAGGAAGATCGAGCGCACGCGCATGGCGCGCCGCAGCGTACCGGGGGCGTGTGACAGGTCCGTTACGGTCAACCCGAAGACGGCCGGGGCCGTTGAACTCTCCGGGGGAGGGTTGGTCATGTATATCAAATCTGAGATAATTGGTCGAGGAAAGGAAATGGTCATGAGCGGTAGACTCAAGCGAGTCATGGGCAGCGGAAACATCTTCCGTGACGTTGGATTCAGCAGGGAGGAGGCCGAAAACCTCAAGCTCCGCTCCGAGCTCATGATGAAGATCGATGATTTCTACCGGCAGAGCGGCCTAACTCAGTCTGGCGCCGCGAAAGTCCTTGGCCTTACGCAACCTCGTCTGAATGCTCTCCTGAAGGGAAAAATCCAGCTTTTCAGCCTTGATTCTCTGGTGAACGTCGCCGGGCGCGCAGGCCTCACCATACGTCTCGTCGTAAAGAAAGCCGCATGAAACGGATCGAGCAATTCTGGGACGACGCGATCGTCCCCTCGCTGGTTGAGTACATAAAAATCCCCGCGAAGTCCCCGCACTTCGACAAGGCCTGGGAGAAGAACGGCCACATCGAGGCGGCGGTGCAGCTCGCCGACAAGTGGTGCCGCAAGCACGCCGTGCCGGGGATGAAACAGGAGATCGTGCGCCTGCCGGGGCGCACGCCGGTCCTGCTGCTGGAAATCGAAGGCAAGGCGAAGGGCAACATCCTGATGTACGGCCACCTCGACAAGCAGCCGGAGATGACCGGCTGGCGCGAGGGCTACGGGCCGTGGGTGCCCAGGCTGGAGGACGGCAAGCTCTACGGCCGCGGCGGCGCCGACGACGGCTATGCCGTTTTCTCCTCCCTGTCTGCCCTACGGGATCTTCACGATCGTTCGGTTCCGATCCCCAACATCAAGGTCCTGATCGAATGTTGCGAGGAGAGCGGGAGCTACGACTTGCCGCCCTATCTGGAGCACCTTGCTTCGCGAATCGGCGCGCCTGACCTGGTCATCGGTCTCGATTCGGGCTGCGGAAACTACGACCAGCTGTGGGGCACCACCTCGCTGCGCGGGCTGGTGAACGGCGTGCTGACGGTGGAGGTGCTGAGCGAGGGCGTGCACTCGGGCGACGCGAGCGGCGTGGTGCCCTCGAGCTTTCGCATCGCGCGCGAGCTGCTGGCGCGCATCGACGACGCCGAGACCGGGCAGGTGTGGCACGCGGCGTTCCACGCCCCGATCCCGCCCGAGCGCGGCGACCAGGCGAAGCGCGCGGCGAAGGTGCTGGGCGAGGAGGTGTGGCGCAAGTTTCCCTTGGTCGGCGCCATGAAGCCGATGGCCGAGGACCTCGCCGACCTGGTGCTGAACCGCACCTGGCGGCCGATGCTGGCGGTGACCGGCGCCGACGGGCTGCCGACCCCGGCCAACGCCGGCAACGTGCTGCGGCCGAAGACGGCGCTTGCGCTGTCGCTGCGGCTGCCGCCGACGGTGCAGGCGGACAAGGCGGCGCTGCAGCTGAAGACGCTGCTCGAGTCCGACCCGCCGTACGGCGCGAAGGTGACCTTTGAATATGGCCAGGCAGCTACGGGTTGGCATGCTCCTCATACTTCCCCCTGGCTGGACAAGGCACTCGCAGAGGCTTCGCAGAAGTACTACGGAAAAGAGGTGATGTGGATGGGCGAAGGCGGCACCATCCCGTTCATGGCGATGCTCGGCGCCAAGTTTCCGCAGGCGCAGTTCCTCATCACCGGGGTGCTCGGCCCGCACTCCAACGCGCACGGCCCGAACGAATTCCTGCACATCGCCTACGCGAAGAAGCTGACGGCATGCGTGGCGGACGTGATTTCCGCTTTCGCGCAAAAGTAAAAACGTCGGGTTGACCCGACAGTGAGTTGCTGCGGCGCACGTCGTTTTTCCAGTCTTGCGCCTATCGCTGGTTCCTCTACACTTCGTCGCATAACCGACGAGGTGAGCGTAAATGCATTTGCTAGGGGGGAGCGCGCTGCTCGGCGCGCTGGTAGGGCTGCTGAGCTTTTTTATCGGCGAAGCCGCGTACGCGCAGATCGGGCTCGTTACCGAGGACGTGCGCATCCCGGCTGGCAATGGCCGCTACACGGTCGCCGCGCGCATCGTGCGGCCGCAGGGCGAAGGCAAGTTCGGCGCGGTAGTGCTGAACCACGGCGTCGCCGGCACGCGTACCGAGCGCCTGCGCGAGTCGCCAGACCAACTACTCTCCGCCGCCACCGTGTTCGTGCAGCACGGCTACGTGGTGATCATGCCGCTGCGCCGCGGCTTCGGCCTCACCGGCGGTGAGTACGCCGAGGACCCGGGTCCCTGCAGCAACCCCGACTTCCGCAGGGCCGAGACCGCCGCCTCGGAGGACGTCATGGCGGCCTACGACTACGCGCGCTCGCTGCCGTACGTCGACGGCGCCCGCATGATCCTCGCCGGGCAGTCGGCCGGCGCGATGGTTTCCCTCTACACCGCGGCGATGCGCTCGCCGCAGGGCCTGGTGGCGGTGCTCGGCTTCGCCGCCGGCCGCGGCGGCAACCCCGACTACCGGCCGGGCGTGCCCTGCGCGGTCGAGCCGGTGGCGAAGCTGCTCGACACCCTGGGCAAGTCGATCAAGGTGCCGGTGCTGTTCCACTACGCCGCCAACGACCGCTTCTTCAACGCCGAGACGTCGCGGCTGTGGTTCGACCGCTTCAAGGCGGGCGGCGCGAAGGCCGAGTACGTGCTGCAGCCGCCCTTCGGCGCCGACGGCCACTACGTGTTCAGCGCCGTGGATGGCGCCAAGATCTGGCTGCCGGCGGTCGAGCAGTTCTTCGACGAGTACGACGTGCCCTTCGGCACGGCCAAGGCGCTGCAGCGCCCGGCGGCGCCGGAGCGTCCGAAAGGCCTGGAGCGCCCGCGGCCCCTAGAGCTTCAGAAGGTCGGGGGATAGGTAGCGGGCGCGGTAGGTCTCGAAGTCGACGTTGTCCGAGGCCTCGATCTGCTTCTGCTCGACGAGCGACTTTTCCGCCAGGCGGACCAGGTAGCGCTCCGCCTCCTTCGAGAAAGCGCCGTTCTTCAGCGTGCCCTGGTGCAGCAGTGACATGGCGAGCACGAAGCGCACGTAGACGTCGTTGTGGTTGCGCGCCATGGCGTGCAGCACCCGCGCCGAGGGCGCCGACTCCGGCTCGCGCATGACGGCGAGCGCGCCGGCCAGCGCGTCGCGGTACGCGGCGCCGCCCAGCGCGGCGTCGAGCGCCGCGGCGATCGGCTCGCATTCCCCGAGGATCTGCCTGCCCCATTCGGACAGGCCGACCTTCTGCGCGCCGCGCTCGAGCGCGAGGCCCGGCTCGCGGCCGCGCTGCGCGGTGTTCGCCTTGTTGCGCGCGATTGCGTGCAGCTCCTGCGGCGTGTCGTGCGGGCTTTCGCTCAGGTGGCAGTGCAGCAGGATCAGGTCGAGCATGCGCATGGTCGGCGCGGTGATGCCGAGCGGCGCGAAGGGGTCGAGGTCCATCAGGCGCACCTCGACGTACTCGACGCCGCGCTCGCGCAGCGCGTGCAGCGGCCGCTCGCCGCGCCTGGTGCGGCGCTTGGCGCGGATGGTGGTGTAGAACTCGTTCTCGATCTGCAGCAGGCTCGTAGCGAGCTGCCGGTAGGAGTCCGGCCCGTCCGCGTCTGGTCCTCTTATGCCGATCTTCTCGTAGGGCGGGTAGGGCACGGTCAGCGCTTCGTAGAGCGAAGCGCCGTAGCTCGCCAGGCTGTTGTAGCTCACCGCCAGGCTCGCCTGCGCGTCGCTCTGGTAGCCGAGCCGTCCCATGCGCAGGGAAGTGGCGTGCGGCAGGTACAGCGTTCCCTGCGAAAGGCTCTTCAGCTCGTGCGGCCGCCCGGCGACGAAGGTCTCGCATGCCGCGGGCGAGGCGCCGAACAGGTAGATCGGCAGCCACGAGATGCGCCGGAAGTTGCGGATCAGCGCGAAGTAGCTCTCGCTCGCCATCCCCTGCAGCGAGAAGTTGTAGTGGATGCCGGAGATGGTCTGCATGCGCCGGCCGTAGCGCCAGGCGAGGCCGCTGCGGTAGACGGTCTTCAGCCGCCCGCTGTTCGAGCGGCCGTACTGCCCGATCGGGATGGCGTCGTCGGCCGGCAGGTTGCAAGGCATGCTCGCGCACCACAGGATCTCGCCGCCGATGTTGCGGTAGACGAACTGGTGCACGCGCTCGAGCTCCTCGAGGCAGGCTTCCGCGCTGGGGTGCACGCCGGTGATCAGCTCGAGCTGCGACTCGCTGAAGTCGGTGGTGATGTGCTCGTGGGTCAGCGCCGAGCCGAGCGCCGGCGAGTGCGGCGTCATCGCCAGGCCGCCGCCGGGCGTCGCGCGCAGGCTCTCCTTCTCGATGCCGCGCTTGAGCGACAGGAGAGTGCTGCGCGGCATCGCCGCTAGCTTTTCGCGGATCATGGGAAATAAATGGGGACAGACCCCATTTTTCTCATTTCGTCTTCACGCCCATAGACGATAAAAATGGGGTCTGTCCCCATTTATCTTCAGCCGACCTTGAGCAGCTCGACCTCGAACAGCAGGGTCGCGTTGGGCGGGATGACGCCGCCGGCGCCGCGCGAGCCGTAGCCCAGCGCGGCCGGGATGGTCAGCAGGCGCGTGCCGCCGACCTTCATGCCCTGCACGCCCTCGTCCCAGCCCTTGATCACCATGCCCTCGCCGAGGGTGAACTCGAACGGCTCGCCGCGGTCCTTGCTCGAATCGAACTTCTTGCCCTTGATGACGCCGTCGGTCAGCCAGCCGGTGTAGTGCACGCTGACCTGCTGGCCCTTCGCGGCGCTGTCGCCGCCGCCGACTGTGACTTCCTCGATCTTCAGCCCGCTGGGCGTGGTAGTGCCTGCCATCGAAATTCCTCCTCCGAAAGCCCGATTGTAGTTATTTGCGGCTAATTGCCGGTGATGGTCGCCCGCGCCCATCCCAGCACTCCCGCCAGGCGCGGCGGCAGCATGTCCTCGGCCTGCTCGAAGCTCACCCAGCGAAACTCCTGGTGCTCGGGGCGGCCGAGCTCGGGGGAGATGGGCAGCTTGACGTCGTGCTCGCCTGTTTCGCACAGGTAATAGCGCGCCACCTTCTTGTGGTCGCCGTAGGGCAGGGTTTCCTTGAATTCCTCGCCGAACGGCCAGTCGAGCTCGGCGATCCCGGTCTCCTCCTCGACCTCGCGCTTGGCGCAGTCGAGCTGCTCCTCGCCGGTCTCGACCAGCCCCTTGGGGAAGTCCCAGTTCTTGAACGCGCGCAGCACCAGGATGCGGATGCCGCGGTCGGTGCGGCGGAACACCACCGCCCCGGCAGAGCGGGGGCTCTTGGACTTCATTAAAGTAATGGTAGCGTGGGAATCATCAAAAACGAGTCCGGGGCGGAGTTCTCCGACTGCCGGAAGTGGCGCTACCTGCTCTGGCGGCGCTGGGACCAGCGCGGCGCCATAGCCAATTTCCTGATGCTCAACCCGAGCACCGCCGACGAGGCGAAGCTCGACCCGACCTGCGCGCGGGCGCGCGCCTATGCCGAGGCCTGGGGCTACGGCGCGCTGATCGTGACCAACGTCTTCGGCTGGCGCTCGACCGATCCCCGGGCGCTCGCGCGCGTGCGCGATCCCGTCGGAACGGGAAACGACGCGGCGATCCTGCGTGCCGCGAAAGAGGCCGACCTGGTGGTGTGCGCCTGGGGAAATCACGGCGGGGACCGTGGCAGGCTGGTTGAAGAATTGCTGAGGAAGGAAAAAACGCAGCTACACGCTCTCAAGCTCACCGGGAGCGGCCAGCCCGGTCATCCCCTTTACCTGCGAAAAAGCCTGAAGGCGACACCTTGGTGAGAGGTGCCCGCCGCCCGCGCGAGCCCTAGCCAGAGGAGGAGGAGGAGGCGTCGGATTTGCGCGGACGGCGAAGCAACTTTGAAATCAGTGCGCTCTGGACGGCGTGTGGAACAGCCGGCCGATGCCGGCGGAAGCGCGCGAAACCAGTTCGATCACGTTGCCGAAGGCGAGTTCCCAGCGTTCCGCAGCTTGCAGCTGCAGCGCGTAGCGGTACTGCACCTCTTCCGGCAGCGATGCCAGGGCATCCTTCCAGAACGGCGTGACGAATTCATTACGCATGGCGGACTCCTTTGGCGCTGAACTGCGAAACAGCGCGGTGATACGCCGCGTTGACGGCCTGCGCAGCCTTGCGCAGCAGACGGCCGAGCTCTTCCTGGCGCATGCGGCGGGCGCGCAGTTCGATTGCGTACAATTCGGCTCCGGTCAGATTGCGATAAGTGCTTTTCATAGTGCTGACAAGGTAAGGCCTTGAAGCTCAAGGTACAAACGATGAATTCTCACTTCTCGCATAAGAAAAACTCATCCATCGCGTGATATATCGCCTGCCTCCGTTGAATGCGCTGCGGGTATTCGAAACCGCCGCCCGCCACCTCTCCTTCAAGGAGGCCGCCGCCGAGCTGAACATCACGCAGGCGGCGGTGAGCCACCAGGTGAAGAGCCTGGAGGATTACCTCGGCGTGGATCTGTTTCGCCGCGCCGGCCGCGGCGTGCAGCTCACCGAGGCGGCGCGCGCCTGCCTGCCGCGGCTGCGCGAAGGCTTCGACTCGCTCGCCGCGGCGGTGGAGATGATCCGCGAGCGCGCCGACGAGGCGGAGCTGCAGATCACCGCGCCGCCGGTGTTCACCGCGCGCTGGCTGATGCCGCGGCTCGCCGACTTCGCGAAGAAGGAGCCGAAGATCGACGTGCGCGTGGTGGCCAACAGCCGCATGGTCGACTCCGGCGCGCTCGACTCGCCGGTGCTGATCGGCACCCTCAACCTGCGCAGCGACGCCTCGGGCGTCGAGATCCACCTCGGCCAGGGCGAGTATCCCGGCCACCGCGCCGACCGCCTGTTCGGCGTGACGATGGTGCTGGTGGCGAGCCCGGAGCTGATCGACGGCGAGCCGCCGCTGCGCCAGCCCGCCGACCTGGCGCGCCACGTGCTGCTGCACGACGACGCGATGGAGATCGTCGCGCACGGCGACGCCTGGCAGAAATGGCTCGAGGCGGCGCACGTCGCCGACCGCGTCGACGGCAGCCGTGGCCCGCGCTTCTCCTCCAACATCCTGTCGCTCGAGGCGGCGTCGCAGAAGCTCGGCGTGGCGCTCGCGCTGCGGCCGCTGATCGACGCCGACGTCGCTTCCGGCCGCCTGGTGCGGCCCTTCGAGGTCGAGGTCAAGCCGCGCTCGGCCTATTACCTCGTCTGCCCCGAGGTCATTGCCGAGCGCCCGGCGGTGAAGGCATTCCGCACCTGGCTGCTCAAGCAAGCGGTTGAATAAATGGGGTTGCCCCCCATTTATCGGTCATAATCGCGCCCCTCCGCAGTCCTCGTCCGGACCAATTGCAAGTCACTGCGCCGCTGGCGCGGGAAGGTAGTACCAATGGCCAAGGAAGAAATGATCGAGATGGAAGGCACCGTGCAAGAGGTGCTTCCCAACACGCAGTTCCGCGTCGCGCTGGAGAACGGCGCCATCGTGCTCGCCTACGCCGGCGGCAAGGTGCGCCAGAACCGCATCCGCATCCTCGCCGGCGATCGCGTGCGCCTGGAGATGTCCCCCTACGACATCACCCGCGGCCGCATCAACTACCGCCACAAGGACGAGAACCCGGTGCGCATGCCGCCGCGCCGTCCGACGTACAAAAAGCACTGAGCGAAATCGGGGTCAGACCCCGAATTCCCCTAGCGGTAGCGGAGGTATCGGAATTCGGGGTCTGACCCCGATTTCGCAAGCACCTTGATTTGGCGGCCGCGCGCCGCCAGATAAGGCTGGTGAGATCCCGCGACGTATCCAGCTGGATGTGGAGCGAGGCCCTGCAGCTGCTCGACCGGGCCGACCGCCTGCATCGCCAGTTCTTCCTCACCCGCGAGCCCGCCTCGTGGGAGCCGCCGGTCGACATCGTCGAGGGCGGCGGCGAGCTGCGCCTGCAGCTCGCGCTTCCCGGAGTATCGCCCGACGCAGTCTCGGTCGTCGCCGACCGCGACGGGGTCAGCGTGTCCGCGCTGCGCGGCTTTCCCGGCCGCAGCCGCGAGGCGCTGATCCACCGCCTCGAAATCCCCTATGGCCGCTTCGAGCGGCGCATCGAGTTTCCGGTCGAGCAGTACGAGCTCAAGGCAAGCACGCAGCGCGAAGGCATCCTCACTCTGATTTTCCGCAGGAAGGAAGGCGCATGAACCACGACTTGCTGGCGAACCACGACCACGCGCAGAACGCCGCCGCGCCCGCGCCGGGCGGCAGGGGAGCGGCCCTCAAGCCGATCCCCGAGGACGCGCTGATCCTCATCCCGATGCGCAACAGCGTGCTGTTCCCGGGCGTGATCTCCCCGCTCACGGTCGGGCGCGCGATGTCGGTCGCCGCCGCGCAGGAAGCGGTGCGCGCCGAGAAGAAGATCGGCTTCCTGCTGCAGAAGGACGCGCAGAAGAACGACGTGGGCGCCGAGGATCTGTACTGGGTCGGCACCACCGGCTCGGTGGTGCGCTACATCACCGGCGCCGAAGGCGCGCACCACCTGGTGGTGCAGGGCCAGGGCCGCTTCCGCGTGCTCGAGTTCCTGCCGGGCTGGCCGTTCCTGGTGGCGCGCGTCGCGCTGATCGAGGCGCAGGGCGCGCTGACGCCCGAGATCGAGGCGCGCTTCATGCAGCTCAAGCAGCAGGCGAGCGAGGCGATCGGCCTGCTCGCCAACGTGCCCGACGAGCTCGGCTCTCTGGTGCAGGGCGTCGCCTCGCCCTCGATCCTCGCCGACATGGTGGCCAACCTGCTCGACGTCACCAACGAGCAGAAGCAGGCGCTGCTCGAGACCTTCGAGCTCAAGGCGCGCCTCGACAAGGTGCTCGCGCTGCTCGGCGAGCGCGTCGGCGTGCTGCGCATCTCGAAGGAGATCGGCGACAAGACCAAGAAGGAGTTCGACGAGCGCCAGCGCGAGCACGTGCTGCGCG
>Ga0137436_1000619_pt1 | contig 10288 bp, 4 predicted proteins | sample EasRivERMGT119_2_FD_102328 | JGI IMG/M metagenome (GOLD analysis project Ga0137436, IMG submission 102328) | Soil microbial communities from meander-bound floodplain in the East River, Colorado, USA - East River MetaG ERMGT119_2 | ecosystem: Environmental > Terrestrial > Soil > Floodplain ...
CTCGGCATCCTGGACGTGCTGCTCATGCTTCCGCTGAGCTTCCCGGACAAGCGAACGGCCCTGCTCGCGGCCTTCTGTTCGCGCTTCGCGCTGGGCTTTTTCGCCGCGACCGTCCGCCTGCCCGTGCCGCCCGTCGTTTCGGGGGTCATCGTCGGGATTCTGACGAGCCTTCCCGACGCGATCATCACCAAGGCGTACGTGCCGATTCTGATCACGGGAACGGTCTTCGGAGCGCTCTCCGGTTGGATCGTCGGGCGTTGGGCGCCTCCGGCCTGAGCGTGCTATAAAGCGCGGGCTTGACCGCGGGGCGTTAACTCAGCGGTAGAGTGCCATCTTCACACGGTGGAAGTCGCAGGTTCAAATCCTGCACGCCCCACCAAGGTCTCGCGCGGTGGAATTGGGCGGCTAGCTCAGCTGGGAGAGCGCGGCGTTCGCAACGCCGAGGTCGAGGGTTCGATCCCCTTGCCGTCCACCACCTCCACTCACTCCAAGGCACCCGCCGCGCGCTCCACCTCGTGGAGCCACGCCCCGGAGGCGAGCGCCTCCCTCGCGGCCTCGATGTCGGGTGCCAACACGCGGTCGCGGCGGAGCCTCCGCACGCGCCGCCGAATGGCACGATGTCCCGCGACGACGCCGCGCCCGCCGCGAAGCGGTGCCGCGAAGTCGAGCGCCTGGGCCGCCGCCAGAAGCTCGATCGCGAGCACGATCTCGACGTTGTCCACGATCTCGGCCGCCTTGCGCGCCGCGTGGACCCCCATCGAGACGTGATCCTCCTTTCCGGCGGAGGTCGGGACGGAATCGACGCTCGCCGGATGGGCGAGAACCTTGTTCTCGGACACCAGGGCCGCCGCGGTCACGTGCGCCATCATGAAGCCGGAGTTGAGCCCGGCGTCCTCCGCAAGGAACGCCGGGAGGTCCGACAGCGCCGGGTTGACCAGGCGTTCGATCCGCCGCTCGCTGATGGTTCCGAGCGAGCAGACCGCGACACCGAGGTGGTCGAGGGCGAGCGACACGGGCTGCCCGTGGAAGTTGCCCCCGGACACGAGCTCGCCGTCCTCCGCGAAGACCATCGGGTTGTCGGTCGAGGCGTTGATCTCGATCGCGAGCACCTCCCTGACGTGCCGGAGCGTGTCGCGGACCGCGCCGTGCACCTGAGGCATGCACCGGAGCGAGTAGGCGTCCTGGACGCGGCCGCAATCGGCGTGGGAGCGCTCGATCTCGGAGGCGCGCAGGAGCTTGCGGAGGTTCGCGGCGGAGGCGCGCTGCCCGCGCTGGGGCCGCGCGTCATGGATGCGGCGGTCGAACGCACGGTGCGAGCCTCGGAGCGCGTCGAGCGTCATGGCGCCGACGGCATCGGCGATCCGCGCGAGGCGCTCCGCGCGGACAAGCGCCAGGATCCCGATCGCGGTCATGACCTGCGTGCCGTTGATGAGCGCGATCCCTTCCTTGGGGCCGAGCGTCAGCGGAGCAAGCCGCGCCTTCCGAAGCGCCGATCGCGAGGTCTGCCGCCGGCCGCGCACGAACACCTCGCCCTCGCCGACGAGTGCCAAGGCCAGGTGCGCGAGCGGTGCCAAGTCTCCCGAAGCACCGACCGATCCCTTCTCCGGCACCACCGGGACGATGTCGCGGGCGAGAAGCTCGATCATCCGCTCGAGCGTCTTAGGCCTGAGCCCCGAATGCCCGCGCGCGAGGCAGTTGGCGCGCAGCGCGAGGATCGCGCGCACGACGAGCGGGGAGAGCGGCGCACCCACCCCCGCCGCGTGGCTGCGCAGCAGGTTGAGCTGCAGCTCGTCCAGGTGCTCGGGCGCGATCCGCACCTGGGCCAAGTGCCCGAACCCCGTGTTGACCCCGTACACCTGCTCGCCGCTGCGCGCCGCCGCATCGACGACGACCCGGGACGCAACGACGCGCTTCATCGCCGCGGGCGCCAACGCGCAGCGCGCGCCCTCCGCGATCCGCACGACGTCCTCGATCGTGAGCGTGCGCCCGTCGATCGACACCTTCGAACTCTTCGTCGCGCCCATCGAGCGTGAATCCTAGCAGCAGCTCAGGTTAAAAAGATTGAATCGCGTGGTAAACTGCCGCGCGATGCTCGTGCGCTGCCCTCAATGCCGGTCGGAGATCCGCCTGAGCGGTGACGCACCCACCGAGAAGGTTGTCAGCTACTTCTGCCCCTCCTGCCAGGCGATCGTCCGCATCGACCTCCAGCTCGACGAGGTCCCGTCGTCGTCCTCCTCGGGCACTTACAGCTCGATCCAGCGTCGCAAGAAGGCGCTCGTCGCCGACGACGCGGAAGCCGTCCTCAGGCAGTGCGAGAAGATCCTCTCCGCGGCGGGCTTTCAGGTCCTGCTCGCGGCCGACGGCGTCGAAGCGCTGAGGCTGATCCGCGACGAGCACCCCGACATCGTCATCCTTGATTTGCTCATGCCGCGCATGACCGGCTTCGACGTGCTGCGCGAGGTGCGCGCGGACGAGCGGGTGAGGGACACGGTCGTCCTCGCGATCTCGTCCGTCTACAAGGACAACATCCTCAGCTTCCTCCACCAGCTCGGCGCGCAGGGCTTCCTCGACAAGACCCAGATCGAGGAGTCGCTCGCCTTCCGCGCGCAGAGCCTGACGACTCCCGGCGGAACACCCGCGTGAGCTCGAACCTCGCGGTCGTCGGGGCGCAGTGGGGGGACGAGGGCAAGGGCAAAGTCGTCGATCTCGTCTGCGAGCGCTTCGACGTCGTCGCGCGCTACCAGGGAGGCCCCAACGCCGGCCACACGGTGACGATCGGCGGACGACGCCACGCCCTGCAGCACATCCCGTCGGGCGTGTTCCGGCAGGACAAGCGGATCGTCATCGGCAACGGCACCGTCCTCGACCTCCCGCACCTCATGCGCGAGATCGAGGGGCTCGAGCAGGTCGGCGTCGCCCTCCACGGACGCCTGTTCATCTCGAACCGCGCCCACGTGATCCTCCCGATCTGGACCAAGATCGACGCGCTCAACGAGCGCGAGGCGGGGGAGCTCGCCAAGATCGGCACGACCCAGCGCGGCATCGGCCCGACCTACGAGGGGAAGGCCGCGCGCCTCGGGATCCGCGTCGGTGACCTCGACGACGAGACGATGCTCGTCGAGAAGGTGCGCCGCCTCCGGGACGGCGTCCCCGGCCAGCGGCTGAAAGCGGCGGGAGAGGAGCTCGACACCCCCGAGGCGATCGTCGCCGACCTCCGCAAGCACGCCGCCCGCATAGCGCCTTTCGTCGCCGACACGACGCTGCTGTTGAACGACTGGATGGACGAGGGGAAGTCGATCCTCTTCGAAGGCGCGCAGGGGACGCTCCTGGACCTCGACCACGGCTCCTACCCGTTCGTGACGTCCTCCTCGACCGTTGCGGGGGGGCTGTGCGCGGGCCTCGGGATCTCGCCCCGGCGCGTCGATCAGATCGCCGGCGTGTTCAAGGCGTACTGCAGCCGCGTGGGCAGCGGCCCGATGCCGACGGAGCTCTCCGACGGCCCGAGCGGCTTCGGCGAGCTGCTCCGCCAGCGCGGGAGGGAGTTCGGCACCGTGACCGGGCGCCCGCGCCGCACGGGCTGGTTCGACGGGATCGCGGCGGCGTACGCGAACCGCATCAATCGTTTTGACGCCGTGTGCGTCATGCTCCTCGACGTTCTCGACGCGCTCGACGAGATCCCGGTGTGCATCGGTTACAAGCTCGACGGCAAGCCGCTACGCACGTTTCCCGCGACGATCGCCGAGGCCTCCCGCATCGAGCCGGTCTTCGAAACGCTACCGGGCTGGCACAGCGACACGACCAAGATCGTGCGGTGGGAAGAGCTCCCCAAAGCGGCGCTTCATTACTTGGATCGTTTGGGGCAGATCATCGGCACCGAGGTCGCGCTGGTCTCGGTCGGCCCCGACCGGACGCAGTCGATCGTGCGGCCCGGGAGCGCGCTCTGGAGGCGGCTCGCCTAGTCTGGCCCTCCGGTAGGGATGCGGGTCTTGTCCCTCCCACTCGATAGGCGTATAGCAAGGAAGCAAACGGACGAGAATCTCGACGGGGGGGCCCATGAGAATCGTCACGCTGTCCGTCCTCACGGCCGTCGCGCTCGCATTCCCCGCCAGCGCATCCGCGCGCACGCTCACGATCGAGGAGCGCGTCGCGGCCCAACGCGCCATCGAAGAGGTCTATGTCAACCACCGGGACTGGCCGTCGTCGAACCCCGAGGCGAGATCCGCTCTCGCATCCGCGGTCCCCGACATGGTCGTCCGCGCGAAGGTCGACCGCTTCCTTAGAGAGAGCGCCGCGCTCGACCGGATGTGGGACACGCGCATCGATGCCGCCGCCGTGGAGCGGGAGCTCGCCCGGATGGCGAAGGGCAGCCTGCGGCCCGATATCCTCTCCGATCTGTTCCGAGCGCTCGATTCCGATCCGGACAAGATCGCCGAGGTCCTCGTGCGCCCGATCATCGCGCATCGTCTCGCGCGGTCGAGGTACGCGTGGGATCCGCGCGTCCACGGCGCGCTGCGCCGGCAGGCGGAACAGAGCCTCCGCGTGTCGAAATCGCTCGACGCGCTCTCGCGGATGGCGCCGCGGTGGGAGACGCGCACGGTCGAGGCCGACTCCGACGAGGCGCGCCCGTCCGCGAAGGTCGAGGAGACCGAGACGTCGTTCACCGCGCGTGGTGTCGTCTCGCGCGGAGGCGGCAAGATCGTCGTGGGCATCGCGACGTGGGAGAAGGAACCGTTCGAGTCCTGGCTCGAGCGCACGCAGGCGGTCGAGCCCGCGGAGCCGCTCGGCGCGGCGTCCGCTCTGCCGGCCCTCTTGCCCGGCTGCACGCCCGACGAGTGGTCGCGACTGCCGTCGCCGCCCGACGTGATGACCGACACGCTCTACGGCTGGACCGGGACGGAGCTGATCGTCTGGTCGCCCAGCCAGAGATACGGCGGCCGATACGATGCCGCCCTCGATACGTGGTCGAGCCTCAACACGATCGACACGACCGTGCGGACCGGCGCCTCGGGGGTTTGGGCGGGCGGCGTCTTCATCGTCTGGGGCGGCTCCGATCCGGCCTCGGGCACGCGTCTCAACACGGGCGAACGGTACGACCCTCAGACCAACACGTGGTCGCCGATGACGGTGACCGATGCGCCGGCGGCCCGCTCGGGCCACCTCGCCCTTTGGACGGGCACCCGGATGATCGTGTGGGGCGGTGTGGCCAACACCGGTTTCATCACGACGGGTGGCAGCTACGACCCGCAGTTGGACGCATGGACGGCGATGTCGAGCACCGGTGCTCCGGCCGGCCGATCGCAATCGACCGCGGTGTGGGACGGAACGCGGATGATCGTGTGGGGTGGAACGGGCTTGTCCTCGCAGCCGGTGGCGACCGGCGGCCGGTACGACCCGTCGACCGACACCTGGGCCCCGACGAGCGCATCGAACGCCCCGGCGGCGCGGCGACAGCACACGGCCGTCTGGACGGGGAGCGAGATGATCGTCTGGGGCGGCCGCGCCCTGTCCGCGGTCCTGAACACGGGAGCCCGGTACGACCCCGTGAACGACACGTGGGCGGCCACGACACCGACGAACGCGCCGCCGGAGAGGTTCGACCATCGGGCCGTATGGACGGGCAGCGAGATGCTGCTGTGGGGAGGGTTCACGTACTCCGGGGGCCGCTACAACCCGTCGACCGATATCTGGACCAGCATGGCGGGACCCAACATCCCGACGATCGGACACCACGGCAACGCGCTCGTCTGGACGGGATCGTCGATGGTCGCCTGGGGTGGAGCGGAGGCCGCCAACGTGACGACGGGAGGGCGCTACGACCCCGTCGTCAACGCCTGGACTCCGACACACGAGTACGGGCAGCCCTCCGCGCGGCGCTCGGCGAAGTCGGTGTGGACCGGCACCGAGCTGCTCGTCTGGGGCGGCAGCAACTCCACCGGCGATCCGGTCGCAGGCGCCCGCCTCGACTTGGCCACGAGCACCTGGTCCCCGATGTCCACCGTCGGTGCCCCCGCGGGGCGCGCGGGCCCGACGTTCGTCTGGACCGGGCGCAAGGCGATCGTCTGGGGCGGAAACAACCTGAACACGGGTGGTGTCTACGACCCGGCCTCCAATGCGTGGACCGCGACGAGCCTTACGAGCGCTCCGACCGGGCGGACCGCGCACGGTGCCGTGTGGACGGGGCAGCGCATGCTCGTCTGGGGCGGCGACACCGGTATACCTGCGGGGGCGCCCGAAACGGGTGGACTCTACGACCCCGTGAGCAACAGCTGGACGCCGACGTCCACGACGAACTCACCGACCAAGCGCACGGGGACGATGCTGGTGTGGACCGGTAAGTCCGCGATCGCGTGGGCGTCCGGAACCACGCCCGGAGGGATATACGACCCCCAGACGAACACCTGGACCGTCATGAGCATGGCGCTCCAGCCACAGACAGGGGGCCTTTCGGTGTGGACGGGCAGCAAGATGTTCGTCTGGAGCGCCGGCGAGGGAGGCCTGTACGACCCCGTCGCCAACACCTGGAGCTCGGCGACCAGCCTCGGGGCCGTGTTGTCACCGCAGTCCCTCGTCTGGACGGGGGACCGAGCCTTCGCCTGGAACACCACCGGCGTGGGCGGGTACTACGACCCCGTCGCCAACGCCTGGTCGCCTGCGCCGGACGTCGGTGCCCCCTCGCCGCGGCAGCTCTACGCGGCGTCCTGGCTCGGGACCTCGGTCGCGATCTGGGGCGGCATCGCGACCGGCTCGACGCTGAACTTGGCGACCGGCGAAGCGCTGTGTCAGGCCTGCGCCGTCACCTTCAACTACTACCGCGACAACGACGGCGACGGGGACGGCGTCCCCGGGGTCTCGGTTCAGGGTTGTTCCTCGGTCGCGCCCTTCGGGTGGGGGACCACCTCGACCGACTGCAACGACGCCAACCCGTCGATCTACGGCGGCTCGCCGCAGCTCTGCGACGGCATCAATAACAATTGCAGCGACCCGAGCTGGCCGGCCGTGCCCGCGAACGAGGCGAACGCCGACGGGGACGGGTTCCGCATCTGCGCCGGCGATTGCAACGATGCCAACGCAACGGTCTATCCCGGAGCACTCCAGGCCTGCGACGGACGGAACAACAATTGCTCGGACGGGAGCTGGCCGACGGTCCCCGCGAACGAGGCCGACGCCGACGGGGATACGTATCGCATCTGCGCCAACGACTGCAACGACGGCGACCCGCTGATCAACCCCGGCCGCATCGACTTCTGCGACGGCATCGACAACGACTGCTCCGGGACGTTCGACGACGACGCGCTCGGCGTCGATAACGACGCCGACGGCTTCCGCAACGCGTGCGACAACTGCCGGCTGATCGCGAACCCGCAGCAGACCGACAGCGATGCCGACCTCGTGGGAAACGCGTGCGACAACTGCGTCGGGGCGTTCAACCCGAACCAGGCGGACCTCGACGCCGACAGCCGCGGCAACGTCTGCGACAACTGCATCTCGATCCCGAACGCGACGCAGGACGATCTCGACGTCGATCGCGTGGGCGACGCGTGCGACAACTGCCTGTCCGACTACAACCCGGCGCAATCGAACCTCGACGCGGACGGCGACGGCGACGCGTGCGACCTGAACGACGGCCTGATCTACGTCTACGCCACCGACCGCAACTACGTCGAGTGGCAGCAGGAGGCGGGGCCGACGACCTGGAACGTCTACGAGGGGAGCCTCGCGGTCCTGCGCTCGACCGGCGTGTACACGCAGGTGCCGGGGTCGAACCCGCTCGCGCAGAAGAGCTGCGGGGTCGTCGATCCCTTCGTGAGCGATCTGGAGGCCGTTCCCGCGGGAGCGGTCAAGTTCTCGCTGGTCACGGGTGTGACCGGGGGACTCGAAGGAAACCTGGGAACCAACAGCGCGGGGGTACCGAGGGCGAATACGAACCCTTGTCCGTGAGGCCGGCGGGGTAGAGTTCGCGCCGGTGAACGAGCCCGCACGATCGCGGAACGGGTGGCGGCGCTGGATGCTCCTTGTCCTGGCGTCCGCAGCGCTCGCCGGGGCGTTCTACGCGAAAGCCCAGAGCCCCGCCACCGCGTACCTCGACGCGGCGCGTGGGACCGGCTGGATCGTGCCGGGCCTCGTGAAGAACGCCGGGGCCTACACGCCCGCTCCCGCCCACGTCACCTTCTTTCGCACCATAGAGGCGGCGGGACCGGGCGAGCGGCCCACGCTGGAGCTGCGGGTGCTCGGGACGTACGAGGTCCGCCTCGACGGCGTCCGGCTCGCGACGAGCCCCGACGATCAGGACAGGACGTGGCGCCGCGTGCGCATGCTTCCGCTGCGGGATCTTGCCGCGGGGTCGCACCTCCTCGAGGTCGTGACACAGCGCGGGACCGGTCCGCCGGCGCTCTGGGCCCGCCTCGGCGACCGCGCGGCGTGGAGCTACACGATCAACGGCTCGTCCCCGGCGACGGCCCTTCCGGCGGGGGAGCCGTGGATCGGCGCGAGCTACGACTCGGACGATCTCGAGCGGAGCATCGTGAGGGGCAGGCCGTGGCTGACGATCGGTGTCGGGGCCGCGTGCCTGCTGTCGCTCCTGCTCGCCCGGCGAGCGGCGCGGACCTCGAAGGAGGTCTCACCCCGCGCGCCGCGATGGGCGATCGCCGCGCTCGTCGCGATCTGGCTTGCGCTCCTCGCGGTCGCCGCGGCGCGAATTTCGCCCTGGGCCGGCTTCGATGTCGACGGCCACCTGGAATACATCGACTGGATCCTCGCGCACGGGTCGCTGCCGTACCCGACGCAGGGATGGCAGATGTACCAGCCTCCGCTGTACTACCTCCTCGCCGCGGGCTGGCTTTCGCTCTTCGGGGCCGCCGCGGACTCGGTGGAGGGCGTCCGGCTCCTCCGCATCCTCAACATGGGGATGGCTGCCGCGTTCCTCGTGGCGGCGGGACTCGCCGCGCGGCGCCTGCTCGCGGCGCGCACGGGTGCGGCGACGATGGCGGTCCTGTTCGCCGGCACCGCTCCCGCGGCGTTCTACCTGTTCGCCTACGTCACGAACGAAAACCTCTGCACGCTGGCCGCCAGCCTCGTCTTCCTCGCGCTCGCGCGGCTTCGCGGGCGCCGCGTCGAATCGCTGGGCACCGCAGCGTGCGTGGGCGCCGTGCTCGGGGCCGCGCTCCTGAGCAAGGCGACGGCCCTCGTGCTGATCGTCCCGGTCGTCGGCGCGTATCTCCTGCGCGCGATCGCGCAGGGGCGTGCCGGCCGCGCGGCCACCGCACGGCGCGTGTTGGGCCGGCTCGCGATGGCCCTCGCCGTCGCGCTCCTGATCTCCGGATGGCACTTCGCCCGGATCCAGGCGCGCTTCGGCACGCCGGTCGTCGGGAACTGGGACGCCGAATCGGGCCAGCCGTGGTGGGACCTTCCGGGGTTCCGGACGTGGACGAGCTACGTCCCCGATGGAACCGCGCTCGGCCGTCCGTTCTACGCGGGCCTCGAGGACGTCTGGTCGGGGTTCGTCACGACCTGGGCAAGCGACGCGCTCGGCGGCGGCAGCACGCACGTCAATACGCGCCCACCCTGGAACTACGAGCTGACGGCGGTGTCGATCGCGCTGTCGCTGATCTTCGCGGGACTCATCCTCGTCGGGATCGTCTCCCGCGTGCGCTGGCGGCGGCTGACGATGCCGCGGCTCGACGCGTGCCTGCTCGGGACGCTTCTCACGACCGGCGTGCTGATGCTCTGGATGACGCTGACCGTACCCGCGTACGCGCAGGCCAAGGCGTTCTACGGGCTTACCGCGGTCGTGCCCTGCGCGGTGTTCGCTGCGAGGGGGGCGGGGCGCCTTCTCGGACGCGCTAGGGACCGCGCGCTTGCCGCGGCGATGCTCTGCGCGCCGTGGGCCGTGGTTCTCGTCGGCACGTTTCTGATCCTCCCTCGAGCGGAGAACGAAACGCTCGAAGCGCTCCAGCTCAACACCGACGGCGAGACGCCTTCCGCCATCGAGCGCCTCGAGAGGGTGGTGGCCGAGCGGCCGGACGACATGAACGCGCGCGTCATGCTCGCGACACTGCTCTTCCCCGACGAGCGCGAAGAGGCGAGGGTGCGAGAGCTGATCGACGAGCGCCGCCTCGAGGGGCCGATGCTCGGCCGCCGCCTCGACCTCCTCGGCCAGCTCGCGCTCCGCGCGGGGCACCCGACCGAGGCGTCCGGCCTCGCGCGGCGCGCCGTCGCGCTGGCGCCCGGCCGTCCGAGATTCTGGCTGCACGCGATCGACGCGCTGGCGTCGGCAGACGAAGCCGACGGC
>Ga0137436_1000620_pt1 | contig 10285 bp, 13 predicted proteins | sample EasRivERMGT119_2_FD_102328 | JGI IMG/M metagenome (GOLD analysis project Ga0137436, IMG submission 102328) | Soil microbial communities from meander-bound floodplain in the East River, Colorado, USA - East River MetaG ERMGT119_2 | ecosystem: Environmental > Terrestrial > Soil > Floodplain ...
AAACTGTTGTGGCGTATTCTGAATAGCAAAGCACACCTCTTGATTCCAAATGCGACTATCATAACTATACCTGCGTGTACCGTTAATGATGATGTAGCCACGAGTATCGTTAGCAGATGTACCACTAACTTGGAGATCGTTACTCTCTTTTGGATACTGAAGCTCACGCTTCATGGCTGTAGCTAATGGACAATTAGTACGATCAAAATAGTCGCATTTGAGATCATCCGTTGTTATTAGGACTTTCATAAGGTACTAGATTTAAAGTTATAGGTTTACCATACTCTGATTTGTAAACGCGTTCGTTCCATATCGCTTTATCATAAGCATAGTGTTGTAATGTGCCACCAAATGTTTTGAAAGTAACATAAGATACACCACCTAGTTCGTAATGACCATCAACTACCTGGACATAGCTAGCATTATGTACTCTCTCCATAGCTTTCGCTAATGGACAGTCTCTGCCGCCAAAATATCCAGGACTGTTATAAAAGTCCAACGCTGTGATTGTGATTTCCATGTCTAAATAATTGAGGATTGATTTGAATGATTTCAACCTGGTGTCCGGGTCTCTGTGCATAACGCACGCAATTAGCAGTACCACCAGGAGTTCCATCCCATACTGCTATTAATTTGTTGCAATTGTCCACCATCCAATGATTTCTATCATCCATCTTCTGTGCACTGTATGATGTGGGTGGATATTTTAAATACTCATGATAACTACCACCTCTACGAATATCACAGATATGAATGTGTGCAGCTTGTTTGAGTATCTCATAGTACTTCATTCTGCTTGGAATAGGCCAGGCTTTTTCTTGCCCAACAAATGGAATAGCTGCTGTAAATAGAATGTGCTTTTCAATAGCTATTAGAGCTGCTAATGTATCAATGCCCAGTGCCATGCCCACTACAAACATGTCTGGTTTAATAATGTCAACCTTGTTTATGATTTCAGTCTTTATGTTGTGAATCAGCGGAGACTTCAGTTCATAATCACTACCGAGTTTACTAGGTCGGTGGCCTGTGAACGCTAGATGCATAATTAAAGTTTGATTTTGTTAAATAATGTTACATAAGGTACAGATCGTTAAAGTCCATTCACAATAGTTCCAATAAGGTAGGTTAATGCAAGGCAGGCTAATATAGCAAGAGCAATTGCCCTGATAGCATAGAATGGTGTCATATAATTGCGGTGATTGGTTACAAAAAGAGCCCCAGTTTATCAGGCTGGGGCATGAATGCTTAGGATTGTGGTTTTCAAGGGATGATACGATACGTATCAGTACAAGATGTAAGTGCTGCAATAGCTGCAAACAATGCTAAAGCTATTAAAAGCTTATAAATACTGAGTCTCATATATGCTGTTTTGATTGGTTACAAAGTAAAGCCCCGGCAATCAACATCGGGGCAAAAAGCTAATTTCCGCAAACGCGATAGTAAACAACAAAGTCAATTAAAGTGAGGTACTATGTATAGAGCATCTAAACACAGTAGAGCAGTAATGGCTTTAATCTTACGCCATTTAGTCCACCCATGCTCAGGATATCCCATGAGTATAGGTAATAACAATGAAAGCGTTATCATATTAGAGTTGGTTTGATATCTCAGGTTGTGGGGTGATACCATTAGTTCTGGATGGCACCTGTGGTATTAATGTTACCACAATTGGTTCTGCAAATCCTCCAGCCCATGATTCATTGAATTTAAACATCTCATAGATGTCTTTGTTCCACTCATTGGCACTATAACGATATACTTCACCGTTAATAATTGCTTTACTACCATGTGGAAATGGTGTAGCAGGCGATACTGTAATCTGTGGCTCTGGCAATGCACGATCTTTGAAGCTATCTCTTATAGCTTGTGCTAATTGACATCGGTCAGTGCTACCGTAGTCGAGATGTTTTACATGACTTGGCAAGATTGTAACCTTCATGATTTGGTGTTTTTAGAAGTTTGATAAATGTTATGCGGGGTTACATAAGAACACTTTACAGAATTCTTCTTCTATTCCATGTTCGATACTCCACAATAGCTCAAATAGAGCAGTTAATTCAACGTTGGAAATGGATTCTTTAACGGGGAGCTGCATACGGCATTTGAGTTTTTAAATGACCTCACAGCCAGTGTGGATGTGAGCAAGTTTGAAACACAGGAGTTGGATCTGTCTGTGTTGATTCATGAATCTCAAGCCAAACGTGCATAAACTAGATAGTTATTGCAGAGGTTGTGTGTAAATGGGTCAGTAATATAAGAGCTAATCATTAATGAAATGTGAATGTACCAGGTGTAGAGGGTAAATGGGAAATTACTTGCCCAATATACCCTCACCTGGATCTGCTTGCCTGCATAGTCATGTGTATTAAAACCGGATAAACTATACCCGGTTGCGTTAACAATAACTCACTGCGATAAAAACACCGTGATCGAGAGGCCAATGGCCAGCTCGCCAGCGCTTGCGATAACTAGAGACAAATAAGCACAATCTAACTCATCTTCACCATCACACTCGTTAGATGTATGCCAATGTTGTAACTCATAGTAGCTAGTTAAAGTACTATAAGATGTGTGGTCAGCGTTACTCTCTGCCCGTTACTAGTAGCCTAACTCTCGCGAGGACTGCTACCGCTGTTTAACCCACGGGCCCAGCGGGGTTATGTACCACACATCCAAGCTTGGTTATTAGCTAAAGTACTCAAAGAAGGGAACGCTGTCTTGCCGCGCTCAGCGTCCCTCATCCTTAGTTTATCCTCCGTCCAGGGAAAATATCTTACCGTTCGTCAAAATTCTTTATTGATCCTCAATGAGTATTTAGACATCTGTCTAATTACCCCTTGACTTTGTCAGAAAAATTGGTTAGTTTCGTACCTCACAAACCGCGCAGAGCTTCGAAGCCTGGTCGCCCCTCCCTCCCTCACACTCCCTCCCTCCCCACCCAACGATACATGTTTAACAACTGTAGTAACCTAACCCAACATCACTTGGTTGTCTTCGCTAGTCTACCCGAGCAGGGCTAACAAAGCCTGAGCCGACTAGTACAAACGAGCGCCCATAAAGAAGCAAAGCCAGCCCTGTAAGGGCCAGCCTTGCTGGTCTGTCGAGCGTTATTACGCACCGGCAGCCTCTTTCTCTGCTTTGAGCCTTTTGCGCTTTTCAGCTGCGGTCTCCTTGGGCTCATTGCTGGGCGCCGGAGTAGATTCAAGCGTGAAGAGGTTTGCTGCGCTTGTACCATTGGTACTTACGGCAACAGGCCTCGGACGGTTAACAGCGATGACTTCTTCACCTTTCTTGTTGAGGATCTTCTCAACGATACAGGTGATTTCGTAAGCTGATTGAAAGTCAGGTGCATTCTCGGCTAACACCGAAAAGGACATCTGCTCATTCAGCGCATTGATGAAGTGCACTCTTGCACCGTCGATGTCATTAGCTTTCTCAGCGGCCATACCCAACTTCCATGCTGCAACAGCACGGTGCAATGCCTCCGTTGTAGGGAATGCATTTAAGTTGAAGATAACGACTGCTGTGCCATCCTCCCGTGTAAAGGGATTACCAAGCGATGCTATTGCTAGCTTGTTGGTACCCAAGGCAGGGACGATAGCTTTACCTAATGTGGTAGCAACCTTGCTACCTGTCATGATTCTTGGACGAGCTTGTGTTTGCATGTTCGAGCGTATTTGAGGTTAAAAAATGCTACAGTTGTACTCTGGCCTATTCCAGAGCAACGGCGACGATGGACGGGGTGCCCGGTCGCCAATTCCAGGCCGGGGACTCCCCGCTGAGGTGGTACCAGCCTCCCGGGATACACACCGAATTTTTCCACCTAAAAAAATTTTTTTGGGCCGTAACTGGGAATATTTTACACCAAAAGCTCACTTTTGGGTAATATTTTACACCAATTATCCTTACCTTTATAACAAGGCCTTAAAAACAGCCACAGACCATGGAACCCAACTACGCTCTACGCAATAAGATTGCATTCATGATACTGGTCGCAGTATTATCTATCATCGCTGCTTGTTGTTCTTCTAGCAACAAGACTACTTCTAATCATCAACCTAACATGGTAATACTGTTAAACTTCAACGGCTATGATCCAGAGGTTGCATTGTTTGATAACGAAAAGTATGACTCATCTGGCTACTCTGATAGCATACAGCTTAAAGTACTCAATGAAACACGTGAGTTCTTTAAAGACTATGACGTAACTGTCACCACCGATGAGTACCTTTACAACTCCTACCCGGTTAAGAAGAGATACCGCGCGGTGATATCAACAACCAAAGTACTAAGAGAGAATGGTTTTTGGGTTACAGAAATGACAGGGATAGCTTACTACAATATACACTACCTTGGAGATACCAGTGCAGCTTACATCAATGCAGAAGGATATCACAAATCTGATAAATACGTTGCTGCAAACATAGCTCACGAGGTTGGCCACCTGATAGGTTTGGCTCACCAGTCTGTGTTCGAGGGAGTCCAAACTATAGCTGAGTACAGGCCTGCTACTAAAGACAGCATCGCTCCGATCATGGGTAATCCAACTGCTGGCAACAGGTTTGTCTGGTACGATGGTACCAACGACTTCGGCCAATACCAATCTGACACCGCTATACTGGCCAAGGTTTTAGGCAGAACAAGACATTAACAGAGAATTTCCACCATATTTCCGTATCTTTGAGTACTAAAATCAGAGATATGAACACAAAAACAGAACAAATGCTACCTGTTTCCAATACAATCAACTGGCATGTGCATAGTTTTAGCAAACTGGGCCAGGAAATCCGGATTTCACCAAAGGCCAGGGTGGCCATCAATCACCCAGGTTTCAAGATCCAGTATGATGTTGAGACTGTCTCCTTATTGATAGGTATTGGTAACAATCAAACGGCTCATTTGGTGATGTCGTTAGCAGCTTGGGAAGCCCTCAAAGCCGGTGAGCTTCAGTCGATTGAAACTTTACAAGAGTTTAAGGCAAAACTGAAGTAGCTTTGTGCTATGTTAGAACCATTAATAACCTGGCTCAATGGGGTCTGGAAAGATCTCTGGCCATTTACTACCATCTCTCAATACGAAGCTGGGCTTATACTTAGGAACGGTAAGTTCCATAAAGAAATAGGCCCGGGACTATGGAGAAAGATACCTTGGATTGATCAAGTACTTAGTGCAGTAGTCGTAACCACAACCATGGACTTGCCGGCACAGTCTATCACAACTCTTGATGGCAAAGCAGTAACCGTAACTGCAGTTATCAAATACAGTATCTTCAACGTAAAGACTTTCTTACTTGAAGTGATGGATCAAAAAGATGCGTTAGGTGACACAACAATGGGAATCATAGCAAGACTTGTCTTGGATTCTAATTGGGAAGACTTAAAAGGTGATGCAATCAATAATGAAATATCAAAGAAAGCAAGAGCACAAGCAAAGAAGTACGGTATAGAAGTAGAACAAGTAACATTAAAAGACATCATTCAAGCGATAGCAATACGTCACTTCAATGGTGGATCAACAGAAATATTCGGATAATGATATTCTTTGACCCAGGCACGCATACATATCAAGACAAGGATGGTAACATATTTGATTCACCATCTAAGATCCTTAATATGTACAAGAATCACTTCCCGGCTCAAGAAGCTGCAAGGAAGTATGCACGCAAACACGGGTATACACCCCAGTACTGGTTGAACCAATGGAAACAAAAAGGTACTACAGCTATTGAACGCGGTAATGCTATTCACTCAGATAAAGAAGAAGCTGACTTTGGACATGGATACGCTAAAGCAAACGGTAGACTGATGCAGGTCGAGAATGCTGAGCGCTACCAAATCAAAGATCTTTCATTACTTCCTGATGGTATCTATCCAGAGATTGTGGTATGGAATGAAGGATGGCGCATCTCTGGCAAACCTGATAGAGCAATCTTAAGTACTAAAGGCAGCGTGCGTACAGCGGATATCGAGGATTACAAAACCAACTGGGTTATAAAGAAAATATCCGATGTTTATAATGGTCAACATAAGATGATGCTTGGCCCAGTAAAACATCTCATGGATTCCAACTATTGGCACTACTGTCTGCAGCTGTCCTTTTACCAATACATGCTGGAGACGCACGGATTTAAACCCGGGTATCGGAGACTTATTCACATCCCACATCCAATCATTGGTGTGATGGGTGAAGAGATCCAACCTGCAGACGAGATCATAGAGATCCCTTATTTGAAAGCTGAAGTAATCGCAATATTAAAAGACTACAATAGAAAGCGTACCTTTGACAAAGCAAAGAGATGAAACAAGAAGCATGTAATAAAGAATTGATCCTTGATGTGGCCAACATTACCGGTGAGCGAGTCTTACTTGTAAAGGACATCATACAAGACTATACCAAGTTTATATCAGACATGATAAAGGAAGGAGCATTTGAGACAATGATCATACCTTACTTTGGTAAGTTTGAACCGAAGACAAAACAAATTCAACGTCGTTTTAACCAACGAGGCAAATTAAAGAAACACTATGAACGCGATAGAGGAACTGTTCGTGATGACTCCGGACTACAAAGCGGAACTGAACAAACCGTGGTTAGTACTAATCCCGGAGTTTAACGCTATACTAAAATCAGATAAAGGATCCAAGGGTGACTCCGAGGGCCGCAACAAAGCTCAAGCTAGAAAAATCTTTGTATACATATACTTCATGCTGAACTTCAAATCACCTATTCGTGAATGGGATGAGGGAGAACGTCATGAAGAAGCAATGCGCTATGCTGACGTAGAAGAAAAAGATGTAGCCACACCATTGGTACGTGCTGCCTACGATCATTACGAATTGCTTCAATTTAAAGCAGCCAGGTCTCTTAAGACCTTAGCAGCTGCTGAAAAAGCTATGACTGCTTTAGACGATTACCTGAATAACCTTGACTTTAAACAAGTAGATAAGCTAAACAGGTTGTTGCACTCACCAAAAGATGTTGTAGCAAACATGTCACAGCTTAACAAAGCTTACGACGAACTTGACAAGTTTAAGAAGAGAGTATCTGAAGAACTGAAGGAGAGCTCTACCATCCGTGGACAAGCATCGCTTGGTGATAAGGAAGGTAAAGCAGATCTTGCTAAGGTATGGGAAGAAGCTGGCCCTAAACAAAAAGATGGTGATAGATTATTAACAGACATAGCAGTCTTCGTCGCTAAATCAAAAACTGAAGGTAGCGAAGATGAAGAAACTGAAAACGAATAAACATGACACACATATTTGAGAACGCAACAAGCTTTTACCATTACATTGTAACACCTGTATGGACAACATCTGCTGATGAACCAACAAGGTATGAATGTGTGGTAATAGCACAGCACAAAGAAACCGGTAAACTTTGGAGAGCTTCAAGTCTTTTAGTACTTAATAAACCTGAAGAAGAACAACTCGAAGTTTGGAAACGTGATAACGCATCAAAATACGTAGAGAGTAAATAATGGGATTCCACGCACTAGTAAATACAGAGTACTTTCAAGAAGCAGGTAATGACTTCCGTAAGAATGGTGGTCGTTACACTACAGCTCCTCGCGGATCTCGTGACTACTTTGAGTACTGGGAAGAACAAGACAGGAGATGTATGCTCGGCTATCAAGTAGGAGATCTATGGATACCCGGGCGAATGTATTTCTGGCTTAACTTCTTTCCCATGTGGAAGATTGATGATAAGATTGCAGCTGCTGCACTGAAAGAGTCCCGCGGGAAAGGTGGTAAGATCTCAAAGCGAACTGCAGATAAGATATTTGACTTCCCTAAGTTTTGGGAAGTACACTATGAATGGTGGAACTTCAAACACATCGCATGGCATGGTGGTACCTTTATGGGAATTCAATCTCCCGGTGGTAAACACATCAGCGCTGTGAAGACTCGGGGTGCCGGCTGGTCATACCTAGAAGCTGCTGACGGCGTCTATAACTTCAACTTCATACCTGGTTCCAAGTCTTACTACTTCGCTGGATCAGAAGCTTACCTTATATCAGATGGTATCTTAACTAAGGTACAACCAGCACTCGACTTTATCAATGATCATATACCATACTGGAAACAGAATAGACAAAAGAAGTATCAACTCATGCACCAGAAGGCATCATACATTGACGAGTTTGGTGCTGAACGTGGAAAGATGGCCGAGATTATTGGACAGGTTGTCGACAATCCAAACAAGACCAGGGGTAAGCGTGGAAGAAAAGCAACCTTTGAAGAGTTTGGTTCCTTTCCTAAAGGTAAAGAAGCCTTGGAAATTGCACTCGGTTCAATGAGGGCCGGTTCATTTTATGTTGGACAGATTACTGCTTTAGGTACTGGTGGTGAAGAGGGCCCGGGTATCGAGGCTCTCGAAGATCTTCACAATGATCCTATCTCTTGGGACTTCATGGAGTTTCCTAATCCATGGGAGAGAGGTATGGAAGGTACGACGTGTGGTTACTTCGTTCCTTCATGGAGAGCTAATGATGCATTTATGGATGAAGATGGTAACGTTGCTGTTGAAGAAGCTATCAATTATGACAACACTGAAAGAGCTAAGAAGAGAAAGTCAAAAGATCCTAAAGCACTTGATCGTCGTAAAGCTGAGTATCCACAAACACCATCTGAAGCATTCCAACGTTTGACCTTTAACATGTTTCCTATAGCCGAGATTGATTGGCAGATAAGACAGATCAAAGGTAACAAAGCTATACAAGCATTGATTCGTCACGGTAGAATTCATCGTGGTGATAAAGGGCCAATGTTCATGCCGGTATTTGATGATGACTTTAGACCAGTCATTGAGTACCCACATAAACATGATGATGACTTAACAGGTGCCATCACTGTATATGAACGTCCTTACCTTGATCAGGATGGCAGAACTCCGTTTGGACTGTATTCACTTGTAATTGACCCCTACTACAAAGAAGAGTCTGAAGACTTGACATCACTCTTCGTAGCGTACGTAATCAAACACTATAACAATGTTGATTCAGTATCTGAAGGATTACCGGTTGCCTCTTACATTGGTCGGCCGTTAGATCTTAAGTACGCGTATGAACAGGCCTTCTTACTTGCGGACTATTACGGTGGCGCCAACCTCCAGTCGGAAATCGCCGGGGGTGGACAAGGTATTATCGACTATGCCCGGGAAAGACACCTCATCCATCGTCTCGAGTTTGAACCCGAGATGCTACACAATAAGGAGTACTCTAAGCCTGGACGTAATCAGTCGATATTTATGAACATGCCGACTGAGAAGAAGAGATTGGGCCTGACTTACCTGGCCGACTGGACTCGTCACGTACGGGGACACACTGAGGAGGGCAAACCTATCTTAAACATTCACAGAGTCTATGACCTTGGTTTACTACAAGAAATGCGTAAGTTCAACCCTGAGAAGGGTAACTTCGATAGAATCAGTTCCATGGTATTGGCAATGTTCATGTTAAAGGAAAAGGTAGCCGAAGAGGCTCAGCGCGGGGACAGAGAGAGCGATGACAATTTCTTCAATAGAGAACTGTTCGGTGCACAAATGACAGGCGGTTCGACAACTTACGCTTAAAAAGAAGTACTTTTGTAAAATGGATACTAAACCGGTCATATCAGGGAAGCCTCTGCAACGCTTATCCTGGTCAGAAAAGATAGCTAAAAGCGGTAAATGGTTCGAAACCAATGCCGATTATTACATAGGTAAGTCAACCTTCACTGGGATGGCTAATCAACAACTGTATGGAGATGGAAAGCAGGACATGCGTACGATGTACAATGTCTATAATAACAACATCCCCTTGCAATGGTTCAATCACATTACAGATCCGTTGTCTGCTACAAATGCTAAACACAAACAATTCCCGGCTAAGGTAAGACCAACGAACATTCTCCGTACGACAATAGACATGCTATTAAGCGAATGGTTACAAAGACCGTTCAGATATCGTGTTGAGAACATGAGCGAAGATGGATACAATAGATTCTTGGATGGACAGAATAAAGCAGTCAACCAGTCTATTACTGACTTCTTCTTTGCCAATTTTCAACAAGACTTACTTGCTCAAGGTGCTACAGAAGAAGAGGTATCCAAAGTTACACCTGACCAGGTACCACTGCCGGCAGACGTAAGTAAGAAGTTTGCAGTAACATACAAAGATAAAATCGCGATTAAAGCACAGAAGTGGCTTAAGCGTGCAATGACAGAGTATTCAATTAACAGAGTACTTCATAAAGGATTCAAAGATTACTTGATTGCTGGTTCAGTCTTTACTTATAAAGATGTAGTA
>Ga0137436_1000622_pt1 | contig 10272 bp, 12 predicted proteins | sample EasRivERMGT119_2_FD_102328 | JGI IMG/M metagenome (GOLD analysis project Ga0137436, IMG submission 102328) | Soil microbial communities from meander-bound floodplain in the East River, Colorado, USA - East River MetaG ERMGT119_2 | ecosystem: Environmental > Terrestrial > Soil > Floodplain ...
CAGCACTTCGACGCGGCTGCCCTTGATCCGGTCTCCCATGGCGCGCACCGAGCTCGGCGGCGCAACCGCATCCTCGTCGCCCGTGACCAGCAGCGTCGGGCAGGCTATGCGAGTCGTATCAGCGGCCTGCATGTCGGCCAGCGCCTCGCAGCTGCGCGCGTAGCTCGACGGGTGCTGGCGCATCAGCGACTCGCGCACGAAGGCCGCGGCCACGGGCCGCTTCTGCCTTGTCTCGGAGGACGTGGAGCCCTGCACCAGCGCATCGGCGATCGGCTGCATGTCGCCTTCCCTCGCCTTCGCGGCGCGGGCGCGGATCGCCGTGCGGGCCTGGTCGGGCGGCGCGAGCAGCGGCCCGAACAGGGCAAGGCTTTTCACTCTTTCAGAATGAGCCGCAGCCAAGTGCGCGGCGACGATGGTTCCCATCGAATGCGCCACTACGTGGGCGCTCCGCACGCCGGCCTTGTCCAATACCAGAAGTGTTTTCTCGACAAAAAGCTCCACCGACAGCGGACCTTCAAAGCGTGCGGAGCGACCCGATCCGGGCAGATCGAATTTGATCCTCTTGTTGCGGGAGAACGCCGCGAGGACCGGCGTCCAGACATTGGAAGTACCGCCGAGGCCATGGATCATGACCGCCGGCTCGCCGTCACCGTCGATTTCGAACGCGATGCGCTCGACGTAGGGCACTCGCCTGCCTCCTCCTCAGGAGCGGTGCGATTGCTGCACCGCGGCGAAATATTTGAGACGGGTGTCTCAAAAAGTCGTGCCAGACTACACCCGAAGTGAAACGCAGTGCCACATCTTTCTACGCCCTGCCCGACCACGGCGCCGGCCACCGCGGCCGCGAGTTCCGGCGGCTGCTCGACGAGGCGGTGGCGCTGGTGCGCAGGGGACGCATCCCCTCGGTGCCGGAAGTGGCTCAAAGCGCAGGGGTTTCCCGCGCCACGGCTTATCGCTATTTCCCGTCGCGCAGCAAGCTGGTCAGCGCGGTGATCGCCGAGGCGCTGGGGCCGGTGCGCCGTGCCGTGCCGCAGCAGGGCGACACCAAGCAGCGGCTGCACGAGCTGCTCGACCGCACTTACTCCCGCTTCAAGGAGTACGAGCCCCACATGCGCGCCGGCCTGCAGCTCGCCCTCGAGCACCAGTCGCTGGAAGCCGCCGGGCTGCTCGAGGAGGAGCCGTTCCGCCGCGGCCAGCGCACGCAGATCCTGGCGACGACGATCGAGCCGCTGAAGAAGAAACTCTCAACCAAAACATATAGAAGGCTGCTGCAGGCCCTCGCCGTGGTCTACGGCATCGAGCCGATGGTGATCCTCAAGGACATCTGCGGCGCGAGCGACCGGGAGACCGAGGCCGTGGTGCGCTGGATGATGGACGCCCTGGTGGACGCGGCTCTGCGTCAGCCAAAATAGGTTCCGGAGGCGAACGATGAAAGACCGCATCTCCCGCTTCAAAGACCTCAAGCCGCTGCCGATCCAGAACCCGTCGATCCCGGAGAAGGCGCGCGACGTGGTGTACGCGCGCAAGCTGCTGTCGGTAATCGGGCTGGAGGACAACAGCAGCCCGATCAATGCGGGCGCGCCGATCACCGGCGCCGCCGGCATGACCATGACGCTCGCCGTCTGCCCGCCGGGCCAGGGTCCGGGGCTGCACAACCACGTGAAGACCTACGAGACCTTCACCGTCCTCAAGGGCCGCTTCGAGGTGAGCTGGAACGACGACGGCTCGGAGCGCGCGGTGCTCGAGCAGTTCGACACCATCTCGCTGCCGCCGGGTATCTGCCGCGCCTTCCGCAATGTGAGCGAGGAGGAAGGCATCCTGCAGGTGATCATCACCGGAGGCGTGCACGACATGGCCGACATCGCCTTCACTCCGGGGGCCCGACAGGACATCGAGAACGTGCGCCGCGGCCTGGCCGCAGAGTTCGAGAAAGTCGGCTTCGCCTTTACTGCAGGTCTTCGTACGCCTCGTTCTTGAATCGCGGCGTGCAGATCGCAAGGAACACCAGGTCTTCCTTGCCGGTGTTGGTAATGCGCTGGCGGGCCGACGGTGGGATGAGCACCACATCCCCGGTACCAACGTCCCGGGGCGCGAGGTCTCCCACCTCGACGCGACCCCTGCCCTCCAGGATGACGTAGCGCTCGGCGGTGTCCTTCACGCAGTGCCAGCGCGTAGTCACGCCCGGCGCGACGCGCGCGCGGGCGATCGAGGCGGCTTCATCATCCGGGCTGTTGGAGACCTCCAGGATGTAGCACTGCTCCGGAGTGAAGTATTCCTTGTTGTCCTCCGGACGCTTCACACCGGGCTTCATTGGACGACGACTGTGTCGCCGCGACGGATGCGGCCGGGGACCCGCACCTCCGCGTACACGCCGAACAGCGCCTCGGCCTCTCCCTGCGCGACGGCGCGCAGGATGCGCGGCTCGTCGGCCAGCTCGGACTGGGCCATGGTGATCATCACGCAGCGCTCGGTCCAGTCCACCACTTCCAGCCTGACCTCGTCGCCCACCTGCAGCGTCCTGCCTATCCAGCGGTTCTCCCCTTCGCCTTCGATCACCAGGTTGGGCCGGAAACGGCGCTCGTCGATGCCCGCGCCCGGCAGCGCCTTCTTCAGCCCGGCGAGCGAGCTGGTGGTGACCAGGTGCAGCGGCGCGGAATCGTAGTGCGACACATCTTTCTCGAGCGCAAGGGTCACGGGCGTGCGGAGGGCCGCCGAAAGGGCGGCGTGCACCCCTGGATCGTTCGCCAGCATGCTGCGTCCGTCGGGGAACGTGATCCTGGGCAGGTCGCCTTCGTGGGCCGCGCTCAAGCCGAACAGGCCCTCGATGCGGCGGTGGCGCCCGCTGTTCTTGCCGCTGCCGAGCTTGCCCTCCGCGTCGCGCACCGCGTACAGGCGGTCACCCGCGGCGCCGCGGGTGTCGACCAGCAGTTCCTCGCAGCGCTCCCCCAGCATCGATTTCACTGGGTAGCGCCAAAGCGCGGCAATCGTCGGGTTCACCCATTTAGAATATGCCATCAAAGGAGGCGCCTGCCATGCCCGTCACCTCTCTGAACCACTACCTGATCGTTTCGAAGAATCTCGAGCGCTCGAAGAAGTTCTACCAGACGGTGCTCGGCCTGGAGCTGGCCGACCGGCCGGATTTCGGCTTCCCCGGCTACTGGCTGAAGACCGGCGACAACATCTGCGTGCACCTCGCCTCGCAGGACCCGAACAAGGTCCGCGACCAGTTCCTGCTGAAGAAGCACCCGAAGGGAACCAACGGCTCAGGGTCGGTGGACCACATCGCGTTCCTCGCGCAGGACCCCGAGGCGGTGCGCGACCGGATCAGGCAGAACAAGGTCGAGATGCATGTGCGCAGCTTCCCCGATGCCAAGCTGTTCCAGATCTTCCTCAAGGATCCGGACAGCGTGACCATCGAGCTGAATTTCCTCGGCGAGGCGGTCGACGTGAAGAAATTCCAGGGCAAGAACTCGCTTACGCTGGACCGCAAGGCCGATCCGCGCAAGACCCGCTGATGCGCGGCGCCGTCTTCCTCGGCGACCGCAAGGTCGAGCTGCGCAGCTTTCCCGATCCCACGCCCGGGCCGGGCGAGGTGGTGATCCAGATGAAGGCCTCGGGCATGTGCGGCAGCGACCTCAAGTTCTACCGCCCGCCGCCCGGCGAAGCGCAGAAGGCGCTCGGCCTGGGCACCATGACCGATCCGTTCATCGCCGGCCACGAGCCTTGCGGCATAGTCATGGCGCGCGGTGCCGGAGTCTCCGAGCGCGAAGCGCCGATCGGCCAGCGTGTCATGGACCATCACTATTCGGGCTGCGGCATCTGCAAGCACTGCCGCGTCGGCTGGTCGCAGCTCTGCCGCGCCGGCATCACGGTCTACGGCGTCACCGCCCACGGCGGCCACGCCGAGTACATGAAGGTGCCGGCGAAAACCCTGGTTCCCCTGCCCGACGAGCTCAGCTTCGCCGAGGGTGCGGCGGTCGCCTGCGGCACCGGGACTGCTTTTTCTGCCTTGAAAAGAATTCGGGTTTCCGGTGGCGACACCCTAGCGGTGTTCGGCCAGGGGCCGGTCGGCCTGAGCGCCACCCTGCTCGGCGCGGCGATGGGCCTGCGCGTGATCGCGGTGGAGACCAACGCAGAGCGCCTCAAGCTGGCGAAGGAATTCGGCGCCAGCGAGGTGGTGGATGCCTCGCGCGAGGATGTGGTGAAGACGATTCACGCCATGACCAAGGGCGAAGGCGCGGACTTCACCCTCGAGTGCAGCAGCGCCTCTGCCGCGCGCGAGGCGGCGGTGCGCAGCGTCACGACCTGGGGAACGGCGTGCTTCGTCGGCGAGGGCGGCGACGTCAAGCTCAATGTCAGCCCCGACCTGCTGCGCCGCCAGGTGACGCTGATCGGCTCGTGGACCTTCAGCGCGATGGGCATGGCGGAATGCGCGCGCTTCATCGACGACAACGGCATCGACCTCGAGCGCATCTTCTCGCACCGCTGGAAGCTCGAGCAGGCCGACGAGGCCTACCGCACGTTCGACACCCAGAGCACCGGAAAGGGAGTGTTTCTGCTTTGAGCCTTCTTTTTGAACCTCTTGAAATCCGGAACGTAAAAGCGAGAAATCGCATCGTCATCTCGCCGATGTGCCAGTACTCGGCCGAGGACGGCCACGTCACCGACTGGCACCTGGTGCACCTGGGCAAGTTCGCGCAGGGCGGCGCCGGCATCGTGTTCGTCGAAGCCACCGCGGTGGAGAAGCGCGGCCGCATCACGCACGGCGACGTCGGCATCTGGGACGACTCGCACATCGCCAGCCTGCGCAGAATCGCCGAGTTCGTGAAAGGCCAGGGCGCCGTTCCCGCCGTGCAGCTCGCGCACGCCGGCCGCAAGGCGAGCATGGCACGCCCCTGGTACGGCAACGGCCCGCTGACGCAGGCCGACCTGGAGCGCGGCGACGCGGCCTGGCGCATCATCGCGCCGACCGATGCGCCGCTCGACGCGGGCTACAGCGCGCCGCGCGCCTTCGAGCGCGGCGATTTCGAGACCGTGAAGAAGGCGTTCGTTGAAGGCGTGCGGCGCGCCCGCGCAGCGGGATTCGAGATCATCGAGCTGCACGGCGCGCACGGCTACCTGCTGCATAGCTTCCTCTCGCCGATCTCCAATACGCGCACCGACGAGTACGGCGGCAGCCTCGAGAATCGGATGCGGTTCCCCCTTCAAATTGTTGCTGAAGTCAGAAAAAGCTGGGACAAGCCGCTGTTCGTGCGCATTTCCTCGATCGACGACGTGGAAGGCGGCTGGAGCATCGAAGACTCCGTGCACTTTGCTTCCCAATTGAAAGCCATCGGTGTCGACGTCGTCGATTGCTCTTCCGGCGGCATCAAGGGCTCGGCCACCGCGGCGACCAAGACGCTGCTCGCCCGGGTGCCTGGCTTTCAGCTGCCGTTTTCCGAGAAGATCAGGAAGGAGGCCGGTATCGCGACCATGGCGGTCGGCCTGATCCTCACGCCGCAGCAGGCCGAGGAGGCGCTCGCCGCCGGGCGCGCCGACCTGATCGCCGTCGGCCGCGAGGCGCTGTTCGACCCGAACTGGCCGGTGCACGCCGCGCAGGCGCTCGGCGCCGACACCGAATTCGCGCGCTGGCCGCAGCAGTACGGCTGGTGGCTGACGCGCCGCGAATCGCTGCTCAGAAAGCTGGGCATCCGTTGAGCGACGAGCCCGAAGCCCCGCGCACGGTCCGGGCGGACATCGTCGGCATCACGCTCGCGGTGGGCTTCATCGCCGGGCTGATCGGCCTGTCGTTGTGGATCATCCTGCCGTTCGCCGGCGCCCTCATCTGGGCGGCGCTGCTGGTCGTCTCGACCTGGAACGGCATGCTCTGGATACAGGCGCGCCTGTGGAACCGGCGCTGGCTGGCGGTGACGGTGGTCACCATCGTGATGCTGCTGGCGGTGTTCGTTCCCGTGTCGCTCGCCATCGTCTCCGTGGTGCGCAACGCCGACGAGATGGCCGCCTGGCTGGGCACGCTGCAGTCGTTCAACCTGCCACCGCTGCCCGCCTGGGTTGCCGGCCTGCCGCTGGTCGGCGACAAGATCGCCGAGCTGTGGCAGCAGCACGCCACCTCCGGCGTTGCCGAGCTGGCGAAGAGCGCCAAGCCCTACCTGAACGCGATGCTCAGCTGGCTGGCCAGCCGCATCGGCGGCGTCGGCGCGGTCCTGCTGCAGATCCTGTTCACGGTGATCATCGCCGTCGTCCTGTACGCCTATGGCGAGGCCGCGGCCGCGGGAATGCGCGCTTTCGGCCGGCGCCTCGCCGGCCAGCGCGGCGAGAACATGATGCTGCTCGCCGGCCGGGCGGTGCGCGGCGTCGCGCTCGGAGTGGTGGTCACCGCGCTCGTCCAATCCGCCCTGGCCGGCATCGCGCTTGCGCTCGCCGGCGTGCCGTTCACCATGCTGCTCACCGGCGTCATGTTCCTGACCTGCATCGCGCAGCTCGGGCCGATCCCGGTGCTCCTGCCCGCCATACTGTGGCTCTTCTACTGGCAGGATTCATATGGCTGGGGATCGTTCCTCGTGGTCTGCACCGTGATAGTGACCACGCTCGACAACGTGCTGCGGCCGGTCCTCATCAGGAAAGGCGCCGACCTGCCGCTGATCCTGATCTTCGCCGGCGTGATCGGCGGGCTGCTGACCTTCGGCCTGATCGGTATCTTCGTCGGGCCGGTGGTGCTCGCGGTGACCTATACGCTGCTCGAGAACTGGGTACTCGACGGCGAGCGCCGCGAATCCGGCGGCTAGGCTACTTCTTCGCTTCGCGGCCGAAGGTCGAGCAGACCTCGTCGGCGCCGATCCAGCTCTGCTCCACCAGCCGGCCGTCGCGGAACGTCATCGTGCGCTCGCAGCGCGCGGGCGGCGTGGGCGAGCCCTCGCCGATCGGAATGCTCGCGCCGACGCCGACGCCGGTGCTGGTGCGCCCGCCGCCGCCGAAGCCGATGCCGCCGATGCCGAAGCCCACCGACGGGCCGCTGCGGTAGGTCGGGCCGCCCTCGGCGACCCAGGTGTGCACCTCGGCGCCGTCGCCCAGCTTGGCGCTGCGCAGCGGCGCGCCCCACGCCTTCACCGCTTCGTCATAGGTCGCGCCGACCCAGCTCTCCCTGGCTTTTTCGGTCGTCGCGCACGCCGCGAGCAGCAGCGCGGCGGCGAGGATTGCGTAGGTTCTGGCTAAGCTCATTTTCTGTTCACTCCCAGGAGGACGTAAGCGGCAGCGGTACACGCGAGCACCGCGACGGCGATGCAGAAGCCGACCGCGAACGCCGCGGCCGGCACGATGGTGGCGTCGGCAGCCAGCGCTTCAGCCGGCGCGATGCCGACGAACAGCGACGCCGCTATCAGCAGCCAGCGACGCAGGTACGAGAGCAGTATCCAGCGCAGCTCGCGGTTGTAGGATAGCGCGCGCTCGCGCCCCGTGGAGGCATCCTTGAACAGCGCGAAGGGGTCGAGGTAGAGGAGGATCTGGCGCCCCAGAGGCAGGCGCGAGCGCGCCTCGCGCGTGAGCAGGTGCTCGACTTCGCCGTAGTGCACGAGCCGCATACCCCTTAGTCTGTGGTCCGGGCGTTGCAGTTCCTGCTACCTGGGGGGATGCCTAATGGCTACAGCGTGGGATTGTCCGAGGCGAGACCGAGCGCGACGCGGCCGTAGGTGGTGCCGGCGATGTCGGTGTTGAAGGAGAAGTGCTGCTTCACCGCGTGCGCGTCGCGGAACGCGCGCGGCGCGTTGCCCGACTCGTAGAGCCCGCCCGCGCCGGACAGGCCGAACATGACGTCGACCGCGCGCACCGCCCAGTCGACGGCATACGCGCCCTCCAGGCGGTAGCGCGCCTTCGTCTTCATGTCGGGGACGTTCCCCGCCTTGATGATCTGCTCGGCCTCGCGGCAGTTGCTCTCCTGCACCAGGCGCGAGGCGCGCGCATAGGCGGCCGCTTCGGCGAGGCGGATCTGCGTGCTCTGTATCTCGGCGACGCGAGCGCCCGTCATCCGGCCGCTTTTTCCAAGAGTGTTTTCAGTAAAGCCAGAGATCAGGCCTTCCGCGATGCCCAGGGCCACGCCCGACAACATATAAGGAAACAGCGCGAACACCGGCAGCTGGAACAGCGGCCCCGGGTTGGCCGCGCTGCCCGGCGTCGGCCCGCCCTTGGTGTCGGCCACCGCCAGCGTGCGGTGCTCGGGCACGAACTGCTCGGCTGCCTCGACGTCCTTGCTGCCGGTGCCGCGCAGGCCGCCGGCGAACCAGGTGTCGTGCACCTTGTATTGCGACTTGTGCAGCAGGAACACGCGCTGCTCGGGCGGCGTGTTGTCGTCGAGGTAGGCGAGGCCGGCGAGCATGTTCCACTCGCTCGGGTCGACGCCGCTCGAGAACGGCCAGCGCCCCGAGATCAGGTAGCCGCCCTTCACCTTCTTCGCCTTCGCCGCCGGGAACACGAACGAAGAGGCGATCAGCGCGTCGCGCGACTCGTTCCAGATCTCGTCCTGCACCTCGCGCGGGAACATGCCGAGCATCATGTGGTGCGCGGTGAAGTTGACCCAGTTCCACGCCGTCGAGGCGCAGGCGCGCGCGAGCAGCGCGCCGAACGTCACCACCGCGGCGAACTCGAGCTCGGCGCCGCCGACGCGCTTCGGCTGGTGGATGCGGAACAGCTCCGCGGCATGGAAGTCCTTGAGCGTCTCTTCCGGGATGCGGCGCAGCTCCTCCGACTTCGGCGCGCGCTCCTTCAGCACCGGAAGCAGATCGGTTGCTTTTTGCCAGAGCTCTTTTTCCCGGGAAGCCACTATTTTTTTGCACCTTTGTACCAGTCAAGGATCTGTTCTCCGGTCCAGGCGGCGACGCCCGGGCGCTGCAGGATATATTCGTACAGCTTCTCGAGGTAGCCGATGCGGTGCGGCGCGCCGGTGATGTAGGGATGCACGCTGATCGCCATCACCCGCGCGGTCTTCTCGCCTTCCCTATAGAGGCGATCGAACTGGTCGATGCCGCGCCGCAGCCATTCCTCGGAAGGATGGTTCTGCAGCGCCATCATGGCGATGTCGTTCATTTCGACGGTGTACGGAACCGAGACCACCGTGCCGTGCTTGGTCTTGATGTCCACCGGCTGGTCGTCGAGCACCCAGTCGGCGACGTACTCGATGCCCGCTTCCGCCAGCCAGTCGATGGTGTCGAAGGTCTCGGTCAGGCCCGGGCTCTCCCAGCCCCTGGGCTTTTTCCCGGTGAACGCCTGGATCGCCTTCACCGTGTCCTGGATGGCTTTTCTCTGGTCTTCCACATGGTGCATCGGCCGCTGGATGTAGCCGTGCCCCATGAACTCCCACCCGGCTTTCAAGCCGGCCTCGGCCACCCGACGGTAGCTGTCGATTACCGAGCCGTTGATGGCGAACGTCGCCTTCAGGTTGAAATTCTTCAGCACCTCGACGAAGCGCCAGAAGCCGACGCGCATGCCGTACTCGTGCCAGGCCCAGTTGGGCAGGTCCGGCATGAGGGGTTGCCCGTACGGCGGCGGCAGGACCGTGCGCGGCATGTTGCGCTCGATCGACCACTCCTCGACGTTGACGATGGTCCATACCGCCACGCGCTTGCCCTCGGGCAGCCTGAGCGGCGGCCGGTCGACGATGGCGGAGTAAGGAACGCGATCCTTTGGCTGCATCCGTTACTATAGTAGTCGAGGAATGTGGGACTTACCCCACAGTGAGGAGGAGATCGACATGCTGAAATCCCTTGTTTTCCCGGCGCTGCTCGCGCTCGCGTCCGCGACCGCCGCGGCTCAGACCATCACCATCGCCACGCTGCCGCCGGGATCGATCCTGCACGCGCAGGCATCGGTGATCGCCAAGGTGGTGCAGGACAACTCCAAGCTGCAGGTGCGCGTCGTCGGCTACGGCGGCGACACCGGCATCCTCGAGGCGGTGAGCTCGAAGAAGGCGGATTTCTGGAACCTCGACGTCGGCGAGAGCGCCGACGCCTACCACGGCCGCGGCACCTGGAAAGGCAACGCCAAGCCGAACCTGCGCACCAGCATGACGCTGTTCCCGTTCCAGATGGCTTTCTGGGTGCGCAAGGACTCGAACATCAACTCGCTCGCCGATCTGAAGGGCAAGCGGGTGCCGGCCGAATGGGTGCAGCAGACCGGCGTCATTCCGCACACCACCGCGGTGCTCGCCGCCGGCGGGCTGACCTATAACGACGTCGTCCGCGTGCCCGAGGTCAACGTGGTGCGCGCCGCCGACGACTTCAAGGC